>OLSL01000583.1_pt1 | contig 39318 bp, 35 predicted proteins | sample 1672511 | NCBI WGS metagenome assembly OLSL01 (sample SAMEA3136694, study PRJEB25190) | human gut metagenome | biome: human gut; feature: human-associated habitat; material: faeces | place: Austria | collected 2013
ACATGGCTGAAGCCTGTGGTTTCCGTCTCCGGACTTCTGGCTGTGGTAAGCATGGCTTGTGTTTTGAAGCTAAAATGCACCGCCTCCGTTTCTGCCCGCCTTTCCCAGAAATTCGGGAAACTATGGCTGGCTGCTGAAGTCCTGCTTTTTGTACTTGTAGGTGCTTCTGTAGATATCCGCTATACCTTAAAAGCCGGTCCTGCTGCCCTGGCCATGATCTTTGCAGCACTTCTGATCCGTACCCTGGGCGTTTCTCTTTGTGTTACCGGAACAAACCTAACATGGCGGGAAAGACTGTTCTGTTCCATTGCCTGCCTTCCGAAAGCAACCGTACAGGCAGCGATTGGGTCTGTTCCAATGGCTATGGGACTTTCCTGCGGGCAGATCGTGCTTTCTGTGGCTGTACTGGGAATTCTGATCACTGCACCACTTGGAGCAATCGGGATGGATTGCAGTTATAAGAAGCTGCTTTCCAGGGAAATCGATAAAAGCCAGATATTCTCTAGCTAACATATAACGATACAGGAAAAGTGGAACATTCTGTTTATTAATTTTAAAGAATGTTCCACTTTTATTTTTTACTCTATTCCAAATTCTTCCATCAGATGTTGACAAAATTCTGGGTCTTTTGCTATTCTTTTACAATCTTCTATGCGATTTTCTTCTAATAATTTATCTATCAATCGTGCCATAGAACTTCTTCCCTCTGCTCTTCCCTCCGCTCTTCCCTCCGCAAGACCCTGGGTTCTGCCCTCAGTAAGTCCCTGGGTTCTGCCCTCAGTAAGTCCCTGGGTTCTGCCCTCTGCGAGTCCTAATTCACGTGCCGCCTCTTTTTCCATTTCCATTTCTTCCCATCTCTGCATATATCTCACACTCACTTCCTCACTGGATTTGATACTGCATATACGCTTCTGCATCTTATGGATTCTTTCGCTTTTACAGCCATCTGCCATGTCCTGAGTGGTATGTTCAATATAATGAAGCAATTCTACCAGCTCCGGACTTACTTCATCTGGATTTTCCCCATGGGTATTCAGACAAATGCGGGTAGCGCCATCCTCAAGCGATACAGATGGATCCTCTTTACAGGTCATCTCAAATGTATACATATATTTTCTCTTCCCAAACAAATCAAACGGAGCTATCAGAATAATATAGATATCATTCATTTTGTTAAAATCACGTTCACCGGGTTTTAATAATTTCGCATCAATAATACTTTCGTAATATCTGCTTCTTTTGGGAAGATTCTTCGTATTCGTCCCCTGTACCTCTGTATCATATACAACTTCATCTGTATCCTTTGCCCACACATCCACTTTAGCAAAACGATACGCTGGTGAAATCCGTGCTTCTTTTTCTGTCTGGGGTAGGTGCTTCAAAACTACATCTTTTCCAAGAATAATTTCCAATACATCCCGCATATTCTGCGGATCTTCCATCGCCTCAGCAAACAGAAAACGGTCCAGCAGGTTCAAATCCTTTAGATCTTTCATCCATCAGTTCTCCTTTTATTATATAGTTTTCTATATTGGAAGTAAAGAATAACTGTGCACCGTTTTTCTGTTTTTCCTCTATAACCATACCTTACAAAATCACAGCTTAAAAGTAAAGTTTTATCGTTCGAAAAATTATCCCATAAAATTACAAAATCCGCTCTGGTCATTTACATTTCCAGCATATATAATGATGTCAGATGCATAAGACCGCTCACAGAACACTTTTTGCAAAGAATCGCAAATTTATTTTCATATTTTACGGAGGCATTTCCCATGATAAATTTTGATTTTTACACTCCTACCAGAGTTCTTTTCGGTGCAGACCGGGAAAACGAGGCTGGCAAACAGGTTGCCGCATTTGGTGGGCATAAAGTTATGATCATTTATGGAAAAAAAGGAGGACATGTTGAATCATCAGGACTATTGGAACGTGTACATCAGAGCCTGAATGGAGCCGGACTTTCCTATATAGACTTTAGTGGCGTGGTTCCCAATCCTCGTCTTTCCCTGGTAAAAGAAGGGATCCGCATTGGACGGTCGGAAGGTGTTGACTTCCTTCTGCCAATTGGAGGCGGCAGCGTAATTGATACAGCAAAGGGAATCGGTTACGGAATCGCCAATGATTTTGAAATAGAAGATCTGCTTTACGGTCGTGTAAAAACAGATAAAAATCTGCCAATCGGTGTTATCCTTACAATTGCAGCTGCCGGTTCTGAGATGTCTTCCTCCATGGTTCTCACCATTGAAGACGGTATGATGAAACGTTCCTATGGGCACGACTGCTCACGCCCCAGATTTGCTATTATGAATCCTGAGCTGACTTACAGCCTTCCGGCGTATCAGACAGCCAGCGGCGCAGCTGATATTATGATGCACACTATGGAGCGTTATTTTACCCCTACAGACACAGATACCAGCCTTACTGACCGGATTGCAGAGGGACTGATGATTTCCGTTCGTGATGCCGCCCAGGTTGCTGTAAAAGACCCTGAGAACTATGACGCCCGGGCTACTCTCATGTGGGCCGGAAGCCTTTCCCATAACGGTCTGACCGGTGCCGGAAGGGTATCTGATTTCGCCACACATAAGATTGAGCATGAACTCGGCGGTATGTTTGATGTAGCTCACGGAGCCGGACTTGCATCTGTCTGGGGAAGCTGGGCGAGATATGTGTATAAGACAAATCCGGGAAGATTTGCACAGTTTGGTGAGAAGGTTTTCGGAATTGATGCTTCCCAGACCAGCGATTCTGATATTACGGATACTGTTCTCGCATCCATCACTGCCTGGGAGACCTGGTGCCACTCTATAGACATGCCAACCACCCTCACTGAACTTGGCATTTATCCAACCGATTCCCAAATCGAGGAAATGGCTGAGAAATGCGTTTTCGGCAGAAACGGACACATTGGCTTCTTCCAGCCGTTGACGAAAGAAGATATTGTGGCAATCCTGCAAATGGCGAAATAACACCAGCCTGACTCGAAACACAGCATAGAAAAAGAGCATTCACTTCCTCACTGGATTTGTCATTTCTTATTTCTGTGCCACCGCTTCGCCCAGTCGGTTATAAATTGTTTTCGCGTCCAGAATGTGCGGCACTCCCATAGCGTCCGCCGCGGCGCCTGCAGTTACCAGAATGTACTCCCTGCCATATATCTGTGCAAAGCTTGCCAGACAATGCCCTGCCTCAGAGGTATACCCGGTTTTGCCACCCAGAATTTCCCCGCCGGTTACCGATGTATCCGACATATTTTTAAACATGGTACTGTAATAGGTAATTCCATCCGGATGTACATTGGTAGCTGGCGTAGAATGGAAATGGCTTTCTGCCACTTCACGGAAAGTATCATTATGTAACGCATACTTAAGCAGCAGCGCAATATCATATGCTGTACTATAATGCTCTGGATCATGTAAGCCAGTACAATCCATAAAATGGGTATCCTTCATCCCAATGGACTTGGCCTTCTTATTCATCTTTTCCACAAATGCTTCTTCTGAGCCGGATGCTTCATCTGCCAAAGCCAGACAACATTCTGCTCCGGAAGGCAGCATTACGCCGTAGACCAGATCACGCACTCTCACGCTCTCCCCTGGCTGAAAGCCTGCCTGTGTGGCATCCTGTCCATCCAGAGCATAAAAAATATTCTCACTTAAAGTAATCTCATGATCCAGATCTGAAAATGCTTCCAACGCCACAATTGCAGTCATGATCTTCGTCATGGATGCCGGATAAATCTGCTCTTTCCCATTTAAGTCACCAATAACTGCTCCGCTCTTCACATCCATTAGAACTACATTAGAACTGTTTACTCCCGTCACATCCAGTTCCTTCACAGGCGGTCTGTCGAATCGTCCGAAAAAGCCTGAAATTTTCGTTCCCAGTCCTCTGTTCCAACAAAACGCAAAAGCCAACACTGCCAGAATCAAAACTTCTACCAGCGCACTAATCAAAACCCGACGTCTCTGTTTCTTTCTACGAATTCTCCTCTTCCGCTCCATCTGCGCCCGTTTGCTTCGCTCATCCATTTAGACTCTCCTTCCATTTTCCACTGCTTTTATACGCTCTTCTTACTTTCGTCTATTTCTATACTCTGCCACAGCAAAGCACCATCTTTCACCTCAAGCTCCATTCCAGATTTTCTTTTTGTATCGCTGGTATTTTCCATACTACCACATCTCTCTTTATAATTTCTATAAAAATGAAAAAAATAAGAGCAAAGTACACATACGCATACCTTGCTCAGTCCTTTTAGTCAAGCGAATATTCGCAATCCGCTTCACTACTTGCTCATAACCAAATAACTGCTTCGCAGTTTATCAATTAGTTTCAAGACCCTTCTGGCACAAATACGAATTTCTTCTTCTGAAAGCTCCCCGCTTCTGTAACCATCCAGAATACTTTTATGATCATTCTCACTTCCCGGCATGATAATATCATTTCCGGCAGCTGTGCACTTCCATGGAATACTTCCGTCCTTGGGTTCCGTAGTATTCCAGTCCGACATGATCACGCCCTCAAATCCCCACTCATCACGCACAATTCTGGTACACAGATCCTTGCTGTTTGCGGCATGTACCCCATTTACCAGATTATAGGAGGACATAATTGCCACAGGTTTACTCTCCTTTATGGCAATCTCAAATCCACGACAATAAATCTCACGAAGAGCCCTTTCAGAAAGATGAACATCTACTCCCATACGATTATCTTCCTGATTATTGCATGCAAAATGCTTAATCGTTACCCCGCATCCTGCTTTACTCTGAACCCCTTTGGTAACTGCTGCTGCCAGACTTCCTGCAAGCAGCGGGTCCTCTGAATAGTATTCAAAGTTTCGTCCGCACAGGGGATTTCTGTGAATATTCATTCCCGGTGCCAACCAGAGATTGACGCCAAATTTCTCCATTTCCTCAGCTATCATTTCTCCAAACTCTTTCAACAGCTGCCGATTCCAGGACTGCGCCAAAGCTGTACCAACCGGAAAAGCAGTACAGTACTGATAATACGTATCTGCATTTTGGTGAGGCTTTTCTGTTACCAGAAATCCATTTTCCAAAGAACCAAGAACACCGATTCCATAAACAGAATCATTCTCGCGATTTACCTTATAACTTCTTTGCAGTCTGATACCAGCTGGTCCGTCTGCCATGATCAATACCGGAACTCCATATTTTTCATAAAGAGCTTCTGAAGTTTCGCCAGCTGAACCAGGCACTTTAATCCCTGCTGCTCCAAGATTGCTGCTAATACCACCAGTATTTCCGTATAAAAGTGGGATCAATTCTTCTACAGGCAGCTCTTCTGCCAGAATTTCCAGCGAGTTTCCCATGGCCAGAGACTCTCGGTCAACATTTCCAGCCTTTTGTTTTCTCTGCAATGCTTCAAACTGTATGGTGGGAAAATCAGCATTTCTACTTTTCTCCAGCTGCTTTTCTGCAGCCTTTACATTCTTCGAAGCTTCCAGTTTTTCAGATAATTCAACCAACGCCTCCAGTTTCTGCGTCTGCTCCAGAACTACATCCTGGTTCACATTTATAAAAGCCTCCAGCTTCAGATTGGCTGAATTATTTCCAATCCAGAGACCATACTTTCCTGTTTCCACGATCCAGGCATTTGCATCCTCAAAAAAGCTTGCAATAGTTTTTCCATCAAACAGGATCTTTAACTCCTGTTTTTCTCCCGGCTTTAATACATTTGTCTTTGCATATCCAACCAGGCGATGGTATTCTTTCTCTATCCTGCCCCGGGGAAGTGATACATACACCTGTACAACTTCTCTTCCTGCAAAAGTATTTCCAATATTCTCTACAGATACATTTACTGCAATCTTATCCTTGTCAATTTCAATACTGCAAAACTGAATCTTAAAATCTGTATAAGAAAGACCGAAGCCAAAAGGAAAAAGTGGCTTTACACCAAAACTATCGAAATACCGATAGCCCACATAAATTCCTTCTTTATATTCTTCCAATTCCAGATTTCCATTCAGATAACTAAAATTCTCTGCAAATGGCACATCCGCATATTTTTTTGCCCAGGTTGTTGTAAGCTTTCCGCTTGGAACAGCTTCTCCAAGAAGGATCCTTGCAACCGCACGTCCCCCCTCCTGTCCAAGCTGGGAAATATTGAGGATACCTTTTATCCACTGCGCTTTTTCCAGAATATCTGTAAGCTCCACAGGACCACCGGCATTTATAAGCAGAACAATAGGCACACATCTGCTGTTTAGAAAAAGAATATCTTTCTCTTCTCGTTCACTAAGATAATAGTCACCTTTTTCAAGACGACGATCTTTTCCTTCACCAGAAATACGGCTGATTACATAAACAACAATTTCAGCTTCCTGGATATCCATTTCAGAAACAGGACGCCCCTCCGGCATGATAAATGGATTGGATGCATAGGCATCAAAAGGATTATTTACATGCTTTGCTTCTTCAAGAATTTTCTCTTTCCATATAAGTCTCGCTTTCTGATAGCGATGTTCATAATCATCCAGCCAGTCCCTGCTGGTGATCCAAATTCCGGATTCTTCCATTCCTTCGTAAATGGTAATATTCTGCCTGTTATTTACATCTCCGGAACCAATCCCCCCTTTTACAGTTTTATCCGCACCGATGCCCAGAAGGGCAACCGATGCAGATAATGAAATGGGAAGAATATTTTCATTTTTCAATAGAACAATGCCTTCCTCTGCCGCTTTTTCTGCAAAAGAGCTATGCTTTTTCTCGCAGACAGATATTTCCGGATTCAAAGTCCCACTGTGCTTAAACTGTGTAAACGCCATTACTCTTTGACACCACCAAGGGTAACACCTGCAATAATATACTTGGAAAGAAGCAGGTACACAACAATGATCGGCACGATCGCAACTGTGATCATCATGTAAATTTTACCCATATCAAAATTCATATAATCAGCACCACGAAGAGTAGCGATCAGAATCGGCACCGTCATTTTACTCTTGGACTGGATGATCAGGGCCGGTACAAAGTAGTTGTTCCAGGAACCAACAAATGTAAAAATCGCCTGAACTGCAATTGCAGGCTTCATAATTGGAATCACAATGCGATTAAAGGTATGGAATTCTCCGGAACCATCGATTCTGGCAGCCTCCACAAGAGAAAGCGGCAGAGACGACTGCAGATAACTGTACATAAAATAAAATACAGCTGGAGATGCAATGGAGGGAATGATCAGCGGCAGAAGGGAATCATATAATCCCATCTTCGTAACCAGACGAAGGAATCCCATTGCAGTAACCTGCGTTGGCATTACAAGAATTGCCATGATAAATGTAAAAGCAACCTTTCTTGCCTTAAACTCATAAGCATAAAGACCATATGCCGTAAGGGATGAAAAATATGTACAAAGTGCGGCACTACAGGAAGATACGATCACACTGTTCAAAATTCCCCGAAACATTGGAAAGCTTCCGTCGTTTGCCACGTTTTTCAGATTCTCAAGGAAATATTTTCCTGGAAGTGCTGAGAAACCTTTCTGCAGATCCCCATGAGATCTGGTTGCATTAATTATCAATACGTAAAAGAAGAACAGGCACATAAAAGACAGAAGAATCAGTACGATATGTGCGAAAACTGTTCTGAATTGGCTTCCTGCTTTCTTCTTCATCTTCTTAATCTTCTCCTTTCTTCCTTAGCACGTTTTTTTGCAGCCTTTTTGGAACCATCCGGATCATTATCATTGGTCATGCGATATACGATGAAGCATAAAATACCACTGATAATAAACAGGTAAACAGATAATGCACCAGCCATACCATAGTTCTTACTCTTCAGATGACTGTTCAGGAACATGATCAGCGTCATAGACGTTCTATCTGGATTACCCTGTCCATTTGTCAGGATCTGTGGTACATCAAACATCTGAAGACCACCAATAATGGATGTAATTAATGTATATGCAAGAATCGGTCTGATCAGCGGCAATGTAATATAATAGAAACGTTGAATACTATTGCAGCCATCCAGGTCAGAAGCCTCAAAAATATCCATACTGATACCCATAACAGCCGCCATCAGCATAATCGTTGTATTTCCAAACCACATAAGGAAGTTCATAAAGCCAATTAATGATCTTGTTCCAACTACAGATCCCATAAAATCAATAGGGTCTTTAATCCATCCAAGAGACATCAGAATAGAATTTATTGGTCCGTTTGTAGAAAACATAGTAAAAAATAAAAGTGCAAATGCAGATGCCATAATCAGGTTCGGCAGATATATTACCACTTTAAAAAACTGTTTTCCTCTTATTTTCAAACGGGCATCTGTAAACCAGGCTGCCAGAACTAACGCAACCACAATCTGCGGCACAAATCCGATCAGCCACAGAATCAATGTGTTTGCTCCATATTTAAACATATCGGATTTCAGCAGACTGATGTAATTTGCCATTCCAATAAAATTGGGTCCGATTTCTTTAATTCCAGAACGGAAATATTCAAAAAAGCTGTAACGGACCGTATCAACCAATGGAATCAAAGAAAAAATCAAATAGATTATAAAAAAAGGAAGGATAAACAGGTAGCCCCATTTTCCATAATTAATGCTTTTCTTGTTTTTCTTCATAACAGTTCTCCTTTACACACATCTTACAGAACAGGAGAGAATCCTATGTTACAGGATCCTCTCCACGTTCCTTATACCAATTTTCAAACGTCACATGGACATTATTTTTTTAATAGTATTCTGCAAGATGTTTTTGCAAACAAAATCCTCAGAACTATCTACATTATTCCGGCCATTTAACCTCAGAGATCTCAGGATAACGCTCTTTAATAGCAGTCTCAAAGTTTGCCTTTGCTTTATCAAAGTCAACATTTCCCTGGAAATAATCACTGAAGGAGTTCTGGATAAGCTCTACACATCCCTGATCATATGCAGAAAGCGGTGCAATCTTAATGTTCTCTGCAACAGGTGCAAAATATGCAAATGGGTTCTGTCCGCCAAGGAACTCAGAAGAGAAGTTTGCATCATCTGTAGCAGCCTCTGCCATACCACTCTTTGTATTTGTGAAGTCTGAATAATCCTTAGAAATCTTTAACAGGTTGTCTTTGTCTGCAGTCATAGCAAGGATAATGTCTTTTGCATGCTCTGGATTATCAGTACCTGTTGCTGCATGAATGTAAGAACCGCCCCAATTGTATTCCTGCGGAGGATTTGTAACTGCCCATGAGCCTGCATCGCCATCCCAGTTTGGACTTAATGTAAAGTCGATTCCCCATGCCGGAAACAGGAATGCAAATACTTTTGACTGGGAGCCCATAGCTTTGTTCCAGTCATCGTTCCACTGTCCTTTTACAGTAGGGTTAAGGAAACCTGCATCCAGCCACTCTTTTGAATCATTTACCCAATCCATAATCTTCTGGTCAACTGTAATGGTTGTCTCACCAGGCTGTACCCAGGACTGTGCGATGCTGTTTCCATATAAACGGAAGGTGTCTGCATAAGAAGAAAATGTGTAGTAACCTTTCTCCTTCAGTTGAGCAGCAGTCTCTTTCATTGTATCCCAGTCTTTTACTTTCTCGCCTACTTCTGTCGGATCATCTGTTCCAAAAACTTCTTTTGCAATATCACGACGGTATACCAGGGTTCCTGGGCAGCACTGCCATGTAGAACCTCTCTGTACTCCGTCAGAGTCAGAAGCAGTTGTTCTTGTGAAATCGTACTGATCTGCAAGATCTGTATCCGGGTCAATTCCAAGATCTGTAAGCGGCATTGCTACATCTGCATCTTTGTCTGTATATTTGAAAACATAATCGGTCTCAGTTAAGAAAATATCTACTTTATCATCATCAGATGCATCAGCCTGATTCAGAAGCGCCTCATCAAGCTTCTGCTGGTAAACACCATCCTGGTTTGGGTTGATGATCCAATGGATCTCAGTTCCGTCTTTTAAGGTTGTAACAGTTCCATCGCTGGAAGTGGACTCAACTTCTGGATAAATAGCCTCCAGACGTGTACGGAACTCATCGTTCCAGGAATAGATGTTAATAACCTTTCCCTCTTCTCCTTCTGCATGTGCTACGGTTGCTGTTGCAGCCATACCGGTAACTGCCATAACAGCTGTAAGTAACATAGATACTGCTCTCTTCTTCATATAAAAGATCCTCCTTTTTTGAGCATTTTCTTAATGCTGTATCTCTTTGGTGCAATAAATATACCATTTTTATTTTTGACATTATATTATTTCTCTTAACAAAATATCAGATTCATGTCATAATATAAAAAATGACACATTTTTGTTTTGGAGGGGATTACATGGCAATATCAAAAGACTGGTACAACACAGAATTTGAAGAAAACGAAACTGAATCCAAGCACAGGCCGCCTTCTGTTGAATATTCCTTTTATACGGCAGTAAAAACCGGAGATATGGAAACTGTCATACAGAACTGTAATGCAGATTCTTTTACGAATCTGGAGGGAACCGGAGTCCTTTCCAGAAACCCTGTCACGAATCTGAAATACCACTTTGTGGTTACAGCTGCGATGCTTACCAGATATTGCATTGACGGAGGGATGGAGGCAGAGCAGGCCTACCGGCTTAGTGACTTTTACATTTTAAAAATGGATTCCTGCACTTCCCTGCGACAGATTGCAGACCTTCACCACACTATGGCAAAGGATTTTACCGGAAAAATGATCCTGCAAAAAAAATTATCCGTACTTTCCAAGCCAGTTATGCAGTGCATTGATTACATCTATGCTCATATAAAGGACCGTATCACCATAGAAGACCTTGCCTGCCACACCGGTCTTTCCCAGAATTATCTATCCAGGGTATTCAAACAAAATCTTGGAATTTCCATCAGTGACTACATAAGGGAGAAAAAAATAGAAAAAGCCACACATCTTCTTCGCTACTCGGACAAAGCAGTAGTTGACATCGCCAATTACCTATCCTTCTCTTCCCAGAGTCACTTTATTCAGGTATTCGAAAATTTCACTGGTCTGACTCCAAAAAAATACAGGGATAGGTATTATAAATCCATGTGGTAAGCTGACCTAGTAGTACATCCATCTAGTTTTTAAAGTGTTGTTGGATATAGCTTTGCCAGTTTAATTCTGGCATCAGCTGTCGTGAACTGCCAGTTTATTTTTACACATTTTGCATTTCGATTCACTGTCCAGCTACGAACCTGTTTTTCAAAACTTTCGAGATCTGGAAATGGTTTTGCAAGTGCCTGGCGGCTCATAACCCCTATTTCTATTTCTGCCATATCCAACCAGCTTCCATGTTTTGGCGTGTAATGCCATTCAAAACGTTTGGTTAAACGGTTGGCTTCTTGTGCTGAAAATGCCTTGTACAAAGAAGATGGCGCATGGATATTTAAGTTATCGGTGACCAATATGATTTTTTTCGCTTTTGGATATAATTCATCTGCCGTATAGCGAAGAATTTCAGCAAAATCAATTGCTGTCCGGGTTTGTTTTACAACAGTTTCCCGTTTTCCTGCCAACGGCTCAGATATCATAAAGATATCTGCAACTCCATTCCGGACATAAACAGAATCCAATTTTTCTGGTTCCCCTGGCTTACAGGGAACCCGTTTTTCTATGATTAGCTGTTTATTCGTTTCATCAATACAAACTACCGGTCTGGACGGATCATATGATCTTTGATATACATCCAGAACATCCTCCATTTTTGCTACGAATTCTGCATCAGCCTGGGGGATGCACCATTCTTTTACAAGCCACGGTTTAATTTCGTTTTTTTCATAACGTTACAGACCGTACTATCAGTGATGTAATCAACAACTTCCAGCCGTATCAGCTCCTCCGCGATAGCCTGCATGGTCCAACGGGAAGCCCCTTCCGGAGGTGTCGAACAGGCAATTGCACAAATCCTTGCTTCTACATCACCTGTAACTTTTCGGTGTCGGTTTTTTTGCTCTTTTCTTCCAAGGGCAGATTCCATACCTTCTGTTACAAAACGCTGGGCAATTCCAGCTATTATACTATGGGAAGCACCATATGCTTCTTTGATACGGTCATACGTCCAGGAACTATTTTCAGGCTTTTGATCCAGCTTTAGTAAGATTTGAGCATGCTTTATACGATAGCCCTTTCCACCCTTTTGGATGAGAGATTTGAGTTCCTGTATTTCTGTATCAGTAAGTGTAACATGATAACGTGGCATTGCGTATCCTCCAGAACTGTTTTTTGAATGGAGTATAGCAAAAAAACAAGTAACTGTAAACTATTATTACTAGATGGATACTATACTAGAGCGTGTTTGAAAAAGGCTTTCTGCAAGATGTGCGTCACAATTTGTGGGAGATTTTGTCCGGATGAAGGCGCCGTAGCGGGCTACGGCAACTGAATTCGGGCAAAATATACCGCAAAGTGGGGCGTGCAGATTGCGGGAATGATTTTTCAAACAGGCTCTAGCACGTAAGGCTCCTGCAATGCATAATTCTCCGCCTTACATAAAAAGACCGGATATTCAGGAATAACCTTTATTTATACATTGTTATTCCTGAATATCTGGTCATTTTTCTAATTCTTTATCCAGATTAGTTCAAAATAATATTAATTTCATGTACTTTTTCCAAAGTCAGTTTTTCTATTTCAGAGCGCTTCAGGCGAGCCTGCCTGCCGCCTTCTGCCGACAGCAAAGTACCATCACAAAAGGCTTCTTTTATCTGCACTTTATTCCATTCTTTTTTCTCCCTGTTAAAAATATGAATGGAAAATTTCCTTCCGGCAAATTCTATTTTCAAGGAAGCTTTTCCTTCCTGATCGTACTGCTCAGGCATAAGTGCAGGTGCTATCACCATATCGCCCAGCTGGCCTTTTACTCCAAAAACTTCTGTTATCATGGTCAGCATATACCAGCTTGCAGCTCCGGTCAGATATGCGTATAAGCCTCTTCCCTGATTATCGAAATATTCCGGGATTCCCGGGTACATTTTGCTGCGTTCAAAATCCATTGCAGTATCAAGCAGAGTCTGAAGAACTTTGTATCCTTCTTTGGCGTGACCGGTTTTGTACAATGCATTGGCATACATAACTGCCATATGGGAAAAGACGGCACCATTTTCCTTTTCTCCATATGCAAATCCAAACATTCTTCCCAGGTCAAATTTTTCCTCTTTGAAATCTGTATTCAGGCGGTAGCCGCCGGCTTTCCTGTCATACAGATATGCATCTGCACTCCTGCAGATTGCCTGGATCTGTTCCTCTGTAGCGGTACCACTCATGACAGCAAATACCTGTCCGGTAAGCATCATTCGGGTGTTACACTCTGCACCAGCTTTATTGTCGGTTTCATCTGAAACCGCGCTATATTCTACTTTTCTTCCATGATTATCATAATATCCATTAAACCAGCCTTTATCCCCATCCTGGATCCATTCATTTTTCCGAATATTTTCCACGAGCCAGTCTGCTTTTTCTTCCAGATTGCTGCATACCATTTTCAGAGAAAGCACTACTTTATTTCCACTGAGATTATGGGCACTCAAATCAGTATATTGCTTCAAAACCTTCTGTTTTTTCTCAGGGTTTTCATATAACTGTTTTCCACAGGCAAACAGACATTCCATTTCTTCTGCAAGCTCAATCCTGTTAATTCCCTGAACACTCTCTATTTCTCTAAGCACATAAGCGATATCCTTCAAATTTCCGGCATAAGCACAGGTAAAGGCCACACTCTCACCTTTTTCCCAGGCCATGTCTAAGGCATCATTCCAGTCTGCTCCATGCAGACACATTTCATTATGATCTCCCACATCAAAAAATGCGCACAGATTTTGAAGAAGAATATGTTCCAGAACAGTTCCATGATATATTTCATTAGCATCTGTTTTCTGTAAATTACCATAACTGCTGTTCCATTCTTCATCATGAGCTGTTCCGCGTTTTGACTGAAGATCCTTAAAATATGGAATCTTCTCAAATAAAACATCAAGATCCCCGGTCTGATCCAAATAAAGCTTCGTAGTTACAAACGGCCAAAAGCTATGATCCATCCATACACGGGTAATATTATTCCTGTCTGCAATAAATTCTCCCTGACCACTTCCTATAATTGTGGCATTTGTTCCATCAATACGAACACCTCCATAATTATCAATGATCATCTGTCTTACCTCAGATGGCTCCATGATCAACAAGGCAAGGCAATCCTGCCATAAATCGCGCCAGCCGCGTCCCCCTTTTCCATAATCATGATAGGGGAGAAAAGAACATCCATAAATTCTTCTGAGGATTGGCTGGAAACAGATCCATTTCAGATAATTATCCGCATCTTCGCTTCCAGTTTCAAACGCTACATTAACCTTCCGAATCCAGTGTTCTTTTACTTCTTCCAGCATATTCCGTACCTGGGAGCGGGTCCTGCAGCCAGAAGTCAACGACTCTATCCATTTAGAAGCTTTTGCCGGATCTATTGCCTTTTTATCTGTATTCTCCTTTCTTGGGAACTGCTGCTCACCGGCATCTGCAATCCCACATAGTAAAATATAACCAGCTGTTTCCCTTGGTTTCAGTGTTTTCCGGCTGAATCGGATGCCTCCAACAGCCTCTTTTCCCTGAAGTTCTGTTCCAGAGGGTTTTCCGGGCTTATTAATTCTTACTGCCTCTGGATTCAGAAAGGTTCCGCCTTCTCCTATAAACTCCTCCACCGTAGGATAAAATGACTCCGGCTTCTCTCCGTTTTCATCTGAACCGTATACAAAATATGTAGTATTATTTTTCTGATGTCCCCGCTCGTCAAAGGACAAAACCGGGGTTACTTCCACACCATAATCGGTGGTCCGAATTCGGTGGAGAAGGGAGGTAACATGGCGGTGATCTCGAAGATTATCTGCACTTCTTCCATATACCGGAATTGCACCTGTTGGCACAATTTCCACTTTTTTTTCGGAAATATTTGTGATTTCCACATATTCTACTTCCATGTCCCCAGAAATTGTAACAAAAGATGTTACTTCTGCCTGAAGACCATATTTTTGTGATTTTCGGGAAATCTTCTGCCACATAAAACCAGCTTCCAGTGTGCTTTCGTCCTGCTTATCTGTAAATTTCTGAAATTCCTGTTCTGCAGAATTTCCACAGACAGACCAACAGCCCAGAAGCTTCGGATCTGCTCCAGACAGAGCAGTATCACATGCTTCTGTGCTTTTATATACCTGACACCAGAAATTTCTGGTATTTCGGTTGTTATGCAGGTTTTCAATACTTACAGGCTCAAGAAGGAAATGATTCTGATCCGTTTTGCTGTCACCTCCCAGATTAGGGGTGATACTGGATTTCAGTCCTTTTTCTCCCGCCATAGGCAGATACAGACCGCTATAATTTTCCGGATCATGTATAATAAAGCTTCCGTTTTTATCCTGAAATTCTATATGTTTCATCAATGTTTCTCGCTTTCTGCCTGCGTCCACCCACCAGGCCTACTAAATTTTTACGACAGATACAATTCAACCTCAGTTTCAGCAGTCAGCTTATCCTGTGGAATATAATTATCTTTTAACTCTTCACCGTTTACAGTAAGTTTCTTAAATCCACTCTCTGCATGTCCCGGATTTTGCACTTTAATGTGCAGATGACAGCCGCGGAAATCTTTTTCGACTTCAAATCCATCCCATTCTTTCGGTATGGACGGTGCGATACGAAGACCATAGAAATCAGGACGCATTCCAAGAATGCCTTCCACACATCCTACCATAACAGTAGACGCAGTTCCAGTAAGCCAGTGTACATGAGAACGGCCAAAATTCGGACTTGCTTTCCCCTCTGTAAACTGACCATAGCAATATGGCTCAAGCCTGCGGATCTCCGCCTTATCATTCTGTGCAGCCGGAGCATTTTCCATAAAGTAGCCAAATGCTCTTTCTCCATGTCCCATTAATGCTTCTGCCAAAATGATCCATCCCTGTGACTGGGAAAAAATTCCTGCATTTTCTTTTGTTCCTGCATTATAAATTACAGCCAGTGCGCCGTCAAAAGCATGTGCGTGATATGGGGGATCCATGAGAATAGCACCATACTCTGTATTCAGTCTTTTATAAACCTGCTCAAGTGCCAGTTCTGACTGCTCCTTTGTTGCAAGCCCACTGATCACAGCCCAGCTCTGGGGATTCAGCCACATATTTGCTTCCGGATCTGTACGCTGTCCGATTATTTCTCCTGCTTCTGTAAAACCGCGGATAAACCGGTCTTCATTCCAGCAAAGCTTTTCAATCAGTTCCCCAAGCTCTTCCTGGCTTTTTTCCAGATATAAGATATATTCTTCATCTTTTTCGTAAGCCGCAAACTCCTTCAAAATGGTCATTGCATAATAAAACTGCAAAGCTACAAAAGTAGATTCTCCATCTTTTCCAAGCCTCAGGCAGTCGTTCCAATCTGCATAAAGTCCCGCCGGCATTCCATGTTTTCCAAGATGTTCCATCGAGAACTGGATCGCACGTTTCAGATGCTCATATACTGTTCCTTCATCTTTATTGGCAAATGGGATTACCTCATCAATAAAATCTACATTTCCTGTCTCTGACACATACTTATATACAGTTGGAAAAAGCCATAGAGCATCGTCAGCACGATATGCCGGATGCCCTGTTTCCTGTACATAAGAAGCATCGTCCGGCGTATCCTCATGTCCTGGATTGTGGGTGAATTTAACAAGAGGCAGACCACCACCATTATCTACCTGGGCAGACAACATAAAACGGATCTTATCCGCTGCCATTTCAGGTGCCAGATGGATCACGCCCTGAATATCCTGCACAGTGTCGCGGTATCCATATCCATTGCGCAGACCGCAGTAAGTAAAGGATGCTGCTCTGGACCAGATAAAAGTCATAAAACAGTTGTAAGCGTTCCATGTGTTGATCATGGTATTAAATTCATTACTTGGAGTTTTTATCTGAAAATGTGAAAGCTGTCCATGCCAGTAACTGATCAGTTCTTCCAGTTCCCTTTCGCAAACCTGCTGGCAATTTTGGTCATAACGCGCAACAATCGCTTCTGCCTCGTCATTTTTTTTCATACCTACAAGAAAAGCCATCTCTTTCTTTTCTCCCGGGGCAAGCTTTAACACTGCTGTCAATGCACCACAGCTGTTTTCATTATAATTTCCCTCACAATTAAGCTTGCCGTCAATTACTCCTACCGGGTTTCCATAACCGTGATATCTCCCCAGAAATGCTTCTTTTTCACCGCACCAGGAATCCACTGGCACGCCGGCCAGACCCAGGAACCGATTTGTCACATCTTTGTTATCTACCTTTTCCCCTTCATCAAGACGATCCAGATTTGCATGGATCATCTGGCGTACACGGTTTCCTCTGAAAACAGTTTTGGTAATATACTGGGAATACTGCAGATTTACCTGATCCTGCTCATAGTTGCTGTTGTTGGTAAATTCCGCATATCCGGTTACATTAATTTCTCTTTCCTTATCAGAACAGTTCTCCACACAAAGGCTCCACACCTCATAAGACTGTCCCAGGGGTACATAATATCTAACCTCAGAATGAATACCGCTGTAATCTGCCATCATCCTGGTATAAGCAGTACCGTGGTGACATTCACTTTTATATTTTTCAAGATCCTTTCCTACAGGCTGCCATGACGCTGACCAAAAATCTTTCGTTTCATTGTCCCTCAGATAAATATATCTTCCCGGCTCGTCAAACTGATTAAAAACATAACGTAAAATTCTTCCGTTAGCACCAGACTTTACAAAGCTGTATCCGCCTGCATTATTGGACACAATGGCACCATATTCAGGATCTCCCAGATAGTTTACCCAAGGCGCTGGTGTATCTGGTCTGGTAATCACATATTCTCGTTTCTTATCATCAAAATATCCATATTTCATCCCTGCACACTCCTCCTGGTCTTTATATTGACCCGATTTTCCCATATGATATCTCATATGATAAAAAACATATACCAAAACTCACTATAAAATATCAAAATTATGACATAAAAAAAAGCACCCACCTCGCGGTGAGTGCTCTTCATTTTCATCTATTAAGCTAACTTGATCGGGTTGATCTTCACTCCAGGACCCATTGTCGGAGCAATAACAACGCTCTTTAAATACTGTCCTTTCAGTGTGCTAGGTCTAGCCTTTACAATAGCTCCAATCAGCGTCTGGAAGTTGTCGCTTAACTGCTCCTCAGTAAAGGAAGCTTTACCGATCGGCACATGGATAATGTTTGATTTGTCAAGACGATACTCAATCTTACCAGCTTTGATATCATTAACAGCTTTTGTAACATCCATTGTTACTGTACCAGCCTTCGGGTTTGGCATTAAACCTTTCGGTCCAAGTACACGACCAAGACGTCCAACAACACCCATCATGTCTGGAGTTGCAACAACAACGTCAAAGTCAAGCCATCCTTCGTTCTGGATCTTCGGGATAAGATCCTCAGCGCCTACAAAGTCAGCGCCTGCTGCCTTAGCTTCCTCAGCCTTCGCATCCTTAGCAAATACAAGAACGCGAACTTTTTTACCAGTACCGTGCGGCAGAACAACTGCTCCACGGATCTGCTGATCTGCATGACGTCCATCGCAGCCTGTGCGGATATGAACTTCGATAGTCTCGTCAAATTTAGCTACAGCAGCTTTTTTAACTAAGCTGATAGCTTCGTTAGTATCGTATAATGTTGCGCGGTCTACTGCCTTAGCAGCTTCCACGTATTTCTTTCCTCGTTTCATTTCTATAACCTCCTGTGGTATTTGCGGGGAAAAGCCCTCCCACTTACTATTTGTGATTAATCAACTACTTCAATTCCCATACTTCTTGCAGTACCAGCAATCATGCTTGCTGCTGCTTCGATGGATGCTGCATTTAAGTCTTTCATCTTAAGCTGAGCGATTTCCTCAACCTGAGCCTTTGTAACTTTAGCAACTTTTGTTTTGTTCGGTACGCCGGAACCGGATTTGATGTTTGCAGCTTTCTTAAGAAGAACTGCAGCCGGCGGAGTTTTGGTTATGAAGCTGAAACTTCTGTCTGCATAAACAGTGATAACTACAGGAATGATAAGATCTCCCTGATCTGCTGTTCTTGCATTAAACTCTTTTGTGAACTGTACAATGTTTACACCGTGCTGTCCAAGAGCAGGACCAACCGGTGGTGCTGGAGTTGCTTTACCAGCAGGAATCTGTAATTTAATATAGCCTGTTACTTTTTTTGCCATTTTTCGGCACCTCCTATGTGGTATTGGCGGGGGTTCTTCCCTCCCACTTGAATGTGTTTACGCTTTCTTAATATCTGCGAAACTTATTTCTACCGGCGTTTCGCGGCCAAACAATTCAACATTGATAGTAACCGTCTGCTTCTGAGTGCTGAGCGCAGAAATAACGCCTGTGGTGTCCTTCCAGGCTCCGCCTGTTACGACAACCATGTCACCCTCTGCAAAATCTACCTGAATGTCTTCGTTCTTGATTCCTAACGGAAGCATTTCTTCTTCTGTAAGCGGAACCGGTTTGGATCCCGGTCCTACGAAACCTGTAACACCTCTGGTGTTACGAACAACATACCAGGTATCATCATTCATGACCATGTTGAGAAGCACATAGCCCGGAAACATTTTTTTCTGGACCTGCTTTGCAGCACCGTTTCGCATTTCCACTACATCCTGCAGAGGAACACGAACTTCCAGAATCTGGTCTTCCAGGTGTCTGTTTTCGATTGTTTTTTCAATGTTGGCTTTTACCTTGTTTTCATACCCTGAATAAGTATGAACAACATACCATTTTGCTTCTGACATACAATCACCGTTATCCTTATTTCATTAAAAGATTTACACCTTCCAGAATGGCAGAATCCATAATACTGATAATCACAGCAAGAACTACTGTAATGGCAACAACCGCAATGGTCTGTTTAACCAGTGTAGGTCTGTCCACCCAGACAATCTTTTTGAATTCCGATTGAAGTCCCTGAAACCATTTTTTCTTCTGACCAGTGCCAGCAGATTTTTCTTTCTCTTGCATAGTCTAACCTCACAAAACTCACAATACTTTGTGATTACTTTGTTTCCTTGTGCAGAGTATGGGTACGGCAGAACTTACAATATTTCTTTGTTTCAAGACGCTCAGGATGATTCTTTTTCTCCTTGGTCATATTGTAGTTACGCTGCTTGCACTCCGTACATGCCAATGTAATCTTAACGCGCACAACTTCCACCTCCAGTGTTTTCATTTGCGTGAGTCTTCCTTTTATTTTTTGCATAAAAAAAAGACCTAACTTCCATGTCGCCCGTCTAGTTTAGCACACATTACATATAGAAGTCAAGAGTTTTACGTTCATTTTTATAGAAGTATTTCTTATAAAACAAGTTTACTCTTGTCAATGTTCTTTTCGTAGTGTATGATAAAAAAGTCGAATGCCCTCAGTTTTCTGGGGGTCTGTAATTTTTATATTAAATAGGAGCGGATTTTATGTTTAATCGATTCAAGGATGACTTGAAGAAGTATTGGAAATATGCTATCTATTCTTCCAATGCTCAGTTAAAATCCGAAATAGCCAATTCCTATCTGAACTGGCTCTGGTGGATACTGGATCCTCTTTGCTTTATGCTGATCTATGTATTCATGTTCGGATATGTGTTCAAGTCCAAGGAACAGTACTTTGCAATTTTCGTCTTTATCGGTATCACTTTGTGGGATTTCTTTAATAAGAGTCTTCTCCAGAGTGTCAAGGTAATTAAGGCCAATAAACCGATCGTATCCAAAGTATATATACCTAAATTCATCCTTCTCTTCGTCAAGATGGGCGTCAACGGTTTTAAGATGTGTATCTCCCTTCTTATCATTGTTGCCATGATGATCGTATGGAGAGTTCCGGTAACCTGGAATGTTCTGTATTTCATTCCGATCCTGATGACTTTGATCGTCCTGGTGTTTGGATTTTCCTGTTTCCTCCTTCACTACGGAGTATTTGTAGAAGACCTTTCCAATGTACTGAACATTGTACTGCGTTTTCTGTTTTATCTTACCGGTGTATTCTGGAATATTATGGACAGACTTCCTGCCCCGTATAACAGCTATGTCGGAAGGGGAAATCCTATCGCATTCTTGCTGACTGCTTCCCGTGACTGTCTGATCTACGGCCGGACGCCACACAGAAAGCTTCTGCTTCTCTGGTTTGTGATCGGTCTCATTATCAGTATCTTAGGTGTACGCAAGATCTACAAAAATGAAAACAGTTATGTAAAGGTGATATAATATGGAAGAGAAACATGCTATTGAAGTCACAGATCTGGTGATCAGTTATCAGAATCTCAAGAAGACTTCTATCAAGAAAAACCTGCTGCACTTCCGTCGCCAGAAGGCTGACCGTTTTGTAGCTGTAAAGGGAATCTCCTTCTATGTACGTGAAGGCGAGATCCTCGGAATCATCGGCAAGAACGGAAGTGGTAAATCCACCACTCTGAATGCCCTGGCCGGAATCTTTTCCCCGGACAGCGGAACAATTGATCTGAAGGGACATTCCATTTCCCTTCTGTCCATCGGTGTTGGTTTCCAGCGTGAAATGACCGGAAGAGAAAACATCGTCCTCTCTGGTATGCTTCTCGGTTTCTCCGAGGAAGAAGTTCGTGCCAAAGAAGAAGAAATCGTTGAATTTGCCGAACTTGGTGAGTTTATTGATATGCCTGTAAGGACATACTCCAGTGGTATGTATTCCAAACTGGCATTCTCCATTACTGCTATCCTGGAAACTGATATTATGCTTATCGATGAGGTATTGAGTGTCGGAGACCAGAAATTCAAGAAAAAAAGTTACAACAAAATGAAGAGTCTTATTTCCAACAAAGATCGTACAGTTGTCATCGTATCTCACAGCATTGATACGCTTCAGGAGCTGTGTGACACAGTTATGTGGATGCACGACGGACAGATCAAACGAATCGGAGATCCTAAACCGGTTCTTGCAGAATATGTAGACTTCATGGAAAACAACTAAAAAACTGTGCTGATCATCTGATCAGCACAGTTTTTATATTTACTGCTATTTTCCATTTCTGAGAAATACATGATAAAACTTCTCTCTGGCTCCACCCGGAATCGCACCAACAGTTGTGCGGACCAGACAGTTTTGGATGTATTCCTTCTTTGTGATGAATTTCTTACAGTAGAGATATCTCTGAAAACGCAGTACCCAGTACAGATAATCGCGTCCTCCTCTGCGGTCATACATGCCATTGCCAGTCCGCATATCAAGAATTACCTCCTGCACATTATACCCCTTACAGCCCTTGCGCAGCATACGTATCCAGAGATAATAATCCTCAAATCCGGGAAAATCCTGATAACTTCCGGCACGAAGAACCGATTCCTTACGGAACATCACACATGGATGATTGAAAGGATTTCTCTTCTTCGCATACTGCAGGATTTCTTCAGAAGTACGCGGAAGCACTCTCAACCTGTCCATATCTCCCGGTTCTCTGACAAATTCCTGCAAAGTACCACTCACCAGATCATATCCGTCTCTCTCTATGATACGGAACTGTCTCTCGCAGCGATCTGGTCTGCTGATGTCATCACTGTCCATTCTTGCGATCACGGAACAGCGGCACCTTGGAACACCTGCCCGCAGGGCATTTCCAAGTCCCTTATTTTCTTTCAGGCGAATGATCTGAAGCTTCTCTCCCATCTCTTCCTGCGCCCAGCTGATCACTTCATTTAATTCATGTGGCAATGCTCCATCACAGACAAGAACAAAGTCCGAAAAAGGCAGTGTCTGTGCAAGCATACTCTCAATACTCTGACGAAAAAACTCCGGCTTTTCTTTTCCGTAAACTGCCATCAGAACAGAATAGGTTTTCTCTGAATCTGTTCCCATACTATCACTCCTTAATTCTGGTATTGTGATGGTTCATCTCCTGTACAGACGGCGGATTCCAGTATTCTCCATACATCTGTCGGAGAACAAAATCATAATCCTTCGGTCCTCTCAGTGAAATATCTTCAAAAGGATAATCTGCTCCTCTGCCGTAATGCTTCCTGTGAAACATTTCTTTGAGCTTATGGATTCCCATAAAGTTTACCAGGTATGGAGAACTGTCATAGGAATATTTCTGCATCATCCGGTCGAGGCGCTTCAGTTCTCTGTCCGTACGGAAGATCTTTTCGACCGGAAGCACCTTGCCCGCAGAGATCAACAGCTGCTCATGCAGCGGTCTTTTGCGCTTAAGATCAACATTTGTTGAAAACAGCGAATAATTCACTCTTGCTCTCGCGAGCAGAAGGCGAAAACAGTGGATCTTGCGGATATATTTGTTTCCCGGCATTCCATCCAGCGGAAAGATATCGATCCATGCTTCCTTCTCCGCATCAACAGCGGCAGATTCATCGATCACCTTGACACGGCTGTCCGTGATCCTTGGCACATAATGATTATAACCCTTTGTTTTTTTGAAACTGCAGTAATGAAGATATTCCGGAAGTTCCTTCTCGACAATCTTTTCAAATCGTCTGAAGTCCGGTCTTGGCATTCCTACATCAATATCATCATCCCACGGAATAAATCCCTCATGTCTTACTGCACCCAGAAGTGTACCTCCCAATGCATAGTAACGAAGATGATATTTCTCACATATTCTCAGAAATTCCTTCAGAATATCCAGTTCCACAAGCTGGAGTTTTCTGAGATCATTTTGGTTCTCTGTTTTCTGTTCCATTATGACGGATATCCTCCCTGGTAATTTCTTCCACCGAATCCTTCAGAGCATTTATCTGATTATCATCCACTCCCTCAGAAACTTCCTTCTGGAAAAAGATCTTTACTGTCATCAAAAGAAGCTTCAGATCGAGGAAAAACGAATAGTTCTCTATATAGAAAAGATCCAGTTTCAGTTTATCGTATGGTGTCGTATTGTATTTGCCATAAACCTGAGCATAACCGGTAAGTCCGGCTTTCACCTTCAATCTGTAATAAAACTCCGGTATCTCTTTCCGATATTCACGCATGATCGTCTGACGTTCCGGCCTTGGACCTACCAGCGACATATCTCCCATAAACACATTGAACAGCTGAGGAAGCTCATCCAGATGAAGATTTCTCAGCACCTTTCCGACAGGAGTGATTCTGGAATCATGTTTTGATGCAAGGCGTGCTCCGTTTTTCTCCGAATCCACACACATACTGCGGAATTTACATATTTTGAATGGTCTGCCGCCAAGTGTAAGCCTCTCCTGAAAATAGAATACAGGACCGCCATCATACAGCTTGACGCACAATGCCGCAATCAGCATGATCGGAGATGAAACAATGATTCCCAGTGCAGATACCACAATATCCAGAATTCTCTTAGCTGCTCTCTGTTCTACAGAAAGCCCCATATTCTTTGCAACCAGAAGCGGTGTATCAAAAAGATGGATACGCTCACTTCCCATCAGGATCACATCCGAGATCTTTGGACTCAGATAACAGCGAATAGAATGTGCAAAACAATGTTTCAGATAACGGTTACGGATCTGAGAAGGAAGATCCCAGATAATAACTCCGTCATACTCCTTCATCAGACGGTAAATTTCCTTCTCGCCCATATCAATATGGACTTTGCCGCTGATCTCATATTTGTCTTTACGGGAGTTCATCTTGTGTATCAGATCTCCCGGATCCCTGTCTCCGTAAATTACCAGAAGCTTACGTGCCTGATAAAGTCTGGAGTAAATATATCTGGATCCCCAGATCCAGATCAGAATGATCGCAAACTGTACCAGTGTCATCTCCACCATCGGCCGCGGATCCAAAAACCAGCGATTGATCAGCGTGATCTGGAAATACGTAAAAATATTTGTACAGATCGTTGCGATCGTCATCGAATAAAATACATCGATCCTCTTCAGATAGCCTACCTTCAGACCTCCATATAATCTGGAAAACAGGACATTGATCAATGCATAGATTGCAATCAGCACCCAGTTACCCTTTCTCCAGAAAGGCTCAAAGATCAGGCCTCTGTAAAAATCGTACCAGATATACGCAAAAACAGCTGTCTGGGCAATCACCACAAGGCTTGCCAGACAGAAAACAACAAAGCGTTTAAAATCTTCTCGTCTTTTCACCAGAATACCTCTTATTCTACCATTAACTATGATATTTATTATTTCTTTTTCCTGACGTTGCTATTATAACGTATATCTTCTTTTCCGTCCAGTCATTGCACAATCTTTGCATTTCCCCCTCTGTCCCGGCAGATTCTGTTGTGAATCTGAACAAAAACTTTTCTTATTTTGTAGAATTTTAGTACATTTTTTCGATTTTTTGTTGATTTTACACCTATTTATTGTATTTTTTCTTTTTTTTTAATGCACTCTTTACAATTCATAAAATTTTTCTTCAATAAATTCACACTTTTTTGCTCAAAATTGTAGAAATATTTTTGTAAAAATTGTATAATGTAGGTTATACAAGGATTATTAAAGGAAAGTGAGGGTTCACTATGAAACAAAACAACATGTTAGCGATGATCCTGGCTGGCGGCCGTGGCAGTCGTCTCCATGAACTTACCAACAAAGTTGCCAAACCGGCAGTTTCATATGGCGGTAAATACCGCATCGTTGATTTCCCGTTAAGCAACTGCGCTAACAGCGGTGTCGACATCGTGGGTGTTCTTACCCAGTATGAATCTGTCCTTCTGAACAGTTATGTAGCAGCAGGCGGTCGTTGGGGGCTTGATGCAAGAGAGAGTGGCGTTTTTGTTCTCCCGCCTCGTGAAAAGGCCGATGCCGATCTGGATGTATACAGAGGTACTGCTGACGCAATTTCTCAGAATATCGATTTTATCGATAAATATTCACCGGAATATCTCTTAGTTCTCTCCGGTGACCATATCTACAAGATGAATTATGACAAGATGCTGGATTACCACAAAGAAATGAATGCCGACGCAACGATCGCAGTCATCGAAGTTCCGATGAAAGAAGCCAGCCGTTTCGGTATCATGAACACAGACGGCAACGGCCGCATCGTTGAATTTGAAGAGAAACCTGAACATCCAAAGAGCAATCTTGCATCTATGGGTATTTATATCTTTAATTGGAAGCTTCTCCGTAAGATGCTCCTTGCAGATATGAAAGATCCTGATTCTCACCACGATTTCGGTAAGGATATCATTCCACAGCTTCTGAATGACAACAAGACACTTGCTGCCTACAAATTCAAAGGCTACTGGAAAGATGTCGGAACCATCGATTCTCTCTGGGAAGCAAACATGGATCTGCTTGATTCAAGAAACGAACTGAATCTGAATGATGCCTCATGGAGAATCTACACAGAAGACACGCCTACTCTTCCGCAGTACATAGGACCAAACGCAAAAATCGACAAAGCATTCATCACTCAGGGCTGCGTCGTAGAAGGTGAAGTAAAGCACTCTGTACTGTTCACCGGATGTAAGGTCGGCGAAGGTGCAAAGATCATTGACAGTGTACTTATGCCGGGTGTAGAAGTGGCTGCAGGTGCCGTTGTGCAGCGAGCTCTTGTTGCCGATAACATTAAGATCGGTCCGGAAGCTGTTGTCGGCAGTGCAGACAGCGAAAACATCGAACTCGTGTCCAAACGTGTAAAGGGGGTAGAATAATATGGCAAGAGCATTTGGAATTGTCACATCTTCCGGAACCCATATCAAAGTAGAAGGACTTCAGCAGTATCGTCCGATCGGTGCTTTTTCTTTCCTTGGAAGATATCGTGTCATTGACTTTCCTATTTCAAATATGAGCAACAGCGGTATTGACCGCATTCAGGTATATGTGAGAAACAAACCGCGTTCACTGGCAGAACATCTGGGAACCGGACGCCATTACAACATTAACTCCAAGCGCGGCAAACTTCAGCTCATGTTTGCTCAGAACAGTTCTGAGAATGATGTATATAATACAGATATCGCTGCTTTTGCAGAAAACCTTGAATTCATAGAGCGTATGCATGAGCCATATGTTATTATTGCACCTTCCTATATGGTATATGCACAGAATTACAGTGAACTTCTGCAGGCACATATCGATTCTGAAGCAGATATTACTCTTCTGTATCATTCCGTTGATAATGCAAGAGAAGCGTTCATTAACTGTGATATTCTGAACCTGAACAAACAGAAAGGCGTCGAGTCCATCGAGAAGAACCGCGGAAGTGCTCAGAAACGCAATATCTTCATGGACACTTACATTATGAAGAAAGAGCTTCTTATTGAGCTGATCAAGAAAGCCAAAAAGATTTCTTCCATGTATACTCTTGCCCAGATTGTAAACACCTGTGCCGGAGAGCTTGATATCCGTGGTGTCGCCCACAGAGGTTACTTTGCTTCTATCACAGATTTCAACAGCTACTACAACGCAAACATCTCTCTGATCGATTTCAAGACAGCAGATGCCCTGTTCAATCCGGATTGGCCGATCTATACCAGAACCAACGACTCCTGCCCGACTCAGTATCTTGAGGGAGCAGACGTTAAGAATTCTGTTATCTCCAATGGATGTCTGATCGAGGGAACTGTAGAGAATTCTGTTATCGGACGTGGCTGCCAGATCAAACCAGGTGCCGTGGTTAAGAACAGTGTTGTACTTGCTCATACTGTTGTCGGCGAGAATGCACATCTTGAGAACCAGGTTATGGATAAATGGGCCAAGGTTATTCACGGCAATGAGATTATTGCTGAGGAGGGACACCCTGGATATATCCGCCGGGATGACGTTCTCTGATTTCAACAAGTCTTCATGATGAATAGATAAATACACAAAGCAACCCCGATGAATGATTTTCCTGACAGTTCAGGACATCCACTCATCGGGGTTTTATTTCACCTTTCTTAGTAACCATATATCTTTTGAAATACTTTATTTTCGTTTCGATATATATACTATAAAGGTGGAACTTTAATTCTACTTTAAAGAAGCTGTGAAGATTCTGTGTTGCTGTTACCTTTTATCTGTAGTACTGATTTCCATTCACTGCTGCCACAATGCACTCGATTCCTTCAAGGATCAGATAGGCACCCACGAGTACTCCCATGGAAAAAATCGTGATCATCGGCCGGAATACCAGCAGGAATCCTACGATCAATCCGAGAATATTCAAAATCATCGAAATATAATAGTAGGTTGTTCCAAAATGCATTTTCATATACTGAAGATGAGAAAGTCTGGAAACGCAGTGTGCAATGATCCAGATTGGAAGAATCATTGCGATCGCCCAGGTTCCTGCACCTGGATGAACAATCAGCATAAAACCTGCCATCACACTCAAAATTCCTGTTATCAGAGAAAGGATGGGACCGAATCCGGTAAAGCGTTCCATTCTAACATACAGAATGATATCTGCAATTCCTGTGAGTATCGCAAGAACTCCGCACACGATTACGATCCAGGTAATGATTCCTACGGGCTGTCTCACAATAAAAAGTCCAAAGATGATCAGAATGATTCCTATGATCAGTTCTGTCCATCCGATATCAGACTGTCTTCTCATAGTCCTTATCCTCCTTTGCTTCGATCTTCTCTTCGTTTCCTTTGAGAATTGCCATAAACTCATCTCCTGTGATTGTCTCTTTTTCGTAGAGATAATTTGACAGTTCATCAAGTTTCTGGCGATTATCCATGAGGATTTTCTTTGCTTTCTCGTGTTCTCTCTTGACCAGTTCAACTACCTGACGGTCAATTTCATTCTGTGTATCTGCGGAGCAGGCCAGAGATGCATCGCCTCCAAGGTACTGGTTTGTCACGGTTTCCATGGCTACCATATCAAAATCGTCGCTCATACCATATCGGGTGATCATAGAACGTGCAATCTTGGTCGCCTGTTCAATATCATTGGAAGCGCCGGTTGTCACTTCTCCAAAAACAACTTCTTCTGCGGCACGTCCGCCGGTAAAGGTTGCAATCTTGTTTTCCAGTTCTTTTTTGGTCAGAAGATATTTATCTCCCTGTTCTACCTGCATGGTATAACCAAGTGCTCCGGAGGTTCTCGGAATGATCGTGATCTTCTGCACTGGTGCGGAATGTGTCTGCATGGCCGCCACAAGAGCATGACCGATCTCATGATAAGCTACAACTTTCTTTTCCTGATCGGAAAGTACTGCATTTTTCTTCTGATATCCTGCGATAACGACTTCTATGCTTTCTTCCAGATCTGCTTCTGTTACAACTTCACGATTGTCCCTGACTGCACGCAGTGCTGCCTCATTTACGATGTTGGCAAGCTCTGCTCCGGAAGCTCCGGAAGCCATTCTTGCAATCGTGTGAAAATCAACATCATCTGAGAGCTGGACTTTCTTTGCATGTACCTTGAGAATTGCCTCACGGCCTTCGAGATCCGGAAGTTCGACTGGAACTCTTCGGTCAAAACGTCCTGGACGGGTCAGGGCGGGATCAAGGGATTCCGGGCGGTTGGTTGCCGCCAGAATGATCACTCCATTGTTTCCCTCAAAGCCATCCATCTCTGTAAGAAGCTGGTTCAGTGTCTGTTCTCGTTCATCATTGCCGCCTGCCATCTGTCCGTCTCGTTTCTTACCGATGGCATCGATCTCATCAATAAATACGATACATGGTGCTTTTTCTTTTGCCTGTTTAAAAAGATCGCGGACTTTGGATGCACCCATACCGACAAACATTTCCACGAATTCGGACCCTGACATGGAGAAAAATGGAACATTGGACTCTCCGGCTACTGCTTTTGCCAGCATGGTTTTTCCGGTACCTGGAGGACCTACAAGCAAAACTCCTTTTGGCATGGAAGCACCGACTCTGGTATATTTTTCCGGGTTATGGAGATAATCTACGATTTCCTGGAGGTTTTCTTTTGCTTCTTCTTCACCGGCAACATCACTGAAGCGAATGCCCTCTGTTGATGGTACGTAAACTTTGGCGTTGCTCTTTCCCATACCGAAGGCCATGGAGTTTTTGCCGCCCATCTGGTTCATCAGTTTTCTGCTCAGATACTGACCGAGTGCGATAAAGATCACCAGGGGCAGGATTCCTGTCAGCAGGAAGCTGGCTATCGGTGACAGCTGTTGATCGATTTCTTTGGAGAATTTTGCTCCTGCTTTGTAAAGGCGTTCTGTCAGTGTAGGATCTTCCATCACGCCTGTTTTATAAATAGTGTCTGGATCATCTTTGTCTGTAAAAAGGATCTGATTGTCCTCAATCTGAACGTCTTCGATTTTTTTCTGTTCGATCTTAGTCATAAAGGTTCCATAGTCTACTTCTCTGACCATGCTTTTTGCGAACATCGGTGTGATGACTACGTTAAAGATGACCAATATCAGAAGTACGATCCCATAATAGTAAAGCAATGGCTTTTTGGGTGATTTTACTTCTTTCATCTGTGTCTCCTCCGTTTCTTATTTTTACTATGTATTATAGTACTATAAGAAACGCTTTAACATAGACAAAATCGGGAATGTGGGGAAAAGAAATGAAGTGGGTTGTGGGGATGGATTACGGCAGAGGACTTCCCGTGTAGGGACGTAGAATACCGCTACGTCTGCTGCTTGATGCATGCGTCTGTTATCCGCCAGTCGCCCTGACTCGCTAACGCTCAGACAGAGGGCTTGATGGCGGAAACTAGCCTGCATCTCGCTACGCAGGCCTCGCGAGTATTCCTGTCCTTACACGGGAATCCTTCTGCCTGTAAACCGACCCCAAATGCACTGAGGGAAGGAGTAACTAAAGTGGCTGTCCAGTAACTGTTCACAGGTAATATCCCGCGAGGTGTTTTGCTATGAATATGGCAAAATCCCGAGACATACGGGGCAAAATGCCATCACCGAAGGTGATTTGGAATGCATTTTGACCAAGTTACTGCGAACGGAGTGAACAGTAACGCTGTCCAGGCTGATTCCTATTAAACGAAGTGATGCCTTGACAGCTGCTTTTGGAAATGATAGTGGGTCAAAAGAGAGCGTAAATTAGCCTCTTGTGTTTCACGATGCACAGACAGAGTAAACCCCATATCCAGAGTGAAATACTCGCGAGTACTGCGTTATGAGATGCATGCGCAGCGGTATTTCTTATTCTGAATATGGGGCTTACTCTGTCGTATACATTAAATCAATACATTGAAACACTACATTAAAACACTCAAAAAATCAAAACTTACGGAAACGTGCATACCTGTGCTCCAGGAGTTCCTCCTCCGATAAAGAAGCGTACTTCTGCAGAAACTCTCCGATCCTGTCATTCAGTCTTTCTGTCACCTGCCACAGGCTTTCAGAAGTCAGGTTTTCCGGTTCCGGGATCACCTGCTCAATGATGCCCTTCTCATAGAGATCCGCGGCCGTCAGCTGCATAACCCCTGCAGCCTCCTTCGCCCTTGCACTGTCTTTCCAGAGAATACTTGCAAAACCTTCCGGCGAAAGAATCGAATACACAGAATTTTCCAGCATCCATACCTGGTCACCTGCTGCAAGTGCAAGCGCACCGCCACTTCCACCTTCCCCTGTCACAACAGACAGTACCGGCGTCTTAAGACCTGCAAGCTCCCAGAGATTACGGGCGATCGCCTCACCCTGTCCCCGTTCCTCTGCCTCGATACCGCAGAAAGCTCCCGGAGTATCAACAAAACAAAGAACCGGTCGATGGAATTTCTCCGCCTGCTTCATCAGACGAAGTGCCTTACGATACCCCTCCGGCATCGGCATTCCGAAATTATGCGCGATATTTTCTTTTGTGTTAGTTCCTTTTTCCTGCACGATCACAGTGACAGGTCTGCCGTGGAATTTTGCGATTCCACCAACAATGGCCTTGTCATCACCGTAGTTGCGGTCTCCATGGAATTCCATAAAATCTGTAAAAAGTGCTTCTATATAATCACTGCCGGATGGACGATCCACCTTACGTGAAATCTGGACACGATCCCAGGCAGTGAGATAAGGATTGATGCCAACAGGTGATCCTGTATCTCCCTTATCACTTCCATCCATCTTCTCGGCCTGACCCTCAGCAGCTGCATTTGCATGAAGCTCCAGAATCTTTCCAAGCGTCTCCTTCAGATTCTCACGTCTTACAATATCATCCACAAAACCATGCTCCACAAGAAACTCCGCTCTCTGAAATCCCTTCGGAAGCTTCTGACGGATCGTCTGCTCGATCACACGAGGTCCGGCAAAACCGATCAACGCTCCCGGTTCTGCCAGGATAATATCTCCCAGCATTGCAAAGCTTGCCGTCACACCACCGGTCGTCGGTTCTGTCAGGACAGATACATACAGAAGTCCGGCTTTACTGTGACGCTCCAGTGCCGCAGAAGTCTTTGCCATCTGCATCAGAGATGTGATCCCCTCCTGCATTCTGGCACCTCCCGAACAGGCAAAGATAATAACCGGGAGCTTTTCCTCAGTAGCACGCTCCACCGCTCTGGTAATCTTTTCACCGACAGCCCAGCCCATACTCGCCATCAGAAATCTTCCGTCGCAGACCGCGATCACGGTATCTCTGCCGCCTATCTTGCCTTTTCCTGTGACTACAGCTTCTCTGAGTCCGGTTTTCTCCTGAAGTGCCTGCACCTTTTCCGGATAACCTTTGTAATCAACAGGATTTCCACCGACCAGATCGTAATCCCACTCTTCAAACGTTCCCTCATCAATTACCATCTGGATTCTGCGGTATGCATGCACACGGAAATATCCTCCACACTTCGGACAGATATAGTATCCTTTTTTTACATCCTCTGTGATAATAGCTGCTCCACATTTGTTGCATTTACGCAGAAGCCCTTCCGGTACCTCCGGTCTGGGGGCACGGGCCGCATTATGGCTCTGTATTCTGGAAATAATCCTTGTCTTTTTGAACATGTTATCCAACTTCATGATCACTAACTCCTGTTAATACCAAAACTTTACTTGTCTGCTTCCATTCTTTCGATGAACTCTACATCTGTATTGCCAGACTGAAAATCCGGGTGATCCAGAATCTCATACTGATAATCCACATTCGTGTCGATGCCCTCAATGATCACCTCTCCAAGTGCGCTCTGCATCTTTCGGATAGCTTCCGTACGATTCTTTGCCCACACGATCACTTTTGCGATCATGGAATCATAATATGGTGGAATCGTATATCCACTGTACACCGCGGAATCAATACGAATTCCCTTACCACCCGGAAAATACATATCTGTGATCGTTCCCGGTGACGGACGGAAGCCCCTGGATGGGTTTTCTGCATTGATCCTGCACTCAATCGCATGACCTGTCAGATGAATATCCTCCTGACGGCAGGAAAGCGGAAGCCCTGATGCAATACGGATCTGCTCCTTGACAAGATCCACACCTGTCACCCACTCTGTGACCGGATGCTCTACCTGGATTCTGGTGTTCATTTCCATGAAATAAAATCTGCCGTCTTTATCAAGAAGAAACTCTATTGTTCCCGCATTTTCGTATCTGGCAGCCTTCGCTGCTTTTACAGCAGCCTCGCCCATCTTTGTACGAAGTTCATCCGAGATTACCTCACATGGAGACTCCTCGATCATCTTCTGATGATTTCGCTGGATAGAGCAGTCACGCTCGCCGAGATGAATGACATTTCCAAACTTGTCCGCCATGATCTGAAACTCAATATGTCTCGGATGACGCACAAAATGTTCCACATACATTGTAGAATCTCCAAACGCCATCTGCGTTTCCTTCTGTGCAGTACGGAAGCTTTCTTCAAAATCCTCCGGCGTATCTGCAACACGCATTCCTTTGCCGCCGCCGCCAAGAGCAGCTTTGATAATGACCGGATAACCGATCGTTTCCGCTTCCTTCATTCCTTCTTCTACTGTATAGATTGGATTTTTTCCACCAGGAATGATCGGAACACCGGCATTTGCCATCGTATTTTTGGCTGCCTGCTTATTTCCAAGACTTGCAATTACACTGGACGGTGGTCCGATAAAAGTAATATTACACTGTTCACAGAGCTCGGCAAAACGACTGTTCTCCGAAAGAAAACCAAATCCCGGATGAATTGCATCGGCTCCTGTAACAATTGTCGCACTGATGATATTTTCCATGCTGAGATAGCTCTGGGATGACGGTGCCGGTCCAATACAGACTGCCTCATCCGCAAGCTGTGTATGAAGTGCATCTTTGTCTGCCTCCGAATAAACAGCCACTGTCTCTATTCCCATTTCTCTGCATGCACGGATGATCCGCACCGCAATCTCCCCTCTGTTCGCAATCAGCACTTTTTTTATCATAGTGTTTCACCTATCCAATCATAAAAGTCAGTTCTGCATCAACCACAACTTTACCATCAACACTTGCAACTGCATGACCGACCCCTACAGGTCCTTTACATTTGATGATCGTTGTCTCCAGACGAAGCTTATCTCCCGGAACAACCTTTCCGCGGAATCTGCAGTTTTTGATTCCTCCAAAATATGCAATCTTGCCTTTGTTCTCCTCCAGGCTTAAGATTGCCACTGCACCTGTCTGTGCAAGTGCTTCCACCATCAGGACACCCGGCATCACCGGCTCCTGCGGGAAATGTCCCTTAAAAAAATCCTCACGGAAAGTTACGCATTTATATCCAACCGCAAATTTCCCCGGCTCGTAATCCTCAATATAATCCACAAGAAGAAACGGATGTCTGTGAGGAAGAATCTGCTCAATTTCTTTTACACCTAATCTGTTCATGGCATATACTCCCATTTATACAATCCGGAACAATGGCTGTCCGTACTCTACAGCCTGTCCGTTTTCTACATAAACTTCTGCAACCTTACCATCAAAGTCACTTTCGATCTCGTTCATCAGCTTCATTGCTTCCACAATGGCAAGTGTCTGACCTTTCTTTACCAGGTCGCCGACCGAAACAAACGGAGCGGCATCTTCGGCAGGTGCTGCATAAAAAGTTCCGACAAGAGGAGATTTTACGATCATCCCCTCCGGTTCGCTGTCTGCATCAGCCACAGTTTCGCTGTTCTGGATCGCAGCCTGTGCTGCTGCAAGGGGTGCGATCGGAACATCAGCAGAAGCTCCCGCAACCACTACTGTCTCTTTTTTCTTTTTCAGTCGGATTCGAGTGCCATTTTCTTCATAATCAAAATCCGTCAGTTCAGAATCTGACACTGTTTTTATCAATGTAAGAAGATTTTCAAATTCCATAATTATCAACCCTCATATTTCTTTACAAGAAGTGTTGCGTTATGTCCGCCAAATCCAAGAGAATTACTCATTGCATAGTGAATCTCTTTTTCTACCGGAGCTCCGATCGCATAATTCAGATCACACTCTTCATCTGCCTGCGTTGTTCCGACTGTCTGATGGATAAATCCCTCTTCCAGAGATTTTACACAGGTAACAAATTCCACGCCGCCGGCTGCACCAAGAAGATGGCCGATCATGGATTTGGTTGAGTTTACGACAAGATCCTTTGCTGCATCTCCAAAAGCCTTATGGATTGCTCTTGTCTCAAACAGATCATTGTGATGCGTACTTGTTCCATGTGCATTGATGTATTCCACCTCTGACGGCTGAACACCCGCTTCTTCCATTGCAAGCTCCATCGCTCTGGCCGCACCAGCTCCATCCTCTGCAGGAGAAGTGATATGGAATGCATCGGCTGTTGCACCATAGCCAACCAGTTCCGCATAGATTCTTGCGCCTCTCGCCTTTGCATGCTCCAATTCCTCGAGAACTACGATTCCAGCACCCTCACCAAGCACGAAGCCACTTCTGTCTTTGTCAAAAGGAATGGATGCCCTGGAAGCATCTTCTGTTTTGGTCAGTGCTGTAAGTGCTGTAAAACCAGCCACTCCTGTCGGACAGATACAGCTCTCGGTTCCTCCTGCCAGCATCACCTCTGCATCACCATACTGAATTGCACGGAATGCATCACCAATGCTGTGCGTTCCGGATGCACAGGCAGTCACAACATCCGTACATTTGCCGCGCAGTCCAAGCTGAATAGAAATATTTCCGGCGGCCATATTGGAGATCATCAGAGGCACCATCAGCGGGTTTACCTTACCTGGTCCTTTTGTGAGGATTTTTTCATAATTGCTCTCTACCTGCGGAAGGCTTCCGATACCGGATCCTACAATAACACCCACGCGGAAAGAATCCTCTTTTTCCATATCAAGCCCCGCGTCCTCAAAAGCTTCTTTTGCTGCCGCTACCGCATACTGACAGAACGAATCCATACGTCTTGCTGCTCTCGGATCCATACGGTCCTTCGCATTAAAATCCTTTACTTCTGCCGCGATCTTTACTTTATAATCTGTAGTATCAAACTTTGTGATCGGTCCGATGCCAACCTTGCCTTCACGGATTCCAGCCCAGAAATCCTCTACAGTATTTCCAATAGGGGTAACTGCCCCAAGTCCGGTGACAACTACTCTTCTTTTACTCATATGACCATTCCTCCGTCAACCTGAATCACCTGTCCGGTAATGTATGCAGCATCATCAGATGCCAGAAAAGCTACTGTTTTTGCAATATCCTCCGGTTTGCCGAAATGTCCCAGCGGAATCTGTGCGGCAGATGCTTTTTTTACTTCCTCGGATAACACTGCTGTCATCTCTGTCTCAATAAATCCCGGTGCAACTGCATTGACCGTAATTCCACGGGATGCAAGCTCTCTCGCTGCACTCTTTGTCATTCCTATGATCCCGGCTTTGGACGCTGCATAATTTGCCTGTCCTGCGTTTCCGGCAATTCCTACCACAGATGCCATGCTGATAATGTGACCACTTCGCTGGCGGAGCATCTGTCTGGAAACAAAACGCATCATATTGAAGCTTCCCTTGAGATTGACATCGATCACTTTGTCAAAATCTTCCTCTGACATTCCCATCAGAAGCCCATCCTTTGTAATTCCGGCATTATTCACCAGAATATCAATACTTCCATAAGTTTTTACGATGTCTTTAACTGCGCTTTCACAGGCTTTGTAATCCGCAACATTCCACTGCATGATCATTGCCTCGCCGCCTTTTTGCTCAATCTCTTTCTGTACTTCTTTTGCCCGTTCCTCAGAACCATTATAATTAATCACAACTGCTGCGCCTCTAAAAGCAAGTTCCAGGGCAATGGCTCTTCCGATTCCTCTGGAAGCACCTGTCACAACAGCCACTTTCTTCTTATTCTGCTCTGCCACTTATTTCTCTCCTCTCGGCATCTGCTGCGACCAGATGATTTCTCGTCACTGTGAACAGTTACGATTTCCCATCCAATCTTTTTTATTTCAGTTCCTCACATACCTGAACAGCCTCTTCCCAGCTTCCGATATGATAAGATTTGACATTTTTATCTATTTTTCGAAGAAATCCTGTCAGCGTTTTGCCAGGTCCGATTTCTATAAAGGTATCCACACCTTCACGGATCATGGTCTCCACGCTCTGCTGCCAGCGGACAGATCCACTGACCTGAGCAACAAGAAGTTCTTCTATTTTACTGCAGTCGGTAATAACCTCTGCATTGATGTTCGCCACATATGGCAGTTTCAGCGGATTCATGCTGACTCCTGCAAAAACCTTCGCCAGTTCTTCCCCCGCCGGTCTCATCATCGGTGAATGAAATGGTCCGCTTACCTTAAGCGGAAGCACCCTTCTCGCACCGGCTTCTTTCAGAGCCTCTCCTGCCTTTGCCACTGCTTCTGCCTGTCCCGTGATCACGATCTGACCCGGACAGTTATAGTTGGCAATGGAAACTCCCTCTCTGCCGTCTAAGACCTCTTCGATCACTGACGCATCAAGTCCCAGCACCGCAGACATTGCACCCGTTCCTTCCGGTGCTGCATGTTCCATAAAAATTCCTCTGGAACGTACCGTACGGACTGCATCCATGTCGCACATACCGCCTGCTGCCGCGATCGCACAGTACTCACCAAGACTCAGACCTGCCGTCATATCTGCATGGAGTCCCATAGCTTCCACAGCTCTTGTCATGGCAATACAGGCTGTTACCATCGCCACCTGTGTATATTCTGTCTTATTCAGAAGATCGTTTTCCTCAAAACAGAGTTTCTTAAGATCAAGGCTGACAGCCTCTGACGCCTGGTCAAATACAGCTTTGGACAACGGACTGTTTTCATAAAAATCCTGTCCCATTCCAACTGCCTGTGCACCCTGTCCGGGATAAATAAAAGCAATCTTACTCATCTGCACTTACCCCGTTCATCAGTCTGGATGCCCCACAGACAACAGATTTAATAATGTCCTCACAGGAACGTTCCTCTTTGATCATGCCCGCGATCTGTCCGGCCATCAGACTTCCGCTCTTTACGTCACCTTCCTGCACTGCTCTTCTGAGACTTCCTAGAGTCATTTTTTCCAGTTCCTCAAATGGTGCCCCTTCTTTTTCCAGTTCCAGATATTTACGCGCCATATCATTGCGAAGAACACGGATCGGATGACCAGTGCTTCTTCCTGTTACACGGCTGTCGATGTCTTTTGCCTTAAAAATACTGTTTTTATAATTCTCATGGATCACAGATTCTTTGGATGCCGCAAAAACAGTTCCCATCTGAATACCCTTTGCACCAAGCATAAACGCTGCTGCCATTCCTCTGCCGTCCGCAATACCACCGGCTGCGATCACCGGGATGTTCACTGCATCAACTACCTGCGGAACCAGAACCATTGTGGTAAGCTCTCCAATATGTCCGCCTGCCTCTGTTCCCTCTGCGACCACTGCATCTGCACCGCAGCGTTCCATACGCTTCGCAAGTGCCACAGACGCAACAACAGGAATAACCTTAACTCCGGCTGCTTTCCAGTCAGCCATATATTTCTCCGGGCTTCCGGCTCCTGTGGTCACGACTTTAACGCCCTCTTCCACGATCACCTTTGCAACCTTCTCTGACTCCGGATTCATCAGCATAATGTTGACGCCAAATGGTTTATCCGTCAGTTTCTTTGTCTCCCGGATCTGCTCTCTCACCCACTCTGCCGGCGCTCCGCCTGCTGCGATCAGACCAAGACCTCCTGCATTGGATACAGCTGCTGCCAGATGACATTCAGCAACCCATGCCATACCGCCCTGGATCACCGGATATTCAATTCCTAATAATTCTGTGATCTCTGTTTTCATAAAATTACATCCTCTCGATCGTCATAGGTTTATGATCATGCCTGATGCTCTGTCAGGTAATTCATTGCATCTCCTACGGTTGTGATCTGTGTAAGATCTTCACTCGGGATCTCTACGGAAAATTCTTCCTCAAGTGCCATTGCCAGTTCAAAGAGATCAAGAGAGTCTGCATGAAGATCATCCATAAAAGAGGTCTCTGCTGTAATCTCTGCTGCGTTTGCTCCTAAAGTTTCTGCTGTAAGTTCAATAATTTTTTCTAACATTTTCGTTTTCTCCTTTTTTTGCAATTTATTTTT
>OLSL01000588.1_pt1 | contig 39078 bp, 40 predicted proteins | sample 1672511 | NCBI WGS metagenome assembly OLSL01 (sample SAMEA3136694, study PRJEB25190) | human gut metagenome | biome: human gut; feature: human-associated habitat; material: faeces | place: Austria | collected 2013
GCGAAAAATTGTGAGTGCCTCATCCTTCAGGGAGAAGATGTTCTTCCCGTCCACGCTGGTGCAGGTAGGCTCCAACGAGATTCTCTATTCCGACACCGCCATGCTGCGGCAGAAAATGACCGCCGCCGGGGTGGTATGCCGGATGGAGGAATGGCAGGATATGTGGCACGTCTTTCAGATGTTCCCCATCAAAAAAGCCGCCCATGCCATAGAGCACATCGGGAAATTCCTGCTGGGCTAACCGAATCCTTGCGCTGTGTCCATTTTTTCGGACACAGCGTTTTTACTCGGTTGCCCCAATTCTGAAAATTTGATAAAATAGTTATAGCACACGGAGAGGAGGAACGCCGCAATGTCCGACCGGCACATTTATATCGCCATTGATCTCAAGTCCTTTTACGCCTCGGTGGAATGCGTTGCCCGGGGGCTTGACCCCATGGACACGAATCTGGTGGTGGCCGATCAAAGCCGCACGGAGAAGACCATCTGTCTTGCGGTGTCCCCTTCTCTCAAGGCCTATGGGATTTCCGGACGGGCGCGGCTGTTTGAAGTGGTACAGCGGGTCAAGGAGATCAACAATCAACGTACCCGATTTGCCCCCCACCGTCAGCTGGAGGGTTCTTCCACCAGTGCCAAGGAGCTAGCCCAGCATCCGGAAATGGCCCTGGACTATATCGCCGCCCCGCCCCAGATGGCCCACTATATGAAGGTCAGCACCCAGATCTATCAGATTTACCTCAAATACGTTGCCCCGGAGGACATCCACGTCTACTCCATCGACGAGGTGTTCATCGACGCCACCCGGTATCTCTCCACCTATCATCAGTCCCCCCGGGAGTTTGCCCAAACCATGATTCTGGACGTTTTGTCCTCCACCGGCATCACCGCCACCGCAGGCATCGGCACGAACTTATATCTTGCCAAAATCGCCATGGACATCGGGGCCAAGCACATTGCCCCGGATCGGTTCGGCGTTCGAATTGCCCAGTTGGATGAGCTTGGCTACCGGAAAACGCTCTGGGGTCATCGTCCCCTGACAGATTTCTGGCGAGTGGGAAAGGGCTATGCAAAAAAACTCCAGGAAAAGGGGCTTTACACCATGGGGGATATTGCCCGTTGCTCTCTGGGCGACCCCAAGGATTTTTACAACGAAGACCTGCTCTACAAGCTCTTTGGCATCAACGCCGAGCTGCTCATCGACCACGCCTGGGGATATGAGCCCTGCACCATTGCGGACATCAAGGCCTATAAGCCCCAGACCAGCAGCACCAGCTCCGGTCAGGTGCTCCAAAGTCCCTATCCCTTCAGCAAGGCGCGGCTGGTGATGCAGGAAATGACCGACCTTTTGGTATTGGATCTGGTGGAGCAGGGCCTCAAAACCCCGCAGATGACCCTGACCGTGGGCTACGACATCGAAAACCTCTCCGATCCCCAGCGCCGAGCCAAATACCACGGCCCCGTTACCACCGACGGCTATGGGCGCAAGATCCCCAAGCACGCCCACGGAACCACCAATCTATCCGGCTACTCCTCCTCCACCCATGAGATTATGGAGGCCATGACGGCGCTGTTTGACCGGATCGTAAATCCCGATCTGCTGGTGCGGCGCATCTATGTCACCGCCTGTCAGCTGGAGGATGCCAAAACCGCCGGGAAGGACAGCTTTGAGCAGCTTGACCTGTTCACCGATCCCGCCGCCCAGGAAGCCAAGCAGGAGGCCCTGGCCCGGGAGGAGAAAATGCAGGAGGCCATGCTCTCCATCCGGAAAAAGTTCGGTAAAAACGCCATTCTCAAGGGCATGAATTTCAAAGAAGGCGCCACCGCCCGGCAGCGAAACGGGCAAATCGGCGGCCACAAAGCGTAAAGGAAGGAGGAACGCCCATGTCCGGCCCATATGACGATATCCTCTACAGGAGCCGTCCGGTTTCTCAAAGGCATCCTCCCATGTCCCGGGCAGATCGGGCCGCGCAGTTTTCCCCCTTTGCCGCCCTCACCGGCTACGAAGCTGCGGTCAAAGAAACGGCCCGGCTGACCCAGGGGAAAATCGAGCTCAGCGACGAGGAAAAGGAATCCATCGACCGCGTGCTCCAGGCCCTATATGCCAATCTCCAGGATCAGCCCCCGGTGATCGTCACCTATTTTCTTCCGGATCAGAAGAAGGACGGCGGCGCTTATGTAACGGTGACCGGTGCGCTCAAACGAATCGACCTGCTGGAACGGCGGCTGATTTTCACCGACGGCACGCTGATTCCCATTGATGCTATCTCCCAGCTCCACGGCCCCAGCCTGCCGGAGGAACCCATGGAACCGTAAAAGGACAGTACCAAATCATCGGTACTGTCCTCATTCTTATAACTGTACGGCCACGGGATTCCCAATGGTCATGGTGTCCGGGGTGACATGGCAGTCCACCGCCAGCACCGAAACGCCATGTTCCGCAGCCTCCCGCAGGGCTTTCCCGAACTCCGGATCTGTTGCATCATTAGGCGTTACATACCGCACCGGGGCCATTTGAATCACAAACAGCACCGCCGCGTCATAGCCCTGCTCTTTGGCAAGGATCAGTTCCCGCAGGTGTCTTGCCCCGCGCTGGGTTGGCGCATCGGGGAAACGGCAAACACCGTCCTCCTCCAGGGTCACGCCCTTGACCTCCAGAAACATGGGCTTTCCGTCCCGCTCCAGATAGAAATCAAACCGGGAATCGTGAAATCGCTGCTCGGGCAAAACCACTTCCGCCTTGCCCAGTCCCCCGGCTCGAAGCCATTCGCCCACGGCCTGATTGGGCGCCTGGGAGTCCATATTCACAAGATACGGCCCTTTTTCCACGGCGATCAAATCGTAGGCGGTCTTCCGGTTTGGGTTCTCCGCCTTGGCGCACCAGACCTTTGCCCCGGGAACCAGCAGTTCCCGGCAGCGTCCGGTGTTTTTCACATGGCAGATTTCCGTTTTCCCGTCGATGACCACATGGGCAATGAAACGATTGGGGCGGCTTTGAAACCGCCCCGGTTGCACATTGGAATAACGCAATCTTACATCTTCTCCGGCGCTTCGAAGCCCAGGAGATCAATGCAGGTCTCCAACACCCGCTTGGCCAGGGTGATGAGGGCAATGTAGCCCTGCTGACGCTTTTCATCGGTCTCGGTGAGGATCCGGGTCTCATGGTAGAACCGGTTCACCGCGCCGCAGAGGTCATAGATATACGCGCACAGCACATTGGGCTGGGTGTCCCGATAGGAAAGCTGAATATTATCCGCAAACCGGCTGATCTGGAGCATCAGATCCTTCTCAATCTGGTTTTGGGCAGGCAGAAGCTCCGCCGCCATGGGATCATAGCCGGTCTTCTCCTGGAACTTGGACAGGATGGACTTAATCCGAACGATGGTGTAGAGGATATAGGGGCCGGTGTTGCCCTCAAAGGCAGAGAACCGATCCATATCAAAGGCATAGTCCTTGGTGGCCAGGTTGGAGAGGTCGCCGTATTTCAGGGCCGCCACTGCAATGATGCCAGCTATCTCATCCACCGCGTCGCCGGTAATGATGTTGTTCTCCAGAATCCGCTGCTTGACGGTATCGGTAATCTCGGAGATCAGATACTCCAGCCGCATCACACCGCCGGAACGGGTCTTAAAGGGCTTGCCGTCCTTGCCGTTCATGGTGCCGAAGCCCAGGAACTGAAGCTCGGTGCTTTCGGGCACAATGTGGGACTTCTTTGCAGTGCGGAACACCTGCTCAAAGTGCAGGGCCTGCCGCTTGTCCACCACGTAGAGCACCTTGTCGGGATGATAGTCCTGCTCCCGCTGTACCAGAGTTGCAAGGTCGGTGGTGGCATAGAGGGTTGCGCCGTCGGACTTCAAAATGATGCAGGGAGGAATCTCCTTCTTGTCCTCAGGCTCCTGGACATTGACCACCAGCGCGCCCTGGCTCTCTACCGCATAGCCGCCGTCCTTCAGGTACTTCACCATGTCGGCGATATAGGGCTCCGCGTCGCTTTCGCCCTTCCAAAGGTCGAATTCCACGTTGAGGTTCTTGTAGTTCTTCTTCAGGTCGGCCACGGATACGTTCATCACGTGATGCCAGATTGCCATATAGCCCCGATCGCCCTGCTGGAGCTTGAGCGTTGCCTCATGGGCCCGGGCAGAGAACGCCGGATCCTCCTTGCTCTTTGCGGAAGCGGCGGGATAAATCTGCTCCAGTTCAGAGATGGTAAAGGGCGGCTCGGTGGGATATTCCCCCTGGAAATCGGGATCAAAATAGGGAAGCTCGGGCTGACGCTCCCGAATGCCCTCGATGATCAGGCCCATCTGGAGGCCCCAGTCGCCCAGGTGCACGTCGCCGATGACCTGGTTGCCCATATACCGCTCAATGCGCTTGACCGCCTCGCCGATGATGGCGGGACGGATATGGCCCACGTGCAGGGGCTTTGCCACATTGGCTCCGCCATAGTCGATGACCACGGTTTTGGGCTTTTCCTCGCCCTGGAGGCCGAATTTCTCTGCCGCAGCCATTTTCTTGAGGTAATCCGCCACATATTCCGGTGCCAGCCGCAGGTTGATAAATCCAGGCTTCACTGCCTCCACCGACAGGAAGGCAGGGTTGCCCTGGAGCTGCGCCACGGCCTCCTCCGCAATCTGAATGGGGGCTTTATGATACTGCTTGGCAGCCTTCATGCTGCCGTTGCACTGATATTCACACAGATCCGGGCGCGCCGATACGCTGACCCGTCCAAGCTCCGGCGCATAACCGGCCTGCTCAAACGCAGCGGATACCTGTCCGGAGATCAGATCGATAAGTTTTTCCATAGTTCCGTTTTCCTTTCCCAATGACGGCCATAGGCCATAGTAAAATAATTATATCACGAATCCGCGCCGGTGTAAACACAGCGATCCATTGCATCTGCATTCAAATTATTGTATAATATCTACCATAGTTCGACAAAAAGGAGTCTTTTTGATGCCTCAGCTGCATTTTACCTCCGACTATATGGAGGGTGCTCATCCCACCATTCTCCAGGCGCTGCTGGAGAGCAATCTGGAAAAAACCGAGGGCTACGGCTTTGATCCCTACTGCGACGCCGCCAAGGAGAAAATCCGTGCCGCCTGCCGGTGCCCCCATGCCGAGATTTATTTTCTCGTGGGCGGCACCCAGACCAATGCCACGGTGATCGACGCGATGCTCCGCTCATATCAGGGCGTGCTTTGCGCCGAAACTGGCCATATCGGCACCCACGAAGCCGGTGCCATTGAATTCGGCGGCCATAAGGTGCTGGCCCTGCCCCATACGTTGGGCAAACTCTCCGCAGAGACCATCTCCCACGCCATGGACGTGTACAACGGCGACGCCAACCGGGAGCACACCGTCATGCCCGGTATAGTCTATCTCTCCCAGCCCACGGAATTCGGCACACTCTATTCCCTTGCAGAGCTGACCGCCATTCATCGGGTCTGCAAACAGCATCAGCTGCCCCTTTATATTGACGGCGCCCGATTGGCCTATGCCCTTGCCAGCCCGGAAAACGACGTGACCCTGCCGGATCTGGCGCGGCTCTGTGATGCGTTTTATATCGGCGGCACCAAATGCGGCGCACTGCTGGGCGAAGCCGTGGTGATCCCCGACCCGAAGCTGATTCCCCATTTCTTTACGATCATCAAGCAGCACGGGGCACTGCTTGCAAAAGGCCGGCTGCTGGGTATTCAGTTTGACCGGCTGTTTACCGACGATCTCTATCTCCATATTGGTCAGTCCGCCGTGCAATACGCTCAGCAGATTCAGAAAGTGCTCATCGACAAGGGCTATCCCCTGCTGTTCCGATCCCCCACCAATCAGGTCTTTCCGATTTTGGATCATGCGGCCTACCATCGGCTTTCCACTCAGGTCTCCTTCGGCTTCTGGGAGCAGCTGGACGAAAGCCATACCGCCACTCGGTTTGCCACCAGTTGGGCCACCACACAGGCGGATGTCCAGGCGCTTCTTACCATTCTCTAACCCAATCACGCCCATGAAAAATCCCACCTCTGTCTCCGGGTATTCCGGAAACGGAGGTGGGTTTCGTTTATTTTGATTTGGTCTGCTTGAGACAGTTCAGGAAGTACCGCAAAAGCTCGCTTTCGCCGCCCTCCATCCAGTAGGGATTGATGAACACCTCGTGCTCCCGGTCTCCCTCCGGCGTCCGATCCACCAGCGGGATCAGCTTCACCTTGGGATCCTTCTGCAGCACGCCGCTTTCATTGATGCAGGTAATCACAACCCCTGCATGGGCCATGGTCATCAGCGAATCCAGCTCCGCAAAGGGTCCGGAAAGTTTGTTGACATAACTTTCATGATAGCCGGTGACAGTGTTGACTTTTTCCATCCGCAGGGGCGGCTCAAATTCCTCCGCCGCCAAAAGCATATACTGCATATCGCCAAAGTACCGCTGAATTTCCTCATTGGCAATATTGGCTAGCCCGGCGTTGGGATGGTCATAGGGCACAGCCAGACACATTCTGTCCCGGAACAGCTCCATGGATCGCACCCGATCCCAGCTGGCCATAGAGGTATTGAGCATAAACAGCACGTCCAGGCTGCCGTCTCGCAGTGCGCTGCCGCTCTGCCGCAGGGGCAGGTGGCAAATCTGAATATTCGCATTGGGATAGGCCCGCTTCACCATCAACACCGCGTCCCGCATGGGATCCACAAAGTTCAGACTGTCGAGGATGCCAATGCGCAGTCGATCCAGCCGGCGGTTGACCGTCTCCTGAATTGCTTTGCTGGCCCCCATATAGCCCTTGTACAGAGACTGAATCATTGGCAGCAGTTCCCGGCCAATGTCCGTGAGCTTTACCGCGTTGTGATCCCGGACAAACAGCGCCACCTGAAGCTCCTCCTCCAGAGTGCGAATCTGCCTGCTCATGGTGGGCTGGGAAATATACAGTTTTTCCGAGGCCACCGCAAAGCTGCCCAGCTCCGCCGCCTCTAAGAAGCACTGCATTTGAAGCACCGTCATATTCTCATCCCCTTTGAGCGCATTTTAGCATACTTTTTTCGGGCAATCAATCCTCGCAGCCGATCATCAGATGAATAATCTCCTGATCGGTGCCACGCATACCCTCACGGGCAATCTGGCTGACCGCGCGGATGGTATTCTCCACGCCCTTGATGACAATACCATCGCCGCCGAAGAACTGGCTGTCGTGCATATTCATCTGCATACCCAACAGTCCCGCCTCCACTGCGGAAGCGATCTTCGCCGCGCAGCTGGCCTTTGCACCGTCGCAGATCATGCCGGAGTTGATGGCCAGGGCGTTGACGATGGTATGGCTGATCTGGTCAAACCGCCCGCCGTAGAGATAGCAGATACCCGCACCGGCGCCGCAGCCCGCACTGGTGGCGCCGCAGTAGGCAGACAGACTGCCAATGCCGGTTTTCAGATGGATTGTTACCAGATTGGATACCACCAGCGCCCGATACAGCGCCTCCTGGGTCATTCCCATCTCCCGGGCATAGATAATCACCGGGATGGACGCAGTCATGCCCTGATTGCCGCTGCCGGAGTTGATTACAACGGGCAGCTCACAGCCGCACATTCTCGCATCGGAGCCTGCCGCCGCCCAGGCCTTGGCCCGGTTCTGAATGCAGTTGCCATAGGATTTCAGCAGAATCTTGCCAATGGTCGCGCCATAGCTACCGTCCATTCCCGCCTGGGCAATGGCCATATTGTAGTCGATCTGCCGCTGGAGGACCTCCTGCACATCGGGAATCTCCACCTCGTCGGCAAACTGAACGATATGCGCCACATCCAGCAGCTTCCGGTTCTCCGGTGCCTGCACCACATCGTCCTGGAACGGTACATCCACCAGCACGGTATCATTCTTCTTCACACTCACCACATTGGTATGGTGGCCGATGATCCGGGCATAGGCGCAGTCATCTCCATGATAGGCCGTTACCTGAATGTCAAAGGGGCAGTTGGCGGTGGATTCCGTGATCTTAACCTCCACCTGCTCCAGATATTCGTCCAGCTCCTTCAGCTGCTGCTCGGTGACGCCGGAGATGACCTCCAGCTCCTGATCCGCATCGCCGCAGCAAATGCCCACCGCCACAGCGACCTTCAGTCCCTTCCGTCCGCCGGTATGGGGCACGATCACGGACTTTACGTTCTTGACAATATTGCCGCTGACGCAGAGGATCACCCGCTCCGGCAGTGCGCCCAACGCCTTTCTCGCCAGTGCACCGGCATAGGCCACCGCAATGGGTTCGGTGCAGCCCATAGCCGGGATCAGCTCCTCCTTCAGGATGTCTACATAGGCGTCATAGATGTTTTTTTCCATGTTTTCCCACTCCCTTATAGCTGGATCGCGCTGTCATAGCCGGTGCGAACGGCAGTCCGGACATTGTTGGCCTTCACGCAGTCGCCAATGGGGAAGAACTCCCCGGCAATCATGCGGAATGCCTCGGCCTGGGCCTTCTGGGGCACCATGCCTGCGGACAGCACCACGGTATCCGCCTGAATGCTGTGCTCGCCCTCTGCATCCACATAGGTAATACCGTCCTTGGTAATCCCGGTGCAGCGGGAGCCGGTATGAGCGTCCACGCACTTTTCAATTTCCTTGGTGATGGCCGTTCTGGGAATCGTGCAGGATGCCGCTGCCAGGGTGTCGGTCATCTCCACCAGGCTGACGGTCTTTCCGGCCTCCTGAGCAAGATAGACCGCGGTCTCACAGCCCACATCGCCGCCGCCCAGGACGGCAATCTTCTGGCCGATGTCCTCTCCGGCCTTAACCTTCCGATAGGCCTCCTCGGCAGTGATGACATTTGCGCCGTCTACGCCGGGAATCGGAGGCACCAAAGCCTTTGCGCCAACGGCTGCAATGACCACATCGGGCTCCAGAGACTCCACCAGCTCCACAGTGGCTTCGGTGTTCAGTCGAACGTCTACGCCGGTCTTCTCCACCATGTGAATCAGGTAATCCATAAACTTGCACAGATCCCGTTTAAAGGGCACCTGGCGGGAGAAATTCAGCTTGCCGCCCAGGACGCTGTTCTTCTCCAGCAGAATGACCTCATGGCCACGCTGCTTTGCAGTAACCGCAGCCTCCATGCCCGCCGGGCCACCGCCGATGATGACCACCTTCTTGGTCTCCTCCTTGGGGGGCACCAGAACGGGGAGCCGCGCTTCTCTGCCCACAGTGGGGTTGACGGAGCAGCCAAACGTTGCCGCACGGCGGTAATCCAGGCAGTGGAAGCACTTGATGCAGGGGATGATCTCGTCCTCCTTGCCCTTTCTGGACTTGTTCACCAGGGCTGCATCCGCAATGGTACCACGGGCCATGGCAACGATATCGGCTTTTCCGGCAGCCAGCGCGGCCTCAATGTCCTTGGGCTGCTGATAAGCGCCCAGGGTCAGGACCGGGATATGGATCTTGCCGGACTTCTTCACATACTCGGCAAGATAGGTGTTGTGCCCCGGCAGCAGGAAGTTGTTGGGGTGCATAATGTGCTCGGTGTCCGTAAAGAAGCTGCCTGCGGAGATATGGGCAATGTCGATCTTATCCTGCACCATCTCCAGGAACGCCACACAGTCATCGGGAGTAAAGCAGTCATCGCCGCCCAGCTCGGAGCCGGAAATGCGGTACTCAATCAGCAGCTTCTTCCCCACCCGGGCGCGAATGGCGTCGAGAATCATAATGGGGAACTTGGCCCGATTGGCAAGACATCCGCCGAATTCATCGGTGCGAGTATTGAACTTGGGCGACAGCATCTGGCTGAGGATCAGGCCGTGACCGCCATGGATCAGGATCATGTCAAAGCCGCATTTCAGGGCATTCTCCGCTGCGTCGGCATAGATGGAGGCAATGCTCTCCATGGCCGCCTTGTCGAGAATCTGCGTGCCCTCCTCGCCGTTGACGGAATAGTTCACCAGCTCGCCCTTGTAGTTTCTGCCGTGATAGGAGAAGCCCAGCAGCTCCAGGGATGCCTTCGCGCCATAGAAATGGATCGCGTCGGTGAGATGATTCCAGAACCGGTGATTCTCGGAGTCGAAGATATTCTCATGGGCGTGGACGTTATCATATTCCTGATAAATGTCCATATTCTGCGCGGAAACGGTGATGTTCGCGCTGCCGCCTCTTGCCTTATTGGCATAGTAGGCCACCACGTGATCGTTGGGATAGCCCTCCTTGCCGTAGAGCAGATGGGCCCCTGCCGGTGCCGACCAAATGCGGTTCTTAAAGGTTACGCCCCCGATGGTAATGGGGGAAAACATATGAGGATATTGCGTTTTCATAATCTTGCTCCTTCCGTTATAGCACAACATAATTGACGGCGCAGCCCAAACCAATCAGCACCGCGCCCACCAGAATCAGCGCCCAAGCAAAGGAAACATGGGGAAAGCGATCCTTCCACAGCTTCATCTGCTTCCGTCCCAGGCGGCCGCTGAGTAAAAATACCGCTGCCAGCAGCCAGAGGATCGCGCCAACAAAGACGCCGAGCCGCCATAGACTGCCGCCCAGGGTTCCGCCCAACAGGCTGCGAACCCCGGCAATCAGGGTAAGCACCAGGAAGATGCCCAGTGCAAACCCCACAAGCAGCGCCAATTCCTTCAGAATTTCTTTTTTCATCTGCCCATCTGCTCCAGGTTGTGGCAGGCCGCGAAATGGCCCGGCTCCACCTCACGAAGCTCCGGCATCTCATGGGCACACCGCTCCGTTGCAAACTTGCAGCGAGTACGGAACCGGCAGCCCTCGGTGGCACCGGCCACGGTTGCCTCGCCCTGAACGGTTTCCGCCGCCCGTTTCCGCTCCAGCTCCGGGTCGGGAATGGGAATGGCCGAAATCAGCGCCTGAGTATAGGGGTGCAAAGGCTTTGCATACAGTGCCTCGGAGGATGCGGTTTCCACCACGGTGCCCAGATACATGACCACGATCCGGTCGGAAATGTGCTTGACCATCGCCAGGTCATGGGCCACGAACAGATAAGTAAGGCCCTTTTCCTTTTGGAGCTTAATGAGCAGATTCACCACCTGGGCCTGAATGGACACATCCAGGGCGGAGATGGGCTCGTCGAGCATAATGAACTCCGGCTCCACCGCCAATGCCCGGGCAATGCCGATTCTCTGCCGCTGACCGCCGGAGAACTCATGGACAAACCGGCTGGCATGGGATTCGTTGAGGCCCACGGCATTGAGGTAATAATAGATCTTCTGGAGCCGCTCCTTCCGATCCTTGGCAAGATGGTGAATGTCGATGCCCTCGGCAATGATATCCGCCACGGTCATCCGGGGATCCAGAGACGAATAAGGATCCTGGAAGACGATCTGTGCCTGCTTCTTAAAGGCGTATTTTTCGCTGCGGGACATCTGATGGACATCCTTGCCCCGATAGAGCACCTGGCCGTCGGTTTTATCGTACAGGCCCAGGATAATTCGTCCGCAGGTGGTCTTACCGCAGCCGGACTCGCCCACCAGGCCCACCGTCTCCCCTTCATAGATGTCAAAGGATACGTTGTCCAGTGCCTTTACCACCTCTTTATGGCCGGTATTAAAGTACTTTTTCAGGTTCTTCACCTGTACCAGAGGCTTCTTTTCCGTTTCCATGGTCAGACCTCCTTTCCTGCCTGCTCGTCAAAATCGTTGATGCCCTCCACCTTGGGCGCCATCTCATGATGGAGCCAGCAGGCAGCGGCATGCCTTCCGCCAAATTCCGTGACCTCCGGCATCTCCTTTTCGCAGATGGGCATACAGTATTTGCAGCGCTGTGCAAACGGACATCCGGCCGGGGGTGCGATCAGATCCGGAGGGGTGCCCTCGATGGAATCCAACTGCTCCTTCTTGTCGCCGTCCAGCCGGGGGACTGCACGCAGCAGCGCCTTGGTATAGGGATGCCGCGCCCGATAGAAAATGTCCTCGCTGGTGCCCTTTTCCACAATCACGCCGCTGTACATGACGAAAATCCGCTCCGCAATGCTGGCCACCACGCCAAGGTCGTGGGTAATCATCAAAATGGAGGTGTGATTCTCGGTTTTCAGCTGCTTTAAGAGCTTGATGATCTGGGACTGGATCGTAACGTCCAGTGCCGTCGTAGGCTCGTCGGCAATCAGCAACTTGGGCTGGCAGGCAAAGGCGATGGCGATCATGACTCTCTGGCGCATACCGCCGGAGAACTCGTGGGGATACTGATCCACCCGCTTCTCCGCCTGGGGAATGCCAACGTCCTTGAGGAGCTTCACCGCCTCGGCCTTGGCTTCCTTTTTGCTCATCTTCCGATGGTACAGCAGATTCTCCATGATCTGCTTGCCGACGGTCATGGTGGGGTTTAACGATGCCAGGGCATCCTGGAAGATAATCGAGGCCTGTCCGCCCCGATAGCTCCGGAGCTCCTTTTTGCTCATAGCAAGCACGTCTATGCCGTCAAAGGTGATGGAGCTTCCCTCCCGGATCTCGCCAGGGGCCTGGATCAGCCGCAGAATGCTCTTGCCGGTAACGGATTTGCCGCAGCCGGATTCGCCCACCAGCGCAACGGATTCCTCATAGCCGATGTCCAGGTTCACTCCGCGCACCGACTGCACGTCGCCCTGATAGGTATGATAGCAGACCTTCAGGTCCTTAATTTCAAGTAGATTGCTCATGTTGTCCTCCCCTTACTTCCGGAACTTGGGGTCCAGCGCATTTCTAAGGCCGTCGCCCAGCAGGTTAAAGGCAAGCACCATAATGCAGAGCACCAGTGCCGGGAAGATCAGCTGGTTCACATGGGAATTCATCACGGCCTGACCGTTGGAAATCAGCAGGCCCAGGCTGATGGAGGGAGCCTTCAGACCAAGACCGATGAAGCTCAGGCCGGCCTCCTGGAAGATGTAGCCGGGGATTGCAGTGGCCACTTCCAGGATCAGAATGCCCATGATGTTGGGCAGCAGATGGCGGACAATGATTTTCAGCGGACGCTCGCCCAGTGCTTCCGCCGCCATCACATACTCGGATTCCCGGAGCTGCATGATCTGGCCGCGCACCACACGGGCAGTCTGGCACCAGGAGGCAATGCACAGTGCAATCAGCAGAGATACGGCGCTGTTGCCCATGGCGATCATAATCAGAATGGTCACTAGCAGGCTGGGAATGGCGGTGATGATCTCCAGAATGCGCATCATGATCTCATCCACAATGCCGCCGAAGTAGGCCATAATGCTGCCGTAAAGACATCCAACCACCACCTGAATGGCGGTACAGCTCAGCGCCACCAGGAACGAAACCCGGGTGCCCACCCAGAGCCGGGAGAACAGGTCACGGCCCAGGGAGTCGGCTCCCAGCCAGAACTGGGCGCTCATATCGGCATTTTTATACTGGGGTGCAGACGTAATATAGTCGTAGCCCCGGATATAGGGCCCAACGATGACCATAATCAGGAACAGGAACAGTACAAACAAGGAACCCATGGCAATCTTATTTTTTCTCAGCCGCCGCCAGGCATCCTTCCAATAGGTCACCGGCTCTCGCACCAGCTGGTCACCCTGGGATTTCCGGTTCTGAATGATCTCAAAATCCTCGGGTCTGAGGGTAGTTTTCGTTGCTTCCATTATCGTTTCCCTCCTTGAATCCGGATTCTGGGGTCAACCACCGTATAGAGAATGTCCGTCAGGAACACCACCACGATAAACAGCGCCGCAATGAACACCGTTTCACCCAACACGATGGACAGATCATTGGCCGATACCGCCTCGATATAATAAGCGGCAATGCCGGGAATGGAGAAAATCTTCTCAATGATGAAGGAGCCGGTGATGCAGGTTGCCATGGACACCGGCAACCGGGTCACAATGGGAATAAAGGAGTTCCGCATAATGTGACTCCAGACGATCTTCGGCTCGGACAGGCCCTTGGAACGGGCGGTGAGGATATAGTCCTGATCCAGCACGTCCAGGATGGAGGTTTTCAGCAGTCTCGAATAGGTTGCAATATGGAGCAGCGCGCCGGACAGCATGGGAAGAATGGTATATTTCCATCCGCCAAGCCACAGCTCCTTACCCGACGGCCAGCCGATGACCGGGAACCATTTCAGGGTGCCGGCAAAGTATTTCTGGAAAACCAGGCCCAATACCAGCTCCGGCACGCTCATCAGCAGCACCGCAAACACGACGATCGCCCGGTCTATCCACGTGTCTCGCTTCACCGCCGCGATCACGCCCAAAAATAATCCAACCAGCACGCCGAAAATCAGGGACTGGAGGCCCAGCCGCGCAGATACCGGGAGCTTTTCCCGGATGATATCCTGTAAGGTCTGGCCCTCATAGACCACGGACTCGCCAAAATCTCCGTGGAGCATGCCCTTCATGGTGATGACATAGCGCTGCATCAGGGGCTTATCCAGGCCGTATTTGGCATACATGGCATCTCTCGACGCCTGGGGCAGCGACATGGTTCTCGAAACCAGCGGGTCGCCGGGGGCCGCAGCGGTCAGGAAGAACGTTGCCGTGGCGATGAGAAATAGCGCCAGCAACAGCTCCAGAAACCGCCGAAAAATGTATTTTATCATAAGTACCAACTGCCTTTTCTTTTGAGTTTGGGCAATATGCAGTCAGGCAGGGGTTTCCCCCTGCCTGATTGTGAAAGAACCGGTTCCGATTCTTACTTCTCGATATATGCGTGGCTGAAATCAAACTCAGGACCAAAGTTGGTGTAGTAGATTCCCTTCACGTAGGTCTGCTGGAAGAACTTGATATCGGTGAAGTACAGGGGACCAACACCGGCTTCCTCCAGGATCGTATCCTCAATCTCGTGGAACATCTCTGCCTGCTTGGCTGCGTCAGTAATGCTGGTAACCTGGCCCAGCAGCTCGTTGACATGCTCGTTGGTGTAAACACCGGTGAGGTACTTCAGGCCGTAGGGCACGTTCACAACGAACAGGTAGTTATAGGGGCTTGCGCCGCCTTCCCAGCCGTTGACGCCCACGTCATATTCCATCTGCTGCTGGCGTTCCTCGGCATCAGTGGTCACGTCTACGTTCACCTGAATGCCCAGCTTCGTCTGCCAGGTCTGTGCCAGATACTCCGCCTGGGTCTGACGGGCCACGTTGTCAGCCTCGACCACGAAGTCGATGGTGACTGCGCTGAGGTCGGTGTCCTTGCCCAGCTCCTCCAGGCCCTTCTTAAACAGCTCCTGCAGGGACTCGTCGGTGGAATACTTCGCCTGAAGATCCTTTACCTTGCCCTCGCCGGCAGTGTTGAAGGTCTCGCCGCCGCAGGTGACAGCAGAGGGAACATAGGTGTAAGCAGGCTCATAGCGGCCCCAAACGGTGTCGCACAGCTCCTGACGATCCACAGCCAGGGACAGTGCCTGACGAATGTTGGCGTTGCCCATGAGACCGGACTTACCACCGTTCTCAATGGCGAATACCAGGAAGTCAGAATAGGTGCCAACCTTATTGATATAATCAATCTTGCCATCGGCAGCCTGTGCCTCCCAGTCTGCACCGTAGTCGTCATTGTAGGGAACGATATCCAGCTGCTGGGCATCAAACAGGGTTGCCTGGGTGGAGGACTCAGCCACATACTGCATGGTAACGGTACCCAGCTTTACGTTGGCGGCATCCCAATACTTGTCGTTCTTCTCCAGGGTCACGCTGTTTTCCTTAACCCAAGAGGTTACCTTAAAGGGGCCGTTGAAGACCATCTCGTCCACATTGGTACCATAGGCAGAGGTTGCCTTGTCGATTACATCCTGACGGCAGGGATAACCGGCGCGATAGGCGATATAGTACAGGAACTCAGAGTTGGGAGACTCCAGCGTGTATTCCACGGTGTTGTCATCCACAGCCTTGACGCCCAGCTCGGAAGCATCGCACTCGCCGTCGTAGTAGGCCTGTGCATTCTTAATGGGCAGGAACTCGGTGGTAGAGTAGCCGTTGTCGGGATTCAGGGCCCGCAGTGCCGCATCCACATACTGCTGTGCCACCACCTTCTCGCCGTCGCTCCAGTAGTTTTCACGGAGATGGAAGGTGTAGGTCAGGCCGTCGTCGGAGACCTCATAGGACTCGCAGCCATCCTCGACATAGGTATCTTTGTCGCTGTCGTCGGTGACAATTCGCAGGAGGCTTGCCTGGGACTGGGTCACAATCTGATACTCGCCGGTCCAGGAGGAGGCGTCGGGATCCAGATTGTTGACGGTGCCGCTCAGGAGAATGTTGAGGTTCTGATCGCCGGATGCAGTTGCAGCTGCCTCAGAACCGGCCGCACTTCCTGCCGCAGAGGCTGCCGTGCTGGTGCTTCCGCTGTCGGAGCCGCAGGCTGCCATGGACAGAACCATTGCCGCACTCATCGCAAGGGCTGCCAGGTTTTTGAGTTTCCATTTCATTTCTTCATCGCTCCATTCATGGTAGTTTATGAATTTCGTAAAAATCAGGAACACCCTCCCGATTTTCTACGTTTTCTCATTACAGAGTCAATATATGCAATTGCTACTCTGCTTTGATGCACTCATTATATAGTCTTCCCCAATGTTTTGCAATCTATTTTTTGAAAGGGCGCCGTCACTTTCTGAAATCTCGCTCCGTTTATTTCCATTTATTTGTGTTGTTACGCCAAATTGTCACCGAATCTTCCTGGTTTTTTTACAGTTTCTTTGCAAATTTCGTCATTATCCCATTATTCCCACTTGTTTTATATGTTATTATAGTGAATTCCCCGATTTTGCAGTAGTCAGAATAATCCCTTGCATATTATCCGTAATTTTCCGCAGATTTCCCTGTTTTTTCGAAAAAAATGCCGTTATTCTCTCGTTTCAATGTTTTTTTCACCCGAGTCCGTTCACAAACTGTTTTATTTTCATTCAAACCCATGTCATAGTCCCCGGATATACTGGTTTCATCAAAGGAAAAGCAAGGCAGCAGGCACATCGCGTGCTTTATATATAATTTTTTCATGTTTTTCATTTCTCCTCTTTTCTCCTTACATAAAGAAATCGGGTCGTCCCAAACAGACGATCCGATTTCTTTTTGTAATGCGGTTTATTCTCCATGGTTTTCCGACTCCGGTCTCTGGTCATTTCGCAGCTCCACCACCTGAGGCTGAGTGGAAGCCATCGCATAGACTGACGTATCAATATATACCCGCTCCGCCTGGAGCAGCGCCTCCCGCAGCACCTGTACCGACGCCCTGGCCATGGGGATCTGCTCCAGCGGATCAATCACCTCATCCACCGCACCGCACAAAATCATATACATCTTTTTATAGTCCGCCATTCTGTTCATCCTTTCCAAGCGCATTCGACTTCTTCTGGCGCCATATGTGCGCAAACCGGTTGAGTATATCACATTTCTTTTCATGTTGCAACCATTAATGGCATTTTCATGCATTTTCTGTGATTTTTCTACTGTTCTACCCGTTTCTTTCTCCTTTTTCAAGCCCAATGGTAGCATACATAGCCCATTCTGTCTATACTTTTCGGATATTCTAAAGAGAAAAGGCTTCTTGGAGGAACGAAATGGATACCATATCTGCCGTGAAAAATCGGATTCTACAGCTCTGTGGAGAGCGAAATCTCAGCATCAACCGTCTGGCCGCCATGTGCGCCCTGCCCCCGTCCAGCCTCAAAAACATCCTCTACGGAAAGAGTAAGAACCCAAAGCTTCTGACCATTAAGCTGGTCTGCGACGGTCTTGGCATCACCCTGGGCGAGTTCTTCTCCACGCCGGAATTTGACGAACTGGAGCAGGAAATTCAATAAACCTGCGCCGCCAGACTGCACCCGATTCAAATGCAGCTCCGGCGGCGCTTCGTTTTTTCTTGACAAATAATCTCGCAGCTACTAGTATAACATTGTTTCATTCATGCAACACCACGCAACAAGGAGGAAAAAACCATGCTGAACATTTCCCATCTCACCAAGTGCTATGGGGACAAAAAAGCAGTGGACGATCTTTCGCTGCACATCGCCCCCGGTGAGATTTACGGCTTCATCGGCCACAACGGCGCGGGCAAGACCACCACGCTGAAATCCGTTGTGGGTATTTTGCAGTTTGACAGCGGTGAGATCACCATCAACGGCCATTCCATTCAGTCCGAGCCTCTGGAATGCAAAAAGGCCCTGGCCTACATCCCCGATAACCCCGACCTCTATGAATACATGACCGGTATTCAGTATCTGAGCTTTATTGCCGACGTATTTGCAGTCAGCGCCCAGGAGCGCCAGAAACGGATTGAGAAATACGCCGCCATGTTTGAGCTGACAGACGACCTGGGCCAGCCCATCGCCAGCTACTCCCACGGCATGAAGCAGAAGCTGGCCATCATCGCAGCATGGATCCATGATCCCAAGCTCATCATCATGGACGAACCCTTTGTGGGTCTCGACCCCAAGGCGTCCCATCTGCTCAAGGGCATGATGCGGGAGGTCTGCGACCAAGGCGGCGCGATCTTCTTCTCCACCCACGTGTTGGAGGTTGCCGAAAAGCTCTGCGACAAGGTTGCCATCATCAAGGGCGGCAAGCTGATCCGCTCCGGCACCATGGAGGAGGTCAAGGGCGACGATTCTCTGGAGGAGGTATTCCTGGAACTGGAGGATCCGTCATGCTGAAGATCTTGGTGAAAAAACAGATTACGGAGATTTTCCGCAGTTATTTCTACGATCAAAAGAAGAATAAGAAGCGTTCCACCGGCTCCACCATTGCATTCTTTGTGATGTTTGGCCTGCTGATGGTGGTTCTCCTGGGCGGTATGTTTACGCTGCTGTCTTTGGCCCTGTGTGTCTCCCTGGTCAGCGCCGGGATGGGCTGGTTCTATTTTACGATTATGACACTGCTGGCCTTGCTGCTGGGCGTATTCGGCAGCGTGTTCAACACCTATTCCAGCCTGTATCTGTCCAAGGATAATGACCTGTTGCTGTCCCTGCCCATTCCCACAGGCTGCATCATCGCCTCCCGGCTGCTGAGCGTCTATCTGATGGGCCTCATGTATTCCGGCGTTGTGATGCTGCCCGCCATCCTCGTCTATTGGATTTGCGGCGAATTGAGTCTGGGCAGTGTATTGGGCTGTCTTCTCCTGCTGGCGTCCGTCTCCGTGCTGGTTCTGGTACTCTCCTGCCTGCTGGGCTGGGTGGTGGCAAAGATCAGCCTGAAGCTGAAAAACAAGAGCTTTATCACCGTATTGGTGTCGCTGGTGTTCTTCGGTGTGTACTATGTCTTCTGCTTCCGGATTCAGTATGTTCTCCAGGATCTCATTGAGAATGCCGTGCGCTATGGCGAAAAAATTCACGGTGCCGCCTATCCCCTGTATGTTCTGGGTCAGGCCGGTGCAGGAAGCTATCCCGCCATGGCCGCAATCACCGCCGTTTCGCTGCTGCTGTTCCTCCTGGTATGGCGATTGCTGTCCCGGAGCTTCCTGAAAATCGCAACCTCCAGCAGCTCCAGTACAAAGGTTCGCTACCGTTCTCATCCCCTGCGCGCCACCAGCCCCGACAAAGCCCTGCTGGGGAAGGAATTCCGGCGGTTTCTCAGCAGCCCTAACTATATGCTCAACTGCGGCCTTGGCATTATTCTGCTGCCTGCACTGGGCATTGTCCTGCTGGTCAAACGGACTGCACTGCTGACTGCGCTTCCGCTGATGTCGGAGGACGTCACCGGATTTTTCGCGGTGCTGCTGGCCGCCTGTATGTGTGCAGTGATTGCCATGATCGACATTGCCGCCCCTTCGGTCTCGCTGGAAGGAAAGACACTGTGGCAGCTGCAATCTCTGCCTGTTGATCCCTGGCAGCCCCTGCTGGCAAAACTGCGGATACAGTGGATTCTGACGCTGATTCCCACGCTGATTTGCAGCATTCTCGCCATCTTTGCATTTCCCTTCACCGTACCGGAGCGAATCTTGATTCTGCTTCTGCCCCTGGCCTATGGCATCTTCTCCGGTATGGCAGGTCTGAGCCTGGGGCTCAAGTTTCCCAACCTAAGCTGGACCAACGAAACCGCCCCCATTAAGCAGAGCGCCAGTGTGACCATTGCGCTGTTCGGCGGATGGGGCTACGCCATTATCGTCGGCGGGCTGTATTTTCTGCTGTATTCGTTCCTCAGCGCCGCCGTTTATCTGGTGCTGGTTTTGGCATTGACCATCATTCTCTCCGCGCTGCTGTATGCCTGGCTGCGGAAGCGGGGTACGAAAATCTTTGCATCCCTATAACGTGAAGGAACCTCCGGAATCGCTCCGGAGGTTCCTTTTATTTCTGTGCTCGTTCCCAGTCTTCCCGGTTCAGGCATTCAAAATGTATGGTCTTGATTTCTCCCGTGAGTTTCCACTCGGAATCCTTTTCCGTATGGTGATAGGTAAAGCCGCACTTTTCCATACACCGCCTGGACTTCTCATTGCCGTCAAAATGGCTGCACCAGACCCGCGGGCAATGGAGCTCGGTAAAGCAATACCGAATCAACTCTCCGGTGGCCTCCGGGATATAGCCCTCGCCCCAGTATGGCTTACCGATCCAATATCCGATCTCCATTTCGCCGGTTTCGCTGCCCTGTGCCTTGGTCTGAAAGTATCCGGCGCTGCCAACGGGAAGGCCCGTCTCCTTCCGCACCACCGCAAAGGTGCCCTCTTCGGACAATACGGTCTTAATAATCTCCCGGCTGTTTTCCACGCTGGTATGGGGATCCCATCCGGCGGCGGGGCCCACCTCCGGGTCCTTGGCATAGCGGTATAATTCTTCCGCGTCCGCCAGCGTCCACGGGCGCAGGATCAGGCGCTTGGTCTCCAGTTCCATGTCATTTTCCCCCTTCGTTTTCCCGACTATATCACATTCCGCTAAAGCCGTCAAGGAAAGGAATCGGCGCGCCGCAAGAAATGTTGCAGCGCGCCATAATTTTACTGGCCCTTGAGACCGTTTTCAATGCTCCGTCCGGCATTCTGAGCCGCGTCGCCCAGGTCTTCTCCGGCCTGTTTCAGGTCCTTTTCGGCCCGGGATTCTGTGTCTTCCCGGTCAGAGGGCATAGCCGAGGTGCTGGGCGTCTCGGTATTCACGGGTTCCTCTGCGCTGGGACGGTCTACTGCGCTGTCCTCCACGCCGCTGTCCCGATTCTCCCGAGCGCTGTCGCCGGTATCCTCGGTGCCGGCGGGCGAAGGGCTGACGCTGGGGGATACGCTGGAACCCATGTCTTTCTTACTGCCGCAGCCTGCCAGACACAGCATCAGTGTCAGTGCCACCGCAGCCTGGGAAAGAAACTGCTTTTGATTCATCTGATTATTCCTCCTGCAAGTTTTGCTACAGGTGCAGTATGCCCGCATCCTGAAAAAATACTCAGCCGGAAACAGAATACACCCGCAGGTGACGAATCATCTGCGGGTGCGTTCGAGGAAAATGTAAGGAGTAAAAAAGAGGAGAAAAAGGAAGGGTATCAAACAAACTGTGGAGGTTTTGTTTGATGGTTTCATGATACCGGGTACTTATGGACGTTTTTTAACGAAAATGTGGACATTTTGTAAATTAAAAACCACACTCATTCGTCCTTGGGCGGCTGATCCTCAGATTTTGGGGGCTGGGAAGGCGGATCGGGCTGCTTTTGCTGCTCCTGACGCTTCCGCTGCTCCATGGCCCGCCGCTGGGCTTCCATGGCCTTTGCCGCCGCAGCTGCCGCGCTGAGATTAACGTTGACCGGGCGGGCAATGGTGATGTCCATAAAATGCTGGGTCAGCACCAGCGCCACATCCTTGGGCACCTGCTTGATGATGCTGTTATAAAACACAGAGGTAACCTCCGCCATGGCGCCTACATTCTGCACCACGTTTTCTGCCTTCTGATCCATGGTATCCCTCGTTTCATACAATGTTACTAATATTATACCGCGAATTTCAGTTTCCCGCAAGAGCCGCGAAAACATGCGAAAAAACATCTTGCATATTTGAAAAAAAATCGTATAATGTTCTCCTGTAACGAGGAATCTGGGGCAAGGCCCCAATGGAGGAACAAGCTATGGAGGAACAACTAACCCTATTGGATCGGGCCATTCTCTTTGCCGTAAAAGCCCATGCCGGGGCCGTGCGGCGTGACGGTCATACGCCATATATTCTGCACTGCACCGAAGCGGCTGCCATCGCCGCCACCATGACTCAGGAGCAGGAGGTGCTGGCCGCCGCGGTACTCCACGACGTGGTGGAGGATACCGATGTGACCGCCGAGACCCTGGAATCGGAATTCGGCAGCCGTGTGGCCCTTTTGGTGGGGGCTATGAGTGAAAATAAACGCCCGGAGCTTCCCCCCGAAGACACCTGGCTGGTACGGAAAGAAGAAACCATTGCCGCTCTGGAGGAAAGCACCGATCTGGCGGTGGCCCAGCTGTATCTGGCCGATAAGCTCTCCAATCTCCGGGGCATTGCCCGGGATTATGAGGAATACGGTGACGATCTGTGGGAATTTTTCCATCAGAAAAGCCGGGCCAAGCAGTCCTGGTATTACTATCGGCTGGAAACGGCGCTGGAAAAGCTGTCTGATACCGATGCATTCCACGAGTTTCATCAGCTGCGCATCCGGGTATTTGAGCACGGCGAATAAGAACATACCGCAAAACGGCGGCCTGACAACGATGTCAAGCCGCCGTTTTTTTATGCCGATTTACGCTTGATAGCCCAGCTCGAAGGCCCGCTTATTCAGCTCCACAAATTTGGGTGCTACGGTCTTCTCAATGGCCGCGATCCACTTTTCATAGGGGATGTCAAAATACTTCGCCACCCGGCCCATGAGCACGATATTCGCCGCTTTCGCAGAGCCTGCCTGTTCTGCCAACGTCAGCGCATCCACTGCATCAATGTTGGCTCCTGCGGCTTTCATCTCCGGCAACACCCCGGAAGGATACTCTGCCGCGCCGATAATCACGGGCATAGGGTCCACCTGCTGGGTATTCACCACGATCACGCCCTGGGGCTTCAGATTCGCCAGCCACCGGGCCGCCTCGATTTTCTCGAAGGACACGATCAAGTCCGCCTCGCCACTGTCGATGATGGGCGAATAGACCTTATCGCCAAAGCGCACATAGGTCACCACACTGCCGCCCCGCTGGCTCATTCCGTGAACCTCGGATACCTTCACGTCATAGCCCTCGTCCACCAGCAGCCGGCCCAGCAGCTTACTGGCAAGCAAACTGCCCTGACCGCCTACGCCTACGATCATAATGCTTTTCGTCTCCATGGTCACACCTCCCCAAATGCGTCGAAGGGGCAAATCTGCTGACATACGCCGCAGCCCACGCACAGGGTGGGATCTACTGCCGCCTTTTTCCCGTGCATGGCAATGGCCGGACAGCCGAAGCCCATGCACTTTTTACAGCCCCGGCATTTATCCTGATCCACACGCAGGGCAGGCTTTGTCTTTACATATTTCAGCAGCACGCAGGGCCGGCGGGAGATGATCACCGAAGGCTCCGGCGCAGCCAGTTCTTCCTTCAGCACCGCGTCACACTGGGCAAGATCGTAAGGATCCACCACACGAACCCGATCAATGCCAATAGACCGGCACAGGCTCTCCAAATCAATCTTTCCGGCGGGGTCGCCCTTGATGTTATAGCCGGTGGTGGGGTTCTGCTGATGACCGGTCATACCGGTGATGGAGTTATCCAGAATAATCACCGTGGAGTTGGAGCCGTTATAGGCGATGTTGATGAGACCCGTTACGCCGGAGTGGATGAATGTGGAATCGCCGATCACGCCGACGGTATGCTGCTCCCCCTCCTGGCCCATGGCCTTGTTAAAGCCGTGAAGCCCGGACACCGACGCGCCCATGCACAAAGTGGAATCCACAGAGCTCAGGGGTGCCTGCGCACCCAGGGTATAGCAGCCGATATCCCCGATGACCGTACATTTATTCTTCGCCAGGGTATAATACATCCCCCGGTGGGGACATCCGGCACACATCATGGGCGGACGGGCGGGAATGGCGGTGTCAATGGACAGTACCGACTTCTCCGGCAGCCCGAAGGCCTTTGCCACGGTCTTCTGGGAGAATTCTCCCAGGGGCGGGAACAGATTTTTGCCCTCCACCTGGAGTCCCAGGGTCTTACAGTGGCGTTCAATGATGCCGTCCAGCTCCTCCACCACCACCAGACGGTCTACCTGTTCGGCAAAATTCCGGATCAAATCTACCGGCAGAGGATTCAGCATACCCAGCTTCAATACGCTGACGCTGTTGCCAAAGACCTCTTTTACATACTGATAGCAGGTGCCGGAGGTGATGATGCCCAGCTTTGTGCCGCCCATCTCCACCCGGTTATAGGAACAGTTCTCCGCCAAAAGCCGCAGTGCTTCCGTCCGGGCCTCCACCTTGGGATGCCGTGCAATGGCATAGGCGGGCATCATGACATATTTCGCTACGTTCTTCTCATAGGGCTTCTTCGGCGGCACCACCCGATCCTCCAGCTCAATGATGCTCTGGGAATGGGAAATCCGAGTACACATCCGCAGGATCACCGGGGTATCATATTCCTCGGACAGCTGGAAGGCCGCCTTGGCAAATGCCTTGGCCTCCGCAGAATCCGAAGGCTCCAGCATGGGCACTTTGGCCGCAATGGCATAGTGCCGGGAGTCCTGCTCATTCTGAGAGGAATGCATCCCCGGGTCATCCGCCACGCAGATCACGATACCGCCGTTGACGCCGGTATAGGACAGGGTAAACAGCGGATCCGCCGCCACGTTCAGTCCCACATGCTTCATGGCGCAGCAGCTACGAACCCCCGCCAGGGATGCGCCAAAGGCGGTCTCCAGGGCTACCTTCTCGTTGGGCGCCCATTCCGCATAGATTTCAGGATATTTCGCCGCTTCCTCGGTGATTTCCGTGGAGGGCGTGCCCGGATAGCTGGAGATCAGGCTGCATCCCGCCTCATAGAGCCCCCGGCTTACCGCGGCGTTTCCGATGTATAATTCTTTCAAACTCAGTTCCGTCCTTTCCGGCACGATTTGTTGCTTTACAGTTGTAATGCGTTATGTTATTTTAGTATACACGATTTTGTCTCAGATTGCAACCGTACATCTCCCCCTTCGCCGGTAAACGACAAAATGAGCCGCTGCACCAACCCGTGCAGTGGCTCATAATCGGTGATGTTACTTGGTTGCCTTTTCCTCCTGGACTTCTTCCTCCACCAGACTGGTTTTTTCCACCACCTGATTGATAAATGCAGTCAGAAGATCGGCGGCTTCCTTAGCCGTAAGATGGCTGACGTTCAACGCAATGTCATAGTTGTTGAGGTCGCTCCATTTGCGGTCGGTATAGTAGTTATAATAGGTGGCGCGGGCCTTATCCATCCGGGCAATTCGGGTCTGCGCTTCCTTCTTGGATACGTTTTCCCGCTCCATGACCGTCTTGGTTCTGGCTTCGGTATTGGCCTGGAGGAAAATGTCAATGGAGGGCTTGTAGCCAGCGAGCACATAGTCGGCGCACCGTCCGACAATGACCGCCGGGCCCTTGTCTGCAATGGTACGAATTACACCGGCCTGCACCATAAACAGCTGGTCGTTCAGTGGCATACCATATACGCTGCGATTGCTGCGGTTGCTGAGCATATAGCCCAGGGTGGTGGTTGCGGTTTTTTCCGCCTCGTCAAAGGCCTTTTCCGCAAATCGGGTTTCCCGGGACGCAATGGAAATCAGGTCCTTGTCATAAAAGGGGATTCCCAGATTTTCTGCAAGGAATTCGGCAATCTGATGCCCGTCAGTGCCATACTGACGGCTGATGGTGATCATGGGATATTGTTTCATAGGATCACAGCCTTCCCTTTAGGATACTTTCATTATATCGCACGGGACGGAAACATGCAAGCGTTCCAGGCGGAGTTCCGCGACTTTTGTAGATTCTCCTTACAGCTGATCCGCAAGCTCAAAAATCATCTTCTCGGTCTTCTCCCAACCCAGGCAGGGATCGGTGATGGACTTTCCATAAATGCCCTCGCCCACCTTTTGGTTGCCGTCTTCCAGGTAGCTCTCCACCATAAAGCCCTTGACCATGCCGCGAATTTCGCCGGAATGGCGGCAGGCGTGCATGACCTCGTTGACGATTCGGGGCTGCTGGAGATGGTTCTTGCCGGAGTTGGCATGGTTGGTGTCCACAATCACCGCCATATTCTGGAGATTTTTGGCCTGATACTGCTCGTAGAGGCCCATCAGGTCCTCATAATGGTAGTTGGGTCGGGTACGTCCCGTGTTGTCCACATAGCCCCGGAGGATGGCGTGGGCCAGGGGATTGCCCTTGGTCTCCACCTCCCAGCTGCAATAGGACAGAACATGGGGATGCTGGGCCGCCGTGATGGAATTCAGCATGACGCTGAGATCGCCGGAGGTGGGGTTTTTCATGCCCACGGGAACCGCCAGGCCGCTGGCTACCAGACGATGTTGCTGGTTCTCCACGGAACGGGCGCCCACTGCAACGTAGCTCAGCACGTCGGCCAGATAGCCGTCGTTGCCGGGATAGAGCATCTCGTCGGCGCAGGTAAAACCGGTCTCGTTTACCGCCCGCACGTGCATGTGCCGCATGGAAATCAGGCCCTTGACCATATCGGGCTGCTCCGTGGGATCGGGCTGAGAAGCAATTCCCTTGTAGCCGTCGCCGGTGGTGCGGGGCTTATTGGTGTAGATTCGGGGCACAATCAGGATCTTGTCCTTGACCTTTTCCTGAACAGGCACCAGGCGGCCAATATAATCCAGCACCGCGTCCTCCCGATCCGCCGAACAGGGGCCGATAATCAAAAGAATTCTATCGTCCTTTCCGGAGAAAATATCTGCAATCTCCTGATCTCGTTTGGCCTTCGCCGCAGTGCCCTCCTTGGACAGAGGAATAGACTGCTGCACCTCCTCCGGAGTGGGGAGCTTCCGGAGAAATTTCATATTTTTTAGGGTATCCATGGGTATTCATGCCTTTCTTTCGTTTGTGGGTTGATTATAGCACATATAATTCATCAATGCAACGCATTTATGCGTTAAAGTATCATATTTTTCTCAAATTTTACGCGGTGATTTCCAGCAGCTTCGCCAAAGCGACGGCCAGCTGTCCCCGAGACACCAGGGCGCCCGGGCGAAGATAGCCGTCCTCCGCCGAAAACATTCCCTGCTGCAATGCCCAGCCAAAGGCCGAAGCCGCATTGTCCGCCAGCGCATCCCGGTCCGGATAGCCGCCTACGCCATGCAGGGTCGTGACCTCTTTTTCGGCAATGACCGTGTAGTAGCGATACAGCGCCGCCGCCAGCTCCTGCCGGGTCAGGCTGCGCTTGGGATGAACCGCGCCATCCTCCAGCAGAATATCGTATTTGACCGCCCAACTGATTGCATCTTGATTGCTGTGCACATCAGAAAACGGGATCGGCTCCACCGACGGACTGCCTGCCATGCGATACAGGGTCACTGCCAGCGTCTCCCGGGTGGCCATGCGGGCGGGAGAAAACAGTGTTTCCGAGGTTCCGCGCATAATGCCCCGTTCCGCCAAGGTTCCCGCGGCACTTCTCAGTTCCTCCGAGGCCGGGATCAAATCCGCAAACTGATCCGCTACGTCCACAGGCCCATAAAGCGTATTCTGGAGCCACGTGGAAAACACCGGTGCAAACATCGTCTGGCCCTTGGGGTTCATATGCCAGCGATCCGTAGGAGTCAGGCAGTATTCCGCGCGAAATTCCTCCGAGGCCATACGGATGCCGTTGGCTTGGTCGTCCGAAGCGTCGTAGCAGAGAATGTCCCGCGCCTGACACAGTGCGGTCATTGCATCCCGATAGTCCGAGGTCTCCAGGCCCAAATCATTTTTCGCGCCGTTGGAAATCCACGGAGTAAAGCACACCAGCGTTGCCTCCGGATGGGTGTCCTCCAATGTGTCGAGGATCACGTTCAGCGCTCCCATGGCCGTCTCCGGATCCCGGGAATCCGTCTCCCCCACGGGAATATTGTGAGACCAGTCGTTGGATGCACCCTGAACGATGATGATGTCCAGCGGTTCCCTTGTGATCTCCCTCACCCGCTCCACCATGGGCGCACTGCTGTTGGGGCCTGAGGCAAAGGTCGATCCGCTGATGGCATGGTCATAATAGGCAAGGTTCCAGGTGTCCGCCATCTGATAGGGCCAGGCATCCTCCCTTCGCTCCAGGCCGTAGCCCGCGCAGTAGCTGTCGCCCAAAATCAGCAGGCTCTTTCCCCGTATGCTCTGTTTCCAATATCCGCCGTCCACCGCTTCTGCCGGCACGCTCAGGCAGCCTGCCAGCACCAGAACCACCAGAAGCAGCGCCGGAATGGTTTGTTTTTTCATGGATACCTCCAGGCAATTTCCGTTCTTGAGGTATGATTATACTGTGTTTTTCGACCATTTACAAGTTTGTTCACCAAAAGTACAAAAAGCCCCGACCGAACGCTCGATCGGGGCTGAATGCATAGGGCAATTCCAATTAGATGCGGTACTTGGGCTGTGCGTAATACTTGGTGTGGAGAATATGATGGGCCTTCTCGCCGCCCCAGGCGCCCAGGTAGTTGGCGTAGACCTCCTGGACAATGGGGTTATGATGGCTCTTTCTCAGAGTCTTACCGGCGTCCTCATCATACAGCGCCTTGGCGCGCAGACTCCGGTAATCCACAAAATTCTTGACGTTGGCGGGCACATAGGGCTGACCGCCGCCGTTGATGCAGCCGCCGGGGCAGCACATGACCTCAACGAAGTCATATTCCTTCTCGCCCTTGCGAATGGCGTCCAGCAGTGCACCGGCATTCTTGGTACCGGATACAACGGCAACCCGAACGGTCTTGCCGGGCAGCTCATAGGTTGCTTCCTTCACATCCTCGAAGCCGCGAACATCATGGAACTCCAGCGGTGCATTCTCGTCGCCCATGAGGATGGAGGATACGGTACGAAGGGCCGCCTCCATTACGCCGCCGGTCACGCCGAAGATGTCCCCCGCGCCGGATGCAATGCCGAAGATGGGATCAAACTTCTCATCAGGCAGTGCGGGGAAGTCCAGGCCAGCACGCTTAATCATCTCGCCCAGCTCCCGGGTGGTGATGGAAACGTCGATGTCCTTGCAGCCGGGAACCGCTTCCATGTCGGGCCGCTGAATCTCATACTTCTTGGCGGTGCAGGGCATCACGGAGACCACAAAGAGATCCTTGGGGTCAATGCCCATCTTCTCGGCGTAATAGGTCTTCATCAGGCTGCCGAACATCCCCTGGGGAGACTTGCAGGAGGAGATATTGGGCAGGAAATCCGGATGATACTGCTCTGCATAGCGAACCCAGCCGGGAGAGCAGGAGGTAATCAGAGGCAGCGTGCCGCCTTCTTTGATACGATTCAGCAGCTCGGTGCCTTCCTCAATAATGGTAAAGTCTGCGGCGGTATCCACGTCGAACACCTGGTTAAAGCCCAGGCGGCGAAGTGCTGCCACCATCTTGCCCTCCACATTGGTACCGATGGGCATACCGAAGCACTCGCCCAATCCGGCACGAACAGAGGGGGCCGTAGCAACCACCACATGCTTCTCGGGATCCTCCAGCGCAGCCCAAACCTTTGCGGTATCATCCCGCTCGGTCAGCGCGCCGGTGGGACAGTTCACAATACACTGTCCGCAGGAAATACAGGCGGTCTCCGCCAGGTCACGGCCAAAGGGACTGCCGATTTCCGTTGCAAATCCGCGCTCATTGCAGCCGATGACGCCCACGCCCTGGTTCTGGCAGGCAGCCACACAGCGGCGGCACAGCACACACTTGGAGTTATCCCGCACCAGATGAATGGCAGAATCCTCGATCTCGGGCTTCATATTGGGAGTCTGGAACCGAACCTGATCCACGCCAAACTCCTGGGCCAGCGCCTGGAGCTCACAGGTGCCGCTTCTATGGCAGGTCAGGCATTCCATCCGATGGTTGGAGAGAATCAGCTCCAGGGTCATCTTACGGGCTTTGCGAACCTTTTCGGTGTTGGTAAACACCTCCATGCCCTCATTGACGGGGTATACGCAGGAGGCAACCAGGCCCTTTGCGCCCTTGACCTCTACCATGCAGATACGGCAGGCGCCGATTTCGTTCAAATCCTTGAGGTAGCAGAGGGAGGGAATCTTCACCCCTGCAAGATTTGCAGCCTGGATAATGGTGGAGCCGGCAGGGGCTTCCACTTCCATGCCATTGATTTTCAATTTCACAGTATCCATCTTGCCGAGCCTCCTTAACCCTTGGAAATTGCGCCAAACTTACATTTCTCCATGCAGCTGCCGCACTTGATGCACTTGGATGTATCGATCTTAAAGGGAGAGCGAATCACGCCGCTGATGGCATCTGCGGGGCAGACACGGGAGCAGGCGGAGCAGCCCTTACACTTATCTGGGTCAATGGTGTAGCTAAGCAGCGCCTTACAGGAGCCTGCGGGGCAGCGCTTTTCTACCACGTGGGCGATATACTCGTCCCGGAAGTTCTTCATGGTGGACAGGACGGGGTTGGGAGCCGTCTGACCCAGGCCACACAGTGCGTTGCCCTTGATGTGCTCGGCCAGCTCCTCCAGGGTGTCCAGATCTTCCATGGTGCCCTTGCCCTCGGTAATGCGCTCCAGAATCTCATACATACGCTTGATGCCGATCCGGCAGGGGGAGCACTTGCCGCAGGACTCGTCCACGGTGAATTGCAGGAAGAACTTTGCGATATCCACCATGCAGTCATCCTCGTCCAGAACGATCATACCGCCGGAGCCCATCATGGCGCCGATGCGGCTGAGGTTCTCATAGTCGATGGGAACGTCGATCTGGGATGCAGGAATACAGGCGCCGGAAGGACCGCCGGTCTGAACTGCTTTAAACTTCTTTCCGTTGGGTACGCCGCCGCCGATCTCCTCGATGATCTTGCGAAGGGGGGTGCCCATGGGGATCTCCACCAAGCCGGTGTTGTTGATCTTGCCGCCCAGCGCGAATACCTTGGTGCCCTTGGAGCCCTCGGTACCCAGTGCAGCATACGCCTCAGCGCCATGGTTGATGATCCAGCATACGTTGGCATAGGTCTCAACGTTGTTGAGGATGGTGGGCTTGCCAAACAGGCCCTTGACAGCGGGATAGGGAGGACGGCAGCGGGGCTCACCGCGCTTGCCCTCAATGGAAACCATCAGCGCCGTCTCCTCGCCGCAGACGAATGCGCCGGAGCCCAGGCGGATGTCGATATCAAAGCTGAAGCCGGAATCAAAGATATTCTCACCCAGGAAGCCGTACTCATGGGACTGCTTCAGAGCGGTCTGGAGGCGCTGAACCGCAATGGGATACTCGGCGCGGACATAGATATAGCCCTGAGTTGCGCCGATGGCATAGCCGGCAATGGTCATAGCCTCCAGTACGGAATGGGGATCGCCCTCCAGCACGGAGCGGTCCATAAATGCGCCCGGGTCGCCCTCGTCGGCATTGCAGCAGGCATACTTGATGGGGCCGGGGGAGTTGGCCGCAAACTGCCACTTCATACCGGTGGGGAAGCCGGCGCCGCCGCGGCCCTTCAGACCGGAGGCCTTGATCTCGTCAATAACCTGCTGGGGCGTCATAGAGGTCAGCACCTTTGCCAGTGCTGCATAGCCGTCATAGGCGATATACTCGTCAATGTCTTCGGGGTTGATGACGCCGCAGTTCCGCAGGGCAATCCGAACCTGATCCTTATAGAAGGCAGTGTCGGTAAGGGAGGTTGCCTTGCCGGACTCGTCAATCTCGCTGTAAATGAGGCGCGTAACGGTGCGGCCCTTGAGGATATGCTCCTCCACAATCTCCTGAACATCCTCGGGGGAGACGTGGCAGTAGAACACGCCCTCGGGATAGATCACAACGTTGGGACCCTTGGCGCACAGGCCGAGACATCCGGTCTTGACCACCCGCACCTCTTTATCCAGGTTATGTGCCTTCAGCTGCTTTTCAAACTCCGTGATGATGCCGGAAGCACCTGCGGATTCACAGCCGGTACCGGTACAGACAAGGATATGGGCTCTTACAAAATCCATATTATGTACCTCCTTATTCTGCTGCGCCGATGGTGTACTCCGTCACCACCTGCTTATTTACAAGGTGCTGGGCCACAATCTGGGGCACCTTTTCGGGGGTCATCTTTACATAGGTGACCTTTTCCTTGCCGGGCACGATCACGTCCACCATGGGCTCCATGCGGCACATGCCGATGCAGCCTGTCTGGGCCACGGTCACGTTGTTCAGGTTGCGGGTGCGGACTTCTTCCACAAATTTCAGCATCACGGGACGGGCGCCGGCCGCGATACCGCAGGTGGCCATGCCAACCACAACGCGGATGGTGTCGGAATCTTCTTTCCGGAGATTCATCTTGCTCTGCATACTCTCACGGAGTGCCTTGAGTTCTTCCAGAGATTTCATTGCTTCAACGCTTCCCTTCTATGTTGGATTCATTTTCATGGAGATAATCAGTAAGCCAGGCAATGATTTCCGGCTCACTGAGGGAAATGTCGCCCATAATCTGACGAATTTCCCCGGTATCCAGGGTATATTCCCCCGCAGGAGTGCGGTGGGTAAAGACAAAATCAATATCGGGACTGCCCTGGATCAACGTGGTAATGGACGAGGTGAGGTCTCCCAGGGGCGGCATATCAATATTGCCCGGGTCAAACCAGCTTGTTACCGTGGTGCCCTCCCCCACCGTGCTTTCGATGGAAAGATCCCCGCCGGACATCTGCGCTTCCATCTTCATCAGGGAAAGGCCCATGCCCACCTTGCGGGTGGTGCGGGTGGTGGTAAAGGGATCGGTCACCTGCCGGACGAATTCCGGAGTCATGCCGCAGCCATTATCGGTAATGGTGATGGTAAGCCGCACCGGCGTTTCCTCCACCAGGATGCCAATTTTCGTTGCGCCTGCGGTGACGGAATTTTTCGCCACGTCCAGAATATTGAGACTCAGCTCTTTCATTTATTTGTACTTGGCAAGTACGTCGTCCACCTGATCGGGGGTCATACGGCCATAAACATCGTCGTTGACCATCATAACCGGGGCCAGACCGCAAGCGCCCACGCAGCGGTTGGCATCCACGGAATACTTTCCGTCGGGAGAGATGGAGCCAACGGGACATCCCAGCCGGGCCACAATCTTATCCAGTACAGCCTGAGAGCCCTTGACATAGCAGGCGGTGCCCAGACATACGGTAATCTTATACTGTCCCTTGGGGTTCAGGTCATAGAGCGAATAGAAGGTGGAAATGCCATAGACCTCCTCCAGAGGGATTTCCATTCCTTCGGCGATTTTGATCTGAACCTCCTCCGGCAGATATCCGAAAATCTCCTGCGCCTGCTGCATCACCGGCATGGTGCCGCCGGGAACACCCTTATACTTCTGGATGACCTCCTGCAGCTTTGCCTCCTGCTCCGGGGTGCCCGCATAGGGAACAACGGTTTTCTTATTCGGCATAGATAGTTTCCTCCTTTATATGGGGCGATCGGCCCCGGGTAGGTAATGTTACATGGGCCCCCGTGCCAGCGGAAGCCCACAGTAGACCGTCTAACGGTCAGCTTCGTATCTATTATACCGTAAAATTGACACTTTGCAAATGTTCAAATTTCCGCTTTCCCGTTTTCGTTCCGCCTAAATTCTGTCAATTTTGTTTTCCCGGATAAAGTATGTGAGATTTTTCACAACCGCTCTGACATATCCAGCACTTTTGTATCAAACGGAACACATTTTTTGTCTTCTTAGAGGGTGTTGTTCTGTTTATTCGTCATTTTGCACGTTTTTCGCGAATCTCTCCGCCATATTTTCTACATCTTGCATTGCCTCCACCGTGTAAAAATCGACCACGGCAGATTCATTGCAATCTCCACCGCCAGCACCAGCAGAAAATATCCCGCCAGATAGCCATACCGTCCGGGAATGTTCCCCAGCAGCTCCAGGGGCGAGCCGGCGGATGGGTGGCCCAGGAACATATAGTTCGTGTGGAGCAGACGATTCAGCACCCCCACCGGAATTGCAACCGCCACCAGGAAGGCCATGCTTTTCCATACCTGCCTCAGCCCCGGGCGAATCCGCCCCGTTACCACCGGAGCCAGGGAAACCTGCACCAGCAGCGTATGATACACAAAGCTGTGGATGCTCTGAAAATGGAGGATCGGGAACATTGTCCAGTCCGGGAACAGCAGCGCACACATGGCCCCGGGGAAGCACACGCTGTATAAAATCTGCCCGCAGTTCTTCGACCAGGGATGTGCCCCATAATACAGGCACACAAACATTGCCAGGGAGCACAGGTGCAGCGGCAGATATCCCACGGAAAATGCCCCAATCACCGCCAGAATAAAGTCCTTGACTACCTCCAGCCCCAGCATCACGCCGCCTAAGCTCCGCAGCAGCCGGTTCAGCTCTCCTGTGTGCAGCCGCCGCATCCAGCGAAGGCTCAGCACCGTAAACGTCCCCAAAATCGCCAGCATCAAAAGGTGCTGCCAGCCCAGAGGCGTAAAGCCCTCCCCCGCCGGGATCTGCCCCTCCGGGGTAAAATACAGCATCGTCCTCACCTCATTTGTATTTCTATTTTTTTCCTATTATCAGAATAACAATACCGCCCGGCGGTATTGGTCAGCTGATTAGAAGAATTTCTTGATTCCGTCGGTTGCGGTGGCAACATCGGCGGAAATGGAAATGGTAAAGTCGATCTTATTTGCCTTACCGAACTCCTCGCACCACTGGAGGAACGCTTCGGTTTCCAGAGTGTCGTTGCAAACGGAGATCTTATACAGGCTGTCGATGAAGATGTGTGTAATATCGTAATCGCCGGCATGGAGGCCACTGATGAAGCCCTTCAGATAGTTATAACCACCGATGGGATAGTCACTGGCTTCTACCAGACGAACGCTGGACTTTATGTCGTATACCAGTTTGGAACCTTTTTCAATGCAGACAATGTGACCATTCTCGTTGTCTACTGCGGCATTGATCGTCTCAACCATCTGCTTGGTCTTACCGGTGCCTTTCACGCCCATAATAACCTTAACCATGATGATTTCCCCTTTCGTTTTGTCGGTCATACCGACTGTGGAAATATAGTAACATTTTTATGCGTACTTTTCAACTATTTTTGTGAATTTTACTAAAAAACTATGGACCACTCCAAACAGGCGCCTTACCGGCCCAGATTGGTCATCATATTTTTCTTGTAGGCCTCCACGCCGGGCTGGTTAAAGGGATTGACCCCCAGCACATAGGCGCTGATGCCGCAGGACAGCTGGAAGAAGTACATGAGATAGCCCAGCGTCCGCGCATTCATGGGGCCGCACTTCAGAACAATCACCGGAACGCCGCCGTCCACATGAGCCGTGACCACGCCCTGGAATGCATTCTCCTCCACATAGCTGACGGTCTTACCGGCCAGGTAGTTGAGGTCGTCGATGTTCTTCCAGTCGATCTCGATGCCCAAATCGTGCTCGTCGGGATCAAAGCGCACCACGGTCTCAAAGAGATTTCGCTCGCCCTGCTGGATCATCTGGCCCATGGAGTGGAGATCGGTGGTAAACTGGGCGCAGGCCGGGAAGATGCCCTTGCCGTCCTTGCCCTCGCTCTCGCCGAACAGCTGCTGCCACCAGCGGCCCACATATTCAAAGTCCGGCTCATAGCTGCACAGCATCTCGATCTTCTTGCCGTTTTCATACATGAGGTTCCGGGCAGCGGCGTAGAGCCATGCGGGGTTCTCCATGGAGCGGACATTCAGCTCCGTCTCCGCCTGCCGGGCGCCGGCCATGACGGAACGGATGTCGATCCCGGCCACCGCCATGGGCAGAAGGCCGCAAGCGGTAAAGACGCTGTAGCGCCCACCTACGTTAGAGGGAATCGGAAACGTGGTGTAGCCCTCCTCCTTGGCCAGGGCACGGAGCTTGCCCTTCACGGGATCGGTGGTCACATAAATGCGCTTTTTGGCCTCGTCGGGGCCGTATTTCCGGTTCAGCATCCACCGGAACATTCTGGCCGCCACCGCAGTTTCCATGGTGGAGCCGGACTTGGAGACAATGTTGATGGAGAAATCCACATTCTCCAGCCGCGCAGCCAGGGCATTTAGAGCCCGGGTGGACAGATGATTACCGGCAAAATAGATCTGCACCGGGTCGGTCTCATTGTGCATCACGCCGTTCATAAACTCAATGGCAGCCCGGGCGCCCAGATAGCTGCCGCCGATGCCGATGACCACCAGTGCCTTGGAGTCCCGGCGGATCCGGTTGGCCGCCTTCTGGATCTCGTCCAGCTCGTCTTCGGTGGTGTGGGAGGGCAGATGGTACCAGCCCAGAAAATCATTTCCCTCGCCGGTGCCCTGGGCCAGGGTATTGTGGGCCTGGCTCAGTCGATCCTCCATCTTCATGAGATCGGAAAATTCAATGCTGCCCCAGATATTAGAGATATCGGTTTCAAACATAATTCGCGTCACGTCTTTCCTGTTGTAATGATGTATGAAATAAGTCCTGTCTATCTTAACGGATCACGGGCAAAAATTCAAGAGGATTCTTTCTTCCGCTACGCCGCCATCCACAGCTTTGCCACCATGCGGGAGAAAATCTGCCCCCAGGAGAGCTTTTCCACCCCGCATTCCGCCACCAGCGGCACCTCTGCAAGAACCGTATCGCCGCTTTTCAGGGTGACGCTGCCCAGCACCTGTCCCTGCTCCACCGGCGCACTGACCCGCTCGCTCAGCTGAATTTCCCGGGTTACGCCTGCCGCCTGCTCTTTCTCCAGCAGCACCGGCTCATTCTGCCCCGGCACCGGCTGAACGGTTTCGCTGGCGCCCAATTCCACCGTCACCGGCTGCGCCTGTTCCTCGCCCATGGGGTCTACCAGCGTATAGGCCGCAAAGCCGTAGTCCAGCAGCGCCTTGGCGGATTCGAATCGATCCGTGGACGATTCGCAGTGCATCACCGTGGCAATCAGCTCCATACCGTCCCGTTCTGCGCTGGCGGACATACAGTAGCCCGCCGAGGCGGTATAGCCGGTTTTCAGCCCCGTAGTGCCCTGATAAAACCGCACCAGCTTGTTGGTGTTGCTGAGGCCAAACGCCCCGTCCCGAATGGTGTCCATCCAAATGGTGGTGAACTCCCGGATTTCATCGTGCTGGAGCAGAGCCCGGGACATGATTGCAATATCCCGGGCCGTGGTATAGTGCTCCTCCGGCCCGGCTTCGTCGTCAAGACCCGTGCAGTTGGCAAAATGGGTGTGCTCCATGCCCAACTCCTTGGCCCGCTGGTTCATTTTCTCCACAAAGCCGCTTTCACTGCCCGCCACCGCTTCCGCTAAGGCCGTGGCGCAGTCGTTGGCCGAGGATACCACCACACACTTTACCATCTCCCGGAGGCTCATCTGCTCCCCTTCCTCCAGATAGACCTGACTGCCGCCCTTTGCCGCCGCAGCAGCCGAGGCGGTAACGGTATCGTCCCAGTCCAGCTGTCCCCGCTCGATGGCCTCCATCACCAGCAGCAGGGTCATCACCTTAGTGACGCTGGCCGGGGCAAGTGGCTCGTCGGCATTTTTCTCATAGAGTACCGTCCCCGTGGCCCGATCCATCAGCAGGCAGCTGGGGGCAGGTACCTCCGGCGCGGCCAGGCAGCTGCCCATGAGCACCGCCCCTGCCAGCATACAAAGAACTACTTTTTTCAGCATAGGTATGTCCCTCCATTCCATCGGTCAAGCCTATGCCGGATCGTTCTTCCCTATGCAAGCAAAAATCCCCGCAGAACCGGCACCATGCCGTCTCCGCAGGGATTTGGGGTTACTCCGCTTTTTCTACATAGACAACACCATAGGCTCCAGGGCCGATATGGGCGCCGATGACCGGGCCGATGCCATAAATCTGCCCCCGTACCGCATCCTGCAAGCCCAGCCGCTCCAGCAGCTCCAGCGTGTTGTCCTGATTGCCGGAGTAAATGCCGTAGATGGGATAGTCCGGGTCGGCGGGATGCTTCTCCATCAGGCTCTGAATCTCCTTCATGGCGCGACTGACACCCATGCACTTTCCGGCCACCTGAACGGAGCCGTCCTTTCCCACCGTCACCACCGGCTTGATCCGTGCCAGGGTGCCAAGGGAGGCTGCAGCCCGTCCCAGCCGTCCGCCCTTTCGGAGATATTCCAGGGTATCCAGGCCCGCATAAACCCGAACACGGCCCCGAAGCTGCTCCAGCACCGATACGATCTGCTCTGCGGTCTTTCCTTCGTCCCGGAGCTTTGCCGCATGGAGCACCAGCAGCTTTTGGCACAGAGTTGCCGTGCGGCTGTCCACCACGAATACATTGTCGTATTCGCCCAGTCCCTTGACCACCGTTGCGGTCTGATAGGTGCCGCTGAGGGCCGAGGCGATGGAGATATACACCACCTGATCGCCCTTCTCCCGGACATCCTCAAACACCGCCTCAAACTCCGACGGGGCGGGCTGCGAGGTCTTGGGGAACACCTTAGCTGCCTCCAGCATCCGGAAGAAGTCCGCCTTGTTAAACTGCCGGTTGGCGCTGTAGATTCGCCCGTCGATGGTCAATCCCAGGGGCACCAGCTCAATCTGATATTGGGAATATTCTGCCGCTTCCAGGTCTGCCCCGGAATCCGTTACAATTCGAATGCTCATATGGTTCCTTTCTACTTCCGCTGCGCCAGCTCATCCTGGATGATACCGCAAATATCGCCCAGTTCTTGGGTAAGCTCTCTTGCCTTGTCCTCGCCCATGGTTTTCACCACAGCGTCGATGAGTTCCCGGCTCTGGCGATGGCTCATGTGATAGGCCGTTTCTCCGTTCTCTGTGAGAAACAGGTAGATTTGCCGCCGATCCGTCTCGCTTCGCTTCCGAAGGAGATAACCCCGCTTTTCCAGAGAGCCCAGCAGCTGATTCATTTGGCTTTTCCGCATATTGGTTTTTTCGCAAAGCTCCGTTGCGGTCATAGGCTGGGCAGGATTCTGCTGCTTTCGGTACAGCAGGAGATTGGACACCACCGCCTCGTTAAAGGTCATACCGCTGACCATGCGCCGGTTCCAAATGATCGCCGCCAGCTCCAGCCACGCCCGCAGCAATTCCTCTCCGGTATCCACTTCCATGGTTTGCCCTCCAAATAGTTCATAAATTGAACGAACTACATCATACTCCATTTCACCCCGTTTGTCAAGGCAATACCGCGCAAATCGTCAAGAAAGTCTGACGAGAGATTTTTCGTCAGAAAA
>OLSL01000592.1_pt1 | contig 38960 bp, 36 predicted proteins | sample 1672511 | NCBI WGS metagenome assembly OLSL01 (sample SAMEA3136694, study PRJEB25190) | human gut metagenome | biome: human gut; feature: human-associated habitat; material: faeces | place: Austria | collected 2013
GGTAGCCCCAGTAATATAGCCCCTTCCCACGGGGAAGGGGTTTGGGGTTAGGGATTGAGAACAAGCACTTTTTTGGAAAAACAGACTTTTTCTACAGTCTGCGAGCGACGGTTTTATGAACCGCCGCTCTTTTTTGTCTGTTACACAGCCGTTTCCCTCTTTTTAACTTAACTAATAAATGTAAATTTCGTTAGTTTCATGAAACGTTACATTAAGCAACTAAAAAACAGACTAACTGACCGATAAAGCCGTTATTTAAGTATCGTTTTGGCGAAATTTTGTGTAAATACTACTTTAAATTGTATTAAATACACATATAACACTTCGAACTGTTGTGAAATCCACCGAAAAAATCAGCTTTGTTAAGTAAATTTAGCTAAATCTGTTGACTTCAAATAAAGTTGCATGATATTATAAAGTTAAGCTAAGAAACCAGGAGGCTATATCAGAATAATAGCAGAAGGAGTGAAATCATGACAGGTTTTAAGAAAAAACTGGCAAGCACGGCGCTTGCCACGGCGATGACGCTTACAGCTTTACCTGTATCCGTGTTTTTCATAAGCACGGGTGCGGCGGCTGAGGGTGTTCCGAGCGGATTTGCGTATGCGCAGGGAACAAGATTCATGCTTGACGGAAGCCCGTTCTACTACGCAGGCACAAACTGCTACTACCTTACGTTCAAATCGCAGGAGGCGGTAGACAACGTATTCAAAGACGCAGAGGCGATGGGGCTGAAAGTTATCAGAGTCTGGGGCAACCTTGATGTAGGTGTCAAGACAGGTACGACAGACAGCGAAGGAAAGCCGGTATTTACAAACAACAATGACGGCCCGGGCGAAAAGGACGGAATATATTTTCAGTATTTCGACAAGGCTCTGGGTAAGCCGGTAACAAACTTCGGTGAAGACGGCATAAAGAAGCTCGACTACGCATTATATCAGGCAGAAAAGCACGGTATAAAGCTGCTTATCACCTTTACTAACTACTGGGATGCTTTCGGCGGTATGGGTCAATACGTCAAGTGGGCAGAGGAGCTTGGCATAACCGGACTTAAAAAAGACGACTTCTACACAAACGAAACGCTCAAGGGCTGGTATAAGGATTATGTCAACGGTCTGCTGAACCATACGAACCCGTATACAAACAGAAAGCTGAAGGATGAGCCTTCCGTATTTGCGTGGGAGCTTTCAAACGAGCCGAGATGCAGTTCCGACGCTCAGTGTAAGGACAATATACTTTATAACTGGGCAAAGGAAATGAGCGAATATGTAAAGAGCATCGATCCGAATCACATGGTATCGCTCGGCGACGAGGGCTTTTACAATAAACCTTACGGGTATTACAACGAATATACTACATCCAATTATGCCTTTTACGGTGCAGAGGGCGTTGACTTTGAAAAGCTGATGACGATCGACACGCTCGACTTCGGTACTCCTCATCTTTATCTCGATCAGTGGGGAATGAAGCATACAGGCACAGGACAGGACGATCTGCTCTGGTTTAAGATACACGGCGAAACCTGTGCGGAGCTTGACAAGCCCGTTATACTCGAAGAGTTCGGTCTTACAGATAGAACAATCCGTGACAGTGAGTATAAGCAGTGGTTTGAGGTGCTTGAGGGTAATGTCTACGATACGGTCGAATATGCAGGCACAAACTACTGGATGATAGCCTCATACATTGACGGCGCACTTTATCCCGACTATGACCAGTATACCGTTTACGGTCCGGAGGGAACAGAGACCGAAAGCACAAGACAGCTTATCATGAAGCACGCCGCAAATATGACGGCAAAGAATAACGTCAACACGATAGTAAACGACAAGCTGAGCTTCGACAGAGCGGACAATAGCGACCTTACGGTAACAGCAACTATGAAGGAGGGTGCAATAAGCGGTATAACCCTTGACGGAAATGCGCTTACAGAAGGTAAGGACTTCACGATAAACAATAACTCCGTAACTATAAAGGCAAGCTATCTTAAAACACTTGAGCTTAAAAACCATGTGTTCACGCTTAACTGTACGGCAGGCAGCAGCCCGAAGTTCACCGTAAACGTAACCGATGTATCGATCCCCGCACCGACGCTTGATAAATATATCGCTACAGTTGACAAGAACCTGCGTCACTACAAGAAGGTGAATGTAGGCTATGACAAGAAGACAAGCGAATTCAGAGGTATAACGGTAAACGGCAAATATCTCAAGGCAGGTACGGATTATACAGATAACGGCGGCTTAGTCACATTCTCAGACAGCTTTATAAAATCTCTCAGCGAGGGCAACGTAACGCTCGTGTTCGACTTCTATGAGGGTGCGGATTGTGAATTCCTGCTTACCGTAACAGATACATCGGCACTTGAGGATATAGATACTTTTGAAAGCTACACAGGCGATTCTCAGTTAAGCAGTGCATACACGATGAATACAAGCGGAAACGACGTAACGGTTTCGCTTGTTGACAACGCAAACGGCAAAGCAATGAAATTTGAGTACAATGTAGGCTCGCCCAACGGATACTGCGGTGTAAACCGCACGCTGTCACAGCGTAACGTTGCAAATTACACGGGTGTCAGCATAAACCTTACCGGCGACAACAGCGGTAACAGCTTTACTGTTCAGCTCAGGGATAAGAACGACAACTATTTCGAAAAAGAAATAACGGTCAACTTCTCCGGCGAAAAAACATTTGAGATACCTTTCGAGGAATTTATCGCTCCAAGCTGGCAGTCAGACTCCGCTACACTTGACACAACGGGTATTGTACAGGTCGCATTCTATGCAGGCAATGGCGGTAACACCGACACAGGCGCTTACATAATTGATGATGTATACTTCTACGGCGAAAAGCAGGAAGCCGAGGGCGCACACCTTATCAACAAGACAGGCACATTTGACGGCTCTGCTCCTGCAACTGTACTTACAAAGCTCGTGCTGAACGGTCAGACTATATCAAAGATAACCTGCGGCGGCAAAACGCTTGACAGCAGTACAGACTACTCATGGAGCGGAAGTCAGGTGGCACTCAACACGCCGTTCATGCAGACCCTCTCTAACGGCAAACACGAAATAGTATATCATTTCAGCGACAGCACTACAGACACATTTACTCTCACCGTTATCAATTCTTCGGTAACAGATGATACTACGGTTGATAATGTCACAGGCTTCACAAGCACAAACGCAACCGATTCATCGCTCACTCTTGCATGGAACAAGAACAGCAAGGCTGACGGCTACTCGGTTGAAATATACAAGGGCGGCAAGTGGAACGAGATATATAAAGGCAACTCCGCAAGTTGTACGGCTACAGGACTTAACGCTAACTCGACATATACCTTCCGTATAAGAGCGTACAAGACATCCGGCGGAGCTGTACAGTACAGCGACTATGTAAGACTTGCCGCTAAAACAGTGGAAAGCTCAGTCATTTCAAACGTTACATCCTTCAGAAAAATCTCAGCGACATCATCCGAGCTTATAATAGGCTGGGCAATGAACAACTCCGCAGAAGGATATATCGTTGAACTGTACAGGGGCGGCAAATGGACGGAAGCATTAAGAACCTGCACAAATAATACAGTAGGCTTTATAGCGGGCGACCTTAAGGCAGGTGCGACCTACACATTCCGCATAAGAGCATACAAGACCTCAGGCGACACAGTCATCTACAGCAACTACACAAGACTTGCCGCTGTGACAAACGCAAACTAAAAGCATAATAACAGTAAACGGAGCATATCAGAAAGATATGCTCCGTTTTACTTGTATAAATAGTCTTTTGTTTAATGTGCTTCTGTTATATCTTTTAGTATTTAACTATGATAGCAAACTACCGATAGTTCTTTTTGTCGGACAGCACTTCTCGGGTTCGCTATTCAAATCGATGCACTTGTCAATATTAACGAGGGAAAGAACAAGAACCAAAGCGATTAGGGAAACAACTTCTAAGCAACTACAATCCCCACTGTAGTTGGCTCGGCTTGACCGAGCAACAGAAGTTCACCTTTGGCGAGGCAAGTTTAGTGCGGAGCGAGGGTGTGTTGTCCTTTTGCAATGGTTGTGAAAGCAGCAATATTCGGTGCAACGGGAGGCAATCCCTCCGTCTTGACGGCAGAAAAGTTTGCAGCATAAAAAGGGTGGACATATCGCAAGCAGAAAGCAATAAAATCAAGGCTTGTGCCTTGCCGTCAATCCACCTCCCTTTGACAAGGGAGGCAAGTGTGATGGTGCTTTTCGAGGGATAGTGCGTTTTTTAAAAGGGTCAATGTCAGTGCAGTTGCACTGATAAGGTCACGGAAATATTAATGCCTTGTCGGTACGGAAAATGTTTTAAGCGGTGTTGGCGATATGTTTCACTGTGTGGCTTTGTAATAACAATCAGTTTATCGACAGACTGAACGGAGCATATCAGGAAGATATGCTCCGTTATTTTTTTTATTCGAATTATCTGAAAAGCGTACATTCTCCGCTTTTCCTGTAATACGCTATGCGCTCCTCTATCACCTCACGGGTAGTGTTGTAATACTCCGCAAGGCAGTCTATGCAGAAAAACTCATCGGCGTTGCGTGTGACCAGCTTTCTGTAAATCGCTATATCATCGCCGCCTAGCGTTGCGCCACACTTCTTGCAGGTCTTGTAGTTTGCCATTACAGCTTTACTACCTTTGCAGTATATACCGCACAGTCGTGGGGCTGTAAGGTAGTTACATATCTCTCGGAGAATCTGCCGATATCCTCGTGTGACCAGCAATCGTGCATTTCAAGTCCTCTGCCTGCCGCAGTGCTGAGCCCTATATCCCAGAACTGTAACGACATTTCCGCAGGAACATCGCTGAAGTTATACATGCCTATAGCGTAGTCGCCGTTGGCGAGCGGCTTTACAAGTGAAAATACGTTTTCGGGGTTGTTCCACTGGCTTATGCGGTAGGGTCCTCTGCACTCAATGTCCTGGTTTATTGCGATAACTTCCTTATTGGTCAGTATCTCCTTTGTCCTGTCGGTCATATGACGGATATCACAGCCCATCATAAGCGGTGAATTCATCATTGCCCACAGTGAGAAATGCGTCTTGTACTCTGTATCGGTACAGCCGCCAAGACCCTTGCCTTCCTTATTGCCGAACTGATCGTCGCTCTCGCCGTTTATGTACTGGTTGTTCGAGCCGCCGTGCATACCGACTACGAGCATATCTATATCATTGTGACAGAAGCAGCCGCCGTAGCACTCGTTGCCCATCTGCGACAGTGCAAGGCGCTTTATCGACTCCCAGTTATCCTGAATATCGCCTGTCGAGCGGAAAAGATGAGCGCCGCTCTCTCTTATCCACTTGTATATATCGTCATTGCCCCAGTTGCAAGCGGAGAACATTATCGGTCTGCCGCAGTTTCTGAGGGCAGTAGACATACGCTTGTAGAGTATCTCGCCGGGTATATGTACGGGCTTGTAGCAATAGTCATATTTCAGGTAGTCAACGCCCCACTCTGCAAATGTTTCTGCGTCCTGAAATTCGTGCTCAAAGCTGCCGGGGTGACCTGCGCAGGTATGCGTGCCGGCACACGAATAGATGCCGAACTTAAGACCCTTTGAGTGAACGTAATCCGCAACGGGCTTGATACCGTTCGGGAACTTCCAATGATCAGGCACAAGCTCGCCCTTTTCATTTCTCTGTTTTTCGCTCCAGCAGTCGTCTATAACAACATATTCATAGCCTGCGTCTTTAAGGCCGTTTTCGATGAATGCGTCAGCCGCCTGCTTTATAAGCTCTTCGTTTATCTCCCAGGTGAACGTGTTCCAGCTGTTCCAGCCCATAGGGGGTGTCATTCCGAGTAACTTTTCCATTTCGCCGTTCCTTTCAGTAATTATTCTTCAAAGCTGTCCTCTTCGTTTCTTGTGTTCCACAGCTCGACCAGACGCTCCATTTCTTCTTCTGTAAGCGAAATGCCCTTACCCATTCTGCTGTGGTCGGGTGCCCATGAACGAATGTCGTACTTAGGTTCTCTGTCGTTCCAGCTTACCATATTAAGCTCAATGTTGTACTTGCCCTCACTGATAACGCCAAGCTCCTGTGTTATTTCATACTTGAATTCTGCCATATCCTTTGATTCCTTTCTTTTACGGAGATTTTAATTTTTATATTAAAGAGGATTTATTCCTCTTCTCCTGCTGTTTTATCCTTTTTTGTTTTCTTTTCGGGTTTTTCTTTCTTCACCTTTTCCGGCTTCTGCTTTTTCTGCTTCGGAAGCCGTGTATCGTCCGCTACATCGACCGCATCGAATATACAGCGGTATCTTGGCGGTATCAGCTTATTTATATGCCTTTTACCGAAATACCACATCTTAAACTTTGCCGTATCAAGCACCTTGTCAAGATATGTATTTATATGATTACGGCTGGTTTTGCCTATGTCGATGAACTCTATCATCCTTGCGGGCGGCTCATAGCTGATTATGAAATCCGCCTCGTTGCCGTGCTGTTCAAGGTTGCGAAGCCCTTCTTCAAGCTCCTCATCGGTCGGAAGCTCCTTTATCCAGCTCTTCTCATCGTCCGGCTCAAGATAGCTGTTGTTTTCCTCGCTCTGACCGCCGCCGAAAACGAACACGGTCTTTTCGGCAATCGTATAATATTGCCCTCTCATAAGCTGACGCATATTGCCCGATATAAGCCTTGTTTTACCGCCGCACCACTGCTCTACGGGATATTCTTCGAGCAGGTCGAAATTTTCGTGTACGCCCTCCGCAAAAAGCACGTTGTACTTCTTTTTGCCGAGCTTTTTAAGCATTTTCTTTTCCTTTTTACTGCCGTCCCAAATACAGCCGAAATCGCCCGTTATTATCAGTGCATCGCCACGTCTGAGCTTTTTCAGCACCGGGGACCTGAATCGTGTTATATCGCCGTGCAGGTCGCCTGTAACACATATCATAAGCTATATCCTTCTTCCGTTCTCTTATTGTCTTTGTCCGTATTTACGATCAATGTATGCTCCAGTCGATCGGTTCTATGCCGTTGCTTTTCAGAAATTCGTTCACCTTTGAAAAATGACGGCAGCCGAAAAATCCGTTATATGCCGACAGCGGACTCGGATGCGCCGCTGTGAAAACTGCGTGCTTCGGGTTTGTGATAAGCGGCATTTTCGACTTTGCGTTGCTTCCCCATAAGATAAATGCCGTAGGCACGTCACGCTCGTTTAAAAGCTCGATTATCCTGTCGGTCAGTATCTCCCAGCCTTTTCCCCTGTGACTTCCCGCCATACCCTCACGGACGGTAAGCGAGGTGTTCAGCATAAGAACTCCCTGCCTTGCCCAGTCGGTAAGCTCGCCCACAGACATATCAAAGTCTATGCCAAGGTCGCTGTGTATCTCAGTAAAGATATTTTTCAGCGACGGGGGCGGCATAACTCCACGCTTTACCGAAAAGCAAAGTCCGTGCGCCTGTCCCTGACCGTGATACGGGTCCTGACCTAAAAGCACCGCCTTTACCTTTGAGTAGGGCGTGTATTTCAGTGCGTTGAAAATGCAATCCGCAGGGGGATATACATTGTATCTGTTATATTCATCGACAAGAAAAGCTCTCAGCTTTCTGTAATATTCGCTTTGGAACTGGTCTGCAAGCAGATTGTCCCATTCGTTGCCTATGTTAACCATTTTTGTTTCTCCGTCAGATCTCGTGCGTTCTCGCATAATCGAACAAAAACTGCTGTGCTATCCCCTCGTTGCCCTTTATACATTCCGGCAGACCGTCGGGGTATAGTTTCTGCTCGATACGCTTTATCCATACATCTCTCGGAAAAGCGTCCGTCTTATGATAGCCGAAAAGCAGTACGCAATCGGCTACCTTATCGCCGACACCCTTTATCTTTTTAAGTTCTTCCCTTGCCGCTGTTGTATCCATAGCTTTTATGCCGTCAAGGGAAACCTCGCCGCTACTCAGTTTTTCTACTGCGTCAACTATGTACCTTGCTCTGAAGCCTGCTCTCAGCGGTGCTAAGTCCTCGGCGGTAACTCCGACAAGCTTTTCAAGCGTGGGGAACATATAGCCTCTGTCCGTCTTTTCGCCGAAGCTCTCACACAGCCTGTCAATAATACCCGTGATACGCTTGATATTATTGTTCTGCGAGATTATGAAGCTGATAAGCGTTTCAAACGGCTCTTGCCTGAGTACCCTTATGCCCGGATTTTCCTTGCAGGCAAGGCGCATATGCTCGTCCTCGGAGAACTGTTTTATCAATGCGTCATAGTCGGTATCAAGGTCAAAGTATGACCGCCAGTAAGAAATATCGCTTTTTTCTATGTCGTGAACAGTATAAGTGCTGTCGCCGTTGTCGGATATTTCGGCATATCTGCCGCCTGCTATACCGCAGAATCTGCCGTCAAGCTCTTTCCAGCGGAAAGCCTGCCCGCAGAAAAGCGTGCGCCTTATATCAAACCGTTCGCAAGTGAATGTGTAATCCATATAATCATCTGCCGTTATCTGTTTTGTCGGGAAAAATTTTTGATTTGGTCTTGATTATTTCCGTTATATATAATACAATATTAACAGGGAAATTACAAGTCCGACGTGAAAAAATTTTTCTTTTGTCCCCCTATAAACCGACACGGCTTTTAAATCCTGCGGTATTTTCCGCATACGCCGAATTTTCTGAAAGGAAACGAAAAAAGTGAGAGAAAGTATACTTACAATACCGGTAAACGAAGTGTTCGAGCCTCGTGAGGGCTGTCCTATCTGCCGTATGAGAGATACGGTTGAGGAGCATATCTGCGAATATATAATGGGAGCGGCTATGATGGAGCCTGACGTAAGACAGGATACCAACAGGCTCGGCTTCTGCTTTACACACTATCAGCAGCTTATGATGCAGAACAACCGCCTGTCGCTCGGTCTTATGCTCAACAGTCATCTCGAGGTACTTAGAGGCAATATTTTCGAGAAGAAAGGTTTATTTGCGCCCAAGGACGCAAAGGCTAAAAAGGCAGGCGCAATAGGCGATACCTGCTTTGTCTGCTCAAAGGTACAGTGGGGTATTGACCATATGCTCGAAACGGTATTCACAATGTTTGCAAAGGACGGAAAGTTCAAGAACCTGTTCAAGTCGCAGGAATGCTTCTGTATGCCTCACTACCACTATCTTGTACAGATGAGCGAAGCAAAGATGGCAAAAAACGACAGAGCCGAGTTCATAAAGGCTATGGATACGATAATGCAGGAATATATAACAAAGCTCAACAGCGATGTAAACGACTTCTGCAACAGCTTTGACTACCGTAATGCAGGAAAGCTTCACAGCGAAGAAATGGAACACGTCCGCACATCTATAGAAAGAAGTGTTTCGTTCCTTACAGGCAGAAAGCCGAATTCAAAATAACAGGGATCTGTATTAACCGCCGTTAACGTTTAACGGCGGTTCACAGTTAAGCCTCGTAACCCGAAAATCCTGTGAAACCGCTTGAAATTTTTGACGGCAAGTTGTATAATTAAGTATAAACCACTTTTACGGAGGTGTCCATGAGTAAGAAAAATACAGCGGCTACCATAGCTACAATAATCGTAGCTGTCCTTGCCATAGCAACGACTTTATTCCTGCTGTACCAGACCTCACAGCAGCAGATACAGGAAAATCAGTATAATTACGTTCCCTCGGACGAGGTGAACGAAGAAATGAATATGAACGCGGTTACTCTTATCAAGAACAACTGCGAGGTGTTCAGAATTTATCTCCAGTACGGTCTTCCCCATCAGGCAGAGCCGTATAACAACGTTCCCGAGGACGGATATTACACTGTAAAAAGCGAAAACTACAAGACATTTTCAGATATTGAAACGCTCGTAAATTCGACATTTGTCGAAAAAGAAGCAAAGCGTATCCTCACAAACATAAACGGCGACGATGTTGCGGTCTATGCAGAGGAAACTGACGATGACGGAAACAAGGGCATCGGTCTTGACATAAAAATGGTGGACGAGAACGGCAGATTCAAGGCTATCGCCTATGACTACACCTGGTCAAACGCAAAGTTCACCCTTCACCCCAAGTCAAACACAGAGTGCGATATAACAGTCGAACTTAACTCTGCGGAAGAAACCTCGTCTGCTGACACTTCTTCCGGCTCGGAAAGCGGTAATACAAAGAAAATCACCGCCAATATGCTCAAGGTAAACGGTCAGTGGCGGCTTCAGAAGCTGGTTTACTGATAAATGAACAAAAAGGACAACCCTCTTAAAGTCTACGCTGTCGTAAGTCAGATAGGCTTTCTGGTAATCACTCCCCTGCTGATATTTATCTGGGGCGGCAGTGTACTGGTAAATAAATTCTCTCTGCCGTCGTGGGTGATGATACTGCTTGTGTTTGCAGGAATAATCACGATGATATCGGGAGTGGGAACTTATCTTAAGAACCTTATAAAAATGTACGGCGGAAAAGATGATAAGAAAACCTACAAGTATCTTTCGGACCGCCGTGACAATGACTATTACGACGATGACCGCCGTGACAGGAAGCTGTAAATATGAAAAAGAAAATTACCGAAACGACCTCATTCAAGGAATGTATGGCACTGTTGCCGTACTATATCGGTGCGCTTGTTTTGCTTGGGATCGTGAGCGTTATCCTGATGATTTCGGGAATAGGCGACTATACACTGCTTACGGGAGCGGTCGCAGGAACTGCGGTTTCGGCACTGAACTTTGTTCTTATGGCAATCAGTGCGGAAAAAGCGATAACTCTGACCGAGAAATCCGCAAAGCTCGCTATGAACGGCAGCTACGGAGCAAGGTATATCGGCACGTTTATAATTCTCGGCGTGCTGATGTTCTTTAAAATCATCAATCCCGTCACAGCCGTACTTCCGCTGTTCGTGCCGAAAATTGCGTATACCGTGACGGCATTCAAGGAGAAAAGCGATTTCTGACAGCAAATTTACAACCGCTGACTTAACATTAAATTTATATAAAGATATAAAATATTCATTACGGGAACGACCCGTAAAAATAAGGGAGGAGCATTAGAAAATGACAGACCTTATAAAACCTATGGCGGAATTCTCCGTTGAAGGACCGCTTAAATCGATAAGCTTTGATATAGGAAGCTACAACGTAGTAATCAGCGAGAGCATCGTTGTACAGTGGATAGTAATGCTGGTACTCGGCATTGTATTCTTCATACTCGGCAGAAACCTCAAGGTGAGATCGACCTCACGCAGACAGATGGCGGCTGAGTATCTTGTAAACTTCTTCAACAATATGGTGCGTGACACCATGGGCGAAAAATACAGAAAATATACCCCCTATATAGGCGGACTTTTCTGCTTCTCGATTCTTTCGAGCCTTATGGGTCTTTTCGGCTTCAGATGTCCGACCTCGGACCTTTCCGTAATAGCCGCATGGGGCATCACGACATTCGTTCTGACGCTCAGGAACAAGCTGAAAACAGGCGGTATCAAGGGCTATCTCAAGGGCTTCATCGAGCCTATGCCTTTTATGCTCCCGTTCAATATAATCGGTGATATAGCAAACCCCGTTTCACAGACACTGCGTCACTTTGCAAATATCCTTGCAGGCTCTGTAATCGGAGGACTTATCTACTTCGCTTTAGGACAGGTCGCAAACGGCCTCGCATCTATCGGCGTACCCGCCGTATGCTCGCTGTACTTTGACTTGTTCTCGGCATTCATTCAGGCTTATATCTTCTGCACACTGACAATGGCTTACGTTTCAATGGCAGAATGCGGAGATGACTAATCAGTTTACCCCCACAGGAAACTGTGGTGTAATAAATAACAATAATCTACCGACAGGTAGAATAAAATGACGGAGGACTTTGATATGGAAAACTTATCACAGGCAATCGTACTGGGCGCATCTGCAATAGGTGCAGGTCTTGCTATGATCGCAGGTCTTGGCCCCGGTATCGGTGAAGGCTTCTGCGGCGGTAAGGCTGTTGAAGCAATCGGCAGACAGCCCGAGGCTTCAGGCGCAATCACGAGAACAATGATCATCGGTGACGCTCTTGCGGAAACCACAGGTCTTTACTCACTCGTTATCGCTCTGCTGCTGATGTTCGCAAACCCCTTCATCAGCCAGCTTTAATCTCTGGCAGACTACAACACGAAAGGATTGAAGTGAAATGACGGATATGCTGAGAATAGCCGAGGAAGCCGCCGAGCAGGCAAAGTTTTCTCTGGTCAGCATAGATCTTAACACTATAGTCTTCACTCTGATCAACACGCTCATCATCGTTCTGCTTTATTTCTTCTTTCTGCACAAGCCCGTCTGCAAGATTCTTGACGAGCGTGCAAAGACAGTAAACAAGGATATGGACGACGCACAGAAGGCGAAGGAAGAAGCCGCCGCAGTAAAGGCAGACTACGAGCATCGCCTTGAAACCTCAAAGGAAGAGGCTGCCCGCATTGTAGCCGACGCTACGAAGAAGGCGCAGGCAAGAGAGGACGAAATCATCTCTGCCGCTAATGAAGAAGCCGCTTCTATGAAACAGCGTGCGGAAGAATCTATCGAGCGTGAAAAGAAGCGTGCGGTAAACGAGATAAAGGAAGAAATTTCCGATATGGTAGTTATGGCGGCTTCAAAGGTTGCCGAGAAGGAGATAAACGCACAGGACAACGAGAAGATAATCGACTCGGTTCTGTCGCAGATAGGAAAGGAGAACTGAAATGGCTGCTGTTGACAAGACATACGGCGACGCATTGTTCTCTCTTGTTACCGAAGAGGATGAAAAGGCTCTGCCCGACATTCTCGGACAGCTTAAAGGCGTTTCGGAGGTATTTGCCGCCGAGCCGGACTTTATAAAGCTGCTGCGTACTCCTACAATACCGATTGAAGAAAAGACGGCACTTGTAAAAGAGGTCTTTGACGGAAAGGTGCATAAGTTTGTAGTGAACTTTCTGTGCATTCTTACCGAAAACGACAGGCTGCCCGACTTTGAGCGGATACTGGCATACTTCACAGGGCTGTATAACGAAAAGCTCGGTATAGCGGATGTTACTGTAACCTCTGCGATGCCTCTTTCGGATACAGCTGCTGAAAAGATCAGAGCAAAAATGGCTGAGATTACGGGTAAGACCGTTAATATGACGCTGAAGACCGATGATAAGCTCATCGGCGGCGTTGTTATCAGCTACGGCAATACGACTATCGACGGAAGCGTCAAGGCAAGGCTCGAACAGCTTAAGGCTGATATTGCCGGAACTATCGACTGACATAAAAATCGTCAGCCGGTAAAAAAATACGAAAGGAAGAACCTCCAATGGATTTACGCCCGGATGAAATAACAGGCATAATTAAATCCCGGATCAAGGACTACGGCTCAAAGATCCGTCTTGAAGATACAGGTACTGTTGTAACTGTAGGTGACGGTATTGTTCGTATACACGGACTTGAAAAGTGTATGATGAACGAGCTGCTGGAATTTGAGAACGGCGTTCGCTGCATGGCGCTCAACTTAGAGCAGGACTTTGTCGGTGCGGTTATGCTGGGCTCAGATGCCGAGATCAAAGAGGGCGATACAGTAAAGCGTACAGGCTCTGTCGTATCTGTACCCGTAGGTGAGGAACTGCTCGGACGAGTAGTAAACGCACTGGGACAGCCTATCGACGGCAAGGGCGCTATACTCGCAAAGGAAACACGCCCGATCGAGAAGATCGCACCAGGTATCATTACGAGAAAATCTGTTAACGTTCCGCTTCAGACAGGTATCAAGGCTATCGACTCCATGATACCGATAGGAAGAGGTCAGCGTGAGCTGATTATCGGCGACAGACAGACAGGTAAGACCGCCATTGCGATTGATACGATCATAAATCAGAAGAAAACAGACGTAATTTGTATATACGTTGCTATAGGTCAGAAGGCTTCTACGGTTGCAAACGTAGTTGAACAGCTCACCGCCGCAGGCGCTATGGACTACACAATAGTAGTTTCAGCTACCGCAAGTGAGCTTGCGCCCTTACAGTACATCGCTCCCTATTCGGGATGCACCATGGGTGAATACTTCATGGAAAAGGGCAAGGACGCACTCATAATATATGATGACCTGTCCAAACACGCTGTGGCTTACAGAGCACTTTCTCTGCTCCTCAAGCGTCCGCCCGGACGTGAGGCTTACCCCGGCGACGTATTCTATCTTCATTCAAGACTGCTCGAAAGAGCCGCTAACTTAAACGAGAACTACGGCGGCGGTTCGCTCACCGCACTGCCTATAATTGAAACACAGGCAGGCGACGTTTCTGCATATATCCCGACCAACGTTATTTCGATAACCGACGGTCAGATATTCCTTGAAACAGAACTGTTCCACTCAGGTGTAAGACCTGCGGTTAACCCCGGTATCTCGGTATCCCGTGTCGGCGGTAACGCTCAGATAAAGGCTATGAAGAAGGTATCCGGTACTCTGAAGCTCGAATATTCGCAGTTCAGAGAGCTGCAGAGTTTCTCGCAGTTCGGCTCGGATCTTGATAAGGATACAAAGGAGCGTCTTGCAAAGGGCGAGCGTATCGTTGAGATATTAAAGCAGGGACAGAACTCCCCTGTAGCTGTTGAAAATCAGGTCATAATCATCTATGCCGTAATCAACAACTATCTTAAGGACATTCCGCTTGAAAAGGTCGGCGACTTTGAGCGTGACCTGTACAAGCACATGGAAGAAGCTCACCCCGATATTACAGCAAGCATAAGAGAAGAAAAGGTACTCACTCCCGATAACGAAGAAAAGCTGAAGGCGGCTCTTAAGGATTTCTCGGAGAAGTACGTTTAAGACTAAGATATAAGATTTAAGCGAAAGGAAGAATAGTTATGAAAAAGGCATCACTTGTACTGAGCATCGTTGCTTTAAGCATATCCGCACTCACCCTTGCGCTCACGGTTTTAGAGCTGTTCTATAAAAAGACGACTTATATCGACAGTGATAATATCCGATAAAGGAGGCTTTGCATGGCTTCGGGAAATATGAAGGACATCAAGCGCAGAGTAAAAAGCGTTGAGTCCACTATGCAGATAACGAAGGCTATGGAGCTTGTCGCATCTTCCAAACTCAGAAAGGCAAAGCTCCGTGCCGAAGACGCACGTCCGTTCTTTGATGCACAGTATTCCCTAATGTGCCGCATTGCAGGCGAAACGGAGAACTTAAGCACCGTATATACAAGGCACAGAGAGGTAAAGAACCGTCTGTTCATTGTAATTGCGGGCGACAGAGGTCTTGCAGGCGGTTACAACTCCAATATACTGAAGCTTGTACAGCAGACTCACGGCAATGAATATATGCCTAAGATAATAGCTGTCGGCAAGAAGTCTGCGGAGTTCTTTACAAAGCACGAATATGACGTAGTGGCGCAGTTCCCCGGCATTGCGGAGCATATCAAAACGGCAGACGCTGCCGATATAGCGCAGATAGCGACAGATCTTTTCACAAAGGGAGAGGTCGATGAGATAGAGCTGTTCTTTACGCAGTTCGTATCTCCTCTTGTACAGACCCCTACCCGTATGCCCGTTCTCCCCATAGACGCTCCGACAGGTAAGGCAGTACCCGAAAACAAGGCAGGCACTACCTATGACCCAAGTCCCGAAGCGGTTTTCAACCGTGTGATACCAAAGCTCATAACGAGCCTTATCATGTGTGCGGTAAACGAAAGCTACGCATCGGAGTTGGGCGCCAGAAGAACAGCTATGGAAAACGCAACGGACAATGCGGAGGAAATGATCGCAAACCTGTCACTTATGTACAACCGTGCAAGACAGGAAAAGATCACGAATGAGCTTAACGAGATCGTATCGGGTGCTAATGCGCTGAATTAATAAGAAAGGACAGGACTGATCTATGCCACAGAATATCGGCACGGTTGTGCAGATCATCGGTGCGGTACTTGATATAAAGTTCCCCCCGGAGCATCTGCCTAACCTGCTTAACGCCATAGAGATAGAACACGAGGACAAAAAGCTGACCGTAGAAGTAGCACAGCATATCGGCGACGATACGGTACGTTGCATTGCTATGGGCAGTACGGACGGACTTGTAAGAGGACTTCCGGCAGTAGATACGGGTGCATCAATAAAGGTTCCCGTAGGCAGACAGACCCTCGGAAGAATATTCAATCTGCTCGGTGAGGCTGTTGATAACAAGCCCCAGCCCGAAACAGAAGAAAAATGGGAAATCCACCGTCCCGCTCCGTCATTCGAGGAGCAGGAGGGTTCAACACAGGTACTTGAAACGGGTATTAAGGTCGTAGACCTTATCGCACCTTACCTCAAGGGCGGTAAGATAGGTCTGTTCGGCGGTGCAGGTGTCGGTAAGACCGTACTTATTATGGAGCTTATCAACAACATCGCTAAACAGCACGGCGGTCTTTCGGTATTCACAGGTGTCGGTGAACGTACCCGTGAGGGTAACGACCTTTACAACGAAATGACCGAGTCCGGCGTTATCGAAAAGACAACGCTTGTTTACGGTCAGATGAACGAGCCGCCCGGAGCAAGAATGAGAGTAGCCCTCTCAGGTCTTACGATGGCTGAGTACTTCCGTGACAAAGAAGGTCAGGACGTACTGCTCTTCATAGACAATATATTCAGATTCACGCAGGCAGGCTCTGAGGTTTCCGCCCTTCTCGGACGTATGCCCTCAGCCGTTGGTTATCAGCCTACGCTGGCGACCGAAATGGGTGCTTTGCAGGAGCGTATCACTTCTACAAAGAAAGGCTCAATCACATCCGTACAGGCGGTTTACGTTCCTGCGGATGACCTTACCGACCCTGCGCCTGCAACGACCTTCGCACACCTTGACGCTACAACGGTACTTTCAAGAAACATTTCATCAATGGGTATCTTCCCCGCTGTTGACCCCCTTGACAGTACATCAAGAATACTCACTCCCGAAATAGTCGGAGAGGAGCATTACGAGGTTGCAAGACAGGTACAGTCGATACTCCAGCGTTATAATGAGTTACAGGATATTATCGCTATTCTCGGTATGGATGAGCTTGACGACAACGATAAGCTGACCGTATCAAGAGCAAGAAAGATTCAGCGTTTCTTATCTCAGCCATTCTCCGTTGCAGAACAGTTTACGGGTATGAAGGGCAAGTATGTTCCGCTTAAGGAAACGATAAGAGGCTTCAAGGAAATCATCGAAGGAAAGCACGACGATCTTCCCGAATCCGCATTCCTGTTCGTAGGCACTATCGACGAGGCTGTCGAGAAGGCTAAAAATGAGAAGGCATAATAAAAGGGGCTATTTCAGCCCCGCTACAATTATGGCTCTGCTGCTTGCGGTACTTGCGCTCGGTCTGCCGTTTATAATGAACGGACCCGTAAAGGACGAGGATATTCTGACTCCTCTGCCGACCCCCGAATCAACGGTAACGACGATAACGGAGGATACAACAAACACCGCAGTGCCTACGCAGAAGCCTGTAGCAGTAACTACGAAAAAGCGTACCGACGTATCTCCGAAGCCGTCTGTTACCACAAGCAAGGCGGCAACACCCTCCGCCCCTTCGGCTGTAGTCAGCGGCGAAACGGTAAAAAGCGTGCAGGATAAGGCTGTAAATCTGGAAAAGATCGCACTCGGTCTGTTCCGTGACAACGGCTATGATCTTACCGCCGATGCGGTCAGAGAAAAAGCAGGCGTGCCTGACGATGAGCATTTCATCGTAACGATAAGCAAGAAGAACGGCAACGTCAGCAAGGTATCCTACTTTACAAAGGATTATTCCGTTGCGTTTTCGAACGGTAAATTTTCGGCGCTTGCAAATATAGCCGGAGATGATTTCGAGGATGCGGTACTGTTCCTTTAACTCCTCAGGAAAGGAAAAGATGATATGACTGAATTCAAACTGAAGATCCTTACCCCCGAGGGAGTGGTGTATGACGGTATGGCTGAAAGCGTTATCGTCCGTACTACCGTCGGTGACAAGGGCATACTTGCAAAGCATGAGCCTTATGTTGCGGCGCTTACCATAGGACAGGCAAAGATACGCATTAACGGTACTGTCCGTATAGGTGCGGTGTCTTCGGGTATTGTAGAGGTCACAAAGGATCAGACGTCTATTCTGGCTCAGTCTTTTGAATGGGCGGACGAGATAGATGTTGACCGTGCCGAAAAGGCAAAGGCTCTTGCGCAGGAGCGTATGCAGCAGTACAAGGACGATCAGCGAGCTCTTGATATTGCCGAGTATAAGCTCAAAAGGGCTATAAACAGAATAAATACAGCTAATTTCAAGCTGTAAACAGGATATAAAAAACCACGATTCTTTTTGCGGAATCGTGGTTTTTTCAGTTTGGGGGAAGTCTGTTTTTTATAAAGCAGTGAGCATTCTCTATCTCTATCAGAACACTTTACCGTGCTTATGCACGGGATAATCCGCTTATGCGGATTATATAACGTAATCGTCCGCCGCATTCTCCATATCGCTGTCTATCAGGTCCTGTAATGTCACACTGTCAAGATACTCGTTTATGACCTTGTACAGCCCCTGCCATAACGATAATGTGGCGCAATGCTCGCTCCTGTCGCATTCAACTACTCCGCTTTCAAGGCAGGCAACAGGCGCAAGAGAGCCTTCAGTAAGCCGTAATATATCTCCTACGGTGTATTTGTCGGGAGCTTTAGCAAGACGATATCCGCCCTGAAAGCCTCTGTTGGTCCGCAGTATGTCCGACTTGTTGAGCATCGGAACGATCTGCTCAAGATATTTCTTTGAAACGCCCTGCCGCTGTGCTATTTCTTTCAGCGGAATGTAACCGTCGCCCTGATGCTCGGCAAGGTCAATGAGCATTCTTAATACATAACGTCCTTTTGTCGAAATCTTCATATTATTGTCCTTTCTTTATCGCTTTTTTACAATACCGAAATCTAACCGAAATCTGACCGTCATTTCTAAATACTATAATACCATATTTTTAGTAGGTTTTCAAGTGGTTTTCCTGTTTTTTTAATTAATTCTGAAATTATGCAGAAACGGCCGTATAATGACCTGTTTTTGTGCATTAAGGTTATAACTTTAATTACTTAATTTTACTGCCATAAATAGCGAAAAAGCGAGGTATTGCTGGTTTGACTTGTGATAATGCACAGCTTTTAAAAATGAAGTTTGTATACTCTGCTCTTATTTTGAAATTGTGAGCTTTTTTTGACCTTTTTACGTTTATTTTGCTTGCAGACGGTCATAAAATGTGATAAAATTAACTTATATGGAAAATGGGAATAAGAAAAGGAGGCGGGAAAATGGTTGAAGAGGTCAGAGGGTATCTTTCCGATATGATAGATGCCATCGCTACTAAACGTTATGATGACCTTCAGCAGATTACCGAATTTGCTCCTGCTGCAAAAGCATTGCACATTTCAAGAATTGTTCGTACATTGAACTACGGCGGAAGATTGAGTGAAACTCTTATTTATAAAGACAACTCTATCTACCCTTTACACAATAAGAAATATGAGCGTGAAAACACAAGCTGTAGCCTGACTTATGAGTTTTATACCGATGTGGATTTTGAAACTCTTACAGATGAGCAGGAACAGCTATTTGAGCATATCACCAATCTTCTGGCTATCATTTGCACCTGCACGCTGAATATTCACGTTGAAAAACTGATCGACCATATCGACCGTGACAGCGGAATACCCAACTCGAAGGGCTTCCGTGCTTTTATTGAGGAAGTAAAGGAAAACGGAGTTCTCTCAGACTATGCGGTCATAAGAGCCAATATCAAGGGCTGTAATACCCTAAACACCATCTTCGGCTATCAGGCAACAACGGAGATAATCCAGAGATTTGCCAGAGCGCTTAACAAGACGATGTACAGCGATGAGATATGCAGTCGCTCAGGCAGTGATAACTTCTGTCTGATGGTCAAAAAGAGCCACCTTAAAGTTCACCTCAAGAACTTTGCCAAGACACCTGTCAACTTCTATTACGGCAAGGAAAAGACAGTGTATGAGATAGCACTCAGAGCCGGTATAGTAATGCTTGACGACAGCACAGACGATATCGACACCATTCTTGCCCGTGCAGAAACCTGCATTGATATTGCAAAGCGCCGTGCAGATGGGGATTTTGTTTATTACGATCTTGGTACAATCAACCGTGAAAAACAGCTTACCCTGCTTGAGAACGGTATGCCGCAGGCTTTGGCGGACGGAGAATTCGTTGTTTATTTTCAGCCTAAGGTACGGGTGGATACAAGAACGCTTGTAGGTGCTGAGGCGCTTATAAGATGGAAGCGTGACGGCAAGATTATTTCGCCTGCCGACTTTATCCCGATAGCAGAACGAACCGGTTTTATAATGAAGCTGGATATGTTTGTTTTAGAGCATACCTGTGCGATGATAAAGCAGTGGCAGGAAAACGGTAAACGCACAGTTCCCGTGTCGGTGAACTTCTCAAAGATACATCTGCGTTTCCCTCACCTTGCGGAAAAGATAATGAATGTTATAAACCGTTACGGGATAGAACCGCATTATCTTGAGGTAGAGTTTACGGAAACCGCATATACAGACGATTTCAACGCAATAAAGCAGGCGATAATCGACCTTAAAAGCTATGGTCTGATGGTTTCTATGGACGACTTTGGAACAGGCTATTCTTCGCTTGCTCTGCTGAAGGATCTCGACTTTGATATACTGAAGCTCGACAAATCACTTGCAGGCTCGGACGATGACGCAAGAGGTCAGGTAGTGCTTGAAAATATTCTGCATATGGCGCAGGAGCTTAGTATGACTACCGTCTGCGAGGGCGTTGAGGATAAGAATATCGTTGATAATCTGAGGAATATGGGCTGTAATATCATACAGGGTTACTATTTCGACAAGCCCCTGCCCGAATCGGAGTTTGCGTCAAGGCTTGAAAGTCCGATTTATGAAAATAAATAAGAATTAAAGCCGCTGTGGATTTTGGCGGATAGTGATAAGGAGATTTAAGTTTATTGTCGGCTTAAATCCTCTTAATTGACCCAACATAAAAAGAGCAGGCTCATATGGTGTCCCGTAATGAGTCTGCTCTTTTTGTTAATCTAATATAAATTCTGAGTTATTGAATATCTCATTTTTAATTGTTTCGTGTGTAAACCGACCGGCTTTGTAGGCCTCTGCAAGTAATATAAGATTTGTAACAGCTAAGGCAACCCCATTAACGGATTTATTTCTGCTTATCCGCTCAATTTGAGCTTTGAAATTTCCTACAAAGTGACCGGAAACAAACATAAAATAAAACTCATTTATATCAACACCAAAATTGTCCCACCATTTATTTGGATTAACTTTTTCATTCCTTGTTTGATTTTCGCCAATGTACCTTTCCATCTCATCGGCTTGCGATATCGGTAAATTATACCCTTTAGAATATGCTTTAGTATCTATTATAACACCATATTTACATTTATTCTCACTTGTATAAATTATGCCATCCGGCTTGCGACTTCCACCAAGATGAAGTCCCTGATAATTGCATTCTTCTGTCAGCAAGTCTAAAGTTTTCATCTCAAATAATCGGTTTTGTTTGCTATCATAGGCAAGGTCTATAAGGGCTAAATACTCATGAGATAGATTTAACAGCTTCTCTCTAACCTCTTCTTTTGTTCCTGCCAAATCTGATTTTGCGAGTGATTGAGGAAGCGGAATTATAAAATCATTTATCATATCATCAAGCTTAAATTTGTTGTTTTTCTCTGTAATGTTTATACCTATATTTTGTAATCCTTTTATATCATCCGATACCGTTTTTTCATTTTCAATAAGATTAACAGTTTTGAGATAGTTTGTAATGTCCAAAGCCGAAACATCTTTTCTGTTTTCAGATAAGTATTTTAAGACAAAAGCACGGCGGGTACGCAAATATTCCCTATCTCTGCCCTTGGTTGAAAACATTTCCCAACATACATTTTTTGCAATTCTTTTGTGTCTGCTTCTTCCCTCAGCCTGTCTTAATGCGGTAATCCCATTTGCAGTAATCACATATGCTTGACCTATTGTTTCTTTATATTCTTTTCCGGCAGTTGAAACAGTAATCATTTTTGGCATTTTCTCAACAAGACCAAGCTTTTCCAGCCAACTTGCGATCATTCTTGCATATTTGTCTGAAGAACCTTCCCAATCAGCTTTCATGCTTTTGCGTTCTTTGGGTTCTGCATTTACCAGCGAACGTATAAATATTTTTTGAGGCATACTTGTAAAGCCATCTTCGCCTATAAATCCTAATCGTTGCCCTATTTCAAATTTTGTAAGATGAGCATCCTCCGTTTCGGAAAGCAATGTCAATATTCTTATAGCCGGAGGATATGCCAAAATAGCGTTGACAAGCAATTCTTTTTCTTTATTTGACAAATCTTCGCCTGTTTCTCTTGCGGTTGCAAGTTCTAGCCCTTTGTCGGTAATTTCAAAAGTATCATCTGTGTAATTGTATTTAATTAAACCAAAGCAATGAGCCCAGCGCACATAATTATCAGCAGGCCAATCTCCAATAAAATCTCTTCCTTGCCCCTTAACGGTTGCTTGTATAATGCCGTTACATCTTGACATACTTCTCGGTGTAAAGGATGTTCCTACAAGTTCTGCGTATTTAATTTTAAGCGGAGTGTTTTGCAATGTTTTTATCAATTTATCCCTACCGTCCCGTTTTTCAATAATTTTAGGGATAACGACGCGTATTAAGTTTTTATGCGTTTGTGAATTTGAATCAAATACAGCAACGACATCACACAAACTGCGGAAGTTGCTTGGATCTTGTACCCAACCAAAAGCACGGAAATTTTTATTATGTGTAGGAATTACAGAAATCATATTTTTATCAGCAATCAGTAGTTTATTATTAAAACCTCTCTGCTGTCTCCTTTCTTTGTATTATAGCTTGAATTTGAGTAGTTATAGTTTAACTCAATGATTTTATACTTTTTTGCCCATTCAAGCAATATCTCGTTGGTTTTACCTTTATGTTCTATAACATTCGACAAGGCAAATTTAATTCCTTTTTCATTTGCCTTATCCAAATAATCATACAAAGCATACTCTTGTTCTGATTTCCAATCCTTAAACCCCCTGTTACCATCATTATATGTTCCGGTTGTTATAAAGTAAGGCGGGTCGCTATATATTAAATCTTCGGGAGTAAGATCAGCCAATGGTATCTCAGCAAAATCTTTGCATAAAAATTCTACATTCAATTTTTTCAGCCTTGATACAAATGCAATTAAATTATGTTTCATATTTTCCGAAAATTGACTTCTGTTTCTACCGAAAGGATTATTATACTCTAAATTATTGTTAAACCTGAATTGATAATTAAACGAATAACAAGTCAATGTATATAAGTCAATCGGGTTTTGCGTTTCATTGTAAAAATCCCTAAAATTTTTAAATCCCTCCTCGTTTTCTTTTGAAAGGTTGTATTCCGCAATACGCAGCTTTATTTGATGCAGTATTTCAGATAATTCCATGTTTTTAAACGCTTCAAACAGTTCAATTATCTTCTTATTTATATCATTACAAATATATCTGTTTGCATTTACATTTATAGACACATTGCAACCGCCTGAAAACAAATCAACAAAAGTACCTATATAATTTGGGAAATTTGGTAAAATTTGAGGAAGCAACTTATATTTCCCACCTATATAGTTCATAGGACTTTTTATATATTTTTTAGTATCGGAAACAATAGCATTTATTCCGTTAGTTGTGCCTTTAAAATCGATTGTTAATTTTTGAGGAAGATCCTTTTTTATAAAGAAAATGTACTCATGCAAACATTCTGTTTGCTTTGTTTTCTTACTCATATATTGTCTGTATGGAATGGAATACATCTTGTACGTTTCTTCTTTTCCATGCTTTTTTAATATTCTCTCAATCTCATTAGAAGTCATTAACCCATTGCTGCTGTAACTCATTACTATATTGCTAAATTTTGCTTTGCTGATTAAATCTTCAAATGCGTCATAAACCTCGCTTGTTATACAGAACGGAGATTTTAAATCATCATACGGTCTCATTCCTGTTACTCCGTGAATTTCAGGATAATCATACTTAGAGATTGTTTCAAGCAAATGATAATTAGGGGCATATTGTCTGGAGTTATACGGCGGATCTAAATATAGAATGTCACCTTCTAATTCTTCAATCAATTTATTTGAATCCTTGTTATAACTTTTATTATTTCTCTTATTGTCAATAACATCAAGTCTTGCCATTTCCAAATCCTTAAAAGTACGCTTATCCCAGTGCTTAAGATAAGCGCCATACGTACCTGTAATGTTTGAAACAGACGGAACGCCCTCAATTAATCCGGCAAGTAAGTAATAATATTCTAATTCTGTAAGCAGTTTTTCGTTTTTCCAAGCTTCGATTGTGTTTCGTATAAAATCTATTCTCACAGCGTTTTTGTTTGATACATACATTCTTTTACAACTGTCGTGAGGTGTATAATTTTTTGTTACAAAATAATTGCTATTGTTATAGTCAAGCATTCGTATTTGTGTTTCTTCTAAAAAATTAAATGGGTCTCCTATACCTATATTTTTTAGTTTTGAAAATGATGGTTTTGTATTGTTTTCAACTGTTGCTTTTTGTATTACATACGAAAAATGCAGTGCATCGTTTGAATATACTTCATATCTGGGTTTGAAATAACGCGCAACAGCCCCCGTTCCTGAAAAAATATCACAAAAGATATCTTCGTTTCCTGTTGTGTTTTCGGATATAACCATAGCAATATTTTTTAATAAGTTTGTTTTACTTCCTATAAATCTCATAATTGCACCTCTAACATCCCAAAACATCCTTGTATTCAATTATAACTTTTATTGTCCTAAAAGTCAATGAAAAAACTTCAATTTGTACGAAATTTTTTGGCTAAAAACGTTTTTGAGTTTAGTAGTAATAGAAGAACAAGAAAAACCTTTTTGAAAATTTTTGAGTGAAATGTGTAGAGCTATATTGACAACAACAGCCACAACTTTCGCTGTGGCTGTAATTATTATTGATTTTCAGCTTCGTCAATATCCGCCGGTAACGTAACTGTCGCCTGTCGGCAACAATCGGAACGGCGAATTTGCCGTGCCCCACGGGCGCCAAGCAAGGATGCTTGTCAGCGGTCACACAAAGTCGCAAAACAACAGCCACGGCTTTCGCTGTGGCTGTAATTATTATTGATTTTCGGCTTCGTCAATATCCGCCGGTAACGCAACTGTCGCCTGTCGGCAACAATCGGAACGGCGAATTTGAAACGGCACCACGCCGCCAAGCAAGGATGCTTGGCAGCGGTCACACAAAGTCGCTGCAGGACGCAGCGACACAAATGACCGCAATTATTCGCTGCGAGCACCACGGTTTTCCTTGAGGATAACGTCGTGTGAGCCGCCCTCAACGATACTTGTAGAAGAAACGAGAGTGAGCTTGGCGTTCTTCTGGAAGTCGGGGATATTAAGGCAACCGCAGTTGCACATTGTTGAACGTACCTTTGACAGTGAACGTGTAACGTTGTCCTTTAAGCTGCCTGCGTAAGGAACATAGCTGTCAACGCCTTCTTCAAACGAGAGCTTCTTGTCGCCGCCCATATCGTATCTCTGCCAGTTTCTTGCACGGTTAGAGCCTTCGCCCCAGTATTCCTTAACATAGCTGCCGTTAACGAACAGCTTGTTTGTGGGGGATTCATCGAAACGTGAGAAGTATCTGCCGAGCATCATAAAGTCAGCGCCCATAGCAAGAGCAAGCGTCATATGATAATCGTGAACGATACCGCCGTCAGAGCAAACAGGAACATAAATGCCTGTTTCTTCGAAATATCTGTCACGCTCCTCGCATACCTCGATAAGTGCTGTAGCCTGACCTCTGCCTATACCCTTCTGCTCACGGGTAATGCAGATAGAGCCGCCGCCGATGCCGACCTTGATAAAGTCTGCGCCGCAATCAGCGAGGAAGCGGAAGCCTTCCTTATCAACAACGTTACCTGCGCCGACCTTTACGCTGTCGCCGTAGTTTGCACGGATCCAGTCGATAGTCAGCTTCTGCCACTCGGAGTAGCCCTCGGAGCTGTCGATACACAGAACATCCGCACCTGCGTTAACGAGAGCAGGAACACGCTCTGCGTAATCTCTTGTGTTGATACCTGCACCTACTATATAACGCTTCTTGCTGTCGAGAAGCTCGTTCTTGTTTTCCTTATGCTGCTCGTAGTCCTTTCTGAATACGAAGTACATAAGAACGCCGTTATCGTCAACTATGGGGAGCGAATTGAGCTTATGCTCCCAGATTATATCGTTTGCTTCCTTAAGCGTTGTGCTTGCGGGAGCGGTGATGAGCTTTTCAAGAGGGGTCATGAATGTAGATACCTTTGTATCTGTAGTCATTCTTGAAACTCTGTAGTCACGGCTAGTTACAATACCTAACAGCTTTCCGTGTTCTGTGCCGTCGCTTGTGACGGGCATTGTCGAGTGACCTGTCTTAGCCTTAAGCTCAAGCACATCGGCAAGGGTCATATCGGGAGCAAGGTTGGAATCGCTCTTTACATAGCCTGCCTTGTAGCTCTTTACTCTTGCTACCATTGCCGCCTCATCCTCTATCGACTGTGAGCCGTAGATGAAAGATATACCGCCCTCTTTGGCAAGTGCAACCGCCATTTTATCGTCTGATACAGACTGCATGATAGCGGATACCAGAGGAATGTTCATATAGATAGAGCTTTCCTCGCCCTTTCTGAACTTTACAACGGGTGTACGCAGAGAAACATTTGCGGGGATACACTTAGAAGAAGAATAGCCCGGTACGAGCAGATACTCGCCGAATGTGTGTGAGGGCTCAGAGTAAATAAAAGCCATAATTTTACCTTTCCTTTCCTTGCACTTCAGTGCTACGCACTCCGGAATAGCTTTGAGGCAAGCGAACTTTAACCGCTTGTTGCTTAAAAGACTGCTTGCCTCAGAGTATTCCGTATATGCGATAAAAATTAAGTCTACTGTGTATCATCGACAGGTTTAAATTGTCTACAGCAGACGCTTACTATTAATTTAATTATACCTTTATCCTCGCCTCTTGTCAAGAGCCTGTAACGCAAAATTAAGCCAACCGTACAGGCAATTATTCGGCATTTCCGATAAAAAAATGCCGTACAGCCTGACGCTCGGTTTTCGGGAGGCGGCTGCACGGCATATTGTGTTTTTTAGTATCTGTTACCTTGTTACATTATCGGTCCTTGTCGGTCTGCCGTTCGGTTTTTGTTACGGTGGAGTAAAGGTAAACGTCACGGGAATCATTCAGCTTAAAGCTGTCAGGTACAACATAATCAGCCGCTCCCGACTGGTATCTGACGCTCGTCAGCTTTGACTTCATAATGCCCGAGCCGATGAAGCCGATGATAATTCCGACAACTACGCTGATGCAGACCGCAATAACAATATCACGGGTCGCTACGGGAGCTTTGTCGCTGTCATCGTCCTCTGTTTCGCCGGTTTCGTTTATTGCGGCGGTGTCATAGTTATCGCTGAGTACTACTGCCGCAGAGTCGTCGCTTATTGCATCAAGAGTATCGAGAGCGGTATCGGCTTGCGCTTCCTGTGCTGTCAGAAGTACCTGTGCATCATTTCCGGCAGTGTAAAAATCGCTGTCAGCAAAGGCAGGAACCGATGCTCCTACCGCTATTATTGCCGCCGCAAGTATGGCTGTAATTCTTTTCTTCATCATATATAAGCCCCCTTAATTCAGTAATACAAATGCGGAAACGGCAAGTGCGGCAACAGTTGCTATCAGGGCGATAAGTCCCGTCCAGCGCCAGTATGCGCCCTTATCGAGCGGCAGATTTCCTACGAATTTTCCTGTCTGTCCGTTCATTGCAAAGTTGTATATATCGCCGTTCCACTTGGCTGTAAGCAGCCATACGGGATATAAGGCATACTTCACAGTACCGTTATCAAGCTGTACGGAGGAGCTTTCGGTGGTTACCGATGTGAAGTCGGTGGTGGTGCTTGTAAGGCGGTCAAGCGTACTCTTTTTGATACGTTCGTTGGCTCTGGCGTTGCTTTCGTTGGAATCAACGTCATACTTGTCAGCTATATAGCCCGAAAGATATGCAGTCTGGAAAGCCACCTCGCCGTCTGCCGTAAACGGTTCGAGCGACTCCATAAGGTCATCCGCCATCTTGCTTGAGCCGTCGACCGGCACTCTCTCATAGTCCATTGAGCCGTTGCGGTAAAGCCTGTAGTGCGATGTCTTGGTGTAGTTGTACTTGTCATCGCTCCAGCTTTTGACCTTGGTTCCGTGGAAATATGCCTGCGCATCGGCGTGTGCGTCGTAGAGCCAGAAGGGAACGTAAACGCCCTTTATATCGTCTATGTAGCTGTCTGTTCTGAATGCCTTTGGCAAGAGGCGTTTCTTGCAAAGGTGCTGTTTAAAGCCGTTCTTTGCCGCTTCCTTGTCCAGCTTGAACGGGATTATTATATCGGGTCGCTTGTCGCCTGCGAACTGTCCCACCATTACTACCGGGCTTCCGCAATAGGGGCAGTCTGTGGCTCCTGTGGTGTCGTCACAGACAATCTGACCGCCGCAGGAATTACAAAGGTAGACCTTCTGCCCTTCAAGCTCTCCCTGCATCCACTCGTTGCCGGGCTGGCTTGACCAGTCCATCATATCGGGCTTTTCTTCCTTAAGGATGTCGTCATTGCTCTTGAGGGTTTCTGCGTCAAACTCGTTGTCGCAGTAGGGGCATTTCATCTTCTGTGCGTCGGTATCGAACTGTAACGGTCCGCTGCAGCACGGGCATTTGTATTCAAGTATAGCTCCCATATAATGTATTTTCCTTTCGTTTTTGGTAAATATCATACTGATGTATTAAGTATATCATATAACCTAAGGTCGTGCAATACACAAATGGGTAATTTTTTATATTCTGTAATACGTTACATTGCGGTTCGGTTGCTCAGGCAATGGTTCTTTTTGCGTTGATTGTGGTATGAGCCGGATTTTTAAGATGTGTGGGGTTATTAAAAGTCTGCCACCGCTGTTCTATCTGAACTGCGGTGGCAGACCGGTTATAACGAGAGCCTATAATCCTGATAATTACTTTTCTTCTTCATCAAGCAGATTGGTCATACTCTTAAGGCTGATTGCAAGGGTTGAGGCATTGTGGAACAGTGCCGAGGTCGTCGGTTGGATTATTCCGCCTACGCCGAGAAGTATCAGCATAAGATTGAACGATACAATAAAGCGATAATTGTGGTGAATCCTCTTCATAAGTTCGTAACTTATTTTTCTGAGGGTTACCAGCATATAAAGGTCTTCGGACGATACCGTGATGTCGGCAATCTCCTTTGCTATGGCGGCTCCGGTATTTATGGCAATACCTGCGTCGGCTTCGGACAGTGCGGGAGAATCGTTTACTCCGTCGCCTATCATTATTACCTTTCTGCCCTTTTCGTGTTCACGCTTTATGAAATTAGCCTTATCCTCGGGGAGAACACCTGCGTGGAATTCGTCAACGCCGACCTTTGCAGCTACCGCCTTTGCGGTCTGCTCGTTATCGCCCGTCATCATAACTATCTTGCTTATACCGCAGTCGTGGAGCGCCTTTATGGCATCTGCCGCTTCAGCTCTCAGCGGGTCTGATATGCAGATTACTGCGGCAAGCACACCGGATACGGCAAGATACAGGTGCGAATATTCGCCCGACAGCGAATTGAAAAGTTCCTCGTCACCCTCAGGCACTACACAGCCCTCGTCTTCAAATACAAAGTGAGCGCTTCCTATGATAACCTTCTCATTTTCCACCGTACTGGATATACCGTGTGCGACGACATACTCCACGCTTGAATGATATTCTTCGTGGCTGAGTCCCTTTTCCTTTGCGGCGGCTACTACGGCATTTGCCATTGAGTGAGGATAATGCTCTTCAAGACAAGCCGCAAGACGCAGCATCTCGTCAGCATCTCTGTTGCCGAAAGGAATTACCTTTTCAACTGTAGGTGCGGCATAGGTAAGCGTTCCTGTCTTATCGAACACGATAGTATCCGCCTCGGATACAGCTTCAAGGAACTTACCGCCCTTTACGCTTATCTTATAATTATTGCACTCACGCATTGCTGAAAGTACGGCTATAGGCATTGAGAGCTTCAGTGCACACGAGAAGTCAACCATAAGCACAGCCAGCATCTTGGTTACGTTACGGGTCAGAAGATAAGTAAGTATCGTTCCGCCGAGCGTATATGGAACAAGTCTGTCTGCAAGCCTTGACGCTTTATCCTCAGAAGAGGATTTGAGTTTTTCGGACTGCTCTATCATCTTTACTATGCGGTCATATCTTCCGCCGCCGAGAGCTTTATCAACGCATACGACACATTCGCCCTCTTCTACTACAGTACCTGCATAGACATAGCTTCCCTCGCTCTTTCTGACAGGGAGGGATTCGCCTGTGATAGACGCCTGATTTACCGTAGCTTCTCCGCCTGCAACCTTACCGTCAAGCGGTATCATATTACCTGTGCGGACTACTATCAAATCACCCTCACGCACATTATTTATAGATATGAGCGTTTCGGTGTCGCCTGTTTTTACCCATACATTTTCAACGTTCAGCGACATTGCGCCTGCAAGATCAGCCACCGACTTCTTATGCGTCCAGTCCTCAAGTATCTCGCCGATATTAAGCATGAACATTACAGATGCTGCGGTCTTGAAGTCGCCTCTTAAGAGCGATACGGTCACCGCAGTGGCATCAAGTACGGCTACGGACAGTTTGCCGCTGAGAAGCGCTTTAAGTCCGTGCTTTATATATTTCCATGACCTTATTACAGCGATGAACGCTCTTATCGGAGCAGGGATAAATGTTTTTGAAATGAAACGGGCAATTACCGTCATTACAAGCTTATCCTCAAACTCACGGTTGAGCTTTCTCGATGTATGGTCGGGAACCAAGCACATTTTCTGAGCCTTTTCAAAAGCAAAGGCGGCAAGCGCTTTAAGCACCGCTTTTCTGTCGGTGAATACTATAACCGCATCGCAGGTACGGTCATATACCGAAACATCGGTAACGCCGTTTACTGCACGGAGGTAATATTCAAGCACGTCGGCATTGTCGAGCGACATTTTTCCGCAGAAAAGATGCACACGCAGTCTGCTTTTGGACTCGTGAAGTATTTTACATTTCATTTTCGGTCATCTCCATATAAAAAACCGACGGCAAACTAAGCGTACCGTCGGCTTTCTATCAATTCTTACGCTTCTTCCGAAACGGCTTCGCAACCGCAGTCACAATCACATTCGTCTTCGATAACAGCATTCTTAGCGTCACGCTTTTCGTTAATATCCTTAGCGTCGGCGAGAATGTCGCCTGCGTTTTCCTTAACATTGGTGACGGTCTTCATAACCGATTCCTTAGCACGAAGAGTAGCCGCTGTAACCTGTGCGTATACCTTCTTTGCGTCTTTACTGCCGAGAAGCTTGAGGCCGACCGAGCCGAATGCCACGCCGCCTGCAAAAATACCTAATTTTACCCAGTTCATAATTGGACCTCCTTATATCATCGCTCTTTACAGAGCCTGTCTGTGTGATTTGTTCGGGCGGTTAAGCTAAAACACTAATCGGTGAGTCTTGGCTAACTACCTTTACATAATAAAAACGGAATCACAGCGGATATGTTCCGCAATGCTATTCCGCAGGCACTTTAATCTGCCTTCAAATCTTCTTACACAGACTTTACTTTTGTTTTTATTTAGTATAGCACCATACTTTTAATTTGTCAATAAGTTGTAACTTGCTAACCGCTACTGCTTTTAACGATTATTTTCGACGATTTACAGCAGGAAATTGTGCATAATTACGGATGCGTAGGGGGAAATCGGCGATTGAATAATTATAACAAAAGCACCCGCCGAAAAGGCGGGTGCAGGATATTTGTGTATTACGGACCTGTCGGGGTAGTTGACGCTGTAGTTGATGATGTATCATCATATTCCTGAACCTCAACCTCTTTAAAGAGGATCATATCATCAAATGCGTACCTTTCGGGGTATGCGCCGAGAATAAAGCTGTCGACATAATAGTCACTCGTAGTTGAAATTGTTGTCTTTGTGAATTCCGGTGAACTGTCTGTAGATTTGCTGAGTTCCGCTATATCGTCATATCCTGTCCAATATGTCATTACAACCTTGCACTGATCGTCAACCAGAGCGTAATAATAGCCGTAGTCATCATCGGTGGAAAATGTATTAAAGGAATCAAGGAGCTTATGATTAGCCGAGGAAGAATTTATAAGAGCGTATGTCCGCATTCTTACATAGCCCTGTGCGGTATTCGGTACTGCAACACCATCGGGCGACTGAAGGTCGGAAAGCCTTATTTCAGTAAAGCCCTTTCCCTTCTCTGCCTTCGCAACAATATAAAGATAATCGTTATTACCGATAGTTACCGTGCCTGTGTTATAATCATATGCAAAATATCCGGTGTCTTTTTCCGGCGATTCTGCCCTGTACTGTATCATAATTCTCTGCGCACCGAAATAAAAACTCTTTGCCTTTGACATAGCTTCCTGCGGTTTACCGGCATTAAGCGATGCGGGCAGTATAATAGCTGTCAGTATACCGATTATTCCTATAACTATTATAAGTTCAACCATTGTGAAGCCTTTTTTATTTTTAAGTTGCATCAATCTTCGCATCAGTCTGACCTCCCCATAAAGCTGTAGACTATATTTCAAACTAATTTTACCATATTTTTTATGCAATGTCAACCGAAATTTTAAGGTATTTCCCGTAATATTATGCTTATTGATAAAAAGCGGCGGCTTATTGCTGTGCCTGCGAAGCGGAGAATAAAGAAGTACAGCAGTACACACGGGGGAGGAGGTACTGCTGTACTCTTTATATGGGAATTTCGATGTAAGCTGTTATTTTGACAGGTCGGTTTTTCTTACTGCGTCACGGACCTTCAGTACAAATGTCGGAGAAACCGAAAGCTCGTCAATGCCCATGCGCAAGAATGTTTCTGTGAGGGTGGTGTCTGCCGCAAGCTCGCCGCATATTCCTATCCACGCACCGTTCTTATGGGCGTTTTGTGCGCTCATTTCGATAAGGCGGAGAATAGCCTCGTGGTGAGTATCGACAAATTCCTCCGCATCGGGATTCTGTCGGTCGCAGGCAAGGGTGTACTGTGTGAGATCGTTTGTGCCTACGCTGAAGAAGTCTACCATAGGAGCTAAGCGGTCGCTGATTATCGCCGCCGCAGGAGTTTCTATCATAATACCTATCTCGGTCTTGTCGGAATACTCGATGCCCTCAGACTTAAGCTCCGCTTTTACTTCCTCGCATATTGCCTTTATACGCTCGACCTCGCTCACCGATGTTATCATAGGGAACATTATGCCGAGATTGCCGTAAACGGACGCTCTGAACAAGGCTCTGAGTTGTGTTCTGAATATCTCCGGGCGGGTAAGGCAGATGCGGATGGCACGAAGTCCGAGTGCGGGGTTTTCTTCCTTTTTCAGTCCGAAATAGTCCACCTGCTTATCTGCGCCTATGTCAAGCGTTCTTATTATTACTTTCTTTCCTGCCATACTTTCAAGCACACGCTTATAAGCGTGGAACTGCTGTTCTTCTGTCGGGAAATCGGAATTTTCAAGGTACAGAAATTCGCTTCTGAAAAGTCCTATTCCGCCGGCATCATTCAGCAGTACAGCGCCTATATTGTCAATGCCGCTGATATTTGCGAACACGTTTATCTTAGTGCCGTCAAGGGTTATATTCTCCTTGCCTTTAAGCTCCTGCAGGAGCTTTTTCTGCTCCTCGTCACGCTTTTGCTTTTCGGTATAGGCTTTTAAGGTCTGTTCATCGGGAGAAACTATAATCTCGCCCGTAAAGCCGTCTACTATGGCTGTATCGCCCTCGTTTATCTCGCTTAAAAAGCTGTCGCCCACTCCGATAACGGCAGGGATATTCATATTTCTTGCGAGAATTGCTGTATGGGAATTTGACGAGCCGTGAGCGGTAACGAACGCAAGCACCTTGTCCTTATCAAGCGAAACGGTTTCGCTCGGTGCAAGGTCGTCCGCACAGACGATCGACTTCTCATCGGCTGTGGTGCTGTCGGTATCTGCACCTGTCAGGTTTGCGATAATGCGGTTGGAAATATCCCTTACATCTGCGGCTCTTGCCTGCATATAGGCATCGTCCATAGACGAGAACATTCCTGCAAAGTTATCCGATGTAAGCGCTACCGCATATTCGGCATTTACCGACTGGGTATCTATTATGTTTTCGATAGACTCGTTGTAATCGTCATCGTCAAGCATCATCAGATGAATCTCGAATATCTGTGCGTGAGTTTCTCCGACCTCTCTGAGTGCTTTTTCGTGAATTTCGGTAAGCTGTTTTGCGGCAAGCTCCTTTGCCGCTTTTACTCTCTGCTTTTCCTTTTCGGTATCTTCAACGTGTATGCGTGTTACTGCCGCATCGCACTTTTTGAACACGGATATTTTTCCTATTGCCACTGCGCCGTATACGCCTTTGCCGAGATATTTCTTCATTATTGCTCCCCCTTTTTATCGGATAACGGTTTTACCGCACCGCCTGACAGTGCGGTAAAAGCCGATAGTCTTTCTTATTCGCCGAAGCCGCTTTCGAAAAGCTCTACAGCCTTGTCAAGCGCCGCCTGCTCGTTATCGCCGTCTGCGGTTATCTCAACGATTGAGCCTTTCTTAAAGCCTGCCGCCATTATCTGCATTACGGCTGTTGCCTTTGCTGTCTTATCGCCGCTTGCGATAGTTATCGTGCAACCGGGGAATTTCTTCATTTCTGCGGCAAGCTGTCCTGCGGGTCTCATATGAAGTCCCTGCTCGTTTACTACTGTTACTGTCTTTGTTACCATTGTGATACGCTCCTTTTTATTTACTTAACGTTTTTTGTTTCGGGTTCTTTTACCGTTTTCTTCTTTTTAAGCAGTGCCAGCAGTAACATTGATACTACAGCGCCTACTGCAAGGGATACAAGGTACATAGGCCAGTTGCCTACAACAGCGAATACGAAGATGCCGCCGTGCGGTGCCATAAGCGTGCAGTTGAATGCCATTGAAAGACCGCCTGCAACGCCTGCGCCTACCATACAAGCCGGAATAACTCTGAGCGGGTCTGCCGCCGCATAAGGAATTGCGCCCTCTGTTATAAAGCTCAGTCCCATGATGTAGTTTACAGGGCCGTTCTTGCGTTCTTCTTCTGTCCATCTGCTCTTGAAGAAGGTTGTTGAAAGTGCTATTGCAATAGGAGGAACCATACCGCCTATCATAACTGCCGCCATTATATCGTAGCCGCCTGTTGCTATTGCCGCAGTACCGAATACATAAGCTGCCTTATTGAACGGTCCGCCCATATCTATAGACATCATAGCACCGAGTATAACGCCGAGGAATATTTTGCTCTCTGCGCCCATATGGTTCAGGAAATCGGCTATCGCAGTGTTGATGATGCCCATAAAGGGATTTATCGCACACATTACTACAGCTATGATGCCAAGACCTGCGAGAGGATAAATGAGAACGGGCTTGATGCCGTTAAGGGCTCTGGGCATCTTGTCGCAGAGCTTTTCAAGTCCGAGCATAATAAATCCGCCGACAAAGCCTGCAAAGAGTGCGCCGAGGAAGCCTGAGGGAACATCGCCGCCTATCTTGACGAAGGTCGAGCCTGTAGTTGCAAGATAGCCGCCGACAAGACCTACAAGGAAGCCGGGTCTGTCTGCTATACTCTTACCGATATAGCCTGCAAGTACGGGTATCATAAAGTTGAAAGCGTAACCGCCTATCGTCTTGAAGAATGCCGCTACGGGAGTTACAGTACCGAAATTATCGCCCGGCTGTACGCCCATCAGCGTATCTATAAGGAATGCAAGTGCTATGAAGATACCGCCTGCAACGGTGAACGGGAGCATATTTGATACGCCGTTCATCAGATGCTTATATATCTTTCTGCCGAAACTCTCGTTTGCCGAAGATAAAGATGAGCTTGCCGCTCCGCCCTCGTGATGATAAACAGGAGCATCGCCCTTTTCTATTCTTCCGATAAGCTCCTCAGGAATCTTTATACCGTCGGAAACCTTTGTCGAAAGCACCTTTTTACCGTTAAAACGAGCCATCTCGACCGACTTGTCAGCCGCTACGATAATACCGTCGCACTCTGCTATTTCCTTATCGGTAAGAACGTTCTTTGCTCCGCCTGAGCCGTTTGTTTCGACCTTGATAGAGATACCGAGCTTCTTGCCTGCCTTTTCGAGTGCCTCTGCCGCCATATAGGTATGTGCTATACCTGTAGGACAGGCGGTAACCGCAAGCACCTTTATTCTGTCGGTATTTTCAGGCACTTCCTTAGCTGAAGGTTCATCGGGATACTTTGCCTTTTCGGCGGTGTCGATAACCGATAAGAACTCGTCTGTATCCTTTGCCGAAAGGAGCTTTGCTCTGAAATCCTCGTCCATAAGCAGAGTCATAAGACGTGAAAGCACCTCAAGATGAACGTCTGCCTCAGTATCGGGTGCGGCTATCATAAACAGCACGTCTGACGGCTCATCGTCAAGCGCTTCGTAATCAACTCCGCCCGGCACTGTCATAGCCGCAAGCGAGGGTGCTTTTACCGCACTGCTCTTTGCGTGGGGGATTGCTATGCCCTCTCCTACCGCTGTCGAGCCTTTTTCTTCACGGGCTAAAATGCCCTGCTTATATATCTCTCTGTCGGATATGTTGCCGCTCTTCATCTGAAGATCGACCAGCATATCAATAGCCTCTGTCTTGCTTTTCGGCGCACCGTTTAAAAGAATGCTGTCCTTATTTAATAAGTCAACTATTCTCATTTTCTTTTCCTCCTTTTTCGGTTTAAGCTAACTGCTCCATAAGCTCGTCTATTGTTTTCTTTTCTGCAAGTCCGTCGGAAAATGCCGTTGCTCCGCCGGACGCTGTACCAAGTTTAAGCGCATATTCATAGTCGCCGTTTTCGCAGCCTGCGATAAAGCCTGCCACCATTGAATCGCCTGCACCTACGGAATTTCTTACCTTGCCCTTGCATACTCCGCAGATATGGGTCTTGCCGTGTTCGTCAAGAAGTATCGCTCCGTCGCCCGCCATAGAAATAAGGACATTTACAGCGCCTTTTTCTCTGAGCTTTCCTGCGTACTTTATTATATCCTCGTTTGTCTTAAGTTCTACTCCGAACATTTCGCCAAGCTCGAAATTGTTGGGCTTTATGAGGAAAGGCTTGTACTTGAGAACGTTCAGCAACAGCTCCTTTGTGGCATCTACCACAAATCTTATCCCTCTGTCGCTAAGACGTGCCATAATACGCTCGTAAATATCCGAGGGAAGCGATGAAGGGATACTGCCTGCAAGCACCAGCGTGTCGCCCGCCTTCAAGGAATCCAGCTTTGTAAAAAGCAGGTCTATGGCTTTAGCTGTTATCTCGGGGCCTTGTCCGTTAAGCTCGGTTTCCTCATCCGACTTTATCTTGACGTTTATTCTCGAAAAGCCTTTTTCAAGATGAACAAAATCGGCATCTATGCCCTTTTCGGTGATACCCTTTTCAATTGCCTCGCCTGTGAAACCTGCAACGAAACCGAGTGCCTTTGACTTTACGCCAAGCTCGGATAATACCAGTGAAACGTTTATGCCCTTTCCGCCGAAGTATATCTCCTCGCTTTCCGAGCGGTTTACCGCTCCTGCCGTAAGCGCTTTTGTACGCACGATATAATCAACAGCCGGGTTGAATGTTACCGTATATATCATTGTCCTACCTCCGTAATGTCTGCCGCTTCTTTATACTTTCTGTTGGGAATCCTGTCTGTGATTATGACAGCCTTTCCAAGTCCTGCGAATGTCGCTGAGCTTACCTCATCAAACTTTGAATGGTCGGCTAAAACGAAAACCTCACGGCTGCTCTCGATAGCGGCGGCCTTTACCTTTGCCTCGTTCACATCGGGGGTCGTAAAGCCGGCTGTCAGCGATATGCCGTTTGTACCCATAAAGCACTTTGTGAAATTGTAGTTTTTCAGTGTGAGTACGCACTCGGCTCCCACAATCGCCTCTGTGCTGGCTTTTATCTCGCCGCCTGTGATAAAGACCTTGTAGCCCTTTACCGCCAGCTTCTTTGCGTGGATAAAGCCGTTTGTGACGAATGTAACATCTCTGACGGTAAGATGATCTATCATCTTCTCCGTTGTCGTGCCTGCGTCAAGAAAAACAAAGTCGCCTTTTTCAATCAGCTTTGCGGCATATCCTGCGATTGAATTTTTTTCTTCGGTGCAGATAGCGGATTTTTCCTCGACGTTTTTCTCTACCGACGAGAAGCTGTCGTTCTTTGACATTGCGCCGCCTCGCACCTTGATTATTTTGCCCTCATTTGCAAGAATAATCAAATCACGTTTTACGGTAGACGCAGAAACGTTAAGAATCTCCGAAAGCTCTGCGATAGTTACGCTTGCACGCTCGTTCACCGCTTTGATTATCATTGAATGTCGTTCTTCTGTCAGCATATTAAGACCTCTTTAAAAAATATCATGATATTAGTTAAGTGAGCTGTTTTAAGCTCTTTTGGACTTTACTCTCTGTCCTTGAGCTTATAATAACACGTTAAAAGTTCAAAATCAAGCACTTTCGTTCAAATTTATTCAAAAATGCGTGATTTTTGTTGTATTAGACAACATATAGCGAGAGTTTTTGTGCAGATTGAATATAATTGAGCGGTTTTGATGTGTTTTGGGTCATAACGGGTCAGAATCAGTAAATTAAGCTCAAAGATTGTTAATAGTTTTCTGATTTATAAAATCTCGGCTTGTAGAAAAAGTCTGTTTTTATGAAAAATAGAGTAAATTCTCTATCCCTAACCCCAAACCCCTTCCCCTCGGGAAGGGGCTGAGTGTGGGGCTGCCGCCCTCACCAAGCAAGGATGCTTGCAGTCAGTCGCACACAGTCGCTGCACGACGCAGCGACACCAACGACTGACAACCCGCATTGGGGCTATGC
>OLSL01000595.1_pt1 | contig 38893 bp, 26 predicted proteins | sample 1672511 | NCBI WGS metagenome assembly OLSL01 (sample SAMEA3136694, study PRJEB25190) | human gut metagenome | biome: human gut; feature: human-associated habitat; material: faeces | place: Austria | collected 2013
AATCTGGTTAATAACGGAGAAAAACAAATCGGATTTGTATGAAGTTTTGAAGGTACAAACTTATTAAATATGAATTATTTAAGACATCCAATGAGATGTCTTTTTTTTGTAAAAATAATAAAAAAATAATGAAATAATAATTAAAAACTGCTATAATGTTTTCGGTTACTTATCGAAAACATTAATTTATTAAGGAGGTTGTTATGGAACAAAAGAAACAGGAGCCAATTCGTGATGCGAGACAGCTTGGAACGGTCAAGATGCTTATTCTTGGTTTGCAGCATATGTTTGCTATGTTCGGTGCAACAATTATTGTGCCTATTCTTGTATCAGGATATTTTCACAAGGCTTGTGGGGAGCCGCTTACCAGAGGTCTTTCTGTATCGGTTACACTATTTTGTGCAGGCTTTGGCACGCTTATATTTCATCTGTGTACAAAGTTTAAGGTACCGGCTTTTTTGGGTTCGTCATTTGCTTTTTTAGGAGGCTTTTATACTGTTGCAAACCTTGACAGTGGTATGTATGCAGATATGGCTGTCAATGATAAGGCCGCGTATGCGTGTGGTGGAATATTTGTTGCAGGTATGCTTTATTTTGTACTTGCACTTATCATTAAGCTGGTTGGAATTAAGCGTGTAATGCGTTTTCTTCCACCTGTAGTGACAGGACCTATTATCATATGCATTGGTCTTTCACTTGCCGGCTCAGCTATCAATAATGCTTCAAAAAACTGGGTTCTTGCAATTATCGCACTTGGAGTTATAATCATTTTCAATATATGGGGAAAGGGCTTATTTAAGATCATTCCTATTCTAATGGGAGTAATTATTTCCTATGTTGTGGCTTTTATTATGAATGCTGCTGGAATTACTAATCCTGATGGTTCAGCAATTCTTGATTTTACATCAATTGCATCATCTGCGTGGGTCGGAATACCTAAATTTCAGTTCATGAAGTTTGATATTACGTCCATTCTTGTTATGGCGCCTATCGCTATTGCGACTATGATGGAGCACATTGGCGATATGTCTGCTATTTCTGCTACAGTAGAGCAGAACTTTATTGCTGATCCGGGTCTTCATAGGACACTTATAGGTGATGGAATTGCAACTGCATTCGCAGGAGCCATCGGAGGACCGGCTAATACAACATATGGTGAGAATACAGGAGTGCTTGAGCTGTCTAAGGTATATGATCCGAGAGTTATCCGTGTTGCGGCTGTTTTTGCTATTGCACTTTCGTTTATTCCAAAGTTTTCGGCTGTAATATCTACTATGCCATCAGCGATTATTGGTGGAGTTTCATTTATGCTTTATGGAATGATTTCAGCAATAGGAGTTAGAAATGTTGTTGAAAACAAGGTAGATCTGACGAAATCAAGAAATCTGATTATTGCAGGTGTTATTTTTGTATGTGGTCTTGGCTTTGTAGATGGACTGACATTTACTGTAGCAGGAACATCAATTACACTGACAGCTTTGGCAATTGCAGCTATCGCAGGGATTTTCTTAAATGCTATTCTGCCGGGAAATGATTACGAGTTTGGAAAGAATCCTGATGGAGATGCAAGCAGGGGTGTGTATATGATGAACACTGACAATGATGAGGAAGAGGAATCATAGAAGTTAATATTTAGACTGATTTGTTAGTTGTAACAGTAAATAATTTAACAAACATTAAAAAGATATTAATAATATTTTACTTGATAAAGTTATATATATTCTCTACAATAAACTGGTATGGTGTATTTTAATAATTCACTTTACCAGTTTTTTTTAAGGGGATTAGATTTAATGGACAGAAAAAAGATATTTTGGGCGATAGCTTCTGTTTTTATAGCTATCTTAAGCATATGGACTGTTGTCTCACAGAGCAAGCATTTTTCGTTTGAAATTCTTATGAGTTTTATCATAAATGCAAATAAAGGCTGGCTTTTTATGAGTTTTGTTTGTACGTTTGGGTTTATTTGGTTTGAAGGCTTTGCTCTGGTACGCATGGCAAGACACTTTGGATATAAAACCAGCGCGATTGATGGTACTGTGTATGGTGGAGCTGATGTGTATTTTTCGGCTATTACACCATCGGCATCGGGAGGACAGCCAGCCAGTGCGTATTTCATGATAAGGGATGGCATACCGGGCTATGCTGCTACAGTGGCCCTGTTGATTAATCTTGTTATGTATACACTTTCACTTTTAACAATTGGCTTACTATGCATGATTTTTAAGTATCCATTGCTGAAAAATTTCTCAGGTATTTCGCGGATATTTATATGTTTGGGAATTGTGGTGCTGATTTTTCTGGCTCTTGTATTTTATATGCTGCTAAGGAAGGGAAGCATACTATACTCAATTTGTGATAGTCTTATCCGGCTTTTTGAAAAAATACATATAATACGGCATGGTGACAGGCTTCGAATAAAGCTTAAAAATACTATGAAAGAATATCAGGAGTGTTCAAACAGTATCACAGGGCAGACCGGGCTTCTCATCGAGATTTTCTTTTGGAATATAATGCAGAGAGTTTCACAGCTTTTGGTATCGTTTATGATTTTTATGGCAGTCGGCGAAGGCGTAAATAAGGCAGTTGATGTGAGTGTTATACAGTGTTTTGTGGCGATGGGCTCCAATTGTGTGCCGATACCAGGGGCTATGGGCGTGGCTGATTATATTATGATTGATGGGTTTAAACAGCTTGTTGGTAGAAATGCAGCGAATATGGAGCTTTTGTGCAGGGGAATGACATTTTATGGAAGTGTCATAACAAGTGCTGTTATTATTCTTATTGGATATATAATTAGAAAAAAAGTAGCAAAATAGTCTAGTACTTTTGCACAATAATATATTGTTATATTGGCTAAAATGTGTTATTATTCTATAGTAATATATTAGATATTTTTTATGAAGGTATTGGACAATGAGTAGCAATGATAGTACTGCTAAGGAGCAGAGCTTTCTATTTAATGTAAATAAAATATTTCTTGTCATCCATCTGCTGATGCTATTTATGTTTTCATCATTAGGTGTAGAATTGATGGCAGGAGTCAGTCTGATCAGCATATGCTTTTATTTCCTTGCATTCAGTCTGACAAAATCTGAAAAACTGAGCATATATGTTTATAGTGTGGCTGTTGAGATATTGCTTCATATGATACTTGCGGTGGTTTGTCTCGGAATTCAATGTAATTTCCAGCTTTTTTTGATCGATGCAATGTTTTTCCTTTTTGCCATGGATTATGTGGTCCTCAGGAAGAAAAAAAAGAATCATGTTGCCATTCTGCTTTGCTGTGTATATGCTATTGCTCTGATTATTCTTTATATGCTTGATGGCTTTTATACACCTTTATATAAGTTGGATTCTGTTGTAATTAAGAGTATTTCTATTGCTATGATTTCTGGTGTAGTTTTCTTGATAATAACATGTATGATGTGCCTTTTGCATTTTATGTCTTCCGAGGAGGGGGCAATGGAAAAGCAGGCACAGTTTGATGCGCTGACGGAGCTTCCAAATCGTTTCTATATGATGGCGAAGCTTAAGAATCTTTTTGAGGCTGACAAGCAGAGTGAATATTTCCTTGCGATGATTGATATTGATGATTTTAAGAAAATTAACGATTCATTCGGACATAATGTAGGAGATGATGCACTTAAGATGCTCGCTCGTACTATCGTAAACAAGGCTCGAGGTGTTGAGCTTAGCTATTGCAGATGGGGAGGAGAGGAGTTTTTACTTCTTGGTAAATGTGTCGACGGAGAGGTGCCTAAGAATTTTCTCGATGAGCTTCGTGTGGAGATTAATTCAAAATCCTTCTGGACATCTAAGGGCAGCGGAAGGATGACAGTGACCATAGGTGCAGGGAAATATAAAGTGGGGCAGGATTACAAGGAATGGATTAATTTTGTTGACAAACAGCTTTATGTCGGAAAATGCACCGGTAAGAATAAGGTTGTATGCTGAGACATATTTCAAGGCTTTGACATTTTTAAATGAGCTGTAATCGTTGCTGGTCACACTGTTAGGCGTGAACAGTCACAATCGCATTGAAATTTATATTGAATTTATATTGAAATTACAAATTTTAGTTGCATGAAGTCAATAATTGTGATAGAATATTGTCTGTTCGTAAGACGCCGGCATGTCGGAATGGCAGACGATGCAGACTCAAAATCTGTTGGGCGCAAGCCCGTGTGGGTTCAAGTCCCACTGCCGGCACTATTTGCAAAACCCCGTAAATCCAAGATTTTCAGTAAAATCAAGGGTTTGCGGGGTTTTTCTTTACTTACAATCTTTCAAAAAATTAAAGAAATCAGGGTACTTTTAAGAAAAATTTGCCCCAAAAAGGTACCCCAAAATCTGCCATATAGGCTGTAATACCAGATAGCAAACAGGAGCATTATGATGATAAAAAAGATTTATAAAAAATATGAAATTATATTCAATGTTGTATTATTCTCGATTTTCCCGATTACGGCTTTTTATCTTATGGAGTTCTACGAACATAATCCTTTTGAAGAAGTCAGATTTATGGCGGGATTTTTTAATATTATTTTGTTTGAGCTGATTGCCTGGATTCTTTATTTTGTTACGGGCAGGGCGAAATGGGCACTTCGTGCAGTTTTTATCGTGGCCATGGTTTTTGGACTGATTAATCATTATGTTATGCTTTTCCGCTCGACTCCTTTTGTTCCATGGGATATTTTTTCAATTGGTACGGCGACAAGTGTTGCATCCAATTATGATTTCGCACCGACTGCAGGAGTAGTTGTTGTTACAGTTATATTTATAGCTCTTATTATGCTGATGCATTTTGTTGATTTCAGAATTAAGTGGAAATTCAGGCTCAGACTAATTCCGACTGTGCTTGGAATACTTGCGCTGTGTCTGTTTGTGAATGCCCTGCAGGATGAGGATTTCCAGACGGACAATTATCTGTATCCGTTTTTATTTACACCTGCATATATGACAAAGGTGAATGGAATGGCAGTGACCTTTGCGATGAATCTTAAGTTTGTGGCGGTTGATAAGCCTGATGGGTATAGCAGACAGAAGGCTAAGGAACTGCTTGACAGCTATGCCGGTACAGATGATAATACTGCAATTACAGATAAAAGTGATTATCCGAATATTATAGTTGTGATGGATGAGGCATTTTCAGACCTGTCAGTGCTCGGTGATTTTGATACAAATACAGACTATATGCCGTTTGTGCACAGTCTTGAAAAGGGCAATGAAAACACTATAACAGGATATCTGAATACGTCTGTATGCGGTGGCAATACCGCCGATACCGAGTTTGAGTTTCTGACAGGCAATACGATGGCTTTTCTTCCGGTAGGAAGTATTCCTTATCAGCAGTATATAAAGAGCACGACACCTTCCCTTGCAAGCTATTTAAAAAGCATAGGCTACGCAACGTATGCACAGCATCCGTACTATGGCAGTGGATGGAACCGGGATACGGTCTATCCTCTTTTGGGATTTGACAATCTTTCGTTTATGCAGGATTATTCTAATCAGAGGTTTGTGCGCAAATATATAAGTGATGAGACATCCTTTGACAGGATTATTGAGACCTATGAGAACAAACCGGATGGTCAGCCGGCATTTATATTCAATGTCACTATGCAAAACCATGGTGGATACACGGATACCTACTACGGCTTTGACAATACGGTGACAGCGGATAAGCTCAATAATTCTGCACTTGACCAGTATCTTTCTTTGATTAAGCTGACAGATGAGGATTTAAAGAGCCTAATTGAATATTTCTCAAATGTGGATGAGAAAACTATAGTGGTATTTTTCGGTGATCATCAGCCAAATGATACTGTGGCAAGCTCTGTTCTTGCAGCAAACGGCATGGACTATAATAATTTATCAAATGAAGAGCTTAAGCTGCGCTATCAGGTGCCGTATGTTATCTGGGCAAATTATGATATTGATGAAGCTGCAGGAAAAGACACGAGCGTTAATTATCTGGCTGCAAACGTACTTAAAGCGGCAGGTGTGCCGACAAATGACTATCAGAGCTTTCTGCTAAAGCTGCAGGAGGAGTATCCAATTATATCAGCGGTACGCACGGATAAAACTGCAGATAAGACATTAGATAAAGCATCAAATAAATCAGACAAGGCAACCGGCAGCAAAAAGAAGCAGGCCGATTCGGATATGCTAAACGATTATAAGCTTTTGCAATATTACAGACTGTTTGACTGGGAGGATAAGTGATGAATTTTGTTAAAAAACATCCACTTTTGACAGCGTTTTTAATTCCATTTTTCATATGTATAATCATCTGTATAGGAAATGGTGTATATCCATTTGGCGATTACTGCCTTTTGCATATGGATTTGTATCACCAGTATCTGCCTTTCTTTAATGAGCTGTGGGAGAAGCTAAGAAATGGTGCGAGCCTCATGTATACATGGAATATCGGGCTTGGCAGTGATTTTGTATCGGTATTTGCCTATTATCTGGCGAGTCCGTTAAACTGGCTTGTGGTGCTTTTTCCAAAGAGCCATATTATTGAGTTTATCGAGCTGCTAATCATTTTTAAGATTTCGCTAAGCGGAGCAACATTTTTTTATTTTCTGAAGGAACACTTTGTACTTCTTGGAAAGGATAACAGGTATCACAATAATACATTTGTGCCGGCATTTGTTTTTTCTACGGCATATGCGCTTTCCGGCTTTGTAGCTGCGTATAGCTGGGATGTCATGTGGATGGATGTTGTGGCAGTTGCACCGCTTGCGATAGTAGGCCTTGAGAAGCTTGTGCGGGACAAAAAGCCGGTGCTTTACTATGTATCACTGGCACTTTGTATATTGTCAAACTATTATCTGAGCATCATGCTTTGCATCTTTTTGGTATTCTGGTTTGCATGGCTTTTCTTTACGCAAAAGGGCGGTAAAATGGCTGCAATTGTGAGATTTGCCGTTTACTCGCTTTTGGCTGGAGGCACTGCGATGGTGCTAATCATCCCGGAGCTTATCATTTTAAGCTACAGCGGTTCGTCGGGCATCGAGTTCCCAAAGCAGATAGAGTGGTATTTTAATCTCTTATCGGAGGTCGGCAGGATGTGTACGACAGCAAGCGTCTATGAGGGTGCAGAGAACTGGCCAAATCTGTATGCCGGAGCCTTTAGTGTGATGCTTTTGATACTGTTTGTGCTTAATAAAAGGATTAATTGGAAGAAAAAAATAGCTCCCGTATTGTTTGTGTTGTTTTTCATGGCAAGCTTTGCCAATAAACAGCTTGACTTTATATGGCACGGACTGCATTTTCCGGATTCGCTGCCTGGCAGACAGTCGTATCTGTATGCATTTCTTGTATTGACCATAGGCTATGCTACAGTAAGAAAGTGGCGTGGCATAAGACTGTGGCATGTTGGTGTGGCAGTGGTATTTGCATCGGCGCTTATGGCAGTAAGCACGATGTTTGCCGGTGAGGATGTGACAGAGTATTATGCAGTTATCATAAGTATATTGTTTGTTGCGCTGTACGGCATTATGACAGTACTTTTAAAGCTTGCAGCAAGAAAAAACAGGGAGCTTTTGATGGTCATAACATGCGGTATTGCGATTGTGGAGCTGGCTGTCAATATGGCTGTGACAGGACTTGGATGTACCGGCAGAAGTAGCTACAATGCCAATGTGGACGATATGCAAAAGGCACTGGAGCTGGCAAAAGAGGATGCAGCTGACAACGATGTACCATTTTACAGGGTTGAGGATACAGGCCGACTAACTAAAAATGATGACACACGATACGGCTATGCTTCTGGAACACAGTTTTCTTCCCTGATGAATATAAATGTGAGCCATTTTTATCAGGCTCTTTATATGGAGGGAGGCAAGAATTTCTACTGTTATAACGGTGCCACACCTGTCACGTCAGCCATGCTTTCGGTCAGATATATGGTTACAAAATCAATACAGCCACAGAATGAGCTGACTACACTTGTTGGAAAATGCGGAAATCACTATCTGTATCGGAATAACTACACACTTCCGCTTGGTTTTATGATGGATGAGGGAGTGATTGATGCGTGGAAGCCATCCTCGTCATCGAAAATCTATTCGATTAATTCCCTTGGCAGGCTCCTTGGCGCAGCAGATGATATGCTGACCATGACAGAGTGCACTCAGGACGAAAATCCGGGAACTACGACTCTCACCTTTGACCATGACGGATATTATTATGCGGCATACGATTCGTGCAGCACTGACAGTCTGACCTTCAGCCACGGAGAGTATGAGACCACATATTCGAAGACCACTCACAGGTATCTGTTTGACCTGGGATATGTGAAGGCGGGGGAGACAGTTTCCGTCACAAACACTGATGCCGATGCTGTACGATTTAATGTATACGAGCTTTCCGTTGCTGCAGTTGAGAGTGCTTACAATACACTCAATGAGCAGACACTTTCGGTGGATGATTTTTCAGATACACACATAAGCGGACACATAAATGTGAAGCAGGCAGGACAGCTTGTGCTTTCTATTCCGAGTGAAAAGGGATGGACTATGAAGGTGGATGGGAAGGATGCAGAGTATGAGGATTTTTCCGATACATTTGTGAGCATTCATCTGGATGAGGGAGAGCATGAGATAGAGCTTTATTATGAGACACCGGGGCTTAAGGCAGGTGCAGCTATAAGCGCAGGCTGTGTGGGTGTCTTTCTACTGCTTTTATTGTTTCGTCAAATAGTTAAGAGACGCAGCCGTTTAAAGTTTAAAGCAAACAGTGACAGATAGCGAATGCACTGACAGACAACGCATACTGTTCATTTATGCGAAACACAGAATGTTCAAATTGTAATAGTATAATTCAATAATAAAAATAAAACAGGAGATTAACAAAATGAACAAACAAAACAAAAAAATCGCACAGGAAAAAAGAAGAATCGAGAGAGAGAAGGCAGAAAAGAAGGCAAAGGTTGTGAATCTGCTGAAATTCTGGGTGCCGGTAGTGGCAGTCGTTGTGGTAGTCATAGTGCTAATCTGGGCAGTTGCGACATCGGGCGGTTCATCGTCAAAGGGCACTGATGGTACGCAAGCTGCATCACAGACCACGGAATCTCAGGCATCCGAGACACAAAGCAGTGATTCACAGACAGAGGCAGCAACACTTAATACAGAGGTTGACACGGTTGCAGAAAATGGAGATAAGGTAAATATTGACTACACCGGATATATGGACGGTGAAAAATTCGAGGGTGGAAGCACTGATGGACAGGGCACAGACCTGGTGCTTGGCTCAGGCAGCTATATAGATGGCTTTGAGGACGGAGTGGTAGGTCACAAGGTGGGAGAAACCTTTGATTTAAACCTTAAATTCCCGGATGATTATAAGGTAAATACAGAACTTGCCGGAAAGGATGTTACGTTTGAGGTGACTCTTAACGGTGTATATAAATAAAGAGGATAACACACATATATGGAAAAATCGTTTGAAGAGATACTGGTACAGTTTTATGTTGACCAGTACAGGGAGAATGCGAAGAGAAGTACAGGTAAGCCTGTAAAGCTGGCACACTATATTCACAGGCTCAATAGTAAAGCAAAATCAATTAAATATGCGCGATTTTCAAAAAATGAGACTGTGGCACTTGACAAACTGCATCAGGAAATAAAAAGGCTTGCATTGATTACCTACTATTCCAACAATAAGAATGCAAGGCAGATTTTAAATAGAGAAATCCTTCCGCAGCTCGTCAGGGTGGATATGGAGCAGTTTGATGAGAATGAGGCAGAGTATCTCACAGAGGATTTTCTAAAGCTTTTGCGCAAGGAGTATATAGGTGCGATATGTACAAGGAGCATGAAGGCGCTTTATAATGAGTACCGCAGCAAGGAGCTTAGAAGAGAGATTGTCACGCTGGTTCCGGCACGGCCGGAGCTTGAGTTTCCAAAAGCACAGAGCATGAAAAGGCACTTCATACTCCATATAGGCCCGACTAACAGCGGTAAGACATATCAGGCGCTTGAGAGGCTTAAGCTGGCGCAAAACGGAGTTTATCTGGGACCTCTTAGACTTCTGGCACTTGAGGTATATGAGAAGATGAATGATGCAGGCATACCATGCACCATGCTTACAGGTCAGGAGTGTCTTGAGGTATCAGACAGCAGAATTACAGCATCGACAGTGGAGATGCTTGACTGTGACAAGGAATATGATATCGCAGTGATTGATGAGGCACAGATGGTTGCAGATGATGACAGGGGACATTCATGGACCAGGGCAATTCTTGGTACGCTTGCAGGAGAGATTCATATATGCATGAGTCCGGTGGCAAAGGATGTAGTCGTCCATCTGATTAATCTGTGCCACGACGAGTATGAGATAAGGGAGTATGAGAGAAAGACAGCTCTAAAGCTGGAGGATAAGCCTTTTTCATTTCCACAGGATGTGAGAGAGGGCGATGCCTTTATCGTCTTTTCAAAGAAGTCGGTACTCAATATAGCAGGGCGTCTGGAGGAAAACGGCATAAAGCCAAGTGTCATATACGGAAGTCTGCCACCGGAAATAAGGCGCAGGCAGATGACGCTTTTTAATGAGAAAAAGACACAGGTTGTCGTGTCAACAGATGCGATAGGAATGGGACTCAATCTGCCGGTCAGAAGAATTGTATTTCTGGAGGTGGAAAAGTTTGATGGAGTATCAAGACGTCCGCTTGTCATCTCTGAGATAAAACAGATAGCGGGCCGTGCAGGCAGATTTGGTCTGTATGATACAGGTTATGTGACAGCTTTGGGACAAAAGAATCTGAATTATCTGAAGAATACGCTAAATATACCGGAGCAGGATATTGATATAGTAAGTCTTGGCTTCCCGCAGGTGCTCCTTACAATGGATGCGCCGCTTGATGCGATAATTAAGCTCTGGCATGAGGCAGAGCCATCAGCACCGTTTAGGAAAATCAATGTCGATGAGATATTGTTTTTGTATGGATATGCGTATAAGGAGCGATACTTTATCGCAGATTTTGATGACAAATATCTGCTTTATAAGATGATTACATGTCCTATAGATATAAAGGACAGGGAGCTTGTCAGACAATGGCTGCGCTACTGCATGTCGTATACATCTGATATATCTCTCGACAAGCCTGATAAGCATTCAAAGTATCAGGGGCTCATGAAATACGAATCCTATTACAAAAAGCTTGATTTGTACTATCAGTTTTCAGTCCGCATGGGCAAAATTGTGGATGAGGACTGGCTTGAAAACGAGCGCGACAAAACACAGGCAAAGATTATGCAGCTTCTATCAAAGAGCAAGGATGAGTATATTATCAGATGCCGGTATTGCGGCAGAATACTTCCGATTGGAAATTCGCGCAATATATGCAGAGACTGCTACAGCATGATACGCAGGTAGCAGCCGGTTTATATTTTTGGCGGTTTATATTTTACGGTCAAGTCGTTGAATTTAGCTGTCCAATGTGGCATAATAGAAATAAGATCAAAATATGAATGGAGGAAGTTTTTATGGCAAACAATGAGTTACAGATTGCCGGCTCACAAGGGGAACTTAGAATCCGTCCTTACGAGCACCACGCAAAGTATTATGAAACAGATCAGATGGGTATAATCCACCATTCAAACTATGTCAAGTGGATGGAAGAAGCAAGACTTGATTTGATGGATCAGATAGGACTCAACTACAGGCAGATGGAGGATATGGAAATCATAAGTCCGGTGCTGTCGATATCGGTAGAGTATCACAGTATGGTACATTTCGATGATACGGTCGTCATCTACACAAAGCTGCTTAAGTATAACGGAATCAAGATGGAGCTTGAGTATGTCATGAAGGACAAAGAGACAGGCGAGCTTCGCACCACTGCAAAAAGCAGCCATTGCTTTTTGAACAAATCCGGCAAACCAATCTCATTAAAGAGAATGTATCCGGAATTAGATACAAAATTTTTTGAATTTAAAGAGGCATAATAAAATGATACAGGATAGATTAAAAGCATTGAGAAGCGAGATGGCAAAGAGGGGCATCTCGCTGTATGTGGTACCTACTGCTGATTTTCATGAGTCAGAGTATGTAGGAGAGCATTTTAAGGCACGCAAATATATTACAGGGTTCACGGGCTCAGCAGGTACCGCAGTCATCACTATGGATGAGGCCGGACTATGGACAGACGGCAGGTATTTTGTGCAGGCGGCTGCGCAGCTTAAGGATACCACTGTAAAGCTCTTTAAGATTGGCGAGGAGGGCGTACCGACAGTTGATGAGTATATAAAGGATACTCTTTCGGATGGCGGTGTAATAGGTTTTGACGGCAGAGTGGTAAATGCCGCATGGGGCAAAAGGCTTTCTGAAATCGCAAAAGAAAAGCACGGCAGCATGTACGTAAATGAGGATCTGATTGACCTCATATGGACTGACAGACCACCTATGTCAAAGGCACCTGTCATGATTTTTGACAATAAATACACCGGTGAGGATATAAGCTCAAAGCTTAAAAGAGTCAGAGAGCAGATGGCACAAAAGGGTGCAACCCTTCATCTGATGTCATCACTTTACGATATCGCCTGGCTTTTAAATGTCAGGGGAGGCGACATAAGCTATGTGCCTGTAGTGCTTTCATATCTGGCACTGTCACAGGACAGCTGCATATGGTTTTTGCAGGAAGAGGTTGTGACAGAGACTCTTAAGGCATACCTCGATAAGAATGGTATACAGACAAGACCTTACGATGATTTTTATGAATATGTGAAGCATATTGATGAAAAAGAGACAGTGCTTCTAAATACATCGATTGTAAATTACCGCATCTGCGACAGCCTGCCGGATGGTGTTAAGGTGATTGATGCGGAGGATCCTACAGTTGTCATGAAGGCCGTAAAGAATGAAGTACAGCTTGAAAATCTGCGCAAGGCGCATTTGAAGGATGCAGTTGCGATGTGCAAGTTCATGTACTGGCTTAAGACAAATATAGGTAAGATACCTATGACAGAGATTTCGGCTTCAGATTATCTTGCATCGCTTAGAGCTGAGCAGGAGGGCTTTCTTGATTTGAGTTTTGCCACAATATGCGGATATGCTGATCATGGTGCTATTGTGCATTATTCTGCAACAGAGGAGTCTGACAGGCAGCTTAAGCCTGAGAGTCTTCTTTTGGTTGATTCAGGAGGACATTATCTGGAGGGAACCACAGATATCACGAGGACCTTTGCACTAGGCCCTGTGACTGACGAGATGAAGGATATGTTTACGAGAGTTTGCCGCTCAAATATGAACCTGGCAAATGCAAGGTTTAAGGAGGGCTGCTCGGGACTAAACTTTGATATTCTGGCAAGAGAGCCTTTGTGGGAGATCGGCATGGACTACAATCACGGTACCGGACACGGTGTGGGCTATGTGCTCAATGTTCATGAGGGACCAAACAGCTTTCACTGGAAGCAGTACCCGGGCAGAACTGCAGAGCGTGTGATAGAAGAGGGCATGGTCACTACAGATGAGCCGGGCATCTATTTAGAGGGCAAATTCGGTATTCGTACAGAGAATGAGCTTATCTGCCGGAAGGGCGAGAAAAATGAGTACGGCCAGTTCATGTATTTTGAGAATCTGACCTATGTACCGATAGATCTCGATGCGATTGATCCAAATCAGATGACAGACAGGGAAAAAGGATACCTGAATGCTTATCATGCGAGAGTTTATGAGCTTGTTTCACCATTTTTGAATGATGAGGAGGCCCAGTGGCTTAAGAAATATACAAGAGCTATTTAACGTTACTGCCTGCACTGCAGTGTGACCGGCAGCGATTACAACAATATTAAGTAATAAGGAAAGTATAAAATGAGTGAAAAGCTTGTACTTATAGACGGACACAGTATTTTAAACAGGGCATATCACGGACTTCCTGATCTGACCAATTCAGAGGGGCTTCACACAAATGCAGTCTATGGATTTTTGAATATCATGTTCAAGATTCTTGACGAGGAAAAGCCTGACTATCTGACGGTGGCATTTGATGTGCATGCGCCGACGTTTCGCCACAGAATGTTTGATGCGTACAAGGGCACGAGAAAGCCTATGGACGAGGAGCTCAGGCAGCAGGTGCCTATGATAAAGGAAATGCTTACTGCCATGGGCATTAAAATCGTGGAAAAGGAAGGCTATGAGGCCGACGATATACTTGGAACCTTATCTGTCAGGGCAGAAAAGGCCGGTATGGATGTCGCCATCATTTCCGGAGACAGAGACCTTTTGCAGCTTGCGACTGACCATGTCATGGTAAGGATTTCAAAGACCAAAAAGACAGGAACCGAGATAGAAAACTACAATACAGCAGATGTTATCGAAAAGTACGGCGTCACTCCAAAGGAGTTTATCGATGTAAAGGCTCTGCAGGGAGATACGTCTGATAATATTCCCGGGGTACCCGGTATCGGCGAAAAGACAGCAGGCGCACTTATAGCAAAATATCACTGTATAGAGGCAGTACATGAGGACGCTGAGAATGTAAAGCCGCCAAGGGCTTCAAAGAATATAGTGGAGTACTGGGAGCAGGCGCTTATGAGCAAGGAGCTTGCGACAATCATACTTGATGCGCCGGTTGACTATGAATTTTCTGATGCAAAGCTTAGTGGCGGAGTAGAGTCACTCTACACTGAGGAAGCCTTTTTACTGTGCAAAAGATACGAATTCAAAAACATGCTGTCGCGGTTTAACGTGGAGGCTCCTAAAAACAATGCCGAAGAGCATTTTGTGGTAGTAAGGGACTTGAAGACTGCAGAGAGTGTGTTTGAGAAGGCAAAGGACAAGGAGGTCGCTTTTGCGGTAGTACCGGGAGAGTCTTTGGGAAACAGCGAAAGTGATGGACAGCTAAGTCTGTTTTCGGAGCCGGCTTCGAACGATTATCTTGCTGTTTCGATTTGTTTTTCAGAGGAGGACATTTATTTTATCTGTACAGGTGATGAGATTTCAAGCAGCTTCCTCGATGAAAAACTAAATACTCTGGAAGTAAAGTCATGGATATCACCGGATTTAAAGACCAATCTGCACAGATTTAAGAGCAAAGAGATAAAGGCAGATGACAGAGGCAGATATTTTGACATGATGGTGGCTGCATACCTTATCAATCCGCTTGTCGGGGAGTATCCCTATGATGCGGTTGCAAAGGACTATCTGGGGCTTATGATCTCATCTAAAAAGGATTATCTGGGAAAGCTTGATTTTACTCAGATGATGAAGGAGGATGAGAAAAAGGCAGTGGACTGTGCCTGCTACGAGGTTTATACTGCCTGGAAATCAAAGCCGGTTCTTTTGCAGAAGCTAAAGGAAATGGATATGCTCACTCTTTATAAAGATATCGAGCTGCCACTCGTTTTCGTACTGTATGATATGGAAAATGAGGGTATAAGGGCTGATGGAATAAAGCTTAAGGAGTATGGAGACAAGCTTGCTGTTTCGATAACTGAGCTTGAAAAGAAAATATATGAGGCAGCAGGTGAAGAGTTTAATATAAATTCGCCAAAGCAGCTTGGAGTCATTCTCTTTGAAAAGCTTGGACTGCCAAATGAAAAGAAGACAAAGACCGGTTATTCTACTGCGGCAGATGTGCTTGAAAAGCTGGCACCGGAGTATCCGATTGTCGCGGATATATTGGAATACAGACAGCTCACAAAGCTAAAGAGCACATATGCTGACGGACTTTCGGGATATATTGCATCCGATGGCAAAATCCATACTACCTTAAATCAGACAATCACTGCGACAGGCCGTCTTTCAAGCACAGAGCCTAATCTGCAGAATATCCCGATAAGGATTGAGCTGGGCAAGCTTATCAGAAAGGTATTTCTGCCTGGGGATGGAGATCTGTTTGTTGATTCAGACTACTCACAGATCGAGCTTCGGGTGCTGGCAGCGCTTTCAGGGGATGAAAGGATGATAGAGGCCTTTAAGAATGGTCAGGATATCCACAGAAGTACAGCGTCCCTTGTGTTTGACACACCGTTTGATGAGGTCACAGATCTTCAAAGACGAAATGCAAAGGCGGTAAATTTTGGTATCGTATATGGTATCAGCGCGTTTGGTCTGTCTAACGACCTGGGTATCTCAAGGAAAGAGGCACAGGGCTATATAGACAGCTATTTTGTCAAATATCCAAAGATTAAGGAGTTTTTGGATCAGACGGTTTTGGATGCCAAGAAAAATGGCTATACAAAGACCATGTTTGGGCGTATCAGACCGATTCCAGAGCTGAACTCGAGCAATTTCATGCAAAGACAGTTTGGAGAGAGAGTTGCGATGAATTCACCTATTCAGGGTACAGCAGCCGATATCATAAAGATTGCCATGATACGTGTGCATGACAGGCTTCTTGACGAGGGCTTAAAGTCAAGGCTTATCCTTCAGGTGCATGATGAGCTTTTAATTGAGACAAAGGAAGCTGAGAAGGATAAAGTGATTAAGCTTCTGGAGAAAGAGATGCGTGGTGCGGTGAACATGAAGGTATCCATGGAAGTGGGCACTGAGTGTGGCTATGACTGGTATGATGCGCATTGATGACAGAAAAGGAAACAGTATGATTTTTATAGGAATAACAGGTGGTGTAGGTGCCGGAAAATCGGCAGTGCTTGGCTATCTTAAGGAACTTGATGGCGTAAGGGTCATGCTCTCTGATGAGATAGCACATGAGCTGATGGAGCCGGGAAGCGACTGCTACAACAGATTAAAGGAATTGTTTGCGGGCGAACCGATATGGCTTGAGGACGGGCATTTTGACAGACCGGCACTTGCCGGAGTGATTTTTTCGGATGATAAAAAAAGAGAGCTTCTAAATGAAGTAGTACATCCGGCAGTAAAGGAATATGTGCTTAATGCAGTTAAAGAGGCAAAAAAAGAAGGTCTTTTCATGCTTGTGCTTGAAGCAGCACTCCTTATAGAGGAGGGATATGGTGAAATCTGCGACGAGCTGTGGTATATTTATGCAAGTGAAGAAGTCAGAAGAAAAAGACTTAAGTCATCACGCGGATATTCAGATGAGAAGATAGATAGTATCTTTGCAAGCCAGCTTAAAGAAGCTGAGTACAGAAGGCACTGCAAGGAGGTTATCGATAATGATGGAGATATCGAAAATACGATAGCTTCAATAAATAAAGCGCTTAGCAAATACAAGGAGTAGTGGAAATGAACAATGTATTCGGTTTGGATATTGGTACAAGAAATGTTGTAGGAACTGTCGGCTATCAGACTGATGACAAGGAATTTGTGGTTACAGCACAGTATGTCAGGGAGCATGAGACCAGAGCGATGCTTGACGGTCAGATACATGATATAGGCAGGGTGGCAAAAACCATTAAGGAAGTAAAGGACGAGCTTGAAAAACAGACAGGACAGCCACTTGAAGAGGTGTGTATAGCAGCCGCAGGACGAGTATTAAAGACTGTCACGACGCATGTGGAGTATGAGTATGCGCAGGAGTCTGTGGTGACCGGCGAGGATGTCCATACGCTTGACCTGCTTGGCATAGAAAAAGCACAGGAGGCACTCAAGGAGGTTAACGATACAAGCTATAAGTTTTACTGCGTGGGATATTCTACAGTCAAATTCTTTTTGAATGATGAGGTGTTTATCAGCCTTGAGGGTCATAAGGCAAACAAAATAGGCGAGGATATCATAGTTACATTTCTGCCGGAGGATGTGGTAGACGGACTGTATGCGGCAGTGGGACAGGCCGGGCTTAGTGTAGCCAATATGACATTGGAGCCTATCGCCGCTATCAATGTGGCAATTCCGGAGAACTATCGTATGCTTAATATCGCACTTGTCGATGTGGGAGCCGGAACGAGTGATATCTCAATCACAAGAGACGGAAGTATCATAGCCTATGGTATGATACCGCATGCAGGAGATGAGCTGACAGAAGTTATTGTGCAGCATTTCCTCGTGGATTTCAATATGGCGGAGAGTATCAAGCTTCAGTCTACGACAAGTGATACGGTTACATACAAGGATATCATGAGCATCGAGCACACAATTCCTGCACAGGATGTCTGGGATGTGGCAGCACCTGTTGTTGATAATATTGCACAAGAGGTATCGACTAAAATCAGAGAGCTAAACGGTGACAAAACAGTGAGTGCCTGCTTTGTAGTCGGAGGCGGAGGCAAGATACACGGCTTCACGGAAAAGCTTGCGGAAGACCTTGACCTGCCGGAGGAAAGAGTCGCTCTAAGAGGTGAGGAAGTGCTTGGCGATGTGACCTTTGAGCAGGAGGATATTAAGAAGGATCCGCTTCTTGTCACTCCAATTGGTATATGTCTGAATTATTATGACCAGAGAAATAATTTTATCATGGTCAGATTCAACGGTGAGAGAATAAAGCTCTATGACAATAACAGGCTTACAATAGTCGATGCAGCGCTTCAGGCGGGATTTCCAAACGATGAGCTGTTTCCAAAGCGCGGCACCCCGATAAACTTTACGGTAAACGGCGTGGCAAGGCTTGTAAGAGGCGAGGCCGGAGAGGGCGCATTGGTGACCATGAACGGAAAGCCTGCAAGCATCAATACACCGCTTGAGCCAAACAGTGAGATAATCATAGAGCCGTCCACAGCAGGAGAGGCAGCAGAGTATAAGATATCGCAGCTTGATGAGTACAATCATTCTGTCATTACTTTTATCATAAACGGCAGAAGGGTTTCATGTCCTAGGTTTGTCCAGGTAAACGGAGAGCTTGAGCCGGAGGATTACAGCATCAGGGAAAATGATGTGGTTGAGACAAGAAATTACTATACAGTGCGCCAGATTGCGCAGTTTATGGACCTCGTTATTGACACAGACCAGATGATATTTGTAAACAATGAAGAGGCTGGTCTCGACACTCTTGTATACGAAAATTTCTCTGTTGAGTGGAAAACAGATGAATATGGTGTTGCAAGAATCGACAATAACACTTATAATGACACACAAGAGTCTGATTCAGATGATGCTTCGGTTTTAGCTGAGCAGGATGCAAACAGCACAGAGTCAGACAACACAGTGACCAGAACATCAGAGCAGATGATGAATCAGGTGCTCGATGAGCTGCATGATGATTTTGCTAAAGAAGCTGAAGCATCTGCTGTGCCGGAAAACGAATCGTCGGAAAATGAATTGACAAAAAATGATATACAGGAAGAAATACAGGAAGAAGACTCGTCAGAAAATACAATTACAGTAATTGTAAACGGTGAGCCTGTAGAGCTGTCCGGCAAGGATACATATATATTTGTCGATATATTTACCCATATCTCATTTGATTTACAGGCAGGAAAGGGCAGGGCAATAGCCACTGTAATAAATGGCAGAGATGCCCAGTTTTCCGAGGAGCTTCATGAGGGAGACAAAATAGAATTATACTGGAAAGAGAATTAACATGTTAGAATTATGCAGCATTGCCAGCGGCAGCAGTGGAAACTGTATATGTGTGGGTACGGATGATTGTCATGTGCTCATAGACGCGGGCATCAGCGGTAAGAAAATAGAAAACGGCCTGAATGAATTTGATATGACGGCCACAGATATGCAGGGGATTCTCGTGACACATGAGCATATAGACCATATCGCAGGGCTTGGTGTCATGGCAAGACGCTATCATATTCCGATTTATGCAACAAAGGCCACAATCGGGGCCATAAAATGTACCAAATCCGTTGGAAATATAGACGATGAGCTGTTTCATCCTATTGAGGCAGGCGTCGATTTTACAATAGGCGATATAGAGTTTGAGCCACTTCACATATCACACGATGCGGCTGATCCTGTCGCGTACAGATTTAAAAACGAAAATCATGCGATGGCGGTCGTGACAGACCTTGGCACGTATGATGATGCACTGGTTTCAAAGCTTCAGAACCTGGATGGGCTGCTGCTTGAAGCCAATCATGATATAAATATGCTCCAGACTGGGGCATATCCGTATCCGCTCAAGCGCAGAATCATGGGTGACAGCGGACATTTGTCGAATGAGAGAAGCGGGCAGTTGTTATGCGAGCTTCTTCATGATAAATTTGGCTCAGTAATACTGGGACACCTTAGTAAAGAAAACAACTACGAAAAGCTGGCGTATGAAGCCGTCAGGCTTGAGGTCACAATGGGAGACAATCCATATAAGGCAAGTGATTTCCCTATGTATGTGGCTAAGAGAGACAGGGCATCAGACCGTATAGCCGTAGAATAAGAGAACAGGAGAATAAGTTGTTATGGATAACACAAAGAACAAAGTAATCATCACAGTTGTTGGAAAAGACACAGTAGGAATCATCGCAAAGGTATGTACATATCTGTCAGAGGGCAGTGTAAACGTGCTTGATATCTCACAGACTATCGTTTCAGGTTATTTCAACATGATGATGATTGTGGATATGGCAAATGCTACAGCTTCATTTGCAGAAATTTCTGACCAGCTTGATGCACTTGGAGAAGAAATTGGTGTAACAATAAAGTGTCAGAAGGAAGAAATCTTTGAGATGATGCATCGAATCTAGTTTAGCATAAAAATGTCATACACAGTTAAAGGAGAACAGCAAAATGATAAATATTGGTGAAGTAATTGAGACCAATGACATGGTGGAGAAGGAAAATCTTGACGTGCGTACAATCACACTCGGTATCAGCCTGCTCGACTGTATAGACTCAGACCTTGCAAAGGTAAATGAGAATATCTACAACAAGATTACAACACTTGCAAAGAATCTTGTATCAACAGGAAAAGAGATAGAGAACAACTACTGTATCCCTATTGTAAACAAACGTATTTCAGTTACACCTATCGCCCTTGTCGGCGGTGCGGCCTGCAAGAGCTCAGAGGATTTTGTTACCATAGCAAAGACTCTTGACAGAGCAGCCAAAGAGGTAGGTGTCAACTTCATCGGTGGATATTCAGCACTTGTGTCAAAGGGCATGACAAAGGCGGATGAGCTTTTAATCAAATCCATCCCTCAGGCAATGCTTGAGACAGACCTGGTATGCAGCTCTGTAAATGTTGGCTCTACAAAAACCGGAATCAACATGGATGCAGTAAAGCTGATTGGCGAGATGATAAAGGAGACAGCAGAGGTGACAAAGCACCTTCCGGTATCAGGCTGTGCCAAGTTTGTAGTATTCTGCAACGCTCCTGATGACAATCCGTTTATGGCAGGAGCCTTCCATGGTGTGACAGAGGCAGATGCCATCATCAATGTAGGCGTCAGCGGACCGGGAGTAGTAAAGACTGCTCTTGAAAAGGTAAGAGGAGAGAATTTTGAGGTGCTCTGCGAGACAATCAAGAAGACAGCCTTCAAGGTTACACGAGTAGGACAGCTTGTGGCAAAGGAGGCTTCAAAGAAGCTTGGAGTGCCATTTGGAATCATAGACCTCTCACTTGCACCTACACCGGCTATCGGAGACTCTGTAGCCGATATTCTCTGTGAGATAGGCTTGGAGAGAGCCGGAGCTCCGGGAACAACAGCTGCACTTGCACTCTTAAACGATCAGGTGAAAAAGGGCGGTATCATGGCATCCTCATATGTCGGCGGACTCTCAGGTGCTTTTATTCCTGTATCAGAGGATCAGGGAATGATAGATGCCGTAAACGATGGTGCACTCACTCTCGAAAAGCTTGAGGCTATGACCTGTGTGTGCTCAGTGGGACTTGACATGATTGCAATCCCGGGCGATACAAAGGCCACCACAATTTCAGGAATTATCGCAGATGAGATGGCTATCGGTATGATAAACCAAAAGACAACAGCCTGCAGACTGCTTCCGGCAATCGGAAAGGATGTAGGTGATGTGGTAGAAATCGGAGGACTCCTTGGATCTGCACCGGTTATGCCGGTAAACAGATTTTCTTGCGATGCATTTGTAAACCGCGGAGGAAGAATCCCGGCACCTATTCACAGCTTTAAAAATTAGTAAATAATGGCATTGTTTACAAGCATGTACTTATAAGAATAACTTATAAGTACATGCTTATTTTAAAGTGGTACTTGACAATGACAAAAATACATGCTTAAATAAAGACAGTTATATGACTGACGGAAGTGGATAACCACATGGAGTATAACAGTTGATTGCCGACCGTCTGGGCGCACATTTATATAAGTTTCCTGCAGAGCTTTATATTATTATGTGTGTTCAGACGGTCTTTTTTATTCCGGCAGGCCCGAGCAATTTGGGGATGCAGACCACATTATCAGAAAACATGGAGGATGACATGGAAAGAGTATCATTAGCAAAGGAATTATCAAGCACAACATACCCTGGCAGAGGTATCGTAATCGGCCGCACAAAGGATGGTAAGAAGGCTGTAACAGCATACTTTATCATGGGCAGAAGCGAAAACAGCCGCAACAGAGTATTTGTAGAGGATGGCGAGGGCATCAGAACACAGGCATTTGACCCTTCAAAGCTTGAGGATCCAAGTCTTATCATTTACGCACCTGTAAGAGTGCTTGGCAACAAGACAATTGTCACAAACGGTGACCAGACAGATACTATCTATGAGCTGATGGACAAGCAGCAGACATTTGAGCAGGCCTTAAGGACAAGAGAGTTTGAGCCTGACGCTCCTAACTATACACCTAGAATTTCAGGAATCATGCATATTGACAATGGTGAGTTCAACTATGCTATGTCAATCTTAAAGAGCAACAACGGCAATCCTGATGCATGCAACAGATATACATTTGCATACTCAGCACCGGTTGCAGGAGAGGGACATTTTATTCATACATATATGGGTGATGGCAATCCACTGCCAAGCTTTGAGGGTGAGCCTACATGGGTAGATATCGAGGGAGATATCGATGAGTTTACCGATATGGTATGGGAGAACCTTAACGAGGACAATAAGGTATCACTTTTTGTCAGATACATTGATATCGCAACAGGCGAGTATGAGAGCAGAATCGTAAACAAAAACAAATAAAACACTATATAAACGGTCAAATATACAAGATAAGCAGATAAAAACAGGAGAACAGAAAAATGCAGGAATACGAATTAAAATACGGATGTAATCCAAATCAGAAACCAGCCAGAATATTTATGAAGGAGGGAGAGCTTCCTATAAAAGTGCTTAACGGCAGAGCCGGATATATCAACTTCCTTGATGCTTTTAACGGATGGCAGCTTGTAAGAGAGCTTAAGAAGGCTATAGGTCTTCCGGCCGCAACATCCTTCAAGCATGTTTCACCTGCAGGTGCAGCAGTAGGACAGCCACTTTCAGATGTGGAGAAAAAGATTTACTGGGTTGATGATATGGATATCGAGTTTACACCACTTGCAAATGCATACATCAGAGCAAGAGGAGCTGACAGAATGTCATCATTTGGTGATTTTATTTCACTTTCAGATGTATGTGACAAGAGCACTGCACTTGTAATCAAAAGAGAGGTGTCAGACGGTGTTATCGCTCCGGGCTACACAGACGAGGCTCTTGAGATTTTAAAAGCTAAGAAGAAAGGCAATTACTGTGTTATCGAGATTGACCCGTCATATGAGCCGGCACCTATCGAGAGAAAGGATGTATTTGGCATCACATTTGAGCAGGGCAGAAACGAGCTTCATATTGATGATGATTTCTTCTCAAATATCGTGACAGAGAACAAGGAGCTCACAGAGCAGGCTAAGATTGATCTGGCAATATCTATGATTACATTAAAGTATACACAGTCCAACTCTGTATGCTATGTAAAGGGCGGCCAGGCAATCGGTATCGGAGCAGGTCAGCAGTCTCGTATCCACTGTACCAGACTTGCAGGCTCAAAGGCAGACAACTGGTGGCTTCGTCAGTCTCCACAGGTGCTTGGACTTCAGTTCGTGGATGGTATCAGACGTGCAGACCGCGACAATACTATTGACCTTTATATCGGTGAGGATTATATGGATGTGCTTGCAGAGGGCGAGTGGCAGAAGTTCTTCAAGGTAAAGCCGGACGTATTTACAGCAGAGGAGAAGAGAGCATGGCTTGACAAGAATACAGATGTAGCACTTGGATCTGATGCATTCTTCCCATTTGGTGACAACATTGAGCGTGCTCACAAGAGTGGCGTGAAGTATGTAGCACAGCCGGGTGGATCTGTGAGAGATGACCATGTTATTGAGACATGTAATAAGTACGGTATGGTAATGAGCTTTACAGGAATCAGACTTTTCCATCACTAATCACAAGGTATAGCGGCTATTAAGCTGAATTGAAGCAAAATAAATAATTCAATAATAGGGGACTTCATGATATAATTACAGTATACATTTTACACAGTAGTTAATCATGGAGTCTTTTTATGTCATTACAGTTTATCACAGGTAATTCAGGAAACGGAAAAACAAAATATCTCTTTAACAGGATAGTGAAAGAGGCAAAGGCAAACCCAAGGGACAATTATCTTGTAATAGTGCCTGAGCAGTTTACAATGCAGACGCAGAGACAGCTTGTAGATTTGTCGGAGAATAAAGCTATCATGAATATAGATGTGCTAAGCTTTAAGCGCTTAGCCTACAGAGTGTTTGATGAGCTTGGAATCACAAATCTCACGGTGCTTGAGGAGACAGGTAAGAACCTTGTACTCAGAAAGCTTGCGGCACAGGAGGCGGATAAGCTTGGCGTAATAGGCAGAAACTTAAACCGCATCGGCTATATAAGCGAGGTAAAGTCACTGCTTTCGGAGCTTGTGCAGTACAATATATCACCTGAGGAGCTCGGAAGATATATTGCCTCAGGCAGGCTATCGGATACACTTTCAGATAAGCTCAAGGATGTGCTCGTGCTCTACGAAGCATTTGAGAAGTTTATGCAGGACAAATATATCACTGCAGAGGAAATACTTAATGTGCTTAGCAATGTGGCGGAGGAGTCTGCCATTCTTAGAAATTCAGTCATTGCATTTGATGAATTTACCGGATTTACACCTATACAGAACCAGCTCATCAAAAAGCTCTTTGTCATTTCAAAGAAAATATATGTAACGCTCACAATAGACTGTCGTGAGGATATCTTTAAGAGCAGAGGCATGCAGGAACTGTTTGACATGCCAAAAAGGACAGTGAAATCACTCACCGAAATGGCAGCGTTTTATGGCATAGAAGTCGAGGAACCTATTATCCTTGATAAAAACTACCGGCTTGCAGAAAACGAAGAGCTAAGCTTTATGGAACAGCAGCTTTTCAGAAAACGAAGATGCTCCTTTAAAAAAGTACCAAAGCACATTCATATAGACTGTCTGCGTGACCCGAAGCAGGAGCTGACAAAGATAGCCAGAAGAATTAATGAGCTTGTAAGGAACGAAAATCTGCGTTACCGAGATATTGCTATAGTCACAGGAGATGTGAATATATATGCAGGTTATGTGCGTGAAATATTTGACAAATACAATATTCCTTACTTTATCGATGCCACACAGGAGATACTTTTCCATCCGTTTATTGAGTTTATCAGGTCAATACCCGATATTGCGGCACAACATTTCTCGGCAGATGCGGTGTTCAGATTTTTGAGGTGTGGCTTTAGTGAGCTATTGGACAGTGAAATAGATGTACTTGAAAACTACGTGCTCGCCTGTGGAGTAAGAGGTAAAAGCGCATGGGACAAAAAGTGGGTCAGGCTGCCAAAGCATAAGGCAGGCTATGACATTGAGCTTTTAAACCAAAGCAGGGAGTATATAATGGAGCTGCTAAAGCCGGTATATCAGGTGTTTTCCGATAAAAAGTCAACGGTAAAGGACTATGTGCTCGCTATATATAAGCTGATAGTTTTGCTTGATATACCTGATAAGCTTGCAAAAAAGGAGCAGGCACTGCTTGATGCAGGGGACCAGACCGCATCAAAGGAATATGGACAGATATACAAAATAGTCATGCAGCTCTTTGAAAAATATGTGGCGGTGCTGGGCGATGAATGCATGGATGCAGAGGAATTTACACAGATACTGGATGCAGGACTGGATGCGGCAGATGTAGCAGTCATACCGCCGGGATACGACACTGTGACCATCGGAGATATTGAGAGAACGCGTCTGACCAACATAAAGGTCATGTTTTTTGCAGGCGTAAACGATGGGATTGTGCCAAAGGCAGCAGGAAGAGGCGGCATCATATCACAGTATGAGAGAGAGGCACTTAAGGAGCTGGATATAGAGCTTGCGCCTGGGGCAAGGGAGCAGGCATTTATACAGAGGTTTTATCTGTATCTGAATATGACAAAGCCATCCAGGGAGCTTTATATCAGCTATACTAGGCTTGACAGTGAAAAAAAGGCTGCCCAGCCATCGTACCTCATAGGTATATTAAAGGGGATGTTTCCGGAGCTTGTCGTGACTGAGACAGAGGATGTAGAACAGCTTTTGGATATATCAAGCAGGCAGAGTGCTCTGGATTATCTGCTGTCAAATGAGGTGGATGACAGATGGTGCGAGATTGCAGCAGCAGTAATGCTCTATGACGCAGCAGTCAGTGATGCAGGGGAATGTAATGAAGTAGACGATAAAGAATTTACTCAAAAAAATTCCGTGGAGCGGCTCATAAATGCAAGGTTTGAGCATTATTCAAAGGATCCGATTAGCCGAAATGTGGCAAGAAGCATATACGGCAGACACATGGAGGGCAGTATCACGCGCTTTGAGCAGTTTGCCAGGTGTGCATATGCGCATTTTTTAAATTATGGATTGAGGCTTACAGAGCGTGAGGAGAGCGGCTTTACATCACTTGATATGGGTAATATATACCATGAAGCACTGGAAAGATACAGTAAGAAGCTTGATAGGGAGAGTACTGACTGGTTTAGCGTGACAGATGCAAAAAGGGATGAGCTTGCGATGGAAGCAATAAATGAGGTGATTGATGAGTATGCAGGCTTTGGTATATTTGATACAGCGGAAAGCCAACATTCGATATCTCATATGAAGGCGGTCTTTAAGCAGACAGTATGGGCACTCACAACCCAGATACGAAGAGGCAGCTTTGTGCCTGAGAGGTTTGAGTTTTCCTTTTACGAGAGCCTTGATATGGCAAATGATGTGACGGTTGATATAAAGGGACGCGTGGACAGGACTGACACATATACGGATGAGGGCAGGCTTTTTGTGAAGGTACTGGATTACAAGTCGGGAAATACAGTTTTTGACCTGGTGAAGCTGTACTATGGCACGCAGCTTCAGCTTGCAGTGTACATGGACGCCGTCATGGAACAAAAGAAAGAGGCGCTAAAGCAGGTAAGTGTGGAGCCGGGCGGTATGCTGTACTATCACATCGACGATCCTGTAATTGATTTAAAGGACGTGACACCGGGCACTGAGCTGTCTGAGGAAGAAATCAATCAGATGATATTAAAGAAGCTCAAGCCTGACGGGCTTATAAACTCGGACGAAAAGGCATACAGAGGCATGGACAGGGACTTTGAGAAAAGCTCTGACGTAATCCCTGTCACCTTAAAAAAGGATCAGACACCGGCTGCAGGCTCAAAGGTGGCAAACGCCGAAGAGTTTGATGTGATAACAAGGTTTGCGCGAGAGAAGCTTCGCGAGATAGGAAGAGAAATATACGATGGAAATGTTGCCGTCAATCCTATCAAGAACAAGAAAATAGACAGCTGCGCATATTGCGCTTTTCAGGCCATATGCAGGTATGATTCAAGGATACCGGGCTTTAGCGAAAGAAGCTTTAACGGTGACAATAAGGAAGATGTACTTGATAAAATGCGTACACAGATTGCAGCGGCAGAGCATAAAGCATGCTATGGAGATAATAATATAAAGCCATAATCGGGAGACATAATATGGATGTTAAATGGACCAGTGAACAGAAAAAGGTTATAGATTTAAGAGACAGGGATATACTTGTATCGGCGGCAGCGGGCTCAGGAAAGACAGCTGTACTCGTTGAGCGTATAGTAAACAGAATATGTGTGGATAATCCGCCGGTGGATATCGACAGGATGCTTGTGGTGACGTTTACCAAGGCTGCAGCTGCTGAGATGAGGGAGCGTGTCAGTCGTGCGATAGACAGCTTGAAGGAGCAAAAGCCGGACGATGAGAACCTGCAGAGGCAGTCGACACTGGTTCACAATGCGCTCATCACTACAATCGATTCGTTTTGTCTGTTTGTGGTGCAGAATAATTTCGCACAGCTTAATCTGGATCCTGATTTCAGAATCGGTGACCAGGCAGAGCTTAAGCTTATGCTAAAGGATGCTTTGGCACAGGTATTTGAGGACAATTATGCAAGAGAAGACAACGAGGCATTTATCAACCTTATAGATACCTACAGCAATGGGAGAAATGATTCTGCCGTCAGGCAGATGGTGGAGGATATCTACTATAAGGCGGGCAGCTCATCATGGCCGAGAAAGTGGATGAACAGCCTCCTAAGGCTCTATGATATAAAGTCAGCTAAACAGCTTGAGGACTCAGAAATCATTAAGGAGATAGTGGATTACAGCAGGGTGCTTTTGGAGGAGGCTGTTCAGGAGCTTACAATGGCGAAAGACCTGGCATCAGCTACACCCGGGCTTGAAAAGTATGCGCTTACACTTTCAGAGGATATAGCATTGTTTGATGGAATGGCTGATGTGACAGGCTATGTCGGCATGCAGGAGTTCTTAAACAAAATATCCTTTGGCAGAATTGCTGTCATCAGGAAATTTGACGGAGACGAGAAGAAAAAGGAGCGCGTGAAAAGTATGCGCGATGCTGTCAAGAAGAAGGTAGACGGAATAAAGCAGAAATACTTTGGCATGTCAATTGAGCTTATGTATGAGCAGCTGGAGCGTCAAAGGCCATTTGTTAAAGAGCTGATAAGGCTCTCACTTGAGTTTTATGATGCGATGGAGGCTGTAAAGACAAGAAAAAGAGTATTTGATTTTTCTGATATAGAGCACTTTGCGCTTCGTATACTGGTGGATGAACAGACACTGGAGCCCACAGAGACGGCGCGTGAGTTTTCAAAACATTTTGAGGAAATCATGATTGACGAGTATCAGGACTCAAACCAGGTGCAGGAGGATATACTTACCGCTATTTCAAGAGAGCACCAGGGAGTCGGCAACATGTTTATGGTGGGCGATGTAAAGCAGAGCATATACAGGTTTCGAATGGCACGTCCGGAGCTGTTTATGGAAAAATACAACACATATACATCAGATGACAGTGCACACCAGAGAATAGACCTGCATAAAAATTTCAGAAGCAGGAATGAGGTGTTAGACTTTACTAACGACATATTCTATAAAATCATGGCAGCAGACTTGGGCAATGTGCAGTATGATGACGATGCGGCACTGTATCCCGGTGCAAGCTATCCGGAGGAGACGATGCGTCCTGAGCTTTTGCTTGTTGACTACAAGGATGAGGATCTGTCTGAAATTATAGAGGATGAGGATGGAGATAAGGTGCAGATAGAGGCGCTTTTGATTGCAAACCGTATCAGGAGTCTGATGGAAAACGGCATGGTGACTGATAAAAAGACAGGGCAGCTAAGAGCCGTGCAGTACAGGGATATAGTGATACTTTCGAGAAGTGTTGCAACCTGGGGCAATACAGTGGCAGCAGTATTAAAGGACTGTGATATTCCGGCACATGTAGAGTCGAATACAGGCTACTTTTCATCGTATGAGATACAGGTGATTCTGTCCATGCTTCGCATACTCGATAATCCGCTGCAGGATATTCCGATGGCAGCAGTGCTTGCTTCGCCTATTGTGGGCATGGATGATGAGGAGCTGGCACAGATTAGGTCTGCCTTTAAGGGCGTAAGCTTTGCGCAGGCTGCACTTAGCGCCATGGCAGGTGAGGATGGCTATGAGGACGAGAAGCTTAAAGCCTTCGCTTTGGTATTTGAGAGACTAAGAGGTGCTGTAGCTGATACGCCAATCCATGAGCTTTTGTACATGATGCTTGATGAGACAGGCTTTTACAGGTATGCATCGGCCATGCCGGCAGGAAAACGGCGCAGACAGAATATAGATATGCTGATTGAGATGGCCGCAGCCTATGAAAAGACCAGCTACAAGGGGCTGTTTCACTTTGTCAGGTACATAGATATACAGCAGAAATATGAGATAGACTACGGAGAGGCCGATACCGCAGGCGAGAATGACGATGTGGTGCGCATTATGACAATCCATAAGAGCAAGGGACTTGAGTTTCCTGTAGTGTTTGTTTCCGGGCTTGGCAAGGGCTTTAACACGCAGGATACAAAATCAGACCTGGTGATACATGAAAAGCTTGGGCTTGGCCTTGTGGAAAAAACAAAAAGCCCAAGGACAAAGCGACCATCACTGATAAGAAATGAGATAGTAAGCCGCATTAAAAGGGAAAATCTGGGAGAGGAGCTGCGTGTGCTGTATGTAGCGCTCACCAGGGCGAAGGAAAAGATTATCCTGACAGGGGGACTTTCAAATGCCCAAAAATCCTTTGAGAAGTATAGAGGCAATATAAATGCGAACCAGCCAATAAGCTTTGGACAAAGGGAGGGAGCAGGGTGTTACCTGGACTGGATTATACCTGCCATGCTGTCGTACCCGGATAAGTATACGGTATCCACAGTCGATGCAACAGAGTTCGCTGCACGAACTGCCATGGATATGGCAGCAAACGATATATCAAAAGCGCAGCTTATTGGGCACATAAGTACAGCGGATGAAACAAAAGCCAAAGAGCTCGCAGAGGAATTTGATTTTGAGTATGCATATGCTTCTGATATAACTAAAAAAAGCAAATATTCGGTATCTGAGCTGAAGCATGACTCTATGGTTGAAAAGTACGACAGCACAGAGAGGGAGGCAGAGCGTCCTAAGTTCCTTTTGGAGGAGAAGGAGACGTATGTGCCGGACTTTGCGAGGGATGATGAAGCAGGCGGTGCTTCTAATGAAAGCAAAGAGCCTAAAAATGCAGCAGGTGTGAATCAGGGAGCGCTGCGCGGAACTGCAGTGCACCGTGTCATGGAGTGTCTGGATTTCAAGAGCCTGTGTGATATAGATACAAAAGACCATGTGGCAGTCAGTGTATTTGTGAAGAAAAGCATGGATGAAATGCTAAAAAAGGGGCTTATTACAGATGACATGTACAGGCTGACCAGACCAAAGCTTATAGAGCAGTTCATATCATCAGATGTGGCAGCGCGTATGGCACAGGCGGATAAGAGAGGCGATTTGTATAAAGAGAAGCCTTTTGTGATGGACTATGAGGGAGTATTGGTTCAGGGAATTATTGATGTATTCTGGCTGGAAAATGATAAAATAGTGCTGCTTGATTACAAGACAGACAGGGTAAATGCTGCTAAAGAGCTTATCGACAGATACAGCACACAGTTAAAACTGTATGCTGATGCACTTGGAAGGATTTTTTCTACAGATGGGAAAAGCATACAGGCGGATGAGAGGCTCATATATTCATTCCGTTTACAGCAGACAATTGTTACCTGACGTGAATATAAAAAATAGTGGCATGTCACAGCAATCTATTATATAATGTCTAACAGGCGGTATAAAAATATACAATATATTAATACTTCAGACATAATTGCTGTATGAACAGCTGCATATAAAGCCAAAGAAAAGAGATAATTTACATGGAGGAATACGATATGTACGAGTACGATGACGAGGTTTTAGACACATTTTTAAAGAAACAGACACAGCTTTTTAGTGAGGAGGTCGCAGATACTCCGGAGGCTGCAGAGGAATTTTTAGAGGACTGCATGGCTGTGGTATGTAAGAATATAAAAGAAGTAAGAGATTACTTTGATGAGGCAGGCTCAGATATTTCGGGCATGTCAGATGATGAGCTTATGGACCAGAGTGAGGTCTTTGCCATTGCGGACGGCAGATTCCTTGTTGTGGAAGGATAGCAGGTATGAAGTATTTTAAGAAAACGATGTGTATGCTGCTTGCATCAGCGACACTTCTCACCGGCTGCAGTATTGGTGGCAAGGAGATAGTGCTTGATATAAATACCACGAACAGCCATACAGTTTTTTCCGTGGACAATATGAAGTGCGATAAGACGGAGGCACTCATATATTTAGCCAATTACAAAAATCTGTACGGCACTATGTATGATGTAAACCTGCTTGAGACAGATGATGCGTCGAACGTGGAAAAATATATCAGGGATGTCACTGTTGATGAGCTGACGCGCATATACTGCATGGTTTCAATTGCAAAGCAGAAGAAGATTACACTTACAGACAAGGAGAAGAGTAGTGTGTCAAAGGCTGCAAAGGAATACCATGACTCATTAAACGAAGCTGAAAAGAAATTCACAAAGGCTGATTTATCAGACATTGAGAGCGCATACGAGCATTATGCGATTGCGCAAAAGCTGTACAATTCTCTATCGAAGGGCGTTGATACAGAGGTGAGTGATGAGGACGCAAGAGTTATCCATATACAGAAAATCTTTGTAAAGAGCAAGGAGAGCGCAGATTCTGTGAGCCAAAAGCTTTTGTCAAAGGAAGATTTTGCAGCAGTTGCATCAGGCAGCAGTGAGGACAGTCAGACAGAGCTGTATGCTGCAAAGGGCACTCTGCCACAGGAGGTTGAGGCTGTAGCATTTGAGCTTGGCGATGGAGAGACATCTGATATGATAAGCACAGATGACGGCTACTATTTCATCAAGTGTATATCCAAGCTGGACCGGGAAAAAACAGAGCAGAACAAGGTCACTATACTGCAAAAGAGACAACAGGAGCAGTTTAATGATGACTACGAGCACTTTGTAAAAAAAGCAGGCTTTAGTTTAAACAGTGACCTGTGGGATTCAATCAGTATAAAGGATGAAAAGGATGTGAAAACAAGCTCATTTTTTACTGTGTACAATAAATACTTTCAGACCGACAATTGAACAGGCAGATAATAATTAATAATAGACAGGAGCATATAATATGGACTGGGAATTTGACATCCTATATGCAATTCAGAGCATCAGAACACCATTTTTAGACAAGGTAATGGCGTTTTTATCCACCCTCGGAAATGCAGGCGTATTGTGGATTGTGATAGGTGTAGTGCTTTGTGTTTCAAAAAAATACCGCCGTGGAGGCATGCAGATGCTTTCGGCAGAGCTTTTGAGCTTTATAGTGGGCAATCTGATAATAAAAAATATGGTCGACAGATTGAGACCATGTCAGATAGATGAGACGGTTAGTCTTATTGTAAATATACCGTTTGACTCATCATTTCCTTCGGGACACACGTTAAACGGCATAACAGCGGCAGTGACACTTATGTTTATAGACAAAAGAATGGGAATACCGGCGATTGTACTTGCGGTACTTATAGCGTTTTCACGTATGTACAACTTCATGCATTTCCCAACGGATGTCCTGGCAGGAGCAGTGCTTGGGGTGGTATCGGCAGTGTTTGTGAACTTTTTGTTTAAGAGAGCCGGTAATTAATAAAAAGCTGTACACATGCAGGTCTATGAAACCTGCATAGTGTACAGCTTTTTTATGTGATGTTAACAGTAAAATTACTTTGTTAGATTACTTTGTGAGAAGAAGCATGATATCATTACTTCTCTTTACGAATTTAGTCATCTGGTCAACTGAAAGCGGCTGATTAGAAAGCATTGCAAGGTCGTAAAGCTGCTCAGCAAACATTGGAACATGCTCAGAATCCTTATTGTCTAAGATGTACTTTACAAGCTCGTTGTTGGCATTTAATGTGAGTGTCTGGTCAGCGGCAAACATGCTTGGATCCATTCCACCCATGCCTCCGGCTGCGTACATCTTCATCATATCCTGCATACGTCTGCCCTGCTCTGAGAGTGTGAGCACAGATGCTACATCTGCGTTCTTAAGGTTTTCTACCTTTACAGTGAGCTTATCGTTGTTCAAAGCCTTCTTGAATACCTCTGAGAGAGTAGTGGTTGCCTCTGTGAGGTCTGCACCGGATTCATCCTTGAGAGACTCTGTGAGGTCTGCATCTATTCTCATGAATTTGTAGTGGTCATTTCTCTGCTCAAGCTGTGTGATGAATGAGGTATCGATATTGTGGTCAAGGATAACAGCGTTCATGCCCTGCTCCTTGAACAGCTTGATATACTGACCCTGCTGTACTACATCTGTGACATAGTAAACTGTATTTTTCTCAGGTTCCTTGTTTTCATCAGTGTTGGCTGAGCTGTCTGCATTTGCATCAGTATTTTCAGCTTTTTTTGTATCATCAGAAGCATCAGCACTTTCTGCATCTGTTTTTTCATCATCCGCAACAGGTGCGAGCAGCTCCGGAAGAGTCTGATACTTGTCATTGATATCCTTGAAAAGAATATAGTCGTTTATCTTGTCGCAGAACTTCTCGTCCTTTAAGCAGCCAAACTTGATGAATGGGCTGATGTCATCCCAGTATTTCTCATAGGCTTCCTTATCTGTCTTGCACATACCGATGAGCTTGTCAGCTACTTTCTTGGTGATGTACTCAGAAATCTTCTTTACGAAGCCATCATTCTGGAGAGCAGAACGTGATACGTTAAGCGGTAAATCAGGACAATCGATAACACCCTTAAGGAGCATCAAAAACTCAGGAATGACCTCCTTGATATTGTCTGCGATAAATACCTGGTTGTTGTAAAGCTTAATAGTTCCCTCAATTGAGTCGTACTCTGTGTTGATCTTAGGGAAGTAGAGGATACCCTTTAAGTTGAAAGGATAGTCCATATTCAGGTGAATCCAGAAAAGAGGCTCCTTGTAGTCTAAGAATACCTTTCTGTAAAACTCCTTGTATTCCTCGTCGGTACACTCATTCGGGCTCTTGGTCCAGAGTGGGGTTGTATCATTGAGCGGAACAGGGCGCTTAACGATTTTGAGCTGATCCTTTGCAGGAGATACCTCTACTTGCTCCTTCTCGCCCTTGTCATTTTCTTTTTCCTCATACTTGGCGTCCTCATGGATTTCCTCGATGACAGTGTCAGTGTCACGTTTGTCGGCCTTGTCTATTGTTTCGTACTCCTCAGGAGCATTTTCCTTTGCAAGGTAAATCTCAGTAGGCATGAAAGAACAGTACTTCTCGATAACCTCACGTGCGCGGTACTCATTTGCGAACTCGAGACAGTCGTCGTTTAAGTAGAGAGTAATCTCTGTTCCGACGTCGTCCATGTCGCCATCCTCCATGTTGTACTCTGTGCCACCGTCACATGACCAGTGTACAGGTGTAGAGCCCTCTTTATAAGAGAGAGTATCGATTGTTACCTCGTCGGCTACCATGAATGCTGAGTAGAAGCCGAGACCGAAATGACCGATAATCTGGTCATCATTTGACTTGTCCTTGTATTTCTCGATGAAGTCTGTAGCACCTGAAAAAGCTATACGGCTTATGTATTCCTCAACCTCATCAGCTGTCATACCAAGACCGTTATCAATAATCTTTATTGTCTTTTCGTCAGGGTTTACGAGCACCTGAATCTTGCCCTTGTAGTCTGCAGGAAGGGAATATTCACCCATCATGTCGAGCTTTTTGAGCTTAGTGATGGCATCGCAGCCGTTTGAGATGAGCTCACGATAGAAGATATCGTGGTCTGAATATAACCATTTCTTTATAATAGGGAACAGGTTGTCGCTGTCAATTGAAAGATTGCCGTGTTTTTCTGTCATTTTTACACACTCCTTGTTTTTATTTTACATTTACACCGCGGCTATGGGCTGTGAAGTTGTGGTGTAGCAGACAATAATTCCTCAGAGAAAATATGAAGTCAGCCACAGGATTTTGTATGGATAGTTTGTGGCATGATTTTGGTTGTGCCGCCTTGTCCGGTAATGGAACCCTGCGGCAGTTCATATTTTATCTTCGGAACAATTGTCTGTTACCCGCAATGTTAGCTTATTTCCGCGAATGTAGATTTAGTTAAATGTTTTACACCGCGGTTATGGGCTGTGAGGTTGCGATGTAGCAGCCAGTAATTCCTCAGAGAAAATATGAAGTCAGCCACAGGATTTTGTATGTATAGTTTGTGGCATGCTTTTGTTTGTGCCACTTTGTCAGGTAATGGAACCCTGTGGCAGTTCATATTTTATCTTCGGAACAACTGTCTGTTACCCGCAATTCTAGTTTGTTTCCGCGAGTGTAGGTCATTAAAAGATGATCAAATCAGTTAGACTTATTTAATCATTTGATAGCATTTAAAGGTTTATCTGTTAAATAAACACAATATGATAATAAGTCTGTAATTCGGAAAAGTCAATAGAAAATTAGCACTCAAAATTAGTGAGTGCTAACAAAATAACAGAAAACCGCATGAATTGGGCATTTTTGTAATTGTGAAAAGTTTATAAACTTATTTTTCACTGGACATTGTGGCGTAAAAATGCTAGGATTTATTTTATAATATAAATTATAAGGAGACTGATATGTTACAAGCAGGTATTAAAGGTAAGAAAGAGATTACAGTGACTTTGGATAAGACAGCGAAGGCTATGGGAAGCGGCACGATGGATGTGTTTGCTACTCCGGCTATGATTGCGCTGATGGAAAATACAGCTTTTGAGAGTGTTGCGTCTGAGCTTGAGGAGGGAAGTGGTACTGTAGGTACTGCGCTTGATATTAAGCATGTTTCGGCTACACCGGTTGGCATGAAGGTGACCTGTGAGTCGGAGCTTGTGAAGGTGGATGGTAGAGCGCTCACTTTTTCTGTAAAGGCTTTTGATGAGGCAGGACTCATTGGTGAGGGTACTCATGAGCGTTTTATAGTATTTGAGGAGAAATTCCAGAAGAAGGCAGATGACAAAGCAAAGTAGACCGGATTTAGGTAGTAAAACACCGGAAATCAAAACGGAGAAACGTAAGGCCGTAGGTGGTGATTGTAAAGAATCTAACATCGAAGGAAAAAGTGCGAGGAAATACAGCAGAAGATGGGATATCATTGTGACAGCCTTTGATTTTGTGACCAATTTTTCAGAGAGCTCTATTTCTGCATACGCAGGGCAGGCAGCCTTCTTTTTGATGCTGTCGTTTTTCCCGTTTTTATTGTTTTTCTTTTCGCTGTTGAGCTGGACACCGCTTACAGAGGCTGATTTTTTAATGTGGGCGAGCTCGTTTATTCCGGAGTCGTTTGGTGACATCATGAAGGATCTGGCAAGTGAGGTGTATGCCAGCGGCACAGGCAGGCTTTCTATTACGATGATTACAGCCGTGTACTTAAGCTCAAAGGCTTTTATTTCGTTTCAGCTTGGGCTTGATGATATGTACCATGTGAAGGAAAACAGAAATTTTATTTTGCGGCGCATATATTCGGTGCTTTACAGTATCGTTTTTGCACTGGCGCTCATTTTTTTACTGGGTATCATGGTGTTTGGAAATATGCTCAGGAAGATGTATTTTTCGAATGTTCATCATATAATTGGAAGCATAATAGGCAGTGTGGTCGATTATCGTCTGGTAATCTGCCTGCCGGTGCTTATTTTATTTTTCTGGGTGATTTATGTGTTTCTGCCAAACAAGAAGCAGAGGGCAAAGTACCAGCTGCCGGGAGCGGTATTTGCGGCGGCTGCATGGATGATTTTTTCGGGAATCTTTTCTGTGTACGTGGATAAATACAATAATTATTCTTCATTTTATGGCACAATGACCACTATTGCGCTTATAATGGTATGGTTATATGGTTGCATGTATGTGCTTTTCATAGGTGGTATAATAAACCGCACATGGGAGGAGCGTATGGAGGCAAAAAAATATTATAAATAGTAAATTCGGAGGCTTCGAATATATGGATAATAATAAAGAAATGATAGAAGGGCTTGTATCACAGATACTTGACGATTATCATGATGACAAAATCATAAATCAGCAGGCACTTTTTTCACAGCCAGACAAGGAGGCTGTTTGTGATCTGCTCTCAAAGCTTATTAAGATAATGTATCCGGGCTATTTCAAGGGCACAAGCTTCAGATATTACAACCTGGACAGCCAGATTGCTGTTCTTTTGGAGGATATCATGTACAATCTGCGCAAGCAGGTGGTGCTTGCCCTGCCGCAGAATCCTAAATACAGGAGCTTATCACATCACGAGCTTGTCAATATGTCTGAGAAAATCAGCAATGATTTCTTTAAAAGGATTCCAAAAATCAGAGCTTTGGTGGAGACTGATGTGGCTGCGTTTTTTGACGGAGACCCTGCAGCCTACAATTACAATGAGATTATCCTTTGCTATCCGGGACTTCTTGCTATCACTACAAACCGTATAGCCCACGAGCTGCATCTGCTTGGAGTACCGCTCATCCCGCGTATGATGACAGAGCATGCACACAGCAAGACCGGTATTGATATCCATCCGGGTGCCACTATTGGAAAGAATTTCTTTATAGACCACGGAACAGGCATCGTGGTAGGTGAGACCACTATTATCGGTGACAATGTCAAGGTATATCAGGGTGTGACTATCGGAGCACTCTCTACCAGAGGTGGTCAGAAGCTAAAGGGAGTGAAGAGACATCCTACTATTGAGGATAATGTCATCATCTATGCTGGAGCTTCTATACTTGGTGGTGAGACTGTCATCGGAAGAGGTGCTGTCATCGGAAGTAATGCATTTATTACTTCATCTATCGAGCCGGGGGCTCGTGTGAGCATCAAAAACCAGGAGCTTTCCATCAGAACAGGAGAGCGAAAGGAGCTTGTGGCCAGCGAGATGGAGACGGATTCGAGCTGGTTTTACGTAATATAATATTATAATATACTTTTTTGACTGAGGTCGGTACGCGCGCCCCGGGCATCGGGTGTCGCACACGTACTCTCCTGCAGACTACGCTTTACAGTTAAGATACTGTATGAATTATGCTTTTTAGGGTTTCTATGCTTGACGAAACCGTCGAAACGCGCCGTCCATGGCGCGGTTCTCCTCGCTCCTGCGTCCTTGCAGGAGCGTTTCTGCGTTGTGCGCCTAGCGGCGCACGTTTCTAACGGGTTAAAGTCCCAAAT
>OLSL01000596.1_pt1 | contig 38892 bp, 39 predicted proteins | sample 1672511 | NCBI WGS metagenome assembly OLSL01 (sample SAMEA3136694, study PRJEB25190) | human gut metagenome | biome: human gut; feature: human-associated habitat; material: faeces | place: Austria | collected 2013
CCTCGGTGGGCGGCGCCTCCCTGCGGCTTGGCGCATGATTCAGTTGGACTGCACCCGCAGATCCAGGCCATGGGAGTCCATGATCTCCTGGGTGAGCGCATAGATGGCCTGCCGGTCTTCCAGATTATCCAGCAGCACCGCCGTGTGAAAGAGGCCCCAAAGGATGTCCAGGATTTGCGTCTCGGACAGATCCCAGGCATCCATTTCAGTCCCCTCTGGTGCGGTATGCCGCAGATGTTCCCGCGCTGATGCCGCCTCTGTCTGGAGATTCCATGCCTTGCCGATGAGCGTGATCCCGTTCTGGTAGAGCTGGATGAACTCGTCCTGTTCCTCCGGAATGTCCGGAAGGTCTCCGTTCTCCATGCACTCTCTGCGCATATCCATCAGGCACTGCGTTTCCCTCGCTGCGATCCGAAGCAGATCTTCAGGGGCAATGATGGGGCTGTTTTCTTTCATGATGATTCCTCCTTCATTCGTTTTTGCCTTTCGGCAAGCACACAATGCCCCAAACCGCGGGCAAAGTCTATTCATCAAACGCAACACAAATTTTCGGGTTTTGACCAGCAACAGCAACAAATTCGGCGGTTTTCGCTGTCTACATCTCCATTTCCATGTCTGCTCCCGGAGCCATTTCCGGGCCGACAGAGAGCAGTTCTTCCCGGTATTCCGCAAGGTTTTTCCCAGTTTGGCTCTGGCAGTATGCTTCCATCTTCTCTTGGAGCTGTTCCCGCTCCGGGGTGGTCAGGGGATAGGAGAACTCGAACTCGTTCCCGTCACCGCAGACGAGGATGACGGTCAAGGCCGGCTCCGGCTCTCCCGTCTCCAGGTCATAGCCGGCGTAGACATTGATCCAGTCATCGTTGTCCACTGTGCTGACATTGGTGCCGAACACCCCGTCCGGATCGAAGGTGACCGGGGTATAAAAGTTTAACTTGCCGTCACACTCCGAGATGTCTCCCTCGAATGAGAGCGCGGACACGTCCAGCCGCTGGCTGCCGCCGTCCAGCACAGGGGGCGGACCGTCCTCCTGAAAATACCGCTCCGCGTAGAGGCCGTTCAGCGTCTTTCCGTACTGTTCCCGGCAGTGGGCCTCCATCTCCGTCCGCAGAAGTTCCCGCTCCTCTGGGGCCAGATCGTAGCGGAAGGACTTCTCCCAGGCCCCGTCTTTCCGGTGCAGGGTGAGATCCAGATGGTCACAGACCTCCTGCCGGGCCGTGTCGTAACAGGCAAAAATATCGAGCCAACTCCCGCTCCCGGTGCAGTTTACCTTGGGGCCGAACACCTCCATCTGCACCGCATCGCTGGCGCAGTCCACCTGAAAGTCCAGCAGGCGGCCCATACGTTCGGCCGGCTCTGTGAAGAGGAGATCCCCCGGCTGGAGATCCCGCAGGGCCTTCAGAGATGTACTGAGATCCCGGTCGGTGAGCTCCTTTCCCTCCAGCCGGGACACGAATTTTTGCCAACGCTCGTCTTGGGAGCAGTTCTCCTTGCGGAAGGCATGATAGGCCGCGGCGCTCACGTCCTGGAACCAATAACTTTTCCAGCCGTCCAGGAGGTGGACGGCGGAGAACACCTGCCGGTCAAAGTCCAGTTCAAAGACTCCGGCGACCCGTCCGGTGTTGTCTATCCGCTCCTGCGTCAATTCCTCGAACCGGCTCAGAGGGATCTCATATCCGCCGTGAATTTTTTGCGAGAAGGCATCGGCTCCCCCTGTCCCATCCCGCAGGCTAAGCCGAAAAAGCCGGGCCGCGTCCAGGAACTCCTTCGGATATTCGGTTGCGATGCAGCGGCTTTTCCCTTGCTCCCACAGGCGGAACGCGGAGAAAACCTTCCGGGCCTCGGCCTCTCGCAGTTCCTCCTGCCGCTCCTGTTCGATGCGGGACTCGATCTCCCGCACCTGCTCCGGCGGCACCATCTCCTGGTAGAGATCGACGAGATAATCCTGCAGATATTTCTCAATGCTGGCGCCCTGCTCCTCCAGCACTGCCTCCAGCGCGTCCCAGCGGCGCTCATCCAGCCACACCTCAGCGGAGATCGAATTGGACATCACTCGCCCTCCTTTGCCATGTCCGGATCGGGGCATTTAGCGGCCCGGCTGGGCTGTGGCCGGGGGGAGTTCTCCGGTTCCGCCCTGCTCTCGATGTACTCCCGGGTCTGGGACGGCACATACTTTCTGTAGAGTTTCTCCAGAAAGGTGTCCAGTTCCGCCTCCAGGGTGGTGCCGCTCTTGCTCAGATAAAACCGGACGGCCCTGAGTTTTTCCTGCTCAAAGGCCGCCGTGATCGCTGCTTGTTTCATAGAAAGGCCCTCCTTATATCATAAATTTCAAAGACTATCATTGCGGGTATCAGCAGACCTGGACAGGGCAGTGATACCAATAACCATCCATGATTTACAGATTCATCTCCGGTTCCTGCCCCGAAAGCAGCGCAGGATTTGTACCAAAGGTTTCGGACAGTTGCTCATAGATGCTCTCCGTATCCCAGTCTCCGGCGCTGGCCAGTCGGCTGGCAATCTCCCGCAGAGTGCGCTTATCGGTGAGCATTTCATCGCCGGTGACCGCCCATGCCCAGGCCACGGATGTCTCCTGTTCGAACTGGATGTAGTCCACAATATCCTGATAGGCATCGCTGGCATCCGGCTCATAGCGGTGTTTAAGGGCAAAGCCTATGTCTCCAATCTCCTGATTGGTTAGTCCCAGCTCCTGGTGGAGCAGTTGGTAGAGTTCTTCGCTCCCGTCATGCTCCGCAAGATAGGAGACAAGCCTGCTCTGGAGTTTTCCTGACACGTTGGAGGAGAACCTCTCTTTCAGCGCCTCCAGACACTCCTGAAAACTGCCGGCCTTGTGGTCATACTCCACTCGAATCCGGTGGTCATCCAGGTCGATGACCACCCGCTGATCCGCCGGCCCGCCGTGGCCGAGGTCGTGGCTCAGGGCCTCCGCTTCATCCGCCATTGCTGGTCTGAGCGGGATACCGCACTCATTGGCGACCAGTGACAGTGCCTCGGCAAAACTGGAACGCCCGCCTTCCGCGATGGCAGCTGCCCGAGTCAATAAGCCGTGCAGATCTGCGCACCCGTCTCCATGTTCACACACAAAGGCCACGCTGTGTCCCTGGTCCACCACCTGGTACAGCACCAATTTCCAGTCTGGCGTGTGTGAGAGAAGCGGGTCCTTCTGTGCCAGGTTTTTGCAGTAGTCCAGGTAGCAGCAGATGTCAAAGCACTCGCCCGTCAGGACAGCCTCCGCAACCTCTGGCCGCTGCTCCAGCCTATCCAGGAGCATGGCGTCCAGGCCATTCCCATCTTCCACCACCAGCCCCATCTGTTCATAGAGTTCGCTGAAGCAGCAGCACCAGTTTCCCTCGTTGGTGTTCTCCGTGCCCTCTTGGACGATCCTCTCCACGGCTTGCTCCAGGATCGAATTGACAACAGATCTGGCGCCCGGCAGATAGGCAAAATGCCTGCCGCGGTCGTAGACAAAGACGCCGTCCTCCCGCCCCTCGCCCAGAACAAGGACACCGCAGTAGACGCGGCCGCTGTCCTCCTGGCGGTAGTCATATTTTGTGAGCATACTTTCATCTGCCTCGGGCCGATTCAGGAATGCCTGAAATGCCTCGTCAGACAAGGTCAACACTTTCTCTGCTTCACAGTCTGAGATGCGAAATGAACCGGCCTTCGCCGGCAATTGGATACGCAGACGCAAATTATCAGCCTCCTGTCGTTGGTAAATAGTATCTGGGATTGGTTCGCTCCCCGTTCACCCGCACCTCAAAGTGGAGGTGCGGCCCCGTAGAGCGGCCAGTGGAACCGGACAGAGAAATAACGTCCCCGGCATCCACCATCTTCTCCACCCTGGCCAGAAATTGAGTCGTGACCGCGCAGAGCTGTTGTTCCGTTCCTGTGCAGTCACGATTGGCCCGACTTATATATTGGGTTTATTCGTGCAAGGATGAAAAACTTGTTTTGTTGTAGTGCCCATGCTATAATCACATCAAATATTCTACGAAAAATTCGGAAGGATTTTGTACATGGACAGATTGCCGGACTTTGCGAAAACAAAAATCAGGGAGATCGATTATTTCTCTTTTCTTCTTCCTGTCACTGCTTTCGGCTACCATGATGATATGATCATAGAGATCAGTGTGGAGCATTTTCTATCCGCTGACAAAACGCAATATCTGGCTAATGTGTGGGCACGAGAAGCCCGCTCACTTTCAAAGCATTTTGTCTATTCCCTGTCTGTCCCTGTGGCAGGCGATTCGACATCCACAGAGATATTTGAGGCGCTGAACCGCGATGAGAAATTTTCCGCTATCATGCACGACTACATTTATGAAGCAGCCAAGCATCGTGAAGGATAGTTCGTTTTCTTTGGAAAACCTCTCATGATTTTGACAAAATTCTTTTACTCCGACGGCGGCAGATAAGCCCGCGGGTCTGTGCGTTGTCCGTTGATCCGTACCTCAAAGTGCAGATGAGGGCCGGTAGATCTTCCGGTGGAGCCGGACCGGGCGATGATGTCCCCAGCCTCCACCGTCTGGCCCGCCTGGGCCAATAGCTGGGAGTTGTGGCCGTACAGGGTGGAGAGGCCATTGCCGTGGTCGATCATCACATAGTACCCATAGCTGCTGTTGTACTGGGAGACGGTGACGGTTCCGGGCAGGGCGGCCCGGATAGGCGTGCCGGTGGGGACGGCCAGATCCATGCCGGTGTGTCCCCGGCGCTGGCCGGTGAAGGGATCGATCCGGTTGCCGAACTCCGAGGTCACCACCGACTCCCAGCCCGCCCCGATGGGGGAGCAGAAGCCGTCCGCCCCGATGAAGGGTACATCCGCGCCGGCAAACCAGCCGCCGCCTGCCCCATCCGGGGAGCCGTAGACCACCAGGTTGTAGATATTGTCCGCGTTGGCCTGGTGGTCAGCCGTGATCTCCACGCTCATCGTGCTGCCGATTCGCTCATAGACTTGGGCCGGGTCATCCACCAGATGGGGAATCTGATAGGTCTCCTCGACTTCTACCTCGTTGCCCTCCTCATCGGTGGCGGTGACCATCCGGGTCCCCTCGGTGTAGGTCACAAAGCAATCCACAAAGGACTGGAGCCCGGCCTCGTCCGGCTGCTGTCTGCCGAAGTACAGGACATAAAAAATAGCCTTGACCCGGTCAGAGTCAAGGCTTTCTCCATCTTCCAGCTGGCTGTTGATCTCCTCCACCATGCTGTCCAGCACACCGAAACTCTCCCGCATCTCCAGTACATACTGCCGGTACTCCGGGGTGACTTCGCTGGAGATGGTCCCGCCGTGAAAGCATAATTCCACGGTGGAGACATTCTGCTGGGAGGTGGATGAGAAAATGGAACAGATCAGGGCGATGATCAGGATGATGGGAGAGAGGATGGCCACCAGCACCCAGCCGATCTTTTTTCTGGTTTTTTCATCGGTCAGCGCGAGAAGGGCCGCTTTGATCGCGGCCACAGCAGCGGCACTCATAGGCTCATGTCCCCCATGGAAGGGCCGTCCTGCTGAGGCACGGTCTGCGTCTGCGCCCAGTATTCGGCCAGCTCCTCCATTGCCGCCCCGTACTCCCCGCTTTTGGGGCGATGTTCCGCCCATGCCTGGTACCGCTCCAGATCAATCCCATGATCCAGCAGGAGCTTTCCGATGCCGGCGGCACCGTTATTGAGGCAGGCATGGAGGGCGGCGTAGTTGTCCGGCGCCACCGGCATCCCATGCTCCAGCAGCCGCTCTGCCATCCAATCCTGGTGCTGGGCTGTAAGGGTGTGGAGGATGTCCGCCGCATAACTGCCCGGCTGGATACCCTTGTCCACCAGCGTCACCGCGGTTTGATAGTCCAGAGTGACAGCGGCCTGGCGGAGCAGGATCGGGGGCGCGGCGGCGATCTGCTCAGGAGAACATTGGTCGATCAGGTCTTTGGCGATGTTCTTTCGGTCGTTGGCATAGGCGTGCAATATGACGTCACCGGCGAGGGACGGGGATAGCTCCGCGAGGTGGGTCTTTGCCTCGGCCACCAGCGTCTGCGCGCGCCAGCTGTCTCCCGTCTCCACCGCCCGCTTGCAGGCGGTCAGGTACGCCTCCGGTGAGAAACGTTCCACAGCCGACAGAAGCATCAGCACCATGTTTCCTCCTGTCCTTCCGGGGCGCCCTGCCGCCTCGATCAGCAGATCGTCCGCCTGGTCCGGCACCCTGGGATAGAGCGAAGAGAACGCCTGAAATTCTCCATCGCGGATCGCCAGCACCGCTTGGTCATAGTCGCTGAGACGGAGTGGGCGCCGGCCCGCCTCGTCCATATAGGCGGTGATGCTCCCGGTCATGCGGCGCAGGAGCTGTTCTGTCTGGGACATGGCCTGTTCCTGCCGTTCCCGCTGTTCCGCCAGTGCGTTGATCAAGACCCGCTGCTCGGCGGGATTCAGGTGCAGGATCATGTTCTCCGGCTCCGGCTGTTCATCCAGGCGAAGGTACCGGGCGTAGGTCCCCCTGTCCCCATGGAACGCCTTTGTGATGGCAGAGGCGATGAGGGACATCCTGTCCAGGTCGGAGCCGCTCTCTCCCAAGGTCTTCCCGGTGGCAAAGCTCTTGATCACGGGCTCGCCGTCCTGGTACCATTTCAGATAAAGGTCGGTGTAGATCCCCTCGCTGCCGCCGTAATCGGTGGTGCAGAAGATATCCGCGTCTTTGGGGATTTCCCGGCCGTCTTCCCATTCACGGTCCAGGAGGAAATACTCATCCGGCAGGTATCCCATGCTCTCCAGCCGGTACTTCAGTTCTTCAAAGACCTCCTGGGCGGTGCGCTGCCCGGCATACACCTCCCTCCGGGGATCGTCCGGGGACGGCTCCCAGCGTTCTAATTCAATTGGTTTCATTTCATGCTCCTTTCACTTCCCGTATCCGCCCGCGCTCCTGAAAGCACTGTGCAGGCGCAGAAGAGTGCGGACGATCATTCGACAAAAGCCGATTGACAAGCCGTAATTTGTCATTTATCATAGTTGCATCATATTGGAAAGGAAGTGCCCTACATGGCCGCTCGTACCACCGAAGAGCGCGTCGCGCTGATCGACGCGAAGATCGCAAAAAAGCAGGAGGAGATCAAGGCGCTGGAAGCGCAGAAGCAGAAGATCCTCCATCCTGTCACTATGCGCTCCGTCATGGAGAAAGCAAAAGCGGCCGGCCTCACCGCGGAAGAGATCGCGGAGAAGCTGGGGCTTGAGATGTGATCCCGCATCCTGATCAACAGGGCCGGCGCCGGACAGGGCGCCGGCCTTTCCTTGTGGCGGCGCCTGGTTTCTGTTACCGTCCTCCCGCCGTTCCGAACAGTTTCTCCTTATAGGGCGGGGCGTGGACCTCCAGGAGATACCGCTCATTGCCGCACTTGTAGAGGCAGACGCCCCGCTGGGGATATCGGATCAGTTCGAACTCTGAGGGTTCCAGTTGGAGGTTCTCCATGTAGAACTTTCGATCCACACTTCCCGCGTTGAAGAGAAACTGGTGAGTGGGGATGGCGAAGAGGGGGCGGGTCAGTTCCCGGATGCCCGGCTGGTCGAAGTCCTCCAGGTTCTGGCTGGCCAAGATCAGGGCGGACTCCTTTTTTCGCACCCGCTTCAGGCTGTTGCGGATGTACTCCACAGCGGTGAGATTGCTCAGCCAGATATACAGCTCGTCCAGGGTGGCCACGGTGTTTCCCTCGGTGAGCAGCTTGTCGCTGAGGAAGGACAGGACATTGAACAGCATGGCGTTCTTCACGCTGCTGTTGGCCTGGAGCAGCCCCTTCACACCAAACACCAGAAAACGTGAGGTTGTAATATTTGTGGGGCCATTGAAAAATTTACTCTCCGCGCCCCGGCACATGGAGTGGAGGCCCAGCAGGATCTCCCGCAGCAGTTCCCGGGGATACAGGGGATTTTCCTCCCGGTCGTAGTGCTGGTAGGCATCCTCAATGACGTCATAGAGGTCGGAGAGGACGGGGTAATCTGTGGGCGTCAGGGTGGAGAAGTCCGTGTGGTCGTTCAATCCAAAACTCTGGTACAATCGCTCCAGCATCAGTTCGATGGTGTCGATATGGCGATCCGAGAAATCCTTATACGCCCGGAAAAAATCTTTCAGGAAGGAGATGTGCTGGCTCAGCCGGGTCTTCTGACGGAAGGCGGATGGGGTGTCCGGCTCCGTGTCCTCCTCGCCGCCCACGTCCCACACCTTGGGCTCCAGGGGGTTGATGCGGTACTGGCCGCTCATCAGGTCGATAAAGCACCCGCCCAGGTTGGAGCATAGATCCACCAGCTCATGCTCCGGGTCCAGACAGATGGCTGACTTTCCTGTCTCCAAAATGTTGCATAGCAGGAGTTTCAGCAGATAACTCTTGCCCTGGCCGGTGTTGCCCAGGATGAGGACGCTGGCGGCGGTCTTGTCCTCCGCCCTCCGGTCCAGATCCACAATGATGTTGGAGCCGTAGCGGTCCCTGCCGATGTAGAATCCCCGGGGGTCGGTCTTGCCGGAGTAGTTGAAGGGATAGAGGTTGGCCACCGAGCTGGCGGGCAGCACCCGCTCATACTGGCTCCTGAAGGTGTTGCGGCCCATGGGGTTGGCGGAGAGGAAACCGTCCTGCTGGCGCAGCAGGAGTGGGTCGGTCCCCAGCTTGCTCCGCACCAGCTCCGCCGTCACCTCCTCCCGCAGCCGCCGCAGGCCCTCCGGGTCCCGGGCGGCCAGGTCGATGTAGACCGCGCAGTGGATGAGGGGCTCCCGGTTCTTCCGCATGGCGGCAATCAGTTCTGCCACGTCCTGGAGGTTGCCCTCGGCGGTGACGGCCGCTTTCATGCTGCTGGTGCTGCTCCGGGCCATGCGGTTTTTGTTCTCCGCGTTGTGGAGGATGCCGTTCTCCTCCGCGGCGGTGACCTGCCGGGTGTAGATGCTCAGGGTGACGCCGCTCTTTTCCCCCAGGTGCCGCAGCAGGGCCAGCTCCTCCGTGGCGGCGGGGTAGCTGCGCAGGGCCAGGGTGCAGCGGTACATACTGCCGCAGATGGCGTGGTCTGTGTTGAACTTCACCGCGGCGGGGGCGATGAGGTCCAGGAAATCCTTGGGCCGCACCTCCTGGGGCTGCGGTGTGGCCTTAGTTTTCTTTTTCTTCTGTGCTTTCTTAGGCATCTTCTTTGATCCACCTCTCTCCGTCGAACGCGTCAAACTGCTCTGTGGTCACGTCCTGCTGGTAGTACACCGCCAGCAATCGCTTGATGTCCTGCTCCTCCGCCAGCCGAGCATGGAAGCCCAGATCCCGCAGGGACCGCTCCGTCTGCCGCAGGCGGGCGATGTCCTCGCTGGACTCCTGGGGCCCCAGCCGGTAGACCAGGGCGAACTCCCGGGCCGAGGCGGTGGCGGCCTGGATCTCGTCCAGGTGATTCCCGTCCTGCCGCAGCAGTTCCCGGATGGCGGGCAGCTCCTCTGCCTCCAGCCGCTGGCGGTACCAGTCCTTGTTGCGCTGGAAGGACTCCCGGGAGTCCAGGGCAAGCAGGCGCACCTCCGGGGTGGCGCACAGCAGGTCGGTCAGGCTTTTGATCCGGCCCCGGATGCCCTCGCCGGAGAGGACAGACAGGTTGTCCGGCTTGACCATAAAAAAGACCAGCTCCCCGCCGGAGGTCCTGGCCCCGTGATCGGTGAGCTGGCTGATCCCCATGAGCTGCCGGGTGGTCTGCCTCTGCCGCAGCTCTTTCTTCTGCGTTTTATTCAATGGTTTCCCCCCATTCGTAATACTGCTGCTTCAAAATCAAAAAATAGACGGCATAGCGGAGAAAGTCCAGGATGCTGGACCCCTCCAGCCGGATGCTCAGGAAGGCATAGAGCACCGTGACCACCAGGGGGAGCAGGATGCCTGTCTGGGCGATGGCCAGGACAGAAAATAAAAATCCCACCCCGATGACGGCCACATCCCGCAGCTCCCACAGCCACAGGGTTGCCTTGGCCTTTAAGTTGTCTGGGTAGATAAACATGATATCAGCCTCCAAAAAGAAAGAGGCCGTCACAGACGTGACGGCCTCCGCATCAAATAGACTCTAATTTTGCTCATGGTTGATCAGCCAATCCAATAGCTCTTTTTGCCCTGCATCGCCTGCGGCTATCCGCAAAATAATATCGGAAAGTTCTTCCTGGGCATAATCCAGCTCAACCCCATTCAACGCCAGGAATACCAGCATGGCATGGGCGCCGATCCGCTTGTTTCCATCCAGGAATGGGTGATCCTTTACCAGCCCGCAGCAAAGGCGGACGGCCTTTTGCTGGAGAGATGGATACAACGGCTGCCCATCAAAGGTTTGGAAGGGAGCGGCCAGAGCGGACTCCAGGAGTCCTTCATCCCTCAGCCCGCTGATTCCGCCTGTTTCTCGGATCAATTCTTCATGAAGATAGAGAACCTGCTGCTTATTCAGTCGGTTCATTTTGCCAACTCCTCATAGGCTTGGCGGTTTTTGGCGATGAGTCTCTTGGAAACAGCGCGGACATCTTCATCTGCCGCAACCTGCTCCTGCTCCGCCTGTGAGAATTCGATCACCAGATAGCGGGGGACATTGTTTTTAAGAATGATCGCCTGCCCCTCCTGATCCACCATACGCGCAACTCTGGAGAAATTCTGGTTGGCCTCGCTGATGGAAATCATCTGGTCTGTGTTGATCATCATGTCAACCACCTCCTCACCCTTATTATATGCGGTAATTAGGACAAATTCAACCTAATTTTGGATTGAATTCTTATGAACAGGCAGCACACCGCCGGTTTCCCGGCGGCGTGCTGTTGTTGGCTCATTCTTCCTCGCCGGGGTTTTGCTCAGGGCTCGGCTCGGATTCCCGCTCCGTGTCCTGCGGCTCCTGCTCGGCTGTTTCCGGGGCAGCCTCATCCGAGAGCGCCCGCTGGATGCAGGCCAGGAAGAACTCCTTTTGCTTAAGGTTGTTCCGCTGGAGGTAGGCTTTGAACTTCTCGAACAGCTCCGGCGGTACCTGGAAGGCTACGGTTCTGGTTTCGGTATTCATACTCTCTTTGTCCTCCTTCATGTGATAGTAGTTGGTAATCAGCTGGGTCATGTACGCGCTCAGGGTCTGACCGGACGCCTCCTGCTCCTGTCGGATGCGGCTGTGCAGGCTGACCGGGATCTGGGCACACAGGTTTCTGGTAACTTCCGCCATGGCGTTTCCTCCTTTCCTGCAGGCAACGCAAGTATATCGAAGACGGTCGGCAAAAGCTATTCACAATATTCCATAAGAAAGAGCGTGAAACGGAAGCAACACCAACAATTTAGTCCGTCAACGCCAGCACGATCCCCCGCATGATAAATTCCACGCAGGGGATGGCCACGCTGTTGCCCAGCGCCCGATACCGTGCGGAGTCGGAGGCACCGGGGAGGGCCGTCCAGCCGTCCGGGAACCCCTGGAGACGTTCGCATTCCAACGGGGTGAGGCGGCGGATCAGCTGAGGTGGGTGGCCGGCGGCCTTCTGAAAGACCAGATCCGTAGCATCCTTGCTCTGCCGTGCGCTCTCCGTGGAAGCCATGTCACCATGAGCGAACTTGTCCACCCGCTGGCGGGAAAAGACCGCGTGATGATCTGTGGCGGTCAGGGTATAGGCAATGTCCTCCTGGTATCCGATCCCGTTGCCGCCGTTTTGAGGCTGGCGGTCAATGGCGTTGCCTGTGATGCAGAAGGTCTCTGCCGCTTCCTGCTCCACCAGGGGCAGATTGTTCCCGCCGGTGCCCGCACGGGCGGACAGGGTGGGCGCCACAGGGTGCGGCCCGGTGTACCGTGCGTCGATGCCGTGGTTTTCGTAAACAAGGGGCTGATTATTGCCTCCTGCCCCAAAGCTGGCTGAGACAGTTTGTGCCTGGCTGACCGGCCCGCGGAATCTGGTATCCTGGCCGTGGTTGTCAAAGACGAGGGGCTGGTGCCCGTGCTCCTGCGCCCGGAGTGTGCCGATGACATCCTCGGAGCAGTCCATGACGCTGCCGCCCTGGTCGTTGAGGCAGAGGACTGAGGGCATACAATTTCCGCTGGCGCTCCCCTTCAGGGTGGGCGCCACTGTCTCGGAATACCCTATGCTCCCCGCGCTGGCCCCGGCCCCGGCGGAGAAACCGGCCACAAAGGTCTGCTGCTTCATACCCGGCTGGGCGCCGAGAGCGCCGGCCACATCATGGAGATCCCGCACCTCGTCCCTTTGGTTTGCGGCAAACGCAATGGGAATTGCCTGTTCTGGAATATCCCGAGCCGGGCTGGGCAATCCAGCCTGTGCCCGCAGCGCCGTCTCCAGCTGCGGCGGCAGTTCCTTGCCCCGTTCCTTCGCCCGCCGCAGGATGCCCCGGCAGGCCGCAGCGGACAGATAGTATTTGTGACCTGGATCTGTCTCCAGGATCTCAGACAGGGAGCTGCGGACCGGCTCCCGGGGGGCCGGTCCGGTGTTCAGCGGCGGCTCCCCCTCCCGATCCGGGGAGCGGAGTTCCCAGTAGGGATTGCCAAACAGATCCACATGGCCGGGAGAAAGATCTAAATACAGATATGGGATGGCAACCAGTTCAGACACAGGTTTTGCCGGCGCCTTTCTCCTGGGAGACGGCACAGTTTGAGTGCTCTCCTCCTGATCAGCCAGCCCAGGCAAAGTCAACTGGCCATCTGCCACAGGATGATACTTCACACCAGGATCACCTCCTTCTTTTTCTGCGTTTCACCCGTCCCATCCGAGTTGTTCAGGAGATCGAACAGGATCTTCGGCGCGGTGTCCCCCGCAAAATCGGCAATCAGATAAATACGCCTGCGCCGCTGGGCGACGCCCCAATATTGCGCGTCCAGGCAGCGCCAGGCCAGGGAAAAGGAGCCGCCCACCCGGATCTCGCCCGCGTCATGCCAGGTATAGGGGAACGGGCGGGGCACCGATCCGCCGCCGTGGTGAATCCGTAGGATCTCCTCCAGCACGATGCGGAAATCCTCCCCTTTGGGCGCTCCGCTGCTGAAGGCGCCAGGCACATTCTCCCATGCCATGTACCGGGGGCGGATCTGGGTTCCGGTGCGGCCCCGTTCCCGTTCCGCTGCGCGCATCTCCTTGATGATGCGGATCTGCTCCATAAAAAGGCCGGAGCGGGCGCCGGACAATCCGGCCCTCGCCCCGGCGACCGAGAGATCCTGACACGGGCTGCCCCCGCAGATGATATCCACGGGGAGCAGCAGTCTCCCGCTGAGTTTGGTGATGTCCCCCTTGTGGGCCATGCTGGGGAAACGGCGCGTGGTGACCTCTATGGGGAATGTCTCGATCTCGCTGGCCCAAAGGGTTTGGATGCCGTGTCTGGCGGCCCCGAGGGGAAAGCCGCCGATGCCGTCAAACAGGCTTCCCATTGTCGTCGTCGTCGCAAGCTCCACATCGCTCTTTTCCGTGCAGGCACGAAAACTCGCTCGTTCCGCTGCTCCTCCTCTCCCCACGCGACCCGTTTCACTGGGCTCGCGCGGGGGCCCCATCACATTACTCATTTTCTTGCCACCGCCTGCACGATAGTCCGGGTGGTGTTGACGGCAGCCTGGGCGGTATAAACGGCGGACATGATGTTGGCGCGGGTGGTGGTGTCCAGGCCGAAGGTGCCGGCGATCCGGGGCACCTCATTGGCGGAGAGCATCAGGCCGAGGCCCAGCAGGGCGTGGTCCTTGAATACCATCAGGCCAGCCACCAGAATGGTGGACTGGAGGAAGGCGGTGAGGCACAGGCCGATGACCTGCTTGATCCACTGGACAAAGCCGTCCGTGTAGCCCCTGGGGATAGAGAACATATACAGGCTGCCCACGGCGATCTGGATGAGCAGGATGCCGCCCCGCTTGAGGTTGCTGAAAAACACCTTGATCACCGCGTAGGCCATGAGGATGATGCAGAAGAGGATCATAATGGGGCTGGTGATGACGCCCAGGCCGAAGCCCCCCGCGGCGCCGGTCATCTCCGTGATGCTCTCCACCCCGTTGAGATCCTCGATGATCTGCTGCCCCACTGTCCCAATGTTGGTCCCAAAGCCGGTGAGCCCGGAGGCGAAGGTCCCCTGCAGGGTCACCGACAGGGAGTAGAGACGCACCGGGACAGTGGTGAAGAGACACACGGACAGAAAGCCCTTCAGGATATTCAGGGCGGTGTCCTTGAGATTGGCCCGGCCGGTGGTGTATTCGATGCCGCACTCGAAGACGCACACCACCAGGCTGACCCCGAACAGGGCCCAGCCCAGCTGGGAGAAAAACAGGACGATGGCCTGCACCCAGTCCAAGTCGAACAGCTCCACGCCCATGTTGCCCATCTCGGCAAAAAAGTTTCCCAGAAAGCCCACCACCTGGCCGTAGAACCAATCGATCAGGTTGTCCATGACGGTGGAGGCCACAAAATCCAGGATAAAGATAAGACCTCACCCCATTTCCATACCGTGCTCTTGTGGGGGCGGATCAGGCATACCCAGGTCTCCAAAATCTTTGTTTTTATTTTGGAAAAGCCATAAGAGCGCCTCGGATTCTTGTTCCTCCTCCGGCGTATATTCGCAGAAAGGTTCCTCGCCTCCGTGCTCGATCAGGTGATTCGCAATTTCGGGAATTTCCCATCCATCCGCTATCAGCCTGGCCGCACCCCGGAGTTCGAACGGGTTGAAGGTATAGAGATCCGCATAGTTAAAGAGATCCGTTGCAACAATCTCACCAAGATCCCGTTTAACCAGGGCCAAATCCACATACAGAGAATCATAAAAAGTGGAACGTCCCATTGTCCCCTCGACTTCCGGATCTTCTGCCAACCGAGCGTAGCACTCCAAGGAAGACTCAGATACCTGTGGCAGCAGCGTGCGAACGCGGGAATCAAATTCTTCTCTCTGCATGGCGTCCTCCTTTAAATTCCAATGATGCCCCAGATGTAGTTGGGGGCCAGCAGGACGAAGACCAGGCAGACGAAGAGGATGACCGGCCCCGCCCATTCGAACTGGCCATGCTTCCGATAATCAAAGTACGCCATGGCGAGTTTGGCAAAGAAGGCGATGGCCAGCACCATGCTCAGGGCGGGAAAGACCACATTGTCCACCACAGTCTTGATCTGGCCGGAGGCGTCCGTCCAGGTCTGCTCCACCGCGCCGGCCACATCCCCGCCCGCGGCGAAAGCGGGCACGCAGAGGCACATGGCCAGGGTGAGAACCACGAGGAACATCTGAAAAATACGTTTCCGTTTCATGTTCGTTTTCCTCCTATTAAAAGAATGGAGGGCCGCCCTGCGGGGCGGCCCTCTGGATCAAATGAAATGGGTGCTGCTTAGTAGCCGGTGCGGGGCAGGGGCTCGGCGGGCTTGTAGACCCGGGTCACCCAGCGGGAGGTGGCCATGATCCACTGTCCGTTGTAAACGCCGCCAACATCCGCCTGGTTGACGAACTGGGTCCCTCCGGTGAGCCAGGAGACCACATTGCAGGTCACCTGCGGGGCCTCCACCTGCCGGAAGTTGGCGGGAACCACGCCGAACACCACCATGAACTCGGTGACGGCTTCATTGGAGGCCAGCCCCAGGGCGGCGGGAGAGGCATCCAGCACATAGTTCTGCTGGGTGCTCAGGTTGTCGTACATGGTCCGGTAATTGGGGTTCAGGTTGGTCTTGTAGACCAGCTTATAATTTCCGGGTACGTTGTAGGTGCCGGTGACGATCTTGTCCAGCCGCACCGCCTGGGTGGGCAGGGTGTCCCTCCAGTAGAAGGAGGTGAGGCTGGTGGTGGAGTTGTTGCCGATACCGCTGAAATCGTAGCGGATCTGCTGGCCGGGCATGACCTCCACATAGCCGGTTTTCTTGATGCTGACGTTGGTATACAGGGATTTGTTGGTCATGGCTGCCCTGACGATCTGGCCGGCGTGCTCGATCTCCACCTCGATGGGGGTCTGGTCCAGGCCGTAAAAATCCGCGGCCTTGGATTCCACGATTTTGTACCGGCCCAAAGGCAGAGGCCGGGAGGAGGCCACGCCGTTCTTGTCTGTCCGGATGGTATCCACCAGATTGCCGGTGCGGGCGTTGTAGATCTCGAACTCGGTGTTGGGGATGGGCGTCCCGGCGGGCCAGCCGTTCATGGAGTTGTAGTCCGCAGAGGTCTTGGTCACCTGGATCTGGCCGGTGATGGCGGTGTTCTCCCAGGTAATCTCCGTGGTGGTTCCATCGGTGACGTAGACGGTCTTAAGCTGCTCATCCACGATGTAGCCCTCATTCTCCAGTTCCCGCAGATAGTAGCGGCCGGAGCTGGGCAGGTCGTTGATGTAGACATAGCCCCGGTCATCGCTGGTGTACTGGCCGATGGGATTCTTGCTGCTGTCGTAGAGCAGGAAGGTCACCCCATAGATGCCCTCCCGGGTATCCGCGTCGATCTTGTGGATGAGGATGCCGCTGAACGCCTTGTTGGTCACCGTCAGGGAGACGGTCTTGCCGCCCTCCACCTCGAAGTAGTGAGGCGTGGGATCTACCTGGAAGCCCTCCGCGGCCACAGTCTCCACGGCGTAGTAGGCCCCGTCCTCCAGGGAGACAAAGACCCGGCCATCTTCGCCGGTGGTCACGGTGTCGATGAGTTCATCGTCCACCTTACGGATCTCGAAGGTGGTGTTGGGGATGCGCTCCGTCCGGTCCGCCTCGTTGACCTTGATGATCTCCACGCCGCCGATGGGGTCGTTATAGAACGTCAGGGTCTGGGTGTCCTCGGGATTGACCTGGACGGTCTGCGTCTGGGTGGCCGGGTCGATGGTATACCCCTCGATGGTCTTGGTCTCCTTGACCACGATGGTGCCGGTGACGCCAGAAATGCGGATCTCACCGTTCTGGTCGGTGGTATAGAGGCCCAGACTGGACAGGTGGCCGTTGGCGTCATCCACATAGCCGCCGTCCGCGTAGGTCAGCTGGAACTCCACCCCAGCCAGAGGCTCCTTTGTCACGGAGTCCAGTTTCCGGATGACCAGAGTGCCCTTGGCCTCGTTGTAGAAACGCAGCGTCTGCACTTCTCCCGCCTTGATCTCGATGCTCTTGGGGGCGCCGTCCAACACATAGCCCTCCAGTGTCTTGGTTTCCCGGGCGGTGACAGTGGTGCCGGGTTCCAGATCGTTGATCACGATGCGGCCCGCCTCATCAGTGATATACTCGCCGTTGGAGGGGCCGACTACAGCGCCGGAACTGTCGGTCACCAGGAAGGTCACGCCCTCCAGGGGAGTAGTAGTGCCTTCGATGTACTTCTCGATCACGAGGGTAGTGCTGGGGGTGTTGTAGAACGTAAGCGTCTGCGTGTCATTGGGATTGACCTGGACGGTCTGGGTCTGATGGGCCGGGTCAATGGTGTAGCCTGGGATGGTCTCCACTTCGGTGACCACCAGGGTGCCCACCACGCCATCGATCTGGATCTTCCCGTCCTGGTCGGTCTTATAGATACCGTTGCTGGAGATGTAGCCGTTTTCGTCCGGCACATACTCGCCGGTGCTGGTGGTCACTTTGAACGTGACCCCCTCCAGCGGCTCGCCGGTCAAACTGTCCCGTTTATCAATAATGAGGGAGCCGGCCTTGGAGTTGGTAATGACTACCGTTTGGGTGTCGCCATTTTCTCCAATGACCACATTGGTGGAGGGGGCGTCCATCACATAGCCGGAGGGGCTCCGGAGCTCCGAAATGACGTATGCGCCCGGAGCCAGGTTGGTGATGTGGATCTCGCCCGCCGAGTCGGTGGTGAAAATACCATTTTGGGTGAGGGTAGAATCGCCAATGACCCCGTCCAGTCCCACCTCGCAGCCTGCCGCCGTAGTCACCCGGAACTGGGCGCCGGCAAGGGGCTGCCCGGTGGCGCTGTCCCGCTTCTGGATGATCAGCTCCCCCTTGGGCTGGTTCTTGAAGGTCAGGCTGACGGTGCGCCCCTCTTTGATTTGCACGGTCTGGCTTTGGGTGTCGATGATATATCCCGGCGGTGCGGAGACCTCCGTCACCACCACGCTCTTGCCGGGGGACAGTCCCTCGATGCGGATCTCACCGTTTTCATCGGTTCTGAAAATGCCGTTGCTGTCGCCGATGAGGGTACCGTCGGCATACACGACTTTGAACTCCGCATCGGGCAGGGTCACGCTGGGGTTGGTGGCACAGACCTTGCGGATCAGCAGGATGCCGTCCGGCATATTTTCGAACCGCACGGTGATGACCGACTGCTCGCCGCTGTCCGCTAAATAGACCGTCTCAGAAGACTGGATGATGCTGTACCCGTCCGCCGGGTCCACCTCCTCCAGAATGTAGGCGCCCGGCTCCAGGCCCGTCCAGATGGCGGTACCGTTTGTTCCGGTCACCTTTTGGCCGATCACGGTGCCTCCTGTGCCCGAGGTGCCGCCCAGGTAGCGCAGCTGGAACGTGGCGCCAGGCAGGGCCTCGCCGGTAACGGAATCATACTTCTCGACAATGATGGCATTGAGCGGCACATTTTCAAATTGCACCGTCTTGCTCTCTCCGCCGTGGAGAATGACGGTCTGCCGGGTGGGTTCCTTCATCTGAAATCCAGGGGCAGGTTCAACTTCCTCGATGGTAAACTCGCCGGGATACAGACGCTGGCCCTGCTCGTGGAGGCGGATCTCGCCATTGGCGTCGGTGACGATTTCGCCAAAATCATAGGAATCCGGCGCGTCGGCAGCCTCGCCGTTGGAAGTGTAGGTCACATGGAAACGGGCCCCCGCCACAGGAGCGCCGGCGATACTGTCCACCTTATAAATGGTGAGTTCCGGGGCCTTGTGATCCTTGAACACGACCTCTTTTTCATCACCGGCATTGAGAGTAATCGTCTGCACCCGGTCAGCGTCCTTGTCCGGCAGATAGTAGGGGGCCGGGACGGACAACTCCGTGATTTGATAGGTGCCCGGCTGCACCCGCAGGGTGACGGTGCCGTCCTGTCCGGTGGTTACGTCGTGCTGATAGTCTCCGTCGATTGCCTCGATTCGGAACACAGTGCCGGGGATGGGGGTGGAGTCCGCCGCGTCCACCTTGGCGATGGTGAGCTGGGGCTGCTTGAGGTTGTCGAAGATGAGCTGCTGGTCATCGCCGGGGCCAAGCCAGATGGTCTGGGTGGGCTCCGCCGCCACCACATAGGGGTCCGGAACAGAGATCTCTGTCACCTCGTAGCTGTCAACGGGGAGGCCGGTCAGCGTTGCGGTGCCATCCGGCCCGGTGGTCACGTCGGTGTGGTAGCCGTGGTGGATGCCCCTGACCTCAAACACCGCGCCGGGGACCACCTCTCCGGTCTGTCCATCCCGTTTCAGAATGGTGAGGTTAGGGAGCTTGTGGTCCACAGCGGTGACAGAGATCGTGCCTCCGCCGTCAATGTCCGCCTGATCCACATGGACGATGACCGGATCTGTGAGCCGGGCGAACGGCTCCGGAACTGAGACCTCCACGAAGGCATACAGGCCCTCGGTGATGCCGGTGACGGTGATGATCCCGGAGGCGTCTGTGGAATCCGAGCCGATGACCTGTCCGTCCTTCAGGATGTTGAACACGGCGCCCTCGATGGGGTTATCCGAGTCATCCACCTTCCGCAGTTCGATCTTGACCTTGGCATCGTTTTCAAAAACCAGATCGACATCGTGTTTGCCATCCCAGTAAAACTCCTGACGCACCTTGTCGGGATCGCTGCTGGTGGTGTAGCCGGTGGGCGGCGTCACCTCCGTCGCCACAAACGATCCGATGGGCATGGTATCCCAGGGGACATCCTCCAGGTAGCCGCCCGCGCCGGTGGTGTAGGTGCCCGTGAAGTTGTTGTCCACGCCCTCGATCGTGATGACCGCACCGGCCAGACCCTTGGTGGGATCATCGGCATCCACCTTTCGGATGGAGCCCTCGCCGGTAATCTCCGGCGTATCCGTAAAGGTCACAGTGACAGTCTTGCCATTCTCATTGGGCAGGACCACATACTGGGGGCCGGCGTTGTCGATCCGGTACCCCTCCGGGGCCTCCAGTTCTGTGACGGAATAGGTGTTTGCGTCCAGGGGGGAGAGGGTATAGGTCCCGTCCGCCCCGGTCACGACCTCTCTGGAGTAGGTGCCGTTGGCGTTCTGGATGAGGAACCGTGCGCCGGGCAGCCCCTTGCTGGGGTTGGTGGCGTCCACCTTCTTTACGGTCAGTTCATACTGCTCATGGGTGACGGTGAGGTTTCCGATGATGATGCCCTGGACATCATAGGCCGGATGCTGTGTGGTGCCTGGGCCGGCATAGGTGTACTCATACACCTCGCAATCGCCCCAGACGCCCTGAGCGCCCAGGTCCAGGATGTACTGCACACGATCCCGGAGGGAGGTCCCGTCCACGACGTCATCGATGCTGGTGTAGTTGGTGTGCTGCAGGTTGTTGTAGACATACATCAATTCCTCAGCACAGGCCGCCACAGGATCTGAGAAGAGATTTTCCTGATAGCGCCAGACCACCGCCTGCACCCAGGCGTTCATGATCCAGGTGTAGTCACTGCTCCAGACCTCGTCCACGCCCAGGGCGTGGGCCCGGTCTGTGAAGATCCCGCGGCTGTGGGCGTAATAATACGCCATCATGGTCTTGACGGTGGGGTCGCTGATGGGCTGGGGGTCATTCCACTCGTGCCCTTCCAGCGACCACCCCATGCCGCCCCCGTGGTCGGCACAGAAGCCTGTGACGGTGTCGCCGTTGTAGTCGAATTTCATCTGGTGCAGATAGCAGGTATCCAGCGCCGCGGACTCGTAATAGACACCGTTGTAGGTGCAGTCCTCTAACTTGATCGTGTCCGGGCTGGCGGCCAGGGCCGCGGTGGGGAGCAGGCCCAGGACACACAGCAATGTCAGAAACATGGAAACGACGCGGTTTCTCAGGGAATGCTTTTGTTTTTTCATGCTCTTTCCTTTCCTCGAAATGGGGAAAGGCCGAAAGGGGCCGGCGAAACGCAAACAGGCTGCGGGGCGCCGGTCCCTACGGCCTGTTCCGTTTTCGATCCTTCGGATTTGATGGTTTCTCCCGCGGTTGCCTCGGGAGAGCGGTTCGCGCTCTGGAATGGAGCGGCTTATATCATGGGCATCACCTCTGTTTCTTCTGGATTTCGGGCAAAAAACTTCATGCGCCTTGGCACACTACGACCGGCGGCAAAACCATCGGCGCATGAAGTTTTCGCGCATCATTTCCGGTTGCTCCGAAAGAGCGAGGAAATGGCGCATCTCTAACTTTTGCTATGCTCTTGCATAGCAAAAGAATAGCCCCTCCTGTTTGGGAGGGGCCGCGCCGCTGTCGCAGCGGTCATCCGTAGGGGTTGTGGGTGGTGGGGTCGCCCAGGAGCAGGCAGCAGTAGGTGATGCCCTGCTCCACCGTGACCCCCACGCCCAGGCTGTCCTCGTCCGGGTCCAGCATGGCTTGGAGATGGCCGGGGGAGTTCACCCAGTTCTCCACTGCCTGCTGGGGGATATCCGGGGCCGCGGCTCCGGTGAATACTGTGAGGTTGGAGCGGAATCCGAAGGGGTAGCCTGCCTCCGCCACCGCCTCGCACTCCTCCCGGTTGTGGTGCCAGGTGTATTTCCTTCCGGTGAGCTCCTGGGCGGCGGCCATCAGCCGCTGGTCGATGGCCAGTTCCGCCAGTCCATGCTCCCGCCGCACCCCGTTGACCAGGGCGGCGATGTCCTGACGTGCCTGCTCCAGCGTGGGCGGCTGTTCCGGGGCGCGGCCGGTATAGGGCGCGCCGCTCTCGATCCGCACCGCTCCGTCCCAGTAGACATTGAAGTCCAGGGCCTGGCCCACATCCGCCAGTTTCACATAGTTATTGCCGTTGATGAGATACGCCTCCAACTGGATCTGCTCCCCGTCCAAATAGAACTGGTGGGTGCTGCGGACCGCTGTCAGGATCTCCTCCGCCGCGTGCGCCGCGGGACCGGCCAGGGCCATGCCCAGGACAATGCACGCCGAGGCCATCAGGATATTTTTCTTTCTGCTCATGACTTTGCTCCTCCTTCATAAAATTGTGATTGCTTTCCGCAAACACACAATACCCAGGAAGGGAGCAAAAGTCGAGAAAAATCGAGGGGTCTGGTGTAGAAAATGGAGGGGGAAAACGAAGCAGATCGACTAAATTTCCACTGCCTTCACGCACCAGCGGTACTCCCGCTGGTTCATGACGCAGGTGTAGAGGGTGATCATATTCTCCGCTGTGGCGGCAAGGCCGCCCCGGTCTGTCTCCAACACCTTGGACACGGACACCACCTCATAGGTGCGGGTGCCCAGCTTAGTGGTCAGAGAGATCTCGTCCCCCAACTCCAGGGTATGGATCTTCCCGAAGTGGTTGTTGACGCCCCGGTTGTGGCCGGCGAAGGCCACATTGCCGTCCCAGATGGAGGTGTCCTCGAAGTGGCCGGCGCCCCTGGCCAGCGTTTTGCTGTCCGTACCCTCATAGACCTTCACGGTGAGGCCAATGGACGGGATCTTCAGCGTCCCCAGATATCCGCCGGCGTAGTAGAGATCGCTGGTCACCTCAGTGTAGCCTGTGGTGGGAACAGAGGTCGAAGGGGCGGCAGAGGTATTCACGGCAGGGATCGTGCTGCCGGGGACGAAGACGGGGGCGGCTGTGCCGTTGACCGCCGCGCCGGTAGCGGGCATGGAGCCGGGAGCCAGATTGGGGGTGAGGGGCGTCCCGGTGTTCAGAGTGTCGGCGCTGGCGGTGCCGAACCCGGGCGGGATCAGGGCAGCGTTTTTGCTCACATCCTCATTCTTTCTGGCCCCGCCGTCCGCGGTGGCCACCGGCTCGAAGGATGTGGGGACACCATAGTCCGGATCGCCCGGCGCGTCGATGGAATACTCCAGCGGCCCGGCTGCACTGGCCGGAACGGTCAGGGCGGCGGTCAGGCACATCAGGCAGAGAAACGCGCATAATTTTTTCATTCAGTTTCCTCCTCGTCCTGTTCATGTTTCCGCTTATAGAGCAGGCATCCGCCGATGACGCCGCCGGCGGCGAATACCACTCCCAGGGGTACCAGGATATAAGCCCAGTTGAACTGGGCGGGCTTGGCCTCATCGGGAGAGACCTCCGGGACAACCGGCTCCAGAGGCGTGCCCTCAAAAATAGCCACATAGCGGGTCTTGTTCAGGGCGATCCGGCTGACGGTTCCGGTGTAGTCCGCCTTGACGGTGTAGCCGGTGACATAGCTGCTGGTGGCGCTGCCGGTGTAGGTGGCCACCGCCGTAAAGCGGTCCCCCATAGCGTAGCCGTCTGTATTGGCGGTGTTGTCCGTCTGCCAGCTGATATTCTGGAGGGTCAGGGTGCGGCCATCCTCCTCAATGGTCTTGGGGATATTGGCGGTGTCCTGGCTGGCCAGATTGGGATAGCTCCGGGTGGCGGAGACCTCACGGGTGGAACTGCCGTACCCGGCCACCTCCACCTGAACCGTGTCCAGCTGGAGGGTCAGGATACCGGAGAACCCATCCTCGGTGATGAATTCCTTCTCCTGGGGGAGCAGGGCCAATACAGATTCCATGTCCTTGCTTTTGCTCTGGAGGGAGACGGTCTCCGTGTGGGGACGGCTCTCATTCTCCGGCAGTTCCTGCTTGAGCAGATCCGTCAGGGTGTAGTGGAAACCGTCCTGTTCAAAATCTGACCGGGGGATGCCGGCGGGATCGTCCTCCGGGGACAGGTCATAATATTTGCGGATCTCTGTGCCGTCCTCGCTCCGGGAGACGGATGTGGGGTAGCAAACCTCCGGGGCCGCGGATGGCTGGGAAATCACAACAGACTCCGCCGCCAGAGCGGAGGGCGCCAGCGCCATGGTCAGGCACAGGGCCGCGGCGCAGAGAGCGAGTTTTCGTTTCATGGCTGTCTTTCTCCTTCCGTTACATATTCATGCCGCCCATTTCGGGGCCAGCCTGCTCCGGGGACTCGTTCTGACGCTGGCTGGGCCCCTGCTCCAGCTCCATCCGGTAGGCGTCCAGCACGGCCCGGTCGAAGGCCTGTTTGAACTCCGGCGTGCAGGGAAAGCAGATGTCCCGGTACTCGCCCCGCACCTGGCGGCTGGGCATGGAGACGAAGGGACCGTTTTTCCCCTCCCTCACCTGGACGCCCCGGACGGCAAAGCAGCCGTTGAGATTGACCGAGGCGTCCGCCAGGATGGGGCCCTTTGCGCTTGGACGAAAGATCTTCACATGGATCTGCATGGGCAGCTGCTCATAGTTGGGGGGCTGACGGTCGTTGTTCTGTCTCATCGTTCACTTTTCCTTTCACTCATGTATTTCTGCGTGCGGAGGGCCAGCAGGTCATACGCCCAGGGCTCCACCTCCAGGGAAAGGTAGGCGCCCTGCCCGGTGATCCCGTCCGCCCGATACTTCAGCACCAGAGGCATGGGGTCAGCCTTGCGGTGCAGGATACCGGGGGATACCCAGCCGGTTCCGGCCACATAGACCTGGTGGATGGCGGACTGGGCCTCGCCGGACAGGTTCAGCCACAAAAAATTCCCCTGGAGCTCCTGGGGGAGCCCCTCCGGGGCCGGGAGCGGCTCGACCACATTGCCTTTGATGCGATAGCGCAGGGCCAGGGAAGCGATACAGGCTTCGGCGGCTTTGGCCGCCTCCGGCTCCTGGGCCCACAGGGGGAACTGCCGGTAGTCCGAGGCCAGCACGTCCTCGGCCGTTCGGTCACCCGGGAGCAGGGGCAGGCACTTCACCAGCTCCAGGACGTGGACGCCATCCGTGAGTCCCAGCGCCCGGATGCCCGCGGAGGGCAGGGCGCGGTAATGGGTCAGGGCCTCCTCCAGAGTAGAGAACTGCTCCATCCCCCGGCCTTTCCGCGGAGGGTGCTTGGACAGCCGGCGCAGGTCATCGATGGTGTAATAGGAAATATTCATCGCTGCGGATCACCTCATTCCATCGTCATCCCGCCCATTGCGGGGGCGTCGCTGTTTTGCTCCTGGCCCTTCAGTTCCATCAGTTTTTCCTTCGCCCAGTCCGGCAGGAACTCCTCCTTCAGCACGCCGGTGAAGTCTGTCCGGTTCCAGCGGGTCATCTCCCCGTCCCCCAGGCAGGTGCAGCGGATGGAACGGCCGATGGCGGTGGGACTGCACCCAAAGCCGTCATGGGCGTACCAGAGTTGATTCTGAGGCGACCAGCAGGACTCCTTCAGGGTGTCCGGGGAGAGCACCAGCACCTTCCCCTCGTAGTCCAGGGTGGAAAAAGAGTCCGGCTCGCAGTGCTCTGGGCCAAACAGTTCCAGTCTGTCATACGCCTCCCGCACCTGGCCGATGAAGGTGTCCAAGCTGGCGCCGGCGGTATCCACGGTAAAATAGCGGTTGTGGACACCGTCATCCGGGATGTAGGCGCTTTTTTGCCACTGGCGGTTCTCCTCGCTGAGATACCGATCATAACTCGGCGCGGCGTCCTGCAGCGTGCTGGCCAGGACGAAGAGGGTGCGCCGGAAGCCCCAGCGGTCCAGAATGCTCCGGGACGCCTCGGGACGCAGGGAGCCGTCCGTGCCGCTGTAGGTACGGATGGCCCCCTCGATGTCTCTGGCGCAGGACACGTTGGCCTGGAAACTCGCCTGCCAGAGCGACGATTCTCCCAGTCTGCGGGCATCTGCCTGGGAGTAGGGATAGAGGTACACGTCACGCTCCATAGACCGTATCCCCCACCATCAGCCGCTCCTCCAGCTCGCCCATGCAGATCCCGGCGCTCCGCAGCATCTCCAGCAGGTACTCCGGCACATCCCGCAGGTCGTGGTCGTAGCCTGCCTCGCAGATGGTGACCGTGTTCTCCTCCTCGTCCGCGTAGGCGCAGAGTTTGACCCCGGCGGGGATGCCGGCCTCCTCCCTCAGTTCGTCCGACAGGGTGATCTCCTCGTAGGAGAAGTCCCCGAAGGGGCACTCGCCCCCACAGCCGTCGCAGGGGCCGCACACCTCGGCCAGATGGACGGTCAGATCCACCGTCAGCTGGTGCAGGGCGTCCAGAGCGCGGATCAGCTCCATGGCGTTCATGGGGGTCTTCAGCAGGACCGCCGCCCCCTTCACCGTGTGCAGTTCGGCTTTCCCGCCGGCCTCCATGCCGCACAGTTTGAGGGCCGCGGCGGGGATCGTCACGGGACCCCCGGTGATGTTCTTTTGAAATTTCATGTTGACCTCCTTAATGATTCAGAGATTGGTTCGCCGCTGTTCCAGTCAAACAGCGTCATTTGTGTGGGTGCTGACCGGCTCCGCTCCCCCAGGTCGTAGTTGGCGATGAGCAGCTCCGGGAACTGGCAGTTCGGGTCATACCGCTGCTTGATATTGTTGATGCGGGTGGTCTCCATCAGGGAGAGGCCGGGGCGGTCGTACAGGCCGCGGACAAAGGCGTCATCGTTGTAGGACAGCAGGAACTTGCCCTCTATGGACAGCAGGGTGTCCCGCAGGCGGATGTGATCCCGTTCCGTGAAGCCGTCCTCCCCGATGTTCTGGTAGTAGCCCTCGGTGGCGTGGTAGGGCGGGTCCAGATAGAAAAAACTCACCGGGCGGTCGTACTGCCGGATGAGCTTTTCAAAGTCCTTGTTCTCGATGACCACCTTGGCCAGCCTCCGGTGGGCCTGCTCGATGAGAGGGAAATTGCTCCGCATATCGTGGGGCTGACTGCCGAAGCTGGTCAGCCCCGAGGCGTAGCTGTACCGGATCAGCTGATAGAACCACGCCGCCCGCTGGACGTCGCTGGCGGGGCTGTCTCTCGCCAGGGCGGAGCGGATGCGGTCGAAGTCCTCCCGCGCGTTCAGCACATACCGCAGCGCCTCCATCAGCTCCTCCGGCTTGTCCCGCACACAGCGGTACAGGTTGACCAGCAGGCCGTTGAAGTCGTTGTAGACCTCGAAATCGTTGCCGGGCGGCTTGTGGAACAGCACCCAGCCCCCGCCGCCGAACACCTCGATGTACCGCTCATAGTAGAGGGGGAACAGCCGGACGATCAGCTCCCGCAGGGCCTTCTTGCCCCCGATCCAGGACATGAAACTGTTCAGGGGGCATCACCCCCGTCCAGCGGTAGGCGGGTCTGCTCCGTGTCGAACCGCTCCCTGGAGCGGTTCAGGCCGTGGATGGCGGCGGCGATGCCGCCGATCCGCCGGGTCAGGTGGGCGATGGTGGCCCGCACCTCCTGCTCCGTGGCGGCGTAGAAGTAGCCGCTCCCGCTGCTGGCGATGGGCACGCCGTCCCGCCGCAGCTGATTGACCAGATGGCGCACCTCGATGCCCTTGATGTCAAAGGTCAGTTCCAGCTCCCGGCTGGTGGCGGCGTTATTTGCGCCCAGGTGATACCGCTCCAGATACTCTGCCAGCCGCTCTTTTTCCATAGTCGCTCCTTCCCGGGACCTGCTTTCCCGAAAAAGGGCGCAAAAAAAGAAGGGGCCGTCTGCCCTCTCGGGAAAACGGCCCCTGTTTCATCATATTGATCACATAGTCATGCCAAACTCCGGCTGAGGCTCCGTGCGTTCATGGCAGAACTCCTGTCCGTTGCGGCAGATGTATCCTGTCTCGGCGGTATTGAGGAGATAGCCCTGCTGTTCCAGTTGGGCCTCTCCATACGCTTTCAAGTCGATGCCCCCTTGCAGAACAGGGTCCCGGAACACCGTCTCTCCCTGTTTTTGCAGCACCTCCTCTCCAAACCGCGCCGCGTCCTGGGCCGGGCAATAGTCGTAGCAGTTCAGGTTCGCCGCGATGTCCAGCGCCAGTTTCAGGTCGTGGCAGTGCTCGTATTCCAGCGCCGCCCGGAACTTCTCCAGAAAGCGCGGCGCTCCCTGTCCCTGCTCCTGGAGTACATACCCCAGGTCGTTGCCGTCATAGATCAGGTCTGCCAGGTCCTGGTATTCGTCCAGGCCGATGGACAACTCCGGCAGGGAGCACCGCACATCCAGCAGCCTGCACTCCTGGATGTTTTGAACCTTCAGTTCCCGCAGGGCCAGCCGGATCTCGTCCATCCGGCCCTCCTCCTCGATGGTGCTGTCCGGCAGGCACAGCCACACACCCTCCGGCACGGCGGGGGAGGTCAGCAACAGCCGCAGGCTCCAGTCCGTATCCGGCAGCGTATCCAGGTTTGTGCCGTCATAGACCTGCTGGGGTTCCCGGCCGGGCAGCACCACGAAGCAGTCCCCCACGAAGATCCCCAGGTGGCTGTCCTCATAGTTCCAGCCGATCTGTTCCAGATTGGCGTAGGGGATGAGTTCCGGCCGGCCAGCCTCATACCGGAGGTAAAATTCCCCCAACTGCTCATAGCTTCCCGCCGGGCAAATCACCTCATAGTCCGGGAGGGACAGCAGGAGATTGACAGCGTCCTTTGCCGCCTCCGTGGTCAACTTCCGGACTGCCAGCTCCAGCTCGTCCCCGGTTTTTCCGGAAAGCTCCTTCAGCTGACCAGTGGAGATCACGGCGGCCGCCAGTTGAGACTGTTCCTTCACCGACAGCGCCTCCAGCCGGTCCAAAAGCCACTGTTGCTCCAAGTTTTTCTTCTGCGCCTCCATTATGTCATCTCCATTCCGCTCATCTGTTCTGCCTGCTGTTCGGAAATGCCAGGGGAACTGTCCACAATATCAAAATGGCTCCATTTCCCGCAGCAGGGGCAGGCGATGGTGCCTCCATAGGCCCCATCGATCTGCTCCTGTGTGACTACGCCGGGTTCCTGACAGCACTCGTTGATCACGGTCACCAAATGGGCCGTTTGTAAGACCTCCGGCCGGTACCGGAGGTTGAAGGGGACGAAGTCCACCCATCTGGGGTTATCAAAGATGCGGCTGACGTGAAGCTGCAGTGCTTCCTTCCGCAGTTCTCCAACCGGCGCCTTCCGATAATTGTGTTCCATGCCCCACTGGGTTAGGGCATCCAGAATCTCCTGCTCGCCCTTTTCCCGAATCAGCCGCTTCGCCGCCTGGTACCAGACCGATTCCTCGATATCCCCAATGGCTGTTTCGACGCCGGACCAGGAGCTGTACTTCTTATTGCGGCCGGAGCCGGTGCTGATGCTCTGAAATGTGCCGAATCTCCACCGGAGATCCTCAAATTCCAGTTTGGAGAAGTCGATCTCCCGCAGATTGCGGATACGTTGGCTCTCTATATCCAGCATACTCAAAGCCCTCCCATCTGGGGCCCGTCCATCGCCTGCGTCTCCTGCTGGAAGACTGGCATCTGCCCGCCATCCTTCCGGCGGATCAGGCCGTAGTCTGTGATGGCGGCGCTGTTCTCATCCAGCATCCGCTGTCCGACGCGGGCGGCCTGGGGCGTCTGGAACAGCTCCTCCGGCAGATCCGGGTACTTCTCCCGCAGTACCAGTTCTGCATAATCCCAGGTTGCCGCCACCTCCGGGCGGAACTCATAGTTCTCCAGGCCGTGCATCAACTGGATGGCGTCCTGCAGGCTGGGGTGCCCGGCTACCGACAGCAGGGCCTTGTACTTGATTCCGTCTGTTTCATCCCAGACGCGCTTCTTCTGCGCCAGATGCTTTGCAAATTCGTTTGCCATGCCAATGCTGCCCTCCTGGTCGATGGCGTCATTGACCGCATCCCGCAGGGATGGGATCTCGCAGTCGACGCATCGGAAGGCGCACTCGTCCAGCGAAGCCGCGTCCACTTCGCTAACCACCCGCCTGATATCGGCATCCCCGGCTGGCAGGTTCAGGATGGTGGCCTTGTCGTTGGCATAACCAGGATTATCAAAGTATCCCCTGGACACCTCCAGCACCACCGGGGCGCTGGGGTGGGCGAAGCAGAACATCTCACCTTTCTGATAGACCTCTTTGAAACCGGCTCCCGGTTCCACGTAGCCCCGGCTGGTGAATACGCCGCCGGATTCCTCCTGGTGCTGTTTCCCCAGCACTTCCAGCAGGGCATCCCGGAATTTGCTCCCCGGCTCCGAGGTGTCCAGCAGGGACATGGCCTCCTCGGAGAGCATCTCGCCCTCATACAACAGCGCCCCAAGTTCCCGCGGGTCGGAGACTTGGGGCGCCAGGAGGCAGATATCCGCGTTGTAGGTCAGGTTGATGAGGCGGGAGAGGGGAATAGGGGTTCCATAGTTCTCCTTCTCGATCTGGAGCAGGCCGTCCAGCCCCATGCGGTCATCCTCGCTCAGCATGGCCAGGCGGCCGGCCAGGAGGTTCAGTTCCAGCAGGTCCACATTCTGGCCGATCATCTCGGTTGTGATGCTGGGATAGTTGATTTTGGTCAACTCGTTATGGGACGCTCGGACATCCTGGATGCGAGCCTTTTGAAGCGCGTCTCGGAACTCCGCCTGAGTGCAGGGCATAGTCAACACCGTGGAGGTCTTGTAACTTTCCGGGCCGCCGTTGCTGATCTCCACCTCAAAGATTTTCTTATCCAAGGGTCATGCCCCCTTCCGTCTGTTCTTCCCTCTGGATTTCGTAATTGCTGGGGTCCGCCCCCGGCACATCCCAGCCCGCCATAGAACCGATCTCCATGGCCTGGCGCTGGGCGGGGGTGACGCCCCGCCGCGCGTTTAACTCGTCCGCCAGTTCCACGTTCCGCTCCTTATCTCCGGTGTCCCAATCGGAGGGGTAGTAACCGCTTTCTCCCCGCTTAATGCAGATGAGCTGGCCGGTGGTCATCAGGGTGGAGAAACACAGTTCCGGCAGGCCGTCTGCGATTGTAGGTGCAAATCGCTCCTGCTCTGTCTGGATGCTCCAGCTGTCATCTGCGTTCCACAGATGGACGTACAGTTCTCCGCCGTCCACCTGGATCTCACGCTGCTCAAATCCCTCGCCCCAGCCGTCCGATGCCTGGCCGGAGAGGAAGTCTTTTAGGGTGGACAGTTCCTCCGGGGAGAGTTCTCCGATGATCCGGCACTCTGCCACGCCCCAGAGCTGTCCGCCGCGCTCCTCCGCGGTGAACTCCGCGGAGCGCACTTTGGCATCCAGGCTGTCCTGCCCATGGTACCAGTGCATCAGCCCCCGCTCACGCTCCTCCGGCATCCGTTCTTTTATGAGAGCGCCCAGGATCTGATTTTCGTATTCCAGCAGCGTCCGGCCGTCCCATTCCTCGCCGGTCTCATCTACATCGCCCCACTCGTTTCGCGGATAGAAGTCGGCGGTCAGGGGCATATAGAGCTTCAGCAGAGTGGGCTCCGGGGGCTGGACGGTGAACCGATCCTCCCCAATGACCACCCCCAGCTCCCGGCCGTTGTCCCACTTCACATGGAAGGTGCCCAGGTCGTCGATGGCCCTCAGGGTTCCTCTGGAACCGGGCGGGATAGGCCGTGGGTCGCTGCCCATCTCGGTGAGCTGGATACGGCTGCCTACGGGGTACTGTTCCCGCAGAAACTCCAGCCACTCTCTTGGTACTTCTCGCACACTACATTCCTCCTCTAAGTCGGCGCCAAACTGGGGCGAAGTCTGTTCCAGTTCCTCCTCATCACCTTCCAAATCCAGGCCGAATCCACTTAGGTCGGGGGGCTCACTGTAATGGGCTGTGCCTGCGTTCAGATCCTCTTTTACATTGCGCAGCCCGGCCTCGGAGTTCATCGGCATATAAAGCCATTGGCCGTTCGAGTCATAAATATAGATGTATTCGACGCCATCCTGATCCCCTTTGCTCAGTTCCTCGAAAGTTTTTATCGTGGCCTCCCAGCCAGAACGATCCCCGTCCCTCTGATAGGCCACTGTCACCCCTGGCTGGGGGGCATCAAAATCATGGCGGCCTGAGTCAGGAACAAGTTTTTCCTTGAGACAGTACAGATCTCCCAGGGCCAGTAAAGCGTCTATTTTTTCCGGCGTATCATAGTATTTTACAAGAGTGGCGCCAGTTTCTTCTGGATATCCATCAAGTTGACAGAATATCGTGAGATATTGGTCATCCCCGATTTGCTTTGCAATATAACTTCTTGTTCCCATTTACATTCCCCCCAGTGTCATATTCTCATGGGGTTCCATCTGCCCCAGTTCCTGCTGGAGCATCTCCACCGCGCCGGTGACCACCGGATCGTCCCGGAAACTCTCCAGTTTGCGGTAGTCATCAAAGAACTGCTGTTCTCCGTCCAGGCATCGCACCAGATCTACGGCGGCGATGCCGTCTTTTGTAACCCCGATGCGTTTCTCCGCCCGGTCGCTGTCCTGATAGACTTGGATGGCCTCCTCCAAGGTCAGGTTCCGGTGGATCTGCTCCTTCCGAGTATTGCAGTCGGTGAGTACGAACCAAGCGTAGGTATGGGGTCTTCCAGGATCGGCAGCGTCCCGCAGGGCCTGCTTTCCGGCCTCAGTCAGCCCGTAGTTGCAGGCCCGGCGGGGATTCTCCTCCCCGGCGAAGTCCAGCAGGATGTCATCCACCGCCTTTTTCACCTCCGGATCGTCTGTCAGGGTCTCGTGGCGGAAGCCGGTGGTGTTCCGGTAGGGCAGTTCCTCCCGGATGGTCTGGAGATACTGCTGGGGGTCTGTAAACTCCTGCCGCTCCCCGCTGGCGTAGGTCACCCGGCCCACCAGCTTGTTTTGCCTGGCCAGCTCCTGCTGGCGCAGATCGTAGCAGTACAGGTATCCCTGATAGTCTCCAGGCCGCGGGGTACACCGCAGGCAGAAACGGTAGTTTTCCGTCTCTCCGATGTACCCATAACTCCGCCCGTCCTCTGTAATGGCCCCGCCATTTTGACCGCAAAATTTTTGCATGGATGGCAGATCCTTCAGTGGACCGTCCTTCCGCATGGCCTCCACAAATTGCTGCAGGGCCTCCTTGAATTCCGGCGTATTGAACTGATCCCCGTTGTGGGGCCACCAGGTGGAACAGAAATCTTTTCCGCCGGAACCAAAGTCCAGCCGGAGATGGCCCACTGTGCCAAGCTCCAGATCCTGTTCCCCGCTGGGGTGGGAATAGAAAAGGCCCGCTTCCTCACGGGAAGCGGGCCGAATTTCGCAGGTCATAGGAAAGGGATACTCCAGCGCGTTAGCGTGACAGTATTCCAAAAGTGTCATACTCCCTCCAAACAAGAGGAATTGACCATTCACTCTGCGGGATATTGTAGACTCACGTTTCAGAGGGACGGGGGAGAGGACAGAACCGATCCGATTGACATAGGAACGGTCCTGTAAAGCAACTGCTCTCCCGGCGTCGCGTATTGTTCCACGGATATCATATCGGTACCAGGTGCTTGGGACATCCTCCGCGGGGATCTTCTTGGGTGTGAACAGCACCTCCCGTCCAAACAGCACAGCAGACCGCATGGGGTCTATTCTAATATTGATTGTTTGATCTCTACGCATACTCACACCTCCATTTCGTTTTCAACAACACTACCACACACTTTTTGAGAAGTCCACTGAAACATTCAGCTGCTCTTTTCTGCATCAGCCAAGCCCTCCCATCTCCATCCCTTCCGCCTGCTCCTTCTGGTACTGCTCCGCGGGATCTCCCTGCATCAGCTCATCCAGGGTCAATGTCCCATGGTAGGCGATATAGCCGGATTCGGTAAAGCGCCCCTGTTCCTCCTGGATACGCTGCCGGCCGTACTTCTCGTAGTCATAGAAGGCGTCCAGCTCGCTGTCGTAGTCAAAGCGGCCGGACTGCTGGATCATGTGCCGCCCATATTCTTCCGGGGTGTGGACGTCAGGCACAAAGCCAAAGAGATCCAGGTTCTCGACCAGCCGGCGCAGCTGTGCGGAGTCCTCCGGTGCGGCGATAGCCGCTGCCGCCTCCAGCTTGCTCCACTCCTGCCGGGAGAGGCCGGAGCAGGCGCGGCACAGGCGGTTGAGGTCAAACACGCTCTCCTGGCCTTGGTCCAGGATGGATCGGAGTGACTGGGGAAATTCGCAGGATTGGATCGAGAGCCGGGCAAACTCCTCGCTCTCGAATCCGCTGCGAAAGATCAGCCGCTCCATCTGGCGCTCCGGCATGGGCAGAGAGAGAAAAACTGTCTGCCGGGCGTCGTGGACCGAGGTGAGGGACACATCTATCAGGCTGTCGCTGTACTTGTAGGCTGGAAAGTGGCAGCCGTCATAGAGCTGCTCCAGCCGCATCCCGTTGTCGTACACCACACCGTATGGGGTGATCTGACCGGATGTGTCGTTGAGGATCAGATCCAGGGCCGTCCTGCGGGCGTCCAGACGCTCCAGTTCCTCCATAGAGGCACAGCCGCCGTGGAGGTTCAGATAGTGATCCCTTCCGATCTGCTCCAGATTGGAGAAGTCTGTGATGACCGTGGCCTCCTGACAGCAGAAGGTCAGATTGATGAGGTCGGTCATATCGGAAGTCCCCAGTCTATACGCCATCCCCTGGAACTGTGCCAGTTCGCTGTCCGTGAAACTGTCCAGCCGCTTGACAAGGTAGTCCAGCTCATCCGCATTGACCCTTGTTCCCTCCAGGCGCTTGAGGATGGGGCACGGGCCCTCGATCTCCTCCACCGTGCAGTCCCTGGCCAGCGGGTCCCCGATGCCCAGGGACTCCAGCATCCCGATGGTGCTGTCGTACTGGTCCGGCGGGATGGGGAAGGGGATGGTGACCAGGCCGTATTCCAGGTGGTTTGCGTTATAGAGTGCTACTCGGATTTTCATGGGATCAACCTCCGTTTCTGCATGACTGCGGCACCGTACCGGGCGATCAGCACTGCGTAGATGATATCGAGAAAGATGCTGTCCTTAATCAGATGTGGGTCTGACAGTTCCTCCATTGCCATCGGAGGCCTCCGTGCGTATAGCCGTTTTGCCGCATAGAATAGGGGATAATCCTGGGCGGAAAAACCGTGCAGCCCAACTCTGTGAAAATCAATATGGGTGTATGAGAGAGTGGGGAAAGCCGCCTGCCAAAGCGATTCCCTGGAGGCCAGAAGATACGCCGCAGCCAGCCATCTGGGGTTCGGCTTACTCTCTTTTTCGCAGAAGCAGGATGTTTGCCAGTTTTCCATCCTGGTAAGGTTTCCCTGATCCGGGCCATCCCAGTTTTCCACAGCCCGGATTCGCTGCTGAAAGGCGGTGTGGGGAATTGTTCCGAAACACTCTATCACCAATTCCCGGTACCCAATCGCACCGCTTTCCAGCCGCTCGGCAATGTATGGGCAGACAGGAATGATGCATCCTTTCCGCTGATAATGCAGGCAGTACCGGCAATTCAGGTCTTCCGCACGGTAGCGGAATCGATTGAGAATTCTGATGCCGGAGCCCCGGTGCTGAAAACCAGGGACACTCATCATCATGCGCTCCAGTCCGGCCAGAGGCGTGTCCTTCGCAAAATATCTGGTCATATGCAGGTTCCTTTCCGGGCACAAAAAAAGCGGGGCCTGCTGAATGCTGCCGAATACTGGCAGCCGCAGGCCCCGCAATGTCCCATGTTATAGATTCATTTGTTGTGTTGATTCCTGCTGTCCCTGTCCCAGCTTTGTCTGGAGATCCGGGACGATGTACTCGATCCTCGTCCTGGCGGTTTGGATCGTTTTCAACTGTTTCTCCTCCGGCTCCGGGCCCTCCTCCAGCAGATAGTCCGTTGCCCGGTACAACTCTGTGAGTTCCTCTGGGGTGAAGAGCTGTGCATTGGAGATGAGGCCGGAGCGGACAGCGAAGTCCCGCTTTGCGCTCTGAAAATCTTCCTCATAGTAGTGGCCGTGGCTGACGCCGATGTGGTCATAGTCCCATGTCCAGGTGACAAACTGGTACCCCTGGCCGTTTTCCCGTTCCTGCCCCGCCAGCACCGCACCGCCGAAATCCGCAAGCAGATGGAATTTCTCCTGCAGCCCGGAGGCACGGAGCAGAGGCGTATGTTCCATGGCCTCCACATATCCATATACCTCGTCTGCTGTTACAGCCACCTGATGGTATAGTTCGCTGGCTTCCTCATTCTTGCTCCCCGCAGGCAGCAGAAAGACGTCGCTGTCTGGAGATACAAAAAGGACCGGCTGGCCGTGGAGGGATACCTCCAGCCGTCGGTCCTCTTTGATGGCGGATTGGATTCCGTCCATGCTCAATCGCCGTGACAACTCAGTCAGATATTTGTTTTTCATCAGAATACCTCGCAGTCCATTCATAAAATAAAATAAGGCCGGGACTCTGGATGCAGGGTCCCGGCCTAAAGTTCTCTGTGGCATCTTCGTTTCAATATGCGGGTTTGAGTCCCGTCTGAACGAAGATACAGTATGGAAATATCGGAAAAATGAGGCCCGTAGATTCATCGATCTACGGGCCTCGGAAGCCTTGAAAACACTGGGCTTTTCTGCCCAATATCTTTTTTAGCCTCCTCTTTTGGTGCCTCAGGCCGGGGTCGAACCGGCGACACGCGGATTTTCAGTCCGCTGCTCTACCAACTGAGCTACCGAGGCATATGGCGACCAAGAAGGGGCTCGAACCCTCGACCTCCAGCGTGACAGGCTGGCGTTCTAACCAACTGAACTACTTGGCCGTGTGGATGGTGGGAACAACTGGACTCGAACCAGTGACCCCCTGCTTGTAAGGCAGGTGCTCTAACCAGCTGAGCTATGCTCCCGTACCTGTCGTTCAAACGACAAGGCATATTATAACGTTCCCATCCGCATCTGTCAACAAAAATTTTTCAATTTTTGTCCTTTTCCTTACATATTTTTCAGCAGGCCCTTCAGGTCCTCCGCCGAGAAGTCGTACACCGCGTCACAGAACTGGCACGTCAGCTGGCAGCCGCCCTGCTCGGAGAGCATCTGCTCCAGCTCGTCACGGCCCAGGGAGATCAGCGCCCGTTCCACCCGTTCCCGGCTGCAATAGCACCTGTAGGATACCGGACACGTCTCCAGCACCTTCAGATCAAAGTCGCTCATCACGTCCCGCAGCAGCTGCTCCGGGTCGTCGTTTTTGTCCAGCAGCGCCGAAACCGGCCCCGCGGCCATGATGCCACCCTCCACCTTGGTGATGACGTCCTCCCCCGCGCCGGGCATCAGCTGGATAAGATACCCGCCGGCGGCCTTGACGCTCTGGTCCCGGTCCACCAGTACGCCCAGGGCACAGGCGGTGGGGATCTGCTCCGATTCCACGAAATAGCCCGCCACGTCCTCGGCGATCTCGCCGCCCAGCAGATCGATAGTGCCCACATAGGGCTCCTTCATGTGCAGGTCCTTGATGACCGTCAATGTGCCCTCATGACCCACGGCCGTGCCCACATCCAGCTTGCCGTCCGGCCGCAGAGGCAGGTCCACATGGGGGTTGGTCACGTAGCCCCGCACGTTGCCCTCGTTGTCGCTGACGGCCAGCACCGTGCCCAGCGGACCGCCGCCCTTGAATTGCAGCGTCAGGCTGGCGCCGTCGCTTTTCAGTGCGTTGCCCATCATGGACGCCGCCGCCAGTGTGCGGCCCAGCGCCGCCGTGGCCACAGGCAGCGTCTTGTGTATCTGCCGGGCGCGCTCTGTCAGGTCGCGGCTGCAAATGGCCGCCGCCTGCACCATGCCGTCGGTGGAAATAGCTCTTACGATACGATCTGCCATAGATATAACCCTCTTCCGTCTCACACGCCCCGCCCTTTTGGGCGGGGCGCGGTCATTTCTTTTGATCCTCCCGAATACCGGGCCGCTTTATTTGCGGACACAGCTGATGTAGACCCGTTGCTCATCCGCACGGGGCCGGCGCATACGCATATCGCCGTAGACCCGAACATCGCCAAAGCCCGCCGCTGCCAGCCAGGCGGTCAGTTCCTCCACAGAGTAGGCCCGCTGCCGGTGCACCTCCGCGCTGCGGCGCCATGCGCCGTCGCCGCGGCGGCGGAACAGGTCCATGTAGTAGGTACAAAGGCCCCTGTGGTACTCCGTCCGCCACACGCAGTAGGTATCCTCCGTCTCATCCAGGAATACCTGACCGTCCAGCGCCGCCAGCTTAGCCGCGGTGTTCACGTCGAACACCAGCATCCCGCCGGGGGCCACAAACAGATGCAGCCGCCGGAATGTCCGCTGTACGTCCTTTGGGTCCGTCAGGTAGTTGAGACTGTCCAGACAGCACACCGCCGCGTCCACCGTACCGTACAGGTCCAGCTTCGGCATGGACTGGTGCAGGAAAACAGGCGGCACGCCCTGTGTCTCCCCGCCCTTGCTCATGGCCGCCGCCAGCATATCCTCGCTGCCGTCCACGCCGATGACCTCGTAACCCCGCTGCGTCAGCAGCCAGCTCATGGTCCCGGTGCCGCAGGCCAGGTCCAGCACCAGCTTCACCGGAATATGGCTGCGGCGCAGCAGCTTCTCGATGAAGTCCAGCCGCTTTCCATAGCCCACATCCTCGGTCAGCGCGTCATATGAACCGGCCAGCGCCTCGTAGCAGCTCATTTCTTCTCTTTCTCCTTCATCTTCTCCAGCACGCTCTCATACCCGCCGTTGCCGTAGATCAAGCTGCGGTTCACTCGGCTGATGGTAGCGCTGGATGCGCCGGTGCGTTCCAGAATGTCGTTGTAGATCATCCCATCATTCAGCAGCGTGGCTACCTCGTAGCGCTGCTCCATGCTCCGCAGCTCAGACACCGTGCACAGGTCCTGGAAGAAGTTATAGCACTCCTCCTCCGTCTCCAGCATCAGAATGGCCTTATACAGCCGGTCATTCTTTTCTTTCTTTCCGATCTTGGACTTTGCGGTTCGAACCATGATCGTCTCTCCTTCTTTCTCCCTTTTTGGGTACTGATGCCAGTATAGCATTTTAGTCTGCGAAAGTAAACCACCTTATTAAAAATATTTTTGTCGACTAAAGCTGTAAAGCGTCACAGCAGCTGCCCACCTCCGCCACCTTCAAAAACGCTTTATATCGATGCATGCTCAAATAACATTTCTGTATGTTCATATAATGAACATCAATTTTACTTATTTATAAGTTAAGCATATAATGAGGTCACCAAAAAGTCCAGGAGATGGTAACGATAGGGAAAAACGAGTTTGCCCCCGGCGCGAAGGCCGCGCTGTACTCCGAGGCGGAGCTCCATGTATAAACCACACATCACCATGCCTTTCTCTCCCCCAAAAAGACAGCGGCGGAC
>OLSL01000597.1_pt1 | contig 38881 bp, 34 predicted proteins | sample 1672511 | NCBI WGS metagenome assembly OLSL01 (sample SAMEA3136694, study PRJEB25190) | human gut metagenome | biome: human gut; feature: human-associated habitat; material: faeces | place: Austria | collected 2013
CTCCCGCAAAGTGGGGCGTGCAGATTGCGGGAATGATTTTTCAAACACGCTCTAGGCCACACAAATGAGGGAATTACGTTATGAACTATGGAAATATTAAATCTTACGACATTGCAGACGGTACCGGGGTGCGGGTAAGCCTGTTTGTATCCGGATGCCGGCATCACTGCAAGGGCTGCTTTAACGCCCCTACCTGGGATTTTAATTATGGGGAGCCATACACAAGGGAAACACAGGACAAGATTCTGGAACTGCTGGCACCGTCTTATATAGAGGGCTTCTCTTTACTTGGCGGTGAACCCTTTGAGCCGGAGAACCAGCCGGTCCTGGCAGAGCTTCTGGAAGAGATCAAGAGCACTTACCCGGAGAAATCCATCTGGTGCTACAGCGGATATCTTTTCGATAAGGACCTGGCTCCTGGAGGCAAGGTCTATACGCCTTACACAGATCGTATGCTTTCTTGCATTGATATTCTGGTGGACGGGGAATTTATTCAGGAACTGAAGGATATTTCCCTGCAGTTTCGGGGAAGCAGCAATCAGAGGATTCTGCATTTGAAGGATGGGAAATTGGTAAAGGAAGGGTTATAAACCCGCTCAATTCCACGCAATACACCATGTATAATTCAAAACCGTAATGAGAAATCAGCAATTATTATTGGCCCATCATAGTAGTTATCCCTGATAATATGCCAGGCACCAGATAACCTGCCTATGAGCTGTCCGATTTCTCATTACGGTTTTGTATTTATTATTTCTCTGGATTCAATTTTTCAACTTCTGCAAGAATGCTGTTCATCTCATATAATTTCAGCTGCTTTTTCAGTTCTTTCATATTGATGTTCAGACGCATGTCTTCCAGGCTTTCTTCTATTACAATGTCACGCTTCATGGTTGCCAGCTGCTCGCTTAAATAAACCATTTCTTTGTTGGTTTTTAAAGCTTTTAGCGGACTTCTGCCGATGCCAAGGCTTTCCTTCCAGAAGGTATTCAGCTCTTTCTCTTTCTTCGCTACGCCCTCGCAATCTTCGATTGCCTCGTAGATAGCATCTAAACTGCGGTACTCTTCCACTAACGGTGCTGCTGCAGAGGAAACACCTTTACAGCCTGGAATGCCGTCTCCCGGGTCTCCTGTGATGGCAAGAAGCACCGGGATCTGCTCCGGGTAAACGCCCTCTTCGGAATGGACGATTTCCGGGGTGTATTCAAATACATTAGGAGGAAGCGCCTCATAGGCATCTTTTCCATAAAGGCCGTAGGCATCCTTCAGAGCCTCCAGCTTGTCTCTTGTAACCACGCGCCACATGCGGGTGTATTCGCTTACCAGCTGGAAATAATCGTGGTCCTTGGTAAGCACATAGGTCTGAAGCTCCGGCCCCTGGAATTTCTCCACCAGGGAGGCGGCGTAGTCATCTGCCTCGTAATCCGGACTCATAAATACTGGACAGCCAATGGCTTTGAGGAACTCTTCCATCTGTACAAACTGATTCTTCAGAGGCTGAGCTGTCTCCTTTCGGTTGGCTTTGTAAAAGTCCGCTCCAAGCTGGGTGCGGCGGAAGGTGTCTCTTGTCATATCAAAAGTGAAGGCAACATATTCCAGCTTCACCTTCTTATAAACTGCCAAAAGGGTGCGCAACATGGTGAACATGGCATTGGTGTATTTTCCATCGGAGGTGTGTAAGATCTCCGAATAATGCCGCTCCTTCTCTTCGTCTGTCTTGGCGAAAAGAATGGACTTGGGAAGGTTTCCGTAATAGGAAGTAGACAGCATAGAGGAACCGTCGATAATCAGAAATTTGGGCATAGTAAACTTCTCCTCATAATTTTTATTGGTACCTGTGGCCTTATCTATCCCTCAGAATGTGTTTGAAAAAGGCTTTCTGCAAAATATACTGCAAAGTGGGGCGTGCAGATTGCGGGAATGATTTTTCAAATACGCTCAAACTCTCTCTGTTGAATACTTTCAGGGGACGCCACAGTTTATCTTATATCGAATTCAATCACATAAGCACTTGCATCCATATGCTTCTTAAATGATGTCAACTAAGAGTATACCATAATTTTAGCTAATTCGAAAATATTTTCAAAAAAATTACAGATTCCGTGTTATTTTCCCCTCTGAATTTCGTATATATAGTAAAGGGAGCAGGAAATAAAAATATTTCATGAATCCCGTTTCTACGTAGTAATGAGGAGGTCCTTAATGAAAAAAATTATTTTAGTGTTATTCGGTATCCTTTTTGTAATCTTTACCGGATTGTCACTGCTGGTCTGCATGATTAGTGGAATCCCCACCATGGACCAGCCCGCCGCAACCTTTTATCTGGTGAAAGCCATTGTCCTTTCCTTTGGTTTTCCTATGGTCGCGTTTGGTTTCTTTGCACATAATCTTCATCTGCGCCACAAGCTTGAAAAAAGAGACCAGCTGATCCGGGATTTCCAGGAAAAGATTCTGGAGCACCAGAAATCCAGCTGCAGGGACTCCCAGGAAGAATATTCCCAGGAGTTCAAGGATTCACTTGCCTGTCTGTTCTGTGCCTTTGCTGACGAGGGAAAACTCAGCAAAAAGGATCAGAAGGAATTACTCGATTTTATCGATAAATTATAAGTGAGGGTGACTTGCATGCTTTGGATCTGCGTGAGCATCGCAGGAACGATGCCGCTTTTGGTCTGTCTCCTGCTGATGCTCCTGAAACGGAAAAACTTTTCTTACCGGCTTGGCCGGAAACTGGTGTTATTGAGTCTGGTGGAATATTTCATACCTTTTCAGATGCTGAAATATTATCTGCCGCAGGATATGCTGGAAGAGACCAATTCTCTTAACGCAATTTCCTATTTTGTAAACTTTGACGACAAGGAAGCGGTTTCTTATCACGGAATTTCTGTGTGGATGCCTGATTGGATTCTTATGATCGTTTTGTGCTGGCTGTTTGTGATCGCAGGATTCAGCATTTATGAGACGATCAAATACCATCAGCTCACGCGAAAGCTGAAACGAATTACGGAGATAAGAACATATCCTTTGCCTGGAATCGGGAATGTGGAGTACCGCATTTCTCCGGAAATGAACACGCCGTATACCGTTGGGTTTGTGAAACCTTTCATTGTGGCTCCGGCTGAGTTTCCAAATTCCAAGCTGTCGGAAATGATTCTCAGGCATGAATATTCACATCTGCGCCGCCGTGACTCGATTGTAAAATTAATCTGTTTGTTAGCAATTTGCCTTCATTGTTTTAACCCGTTAACGATCCTGACATTTTTACTTTACACCCGTTTTTCTGAAAACATTGCAGATGAAGCTGCTACGGAAGGCTGTTCCGCTGAGGAACGAAGAGCCTACGCCAAAGCTCTCGTGAAACTTTCTGCAAGAACCAGACAGGTTCCTGTAGTCTGGAGAAACAACTTATTGGGAGACAAGAAAGAATCAATGAAAAGGAGAGTGGAACTCATTATGAATAGAAACAAAAAGGCATCTAAGATTGGTACTGTGGCAGCTGTGCTGGCTTCGGTGATTCTGAGCGGGACTACGGTGTTTGCGTATACGCCGATGCAGACGGTAAAAGATGCTTCTGATACCAATGAAGATTATATTTCTTTCGACTTTGATAATGAAGCTGAAACTTTATTTGCTGAATATGATACTTACTTTGAGGCTCTAGATGGCACCATTATTCCTTTAAATACAGACACAGCTAATGCAAGAGCTATTTTTTGTAGCCACAATTTTAAATCTGGTTACGTAAATAAACATTATTCTCAAAGCAACGGAGGATGTATTGTAAAAAGGTATACTGGAAAAATTTGTATGAAATGCAATCATATAGAGGTAGGTGACTTGTTAAGCACACATACATATGTAACTTGTCCACATAAATAAACTATTTTATCTCTTTATAGATTTACAAATAAATTTATCTTTCGGAAGCTCAGGGGGACGAAAGTTTTAGAAGAAGGATAGGAAAAAGCATCTGCTTTTCCTGTTCTTCTTCTGTTTTCACTTTCTACAAGTATCCTTATACTACAACCTCAAAGCCGCTTTTCCTTTTTCCTACTTCGGTTCAAATCTGTTATTCCCATTTTTCTGTCCCCATCAACTCAATTCAAACATCCCATGATACAACTGATAATATTTCCCTTTCTGCTGTAGCAGATCCTCATGATCCCCACGCTCTACGATTTTTCCCTGCTCCAACACCATAATCGCATTGGAATTACGTACCGTACTCAATCTGTGAGCGATAACGAATACCGTCCTGCCCTCCATCAGCTGATCCATTCCTTTCTCGATCAGCGCCTCCGTACGGGTATCTACTGACGAGGTCGCCTCATCCAGGATCAGCACTGGCGGGTCTGCCACAGCGGCCCTGGCAATGGCAAGAAGCTGTCTCTGGCCCTGGGAAAGATGGGCGCCGTCAGAGGTTACCATCGTGTCATATCCCTGTGGCAAACGGCGGATAAAAGAATCTGCGTTGGCAATCTTCGCCGCCCGTTCAATTTCCTCCTGGGTAGCATCCAGTTTTCCAAACCGGATATTGTCCGCCACCGTTCCTGTAAACAGATGGGTGTCCTGCAATACAATTCCAAGAGAATGGCGCAGGGATGTCTTGCTGATGTCCCGCACGTCAATTCCGTCATAAACAACCGATCCACCCTGCACATCATAGAAACGGTTGATCAGATTGGTAATGGTGGTTTTTCCTGCTCCCGTGGAGCCTACAAAGGCAATCTTCTGTCCTGGCTTCGCATACAGGCTGATATCCTTCAGAATCATCCGATTCTCATCATAACCGAAGTCCACATGCTCAAACCGTACATCCCCTCGAAGAGGCACCAACTCCCCACCTGGCTTCTTCCACGCCCAGGCATTTCCTGACACATTTCGCAGAGGATTTTTCCCCCTTTCTGCGTCATTCTCTCCAGTTTTTTCCTTCCCGAATGTACCATTTTCCCATGCTGGAACTGTACTTCCAATTTCTTTTTCCATGGCTTTTTTCTCATATTTGGAGTCCAAACAGCCACTTTCGATTTTATTCGGAACTTCCATCTGCACCAGTTCTACTTTACCTTCATCAACTTCCGGCTCCAGATCCATCACCTTAAACACACGCTCCGCACCCGCCAGCGCAGCCAGAAGGAAGTTGCTCTGCTGGGTGAACTGATTGATGGGCAGAGCCGCCTGGCGGACAAACACCAGATAGCTGGCAAGGCTTCCCAAGTCTGCTTTTCCCTGCAGAGCCAGAAGGCCGCCGAGCACTGCCACAATGGCACAGTTGATATAAGAAATACTTACCACCACCGGAACCATAGTCGCCGCATAACCTTGGGCCCCTGTACCAGCCTTGCGTAGGGCTTCGTTTTTTTCACAGAATTCCTGGAAGCTGGCTTCCTCGTGGTTAAACACCTTTACCACCTTCTGCCCGCTGATCATCTCCTCAATATAGCTGTTTAACGCACCAAGGCTATTCTGCTGCTTGGCGTAATAAACCTTGCTCCTACCTCCGCTGAACCGAATATACCACAGCATAATGCCGTAACACGCGGTCACAATAATAGATAGCCGCCAGTTCAGCACATAAAGAATGGTCAGGGTTCCCACCATCTGGATAAAGCTCTGGATCACCATTGCAAAGCTGTTGTTCAGCGCATCGGAGATGGTATCAATATCGTTGGTGAAAAGACTCATAATGTCGCCGTGTCCGTTTGTGTCGAAGAACTTCAACGGCAAGGTCTGAATATGGGAGAACAGATCCCGTCGGATATCAAACAGAATCCGCTGGGAGGCTTTCACCATGGTCTGGGAATATCCCCATGCCGCCAGCGCACCTGTAGCAAAAATCCCCGCCGCAGTCAGAACGCCTTTCAAAAGAGTGCTGACATTTCCATCTGCCAGGCCATTGACTACCGGGCGGATCATATAAGTACCAAGCAAATTGCACAATGCGCTTACCGATACCAACACTGCTACTACAAACAGCATCCGCTTATGCCGTCCCATATAGGAGAGAAAATAGCCCACCGTCTTTTTCATGTTTTCCGGTTTCTTACCGCTGTAAGTTTTCGCTGCCATCTGTTGTCCCTCCTTTCACCTGCACGCCGCCGCGCTCTGCCTTTGCAGCACTCTGCTCTATCTTATTTTCCTGCTGATCCGCTTTCTTTGCAGCGCTGTGCTCCATCTCGTTCTCCTGCGCCCCGCTCATCTGGGATCTGTAAATTTCCTGATAAATCGGGTCGTGAGCCAGCAGTTCCTTATGAGTTCCTGTGCAGTGCACCTTTCCATCCTCCAGGATTACAATCTGGTCTGTGTTCATCACAGAGGTAATCCTCTGGGCAATAATAATCTTGGTCACATCCTTCCGCTTCGCCAGCGTCTCCCGGATTTTTTTCTCCGTTGCAGTATCTACCGCGCTTGTGGAATCATCAAAAATCAAAATCTTCGCCTTTCCCACCAGCGCTCTCGCGATACAAAGTCTCTGCTTCTGGCCACCGGAAAGGTTGCCTGCGCCCTGCTCCAGCATGGTATCCAGACCATCTGGCATCCGGTTCAGGAACTCATCTGCGCACGCAGCCCGGCAGGCCTCCCAGATTTCCTCATCTGTCGCCTCTGGATTTCCCCATTTCAGGTTGTCACGCACCGTTCCAAAGAACAGCACATTTTTCTGCAGGATAATGCTCACCGCATCCCTTAAGGAATGAATCTCATAATCCCGCACATCCTGTCCGCCTACGTACACCGCTCCCTCGGACGCATCATAGAGCCTTGGAATCAGCTGTACCAGCGTGGTTTTGGAGGCACCGGTACCACCCAGGATTCCTACTGTCTGACCAGATGGAATGTGAAGATTCACCCCGGACAGGGCAAACTCCCGGGCATCCTTGTGATATTTAAAAGAAACATCCTGAAAGTCAATACTTCCGTCTGCTACCTGCTCCAGTCCGTTTTCCGGGGAAGTCAGTTCCACCTGTTCGTCCAGCACTTCTGCAATACGGTGAGCGCTGGCAAGGGAACGGGTAAGCAGAAGGAACACGTTGGCAATCATCATCAGGGAGTTCATGACCTGCATCACATAGCTTAAAAATCCAGTCAGGTCACCTACTGCCAGATTGGATTTCAGGATCATATTTCCTCCAAACCACATGATCAGCACAATGGCGCTGTACATCACCGCCTGGAAAGCAGGCAGGTTCAGCACCGCATAGTGGAAGGTAGTCTCGCTGGAGCTGGTCAGATCTGTGTTGACCTCCGCGAATTTCTCTTCCTCATATTCGTCCCTGACAAAGGCCTTCACCGCACGGATGGCAGTGAGGCCTTCCTGAACCACCCGGTTCAGTCTGTCCATAATGCTCTGAAGCCTTGTGTACATGGGTGCTACTTTTGACACGATCCAGAAAAGCACGCTGCCCAGAACCGGGAGGCACACAAGAAATACAACTGCCAGCTTTGGATTCATCCAGAAGGAAAGCACAATTCCCATTACCAGAAGGGACGGGCCCCTTGTCACCGGACGAAATCCTGCATTTACCATATTCTGAAGCACCGTTACATCCGTAGTCATTCTTGTGATCAAAGAGGACACTGCGAAATGATCCAGGTTGGAAAATGCATACTGCTGCACCTTCTCATACTCCGCCTTCCGAATCTCTGCGCCCCATCCATAAGCCGCCTTCGCAGCAAAGTGCGCATACAAAAGCCCGGTAATCAGCGCCATCAACGCACACAGAATCATCTGAACTCCTTTTTGGTAAACATAAGAAAGGTCATGATTTGCCACTCCCACATCGATCAGGTCCGCGATCATAATGGGAATAAACAATTCAAAGCAAGTCTCAATCAGAACCAGCACCGCCCCCAGCACCATATCCCTCCGATACGGCCCCGCATACCTCAAAAGCCTTTTCATATCATTCATCCCACACCACGCTCCTTATGTCATATTTTATCTTGTCTTCTATCATGGATACAATTTTTCCTCTCTCTTCCATGCGCCGGATATTTCTCAGGTTATTATAGTCACATTCAAATATTCCGTCAATTCCCTTTCCAACGCAAAATAAAAGAAGGACCCCAGCGCTCCACCTCTCAATCTCAGATGAAGCCAACTGCAATCCTTCTGTAAAATCATATATCCTATCGCCGCCACCCGGCAGCATTCCCGTAATCTCTTTACGCCACATTCCTTTTCAGCTGTCCATGTACCGTCCGCCTTACGAAGATGAAGCAGATCACCTGCATCACAATGGTGATGGCCCAGGAGGCTGGGTAGGAGATGAAAAGGGTGTAGAGGGAACGGTTCTGTGGGAAGATCCAGAAGATCCACACAATTCGGGTACCCACCGTACCGATAATGGAAAGAATCATGGGCACGCCGGAATGTCCCATTCCGCGGAGGGCTCCCGGGAAAAGATCCATGATACCGCAGAGGAAATAAGGCACTGTGGTAATGGAAAGGATCTCCACGCCGCAGCGGATTACCTCCGGATCCTCTGTATAAATCTTCAGAATCTCACCGCCGAATATGTAAGAGCCGCAACCCAGCACAAACGCGATCACAAAGGACAAAATCCCGCAGTCCAGAAGCACCCTGTCCATACGTTTATATTTCCCCACACCGTAATTCTGGCTGGTAAAGCTCATACATGCCTGGGTCACAGCATTTACAGAGGCATAAAGGAAGCCCAGCACATTGTTGGCTGCCGTATATCCTGCCATGGCCGTGGAGCCAAAGGAATTTACAGAGGACTGAAGCAGAGCATTGGAAAAGTTAATAACCGTGCTCTGGATTCCCGCCGGAATTCCCACCTGAAAAATCTGCGCCAGATAAAATTTCTTCATACACAGCCTGGAAAAACGCAGCTGATAGCTGCTATCTGTCTTATACAGGCATCTTAGCACCAAAAGGCAGGAAATCATCTGTGAGATCACTGTGGCAATGGCAACACCTGCCACACCCATGTGAAAGGCGATGACAAGAAACATATTCAGAACCGCATTAATCACCCCGGCTACTATCAGAAACATCAGCGGCCGCTTGGTATCTCCCACTGCACGAAGAATAGCAGCTCCATAGTTATACACCATAAAAAAGGGCATACCAAGAAAATAAATCCTCATATATAAGGAGGACTGGTCAATAACATCTGCAGGCGTCCCCATTATCTCCAGGGCCCATCTGGAAAAAACAAGCCCAATCACTGCCATCACAACACCGCTGACCAGTGCCAGCGTAATAGCTGTATGGACCGTCTCTGACATCTCCTTATCCTTTCCGGCTGCATAAAACCTTGCCGCCAGAACATTGGCACCCAGAGAAACACCAATGAAAAGATTGGTAAACACATTGATCAGGGCTGTAGTGGAACCTACTGCAGCAAGTGCCTGACTGCCGGAAAACCGCCCCACCACAATAATGTCCACCGCATTAAACATCAGCTGCAAAATACCGGAAACCATCAAAGGAAGGGCAAAAGAAATCAGCTTATCCATAATGGTTCCGTTGCACATATCAATTTCATATTTGTTTTTCTTCAACTCTATCGCTCCCTATCTGCGCCAGCCGCGCATCAGCTATTATAAATCCCTGGCAGCCATTTTTCAAGCACGGAATAAATAATCTCCATATCAACGGGCTTGGTTACATACCCGTTCATACCACATTCAGCTGCCTTACGCTCATCCTCCTGGAATACGTTGGCAGTCATGGCAATTATGGGAAGCTTTTTCCAGTAAGAGCTTTCCCCTGCCCGGATGCTTCTGGTTGCCTCATAGCCGTTCATTACCGGCATCTGGATATCCATAAAGATCAGCTCATAGAAGTTTTCCGGCTGCTGCTTAAGAAGCTCCAGTGCTTCCCTTCCGTTCTCCACAGCATCCACGATCAGTCCCTGCTCAGACAGCAGCTCGTAGGCGATTTCCCGGTTCAGCTCATTGTCTTCAACCAGCATGATTCTATGCCCCTTAAGGAAGCTTTTGTCCTTTGCCCTGCTGCGCTTTTCCTTATGGGCAGCTGCCTGCTCCTCTTTACGCTTCTCCTTATCTGCCAGCTCCAGATCCAGCTGTACAACAAAGGTGGTACCCTTTCCCTGGCAGCTTGTAACCTCAATGGTTCCGCCCATCTGGTTGATAATGGATTTGGCAATGGAAAGCCCAAGTCCGGTTCCCTGGGTGGCATCGGTCATGCTGTTATCCTCCCTGGAAAATGGCTCAAACAGCTTTTCCAGGAACTTTTCAGACATACCGATCCCATTATCCTCTACCACAAAGGTATATCTGGCTTCTCCCTTCACAAGATGGCTTTCCTGGGATACCTTCACCAGAACCTGTCCGTTTTCAGGGGTATACTTCACAGCATTTGAGATCAGGTTGATCAGGATCTGACGAAGCCTTACCGGGTCTGCTATTACGTAATCATCGCAGATGCCCTCTATATCCATCACAAAGCTCTGATGCTTTTCCATGGATGAGGGCCTGCAGACTCCGTCTACGATCTCCATAGTCTTCGTCAGGCACAGGGGCTCTTTCCGAAGAACTGTACTGCCGCTTTCGATTTTGGACATGTCAAGCACCTCATTAATAAGCCCAAGAAGGTGCCTGGAGGAATCATCAATCTTGCGCAGACAGTCCAGAACCCGCTTTGGATCCTCCAGATGATTCATGGCAATCTGGGTCATACCCAGGATTCCGTTCATAGGTGTACGGATGTCGTGAGACATACTGTTCAGGAACACACTCTTGGCCTTATTCGCTTCCTCTGCGGACTGGTATGCTGCCTTTAAGCCGGCCATCAGCTGCTCATTTCTGCTGTGGCTCTCCTGAACGTCCGTTGCGATTATGGTCATCATCCTTGGCATAACATTTCCTTCATCCAGACGGATAAACTGAAAGCGCACCCACCTGTACCTTTCTCTGACCTTTACCCTGGCCTCACACTCATAGCTTCCTTCCTGCTCCAGAAACGTATGGGAAAGCTCCGACAGCTTGATTTTCAGACGGATCCTGTCCCAGTCTTTGGGATCAAGATTAGGGGACAGATAGTCCTTTAGGAAATCCACATAATGGCCATCCGGGATTTTTTCATCCAGAAGCCTCTGGCTTCCTCTGTAGGAAACCTTATACTCCCCGGACATCATATCCACATACAGGATAATCAGGGAATTTCTGGCAAGTGCGCGAAGAAGCTGGCGGTTTTCACTTCCGCTTTTGTGAAGGAAATCCAGAATGTTATCGTCCTCGTCCTCCTGCTCCTCAAGCATTTCCCACTTCTCAATATTAATGGCAGAGCGGATTTTCTCTGCCTTTCCATCCTCCACTGCACTTCCATAAACAGAGCAGCTGGTACGAAGTCTGCCGGTTCCCACCAGATAAGCAAGATCCGCCTGCAGTTCCTTGTCATTTTGGATCAGCTCCACAAGCTCCGGACAATACCAGGTACCCTTGCCGTAGGCCAGCTCCTCTATCACCTGTGCTATCTTTTTATTGCTCTTGTAGCTTCTCCCTATAAAATCTGTAGCTGCATCCATTCCATCGCTCACGTGAAAGATTTCAATGAGAAAGCGCTCCTTGGAAGCACAGTTATCAAAGTCCTTTGGATATCCCATTTTGCCATCCCAGGACTTGTGATGTCCGAGAATGATATCATTATACTTCTGAAGAGCCGGAATTTCCGCAAGAAGCTTCACTCCGTTTGCAGGATGACAGTAAATCCGCTCCATCTCCCGCGCAGTCAGCTGGCGAGTCTGCTTATTTATAATAGAAGCCAGCTGGATTTTACCCACATCAAAAATCTGGGCAGCCTGGGATACAAAATCCAGGATTTTATCCTGATTTTCCAGCACCTCTACCACATTGGCACAGCCACAGCTTCCCACCAGAAGCTCTGGCTGTCTGCGGATCACTGAGCTTAAGATCCTTCTTGCGATCTGCTCCACCATGGCACAGTGGATAACCGTAAGCTCATCTCTGCTGACCATAACCTTCATAAGAAGCATGGAGCTTACCTCATCCCTGGAAAGATACTTCAGAAATTCTCTCAGGGAGCGCCACACCACGTCATTGATAAACTGGTCATTCTCTGTCCTTGGCAGGCTGCGGATCATACGCACATATTCGTCTACGCAGTAATCCTTAATATCATCTGGTCCGTGGTATTCATCCTTGTACATATCCAGGGTTTCCATAATATTATAAAGGTGGTTGACTACGACCTGAAAATAACGGCTGTCCGAAAAGTCCACATCCTCCTGGCTGTCCAGAGTGTCATGCTCTATACAATACCTGCAATAGCCTATGTAATCCTCTATAAAGCTTGTGCAGTCAAGCTTTCCCTGGAAAAACAGACACCTTTTATAATTGCAGTAGATCTCATCCGGCATTTCGTAGGGATTGGGGTTCTCTTCAAGCTGCCTGGAATAATATTCTCCAAGCACCTTAGAAGCCCTTTCAAGAAGCTGGGGATCAATGTTTTCCCTGGAATATCCAAGCACAGAATTCCCAAGAAGATCGTAATTCAGCTCCTTGATCAGCTCATCAAAATCAAATTTATCTTCATCTAATGCCCGGACTTCTTCGTTATTGTAAAAGGCCAGTGCCTCATCGATAAGCTGCATAAGCTCCCTGGCATTTACAAGGTTAAAATTCATCAACGTGATGGGATAATTGTAATAAGAAAATATAATCCGTTTTCTCACATCAAAGTCTTCGATCTCAAAGTAATGGCAGGAAAGCTCCCGCAGCCGTTTAAAATAAAGGGCACCCTTTTTTCCGTCCTCAACACTGAAGGGTCTGTTATAAAAATTGCCAAGAAGATTCAAGGTCCAAATGTAGGCATTCAGATTTTTATTTTTCTGAAAATATCCATCCAGCAGCTCTGCCACCTCCACAAGTGCCAGATCGTCCTCATACCCTTCATTATTGGCTTCCCGGATCTGATTTAAAAGCTCTTCTGCAAGGGCATCGTCCAGCTTCACCTCTCCGCTTAAAAACGGACGGATGTACAGATTGAGAAGCGTTTCATTCTCAATGTAAAGCCGCCGCATAGCCTTGGATTTCTGCCGCAGCTTTCCCAGCCAGGCCTCCTGATCCTGGGCTTTCAGGATCCCCTCAAGCACCTGTGCCTCTGTTCCCAAATTTTCCTTATATTTGTTATAAAAATGTATGATATTTCCCTGCGTAATCATTTCGTTTTTGCCTCTTTTAAAATACTCTCATGATTTCGTTTTTTGCATAGGTACATTCTGCGGTCTGCTTCCTTCACCAGCTCTGCAACATTTCCATTTTTCTCCTCAAACGCCACAATACCATAAGAAAAACCGATATTACGTTCATCTCCGTTAATATGAAATTTGATCGGGTTCTCTTCCACAATGAAATGTAGCCGCCTCTTAATTTCCTCTTCCCTGGCGGAAGCAAGAATCAAAAACTCATCTCCTGCATAACGGTACAGGGCACCATCCAGTCTGAGAGCCTGTTTCATATTTTCGGCAAAGCATACAAGATAACTGTCTCCGCCTTCATGCCCATAGCTGTCATTGATTTCCTTAAGATAATCAAGGTCAAGAAAAGCAAGACATCCTTTTTTATGTTCACTGACAAACCGTCTGCTGCTTTTTTCAAAGGCAGCCCTATTCAGGCATCCGGTAAGAGGATCCTTTTTCATGGTATCCTTCAGGTTTACAAGGCGAAGCTCCTCCTTCGCCAGAAGCCGCAAAAGCTCATCATAGTTTTCCTTCTCTTTTTCCAGAGCCTCCAGATACATTCTCTCATATTTATGCACCTGGCTTCGGATCTCTTCCTTCTCGCTTCTGCGGGCAGCCTGACACATAACCTTATAAACCGGGCAAATGCTTCCGCTGAAATTGGGGGCATCCTTTATAAAGTTGCCAATGCGGATAATATCCTCCCAGCGCTCCACCTTCGCCATAACCTGAAGCAGCTCGCCAAAATTATAAATACAAAAATTCAGGCAGTCCACCTTAAGCTCTCCGGACTCCATTTTCCTCATATATTCATTAAATTCTTCTGCAATCGCAGCGATATCCTTCGTCTTGTGCATTCTCAGATACAGATCCGTGCATTCCCTCTGAAGGCGGAAAAAGTTTTTTCCTTCTTCGGAAATATCATCGCACGCAAGAAGTCTTCCGATCCCCTCCAGGGCCTGCTCAGCGCCTTTGACATCTCCCATTCCAAGCTTCACATATACTTTACTGTCATAATACACGAACTCATTCATGTAATCAGAATTCCAGAAATCCACTTCCGGCCCGCAGGGATCCAGCCTGGAAATATCCAGCATTTTCTCCAGATAAATATCTGCCTCTTTATAAAGTCCACAGTCTGTAAAGGTTGCTGCAATGGTATTATATACAGATTTCAGGCAATCACGCAAAGTGTAGCCGGATTCTGCATATTTCAGACCGTATTCCACTACCTTCGGCAGAAAGCCCAGGCAGAAATAAAGACGCATCAGTGCCAGATAAATCAGAGCTTTTTCCATGGAGGGACCAAGCAGAAGCTTCGCCTCCTGGCAGATTTCCAGCATAGGATACACACGGTCACGAAAGCTGTATGCAAAGACACCATAGCTGGAATAATAAATCTCCCCCACATGGGAAGTAAGCTTTGATGAAGCCTTCAAATCTGCGATAATCGTATCTACATCTGCCCTTGTCCATTGACCGCTTCCGATTTTTTCTTTAATTTCTTCTACTGTATACATATAAACTGTCACCTCATAAAACGATACTACCTGTAGTTTAAAAGATTCCTCTTATAAATGCAACCTTTCTCCTGTATAAAAAGACAAAAAAGTGCCCGGGCAGATACATCTGTCTGCATTCTGCCCGGGCAATGCTTATTTGGATTAGATCTGATACCACTTAATTTCGTTTGCTTCTACATGAAGTTCAAAGCTGCTGCCATCGCCTCTGTAAATCACCGTATCCTGTGGCTCATAGGTATTATTTACCACACAGTATTTGCCGTTTTTCACGTATGCATGAACTTCCACGTTATAGTTTGTGGAATACCAGCAGTTCAGCTCCTCCTCTGCAGAGGCAGACCAGAGAACTGCACGGTAAAGCACACGGCTGTTCTTAAAGCTATACGGCAGTCCGCTGATGTAAACGCCGCGGCCTTTTCCGAAGGTTTTCACCGCCATCTGTACCTCCTGGTCTTTCTGGATCAGAATGGTGGTTTCCGGAAGCGCAAAAATGTTTTTCTTGCCTTCCCCGAAATCCACGGTTCCGTCTGTGTCTGCAAGAATAAAGTGATCCTTATGCTCTTCCCAGTTGTATTTATCTGTATTTAAGTTGAAGCCTCGTTCCTCTTCCACTCCCAGCACGTCGTCCAGCTGGAAGTATTTGCCCTGCCACTGATGGGCTGCTGGTTCCCCAACGCCGATGAATCCGCCGCCGTTATAGACAAATTCCTTCACGGCTGTAATTACAGTCTCATTGGCCCAGTACTCGCCGCCGCTCTGGGCTGTGTCTGCGTCTCCCACATTGATCACAACGTCGAAGTTTTTCAGAAGATCCTTATCTGCCAGAATGTCATCAAAGCTGATAAAGGAAACGTCAAATGGCGCACCGCTTAAAGCCTCGATGATACCGAAATAAGAGTAATTCTGTTTGTGGTAAATAGCGTGATGAACCATATGGTTGCCCCAGGAACGCATTTTGCCCCAGCAGTTTAAGACTGCAACCCGCTTCACGCAGTAAGGGGTAACGCCCTGAATGTTGTCGTACAGGGTGCGGAATTCCTGGCACACTTCCTTGATATACTGGACAAAATCCGGGAACTCCAGGGCCAGCTTTAAGTATCCGCCGTATCCGATTCTCTGGATGGGACTTCGCAGGATGGCACGCCTTGCAGTTACCCAGTTCACCTTCGCTTCTTTCACAGGATCCCCACCCTCATGGAAGGTGTCCGGGAAAAAGTAAGGAAGGAAACGGCCTTCTGTGTATTTTACATTTTTGATGTCACTGAACAGACGCAGGGTGGCGCCGTTGCCAACACTTCCTACCACCGCGTCCAGTCCGATAGTCGCAAACTCATCCATGAAAGGCTCCATGCCGATCCAGTGGTCGCCCATAAACATCATGGCTTCTTTGCCGTATTCATGGACAATGTCTACCATCTCTTTGGCAAGCTTGGCAACTTCTCTTCTCTGGAATGCCTGGAAATCCTTGAATTCTTTGGATGGAATGCGGTAGGTGTTGTTCATGTAGCCCTGATCGATAATGTATTCCGGGCGGAAAGGATAGCCCACTTCTTTTTCAAACTGCTCCAGCACATAAGGGCTGACTGATGCAGAATAACCGAACCAGTCCACATATTTTTCCCGTGCCAGCTCATCGAAGATCAGGGTGAACTGATGGAAAAAGGTGGTGAAGCGAACCACATTGACATAAGGATGGCTGTCCAGGAAACGGCGGAGACGCTCCAGGGAATGGGCTCTTGTCTTTGGCTGGCGCACATCAAAGGTGATCTGGGGCTCTACGTCCTTCCAGTCGTTTACCACTGCGTTGTACATATGTACCGGGTCCCACATAATATATGCCAGGAAGCTTACGGTGTACTCATGGAAAAGCTTCGCCGGGGTGATTACCACATTTCCGGTCTCTTCGTTGTAGGACCAGTCGGTTACCGGCACTGCTTCGCCTGTGGTGCGGTCTATAACTTCCCACCATCTTGTAATGTCGTCACGGGTGTTGACCTTCAGCATATCCGGGTAAAGGTGATCCATCAGGTGAATTTCCAGTGTCTCAGAAACTGCGGTGTGGAAGGAGCTCATAATGTACATCTGCTGGATCTCGTCCGGGTTGGCTTTTGCCCAGGCGTTGTCTTTTCTTGTGGTGTAGTAAGTGGCGTAGATCTTCGCTCCGGTGTCCTTCAGTTCCTGGGGAAATTCCGTTCCGTCGCAGTCACGGATGGCGTCTGCGCCCCACTCGTCCATAATATCCAGTGTCTCTTTTACCACATCCAGGTTTGTTGGTATGGTAACACGTCCTTTTTTTGCTTCCATTTTCGGTACCTCCGTTGTTGTAAAATCTTATCCTCATTCAGCGCTTTCGCAGCTGCGCAATTGCCTATAATCTCTATTCTTAGAATAAGAGTTTCGCAGGCAGATTTCAACGGAGGTCTTGCTTTGCTTTTTAGAAATCTTGCGGTCTTTTTTGTTCTGTGATATGATAAGGTTATTCATAACATTATTGCCTATATGAATGAATGCATGTATGTTTACAATAACTGCTCACAGATAATATTCACGGAACACTGCGATCCCTTCATTCCCAGTATCCTTCGTGATACTTTTACCAAAATAGTTCAGGAGGTGCACCCCATGAGTACACGCTCTTTTTCCTTCGATTTTGAAAATCCCCTTGCCCAGGAAGCGGTTCTTGTGAACGCTTCCCTTTCCCGGTATGAAAATGACTGGCCCAGCATTCCCCACACCCACGCCTTTACAGAATTGTTCTATGTGCTGGAAGGAAGCGGGGAATTTGTGATCGAGGACGAAACCTTCACCATCTCCAAAGATGACCTGATCATTGTGAATCCCCACATCCAGCACACGGAAACTTCCAGAAACGCAGCGCCCCTTTCCTATTTCACAGTAGGCGTGGACGGGATCAGTTTCTCTTTTCACGATCAGAAAGAGTTCCAGATTTTTAACTGCCGGAAGAAAAAGACGGACCTGCAGTTTTATTTCCACTCCCTTTTCACAGAGCTGGACCAGAAAAATCCAGGCTATGAGGAAATCTGCCGCCATACCCTGGCTATTCTCATTATGCAGCTGCGGCGGATTACCGTATCCGGATTCCAGCTGGTTCCCTCCCTTCATCCAAGCAGGGAGTGCGCCCAGGTCAAGCGCTATCTGGACGCCAGCTACAGTCAGGAGATTACCCTGGACACCCTGGCAAAACTGACCCATCTGAACAAATACTATCTCAGCCACGAATTCACCAGGTATTACGGCATCTCGCCTATTAACTACCTGAACCGCAGGCGCATTGAAGTGTGCAAGGATCTTCTGGAAAATACGGACTACGATATTTCCACCATCGCCCACCTGGCCGGATTTTCCTCCCAGAGCTACCTGGCACAGAGCTTTCGAAAGCACTGCCAGATGACCGCGGTCGAATACAGAAAGAGTGTCAGAAAATAAGAGAGACCGTTTCATATAAGTCTCTCTAGAGCGTGTTTGAAAAAGGCTTTCTGCAAGATGTGCGTCACAATTTGTGGGAGATTTTGTCCGGATGAGGGCGCCGTAGCGGGCTACGGCAACTGAATTCGGGCAAAATATACCGCAAAGTGGGGCGTGCAGATTGCAGGAATGCTTTTTCAAACACGCTCTAACATCAGCCAGCATGCCCCTCACACGAAAAAGACCAGGCAGTCTTTAATAGATCACCCGGTCTCGTCCTTGTTTCTTTCCCATATAAAGCTTGTCATCCACGTTCTTCAGAAGCGTATCAATGCTGGAGGAAAAATCATTCTCCTCAACTCCAAAGGTCATGGTCACCTTCAGCCACTCTCCCTTCCAGTCAAAAGGAGCGTTGTCCAGCCGCATACGCAGCACATTCAAGATCTCGCATACCTGGTCCCCGTTCATGTCCGGGAAAAAGAAAATAAACTCCTCTCCGCCCCAACGGCAAAGCCTGGCATGCTCCCCCAGCACCTCGCTCATATGCCTGGTGATCCACACCAGCACTGCATCCCCGCAGTCATGACCCCAGTTGTCATTAATTTTCTTAAAGAAATCAATGTCACCCATTCCCAGGGTAAAGGCCATATTGGAGTCCTTCTGATGCTTCTCTGTGATGTACCGCATCATCTGGCGACGGTTCCAGAGCCCGGTCAGCGGGTCGGTGCCAGCCTGCTTCTTCAGCTGCTCATTGTAGAGCACCAGCTTCTTCTCTGCAGACTCCACATTGGAGCTGAACATGGCACACACAACTCCCATAAGCACAAAGGAGAGGATCATGTTCATAATCTGCAGTACAACCGTTGCGTTCTCAGTAAGCCCATAATAAGGCTGGTTCCTCCTGCAGTAAACAAACAGCACAAACCGCACAGCAAACAGAAACGCCGTGTATCCGATCTTATATCCCACCCCATTGTAAATGGCAAAATACACCAGCACCAGCATCTCAAACATCAGGTGCTGAATACCGCAGTCCCAGCCATACATCAGGATAAAGATCACAACCCACGCCAGCTGCAGTGTCACGCACATCACTACGCCGGTACGTACCCGAAGCCTGTAGGTTCCGAAAAAGATCAACGCTGCCAGCACTGCAAACACATATCCGATCCACCCTCTTGTCCGTGGACTTACCAGGCACATTACCAGTGGAAAGATAAGAAAATACAGTCCAAGAAGCAGCATGATATTCCGAAGGAGAAACAGGATACGCTGGGGTTCATTCTCATGAGCTGCTTCTTTCTTGAGTAGTGAATAAAACCTTCCGCACAGTTCTTTCAACATATACGGTGCCGCCTTTCCCATGAGTGTTTGTTATTTTCTATTTTGCACTATTTTATACAAAATTGCAACCATTTCCAGGAAATTTATGTGATTTTTTGCTATGAAGTAATCAACTTACACCTGAGTTCCCATATAGTAGAAGCCCTTGCAGGTATCCAGTCTTACATTGATATATTTGCCAAGAAGATCCGGGGTTCCCGGGAAGTGTACCAGAAGATTGTACTGGGTTCTTCCTGTGAAAATGCCCTTCTCCTTGCTCTCGGTCTCTACCAGAACTTCCTGCACTTCGCCCTCAAATCTGGAGGAAGCCTCTCTTCCTTTCTCCTGAACTAGTTTCAGAAGACGATCGAAACGGTCTTTTACCACATCCTCCGGCACCTGATCCTCCATCTTGGCTGCAGGGGTGCCGCTTCTCTTGGAATAGATAAAGGTAAATGCAGTGTCAAAGCAGGATTTCTCCACCACATCCAGAGTCTCCTGAAAATCCTCCTCGGTCTCGCCTGGGAAGCCTACGATAATATCCGTAGTTAGGGAAATATCCGGCACTGCCTTACGGATCTTCTCAACCAGACCAAGGTATTTCTCCTTGTCATAGTGACGGTTCATCACCTTCAGAATACGGCTGCTGCCGGACTGCATGGGAAGGTGAAGGTGATGGCAGACCTTCTTGCTTTTTCCCATGTACTCGATGAGCTCGTCAGAAAGATCCTTCGGGTGGGAGGTCATGAAGCGGATTCTCTTCAGGCCTTCGATTGCCTCAACCTTCTCAAGAAGCTGGGCAAAAGTGACCGGATTCTTCAGAGTCTTGCCGTAGGAGTTTACGTTCTGTCCAAGAAGCATGACCTCAGTCACGCCATCTGCCACCAGTGCCTCGATTTCTTTCACAATGGCCTCCGGCTCACGGCTTCTCTCCCGGCCTCTTACGTAAGGTACGATACAGTAACTGCAGAAATTGTTGCAGCCGAACATAATGTTGACGCCGGATTTGAAAGAGTAATTGCGTTCTGTAGGAAGCTCTTCCACAATCTTGTCGGTGCCTTCCCAGATGTCGATCAGCTGGCTGTCACGGTTCTCCATCTCATAGAACAGCTCGGCGAACTTGAAAATATTGTGGGTTCCGAATACCAGATTGACAAATGGATAGTCCTTCTGGATCTTGTCCACCACCTGTTTCTCCTGCATCATGCAGCCGAAAAGGGCGATCTTCATATCCGGGTTGGATTTCTTCAGGCTGTGAAGCTTGCCAAGACGTCCGTATACCTTCAGATTGGCGTTCTCACGGACGGTACAGGTGTTGTAGATAACAACGTCGGCGTTCTCTGTGTCCTGTCTCTTAAAGCCGATCTCGTCCATGATTCCGGCTACTACCTCGGACTGCTTCTCGTTCATCTGACAGCCAAAGGTCTGGAGACAATAGGTGATAGGGCGTCCAAGTTCCTGCTCCTTGAGGGTAACCATAGTGGCAAGCTTGGCCATGTAATAATACTGGCGGCCGGCATCATCTGTAGGCGGCGCGCCAGCGGTATCTATTTTGCTGAAGTCAATTTCGTTAAACATAGTTTTTCCTTTCTGAATAAGTAATATCATAAAAACAACCCCTGGATCACAGGGGTTGTGGGATTGCCTGCAATGTAAAGAAAAAATTTCGTTACATTTTAATATTTTATCGTATTTACACCTGTTTGTCCAGAGCATGTTTGAAAAATCATCCGCTCTGTTTCAGGCATAAAAAAAGCCCCGGAGCGTCTGTCTTCACAGATTCCCCGAAGCTTCCAGTTTAAGGAAAAATTACAGTTCGATGTAATGTCCCTCTGCTTCACCGTTTACTACATAGTATGCCTTGTTCTCTTCTGGTTTTACGTAAACTTTAATATCCTGGATGTCTTCTTCTTTCTTTCCGGTCATCTCTATCCAAGCTTTCTTAACATCAGACACCAGATCTTTGGAAGCAAATTCCTTGCCTAAGTACTGGAAATAAACTTCTGCTGTTGCTGCTGCAGCGGCTTTCTTTGTTCTTCTTACAGGCTTCTTAGCCTCAGCTTTCGGAGCAGCTTCCTTTGCAGGTGCAGCTTTTGCTGTCTCTTTCACAGCTTCCTTAGCGGTCTCTTTAACTGTCTCTGTTGCAGCTTTAACAGTCTCTGTAGCTGCCTTTACAGTTTCTACAACAGCGGTCTTAACAGCCTCTGCCTTGGATTGCTCAGCCTTTACCTCTGCTGCAGGTGCTGCAGCAGTCTTCGCTGCTTTCTTGGCTGCCATTGTTTCTGCCTTTTTTGTAGTTCTCTTTGTAGCCATTATAATAGCCTCCTTGACGGTGAAAATATTCTTCGTTCTTGCTTCTTCGTTAGGATACTACGATTTTGAAAATTTGGCAAGTTTCCGAAAATCACCCCTTGACAAGCCTTTTTCTTCGGTTCATAGGTAAAATTATACAAATCTGCTCTCATTATTTCCCGAAATCCCCGGGTTGAAATTCCAAATTCCTGAGAATTTTTGTTTCTTTGCACAGTTATTACCAAAAAAATTTCGTTTTTTGCCGTTTTTTTCGTCGCATATTTCCTCGTGACTGCCTACAATCCAAGGTTTTCAAGGTCATATTTCATATAAGAATTCAATCTTTCCCGCAGCATTTCGTTCTGTGGCAGCGTCAGTTCCCGGTCAAGCTCCAGGATTCCGCCAGCCGCATCACTGGCAGCTTTCAGCACATCTGCGTCCTGGTAAATATCCCCGATGCGAAATTCCAGCTGGCCGCTCTGGCGGATTCCAAACAGGTCGCCGGGGCCGCGAAGCTTCAGGTCTTCCCCTGCAATAAAAAATCCGTCGTTGGATTTGTTCAGGATCTCCAGTCGCTTGGAGGTTTCTTCCTGTTCATTTCCCTGCATAAAAATACAGTAGGACTGATACTCCCCGCGGCCTACACGGCCTCTTAACTGGTGCAGCTGGGCAAGGCCGAAGCGCTCTGCGTTCTCTACCATCATCACCGTGGCATTGGGCACGTTGACGCCAACCTCCACAACGGTGGTGGACACCAGCACCTGGATTTCCCCGCTGGCAAACTGTTCCATGATCTGATTTTTTTCCTTGGGCTTCATCTTGCCGTGGAGCATGCCGATGGTGATATCTGAGGGGAAAATTTCCCGGATCCGCTGGGTGTAGTCCGTTACATTTTCCCCGTCTGCGCCCTCGCTTTCCTCTACCATAGGGCAGATGATGTAGGCCTGGCGGCCCTGGCGGATCTGTTTCTCAATAAAAGAATAGGCCTTGGGGCGGTAGGAGGTTCCCACCACGCAGTTTTTAATAGGAAGACGCATGGCAGGGAGCTCGTCAATGATGGAAATATCCAGGTCACCGTATACAATAATGGCCAGAGTCCTGGGAATAGGGGTGGCGCTCATAACCAGAACGTGAGGCGCATTGCCTCTTGTGGTCAGCGCTTCCCTTTGCTTCACGCCGAAGCGGTGCTGCTCGTCTGTGATGACAAGGCCAAGGTTTTCGTAAACCACTTTCTCCTGGATCAGGGCGTGGGTGCCAATGATCACGTTGGCCTCGCCGGATGCAATCTCTCCGTAGATTCGCCGCTTCTCTTTCAGAGTGGTGGAGCCGGTCAGAAGCACTGGATGGCAGGAGGTGATTCCCTGTTCCTCCATAAGTTTGGTAAAGGCCTCGAAGTGCTGGTTTGCCAGAACCTCTGTGGGCACCATCAGCGCTGCCTGGTAGCCGTTTTCCACGGTCAGGACCATGGCAAGGAAGGACAGGATGGTTTTGCCGCTTCCAACATCTCCCTGAACCAGTCTGGACATAAGAGTGTGGCTGCAAAGATCCCGCTCGATCTCATGCCAGGCGTTTAGCTGGGCCCTGGTCAGCTTGTAGGGCAGGTTTTCCATGATCTGCTCCGTGGTCCACACTGGCTTCATGGGAAAGGCATTGGGGGCTTCTTCCGTCTTGCCCTTCAGAATCTGCACAGCCAGGATAAACAGCAGGAATTCGTCAAATACAAGCCGTTTTCTCGCTACCAGCAGTTCCTGCATATTAGCGGGAAAATGGATGGCGGAAAGGGCATAATTGTCATCTGCCAGGTGATAATATTCCTTGATCTCATCCGGGAGAAATTCTGTCTGCAGGTTCTGCTCTTCCAGAATCTGGTGCATCAGCTTGATGATCAGCTTGTTGGTTAATCCTGCCGTAAGGCCGTAGATTGGCTGCATGCTGTGCAGAACTTCCTCGTAAGCAGCCGGGGTGAAAATTTCCGGATGCTCCATTTCCAGGCGGCCTTTTTTCCGGGAAACTTTGCCGCGGAGAATGAAGCAGCTGCCTTTTTTCAGAGTGTTCTTCAGATAAGGGGCATTGAACCATGCCACGGCAAGGCGGCCGGTGGTATCTGCAACGGTGATGGAGATTACCTGGAGATTGCGGATTTTGTTCACATACACGCCTGTGGTGATGGTGGCGCGGATGGCTGCAACCGTGTTCTCCTTCAGAGAGCCGATTTCTTCCGGTTCCTCATATGCATCGTAATTTCTGGGATAGTAATGGAGCAGGTCGTCTGTTGTGGTGATCCCGATCTTCTGAAATAATTTTTCTGTTTTCTCCCCTACTCCCTTTAATTCACGAAGCTGCTTCGCCACGGTTTTTACCTCCTAATCATAAGTAACTGCCCATACTGACTTGTCTGAATTCACACAAAACAAACCGCAAAATGGGGCGGAAAAATTCCCGCCCCAAAATCAGGCTGCATCCAGCAGTCTTCTTTGTCTTTCTTGTATCGCGAATATGAAGCAACTGCCCTCTGGCATTCCTTTATTCTACAGAAATAATGTAATAGTAAATCGGCTGTCCGCCCATGTTTACCTCTACTTCGCAGTCCGGATATGTCTCTTCCAGTTCTTCTGCAAGCTTATTGGCAGCCTCCTCGGAAGTCTCGGCACCATAGTAAATGCTGATTACCTCAGAATCCTCGTCTACCATAGCCGCTACCATCTCCTTGGCAACTGCTTCCCGGCCTTTGCCTACTGCAAGGATTCCGTGATCACCGATTCCCATAATATCGCCCTCATGGATGTCTTTCTCATCCAGTCTGGTGTCGCGGACCGCATAAGTAACCTGTCCGGTTTTCACCATGGAGACAGCTTCCATCATGCCCTCTAAGTTCTCCTCTCCGGTCATATCCGGCTGGAAGCTGATAAGAGCTGTGATTCCCTGAGGAATGGTCTTGGTAGGAACAACTACGATCTCCTTGTCCTCGGTCAGGTCTCTTGCCTGATTTGCAGCAAGGACAATATTCTTATTGTTCGGGAAAATGTAAATGGTGTCTGCGTTTACTTCTGCGATGGCGTTCAGCATGTCCTCAGTACTTGGGTTCATGGTCTGGCCGCCCTCGATAATCCAGTCTACATTCAGCTCTTTGAACAGGGCAGAAAGTCCCTCTCCAACGGAAACGCTGATGAAGCCGTATTTCTTGCGCTCTTTGGCAGCCTTCGCAGCGGCATCCTTCTTCTCCTGCTCTTCCTGCTCCCTGGCAAGCTTCTGGGCATCCTTGATCAGCTTCTCCTGATGCTCCTCGCGCATATTATCAATCTTCATGCGGGAAAGGGCGCCATAGGTAAGTGCTTTCTCAAATGCCTGTCCCGGATGATTGGTGTGTACGTGTACCTTCACGATCTCGTCATCTGCTACCAGAACAACAGAATCGCCGATGGACATCAAAAATTCCTTGAAGCTGTGTACTTCCTCGTCTGGAAGGGGCTTGTCCAGAAGAATAATAAACTCTGTACAGTAGCCAAACTTGATCTCTGCTTCTGCCTGCGGGGAAATCTTCGTTACAGAAGATGCAGGGGCAGCTTTCTCAAATGCAGTGTAGTCGATTTCTTTGCCAAGGTAGCCGTCAAATGCGCCGCGGAATACCTCAAGAAGTCCCTGTCCGCCGGAATCTACGACTCCAGCTTCCTTCAGGACCGGAAGCATCTCCGGTGTACGTGCAAGAGTCTTCTCTGCGTGCTCAAAAATGGCGCGGAAGAAAAGCTCCAGGTTCGCGGATTCCTCTGCGATCTCAGTTGCCTTTACAGCAGCCTCACGGGCTACGGTAAGAATAGTTCCTTCCTTCGGCTTCATAACTGCTTTGTATGCAGTCTCCACAGCCTTCTCCATAGCTGCAGCGATCACCACTGCATCCATCTCTTTATGTCCCTTGGTTCCCTTGGTAAAGCCTCGAAGAAGCTGGGAAAGGATAACGCCTGAGTTACCTCTGGCACCGCGCAGGGAACCGGAAGAAATTGCCTTGGCAAGGGTCTCCATGTCCGGGTCTGCAAGAGCGCTTACTTCCGATGCAGCTGACATGATGGTCAGGGTCATATTCGTACCGGTATCTCCATCTGGAACCGGAAATACATTCAGCTCGTTGATCCATTCTTTCTTCGCTTCCAGGTTCTTGGCTCCTGCCAGGAACATTCTGGAAAGTATCTTGGCATCTATGGTCTGTCTATCCACCACAAGTTTCCTCCTCTAATCCTAATCTATTGCACGAACACCTTCTACATAAATGTTGATCTTCTCGATCTCCATTCCTGTAAAGGCTTCGACTTTATATTTTACATTATTTACAAGATTATCTGCAATAGTGCTGATATTTACGCCATACGCCACGATCACGTGAAAATCCAGACGGATCTTATTGTCCTCTGTGATCTTAACATTAATACCGTGCTGCAGAGAATCTCTCCTGAGCAGTTTCACAAGGCCGTCCTTCATGCTGACAGCGGCCATACCGATAATACCGAAACATTCTACTGCAACGCTTCCTGCATAAGTAGCGATTACATCCGTATCAATAATGATCTGGCCAAGGCCGGAATCTATACGTCCCTTCATATGGTTTACCTCCATTAATTTGATTTTCAAAATGTATATACTCTATTATACCCTTTTTCTTTCCATTACGCAATGCTAGAGTTCGACTTGGTTCATCATATATCAAAAAGCCTGTATTTTCAAGGTTTTTTTGAATTTCTTATAAATCTATGTTTCGTCTATTTGCGTCTATATTCCTTTGTTTGTCGTAAAATTTGGCGTAAAATTGGCGTAGAAAAAGCCACGCCCAATAGTAGGGAATGGCTTTGATCTTACATATATTTTTCTAGTTTTTTCATTTCATTTTGCATTCTTTCTATACTGCCATGATTATAAACATTCATAGTCATGCTAATATCACTATGCCCCATGATTCCCTGTAATATTTTGGGATCCATCCCGGCTTCTGCCATTCTCGTACATGCAGTGTGCCGTAATATATGGGCTGTTATATGCGGTAGCAAAATAGGTTCTCTGTGCTCAGCTGCTGCCAGCTTGGACTCCTTTTTATTATACGCGTTGGTAATATTCCGCAGTACATCATTGAAATTAAATGGCAATATTGGCGTACCGTTTGAAGTGATAAAAACAAATCCCTTAATTCCTTCAATTGGTCTTTCCTTTACCCTCTTTCCAAGAACAAAATCCAATTCTTTCTGCTTTAATAGGCTTTTTCTTGCAATAGCTGTTAATGAGATGTCTCTATTTCCCGAACGGCTTTTCGGTAGCTCAACGTGAAGTTTATAGCCATCTCCAAAATCTCTGTATATCAATTGTCGGCGAACATGAATTAAATTATTTTTTAAATCAATGTCATTCCATGTAAGTCCAATAATTTCACCAATTCGCAAGGCTGTAGACAGGGCAAATGTCAGCATGGGAAGATATACATTATAAGTTTTGCTGTTCTCCACAAAATCAAGCAATATATTTTGCTCTTTTACTGTCAGAGCTTGCCTCTGGCTTGGCTCCACTTTTATCTCCTTCTGACAGCCTTTGCATGGATTCTTTCTTAGCATATCCGAATCAACAGCCATCTGAAAAACTGATGACAATAGTACATGGCAAGTCTGAATTGTAGAGCCTTTAAAATTCCGCTTACTTAGCTCTGCATATAGCTTTTTTACATGAATCTGCTTAATCTGTGATATTTTCATATCACCAAGTATGCTTTGCTTTACACTAATATTCCAGTCATTCTCGTAATTGCACCGGGTTGATTCTCTGATATTTGCTTTACCGTCCATATATATGTTAAATAGCTGATTCAGCGTCATATTTGCAGAATTGGTATTGATACCGTCTTGAATATCCTTTTGTATTTGCTGTTCCTTTTCTCTCAATTCCACCAGGGAAAGCGCGTATACAGTGCCTCTTTTTCCTGTTACTGGTTCAGTCCATCTATAGCAGTATCTTCCGTCTTTCTTGTTCTGGCTTTCGCCATTTCGTAATACACGCCCTTTATTATCCGTTCTCTTCGCTCTCGCCATTCATAACACCTCGTTTCCTATATCGCCTAATAAAGGAAAGGGGCAGCAGTTACGCCGCCCTATTCGCTTCACCCTAACAGGGCTTTTTTCAGCTTTTAACTTACTAAAGTTTTTATAAATACGTATATTGTTCTTAACCAACGAGCGTTTTCTATTTTTTCTATCATCTCAATAATTTCTTTTCTGCAACCCATATCAACCCAACGCCTCCAATTCTTTTTCGATCTGCTTAATTTTCTGGATATAATCCACGCAAATTTCCAACTCCACCCACACGGATGTTTTATTGTATGCAAATTTCATTGCTTCCTCTCGGGATGTAATTTCCTTCTCGTTAAATCCATAGCGCTCAATTGTAGTGTTGAGCATATAGTTAAGTTTTTTAATGCATAACTGCATCTCTATGAACAAATCGTCTCTTTCATACTCCTTATCTTTTAACATTTATTCTTCCTCTTCGCTTTCTTTCGGCTGCTGGTTATATGCTGCTCTAACAAAGTTTCGCGCCATTTCCAGGCATTTATAATCATCAATTCTTAATGTAAAGTCAATAATTTCAATTCGCTTATTTAAAATTTCGCGCTGCCCAAGAACAAATTTCCAATCTTTTTCTGTGCAATCTGCTCTTTCACAAGCTTCTTTCAGTTCTGCTTTCAACTTCTCATTTTCCTTCTGCAAGTCTGTAATGATCTCACTTGCCAACGGCTGATAATTTACATCTTTTGTATTTCCGTTCATTGTCATTTCTCCATAAAATTCTTGCTAGGGGCTAACAGGAATGATATACTTTTCCCTGTAGCCCTGTGATTTGCTTGTTTCCAGGTTACGCGCCCCTGTCGGAGTTGCCGCTCTGGCAAGGGCATTTTTATTAAATTCCTTTTCCATCATGTGTGATCTGAAATAAAATGGTACACATCACACCAGAAAAGAAAATCAATACTGCTTCTGTTGCTGTGAACATCTCTCAAACTCCTTTCTTTTAGTATGCTCTGCATCTACCAGGGGACGAAGTAAAGCAAGTTCTTGATTAATTTGTTGTAGCTCTCCCTCATATTCCGGCTTCCAGTCATTACCGCTATGACAAATAATAAAAGCTTTTCTGCTTGCCAACTGAATATATCTCAAAACCTCTTCTACTGTCATATTGGCTGCACCTGGGATCCCCCGAAAAAGCTCGCCTTATAAGTAGCATCATCTCCCAGGCTTCCCCAAATCAACACTGTGCTAAACAATGCCTTGCTTCCGTGAACAACCTCAAATCCGAGTTCTTTCCACCTAGCCCATGTATTAACAGGCTCGGTTATATTTGCCGCTTTTTTGGCTTCTGCAATGCGAGTATTGTTTACTTCCTCAGCCTTTGCAGATAACCACGCTCTGTGAAGAGCTTCACCAAAACTGATACCCTTTGTTTTACGGTAAATCTTCCAGGCTTTCAACATGACCTTTGATAAATTATATCTCATATGTACATCTCCTTTCTCTTCTGGAAATCCCGATCAGCTCCGGCAGGTCTTAAACCAATCTCGGCAACTTTTGCTCCTTTGCTTACCCTTGCCCGGTATTATGTCAGTGTCTTTGGTACATCTTGCGATCTCATCATTTTCACTTTTCGCTGTTCTCTGTTCCCTTGAACTGATTATAGTATAGTACATACGTACACATATATCAATTGGCATTCTTCACAAATATGTGTACGCATATTTTGTTATTTTGTATGTGTACATATATTGTTATTTATGTTATACTTACAGTACAGTGGGAAAGGTATCGCCATATTACCGCCCCTATTTATTTGAAAGAAGGTGTTATTTTGCCATTAACTGAAAGTCAGAAAAAAGCAAATACTAAATATCGCGAAAAAAGTATTAAACGCATTCCCCTTGATGTTCAAAAAGAAAAATATGAAGAAATTAAAATGGCAGCAGAAGCCGCCGGGGAATCTGTAAACGGCTATATCAAAAAAGCTGTAGATCGGCGCATGGAGCAGGACAACGCAGACTAAACCAAGCCTAATAAAGAGAAAAAGTACTTGAACATTTGTTCTTTTTGTGCTATTCTAAAGATAGGTCAATGCCTGCGTGGAACTTTACCGAACTCTCCCCACGCATAAATCTACACAAAAAGGATAGTTTCATTTCCTTAAATGAATAAAAAGGACTGCTCTTTCGTTGGAGTGGTCTTTTTTATTGCGTTTCTGTGTTATTTGTGCTATAATGATTAACAGATAACGATCACCTTTCTAGGAACCCCGGTTATTCAATGCACGCGTAAGAGTAACCGGGGTTCTTTTTTTATTTGCAGGAGATTATTTTTCGCATGCTTTTTTCTGTTTCTTTTGAAATTTTCCAGATTGGCCTTGAACCATCCCGGAGCATATTCACTAGCAGAGTTTGAACCGCGTAGTATGCGTTCATAGAATCGCCCAGCTCTTGTTTTGCGAGTTGGAAAACTTTCTCGATACGTCCGCGCGGTACTTGATAATGTTTAGAACAAAATTCAGTTGCCAGACATTCAATAACTTCTTGATCTGTCACAGTTAGCCCTCCTGTTTGCTCCCCGGCACCATTTCGGCACCGGGGACTTGATTGCTTATTCTTCTAGCTCAGCTTCTTCCTGGTTCATATGTATTGAATATTCTCGTGCATAGCGCGCCGCCGCTGAATTATTTATTGTAGGCTTAGCGCTTATTCCTATATGACCAGTTTCAATAATTTCTATCTCTTTTTCTTCCGCTTCTTTCTGCTTCTGGCTGTTATAATCTGCTTGTGATATTGTGGAAATGCTGATATCTTCCACCATTTTTTCTTCATAATCTTTTTCTTCTCGATTTAAAAATCCTCCCTTTGCATCCATGGTGATAGATAAATCACGACGACCTCCACTATACCCAAACTGAGGGTTGCCGTCATACTGTTCGATAATCTGCCTTAATCTCCTATCTGTCTGATTTATCACATCATTCGCAGCCATCTCACTAGGGACATTCAGACGAAAACCGCTGTCTTTTGCCATTGCGACAACCTTTCGAACGCAAAAATCAGAACGACTCTTCAGTGCTTTTTCACAATATGCCTCAACTTCTGATTGTGTCAAAGGTATATTTGCGGCAGAAACAAGATTCAATTCTGTTAAGAGTGTCTCGCTGACATAATTAGGGATAAACTTATCCATGTTTTTGTGTCGTAAACTCATTGTTTCGGTTTTTAGTTTGCTCACATATTTACTTCTTACCGCCTCAATAAGTCCGCCATATTCTGTATCAATGCTTTTAAGTTCTTCTGGTAGTGCCGATTTATTAAAGCGACTTTTTGCACTTGCAATCTCATCATTCTGCATTCGTGTTAATTTCTCGATTTCTTCTCCAAAACATTTTAAAATATTTCGATATCCGTCAAATCTCGCCATTTTATCAATTCTCCTTTTCTACATTCTTTACGATTACAACAAGTTCATTACCGCCATAAGCTCTACGAGAGCCAATCCCTAATGTGACACAATTCCCTGTTTGCACATTTAGATCATTGGCAATACGAACTCGGCAGGGTTTTCCATCATAGTCGATGATAATATTTGAGATTGTCCAACTCTGTCCATTTTTGCCAACACCCGAACGCTTGTCTTCCCCAACAACTTTATATTTTTTTATTTCTTCCATTTTCTAAATTCCTTTCTTCAACTCGTCCACCTGGTCGGCGGCACAATAAACTTTTGACGCTTCGGCTCCGAAATGATGTATTGTGAAATGTCCTCGCCCTGCTCTAACAGCTGTGCTTTCGCTTCTTCAATTCGCTCGACAGCTTCTTCCTCTGAAATCTCTAACATTTCCGCTATATCTCGCTGCGAAAACAATTCTTGTGTGTGAAATTGCTCGGATAGCATCATACGACATCCATTAAATACGGCACCGATTGTTAAATCATAATTTTCAATGCCGCTCCGCATAAGTCGGACAATCTCACGCCGATCAATTCCGAACCTCGCATAAGTTGCCATCAGTTTGTCAGCTGCTTCTTCAATCGTCATTTTTTCAATCTCCTTTATAGCCTAATAGGATAAATAGGCTTGCTATGATTTCTTATTAATCGGTTGCTTATTTCGCTTAAATTTCGTGGTTTCTGCGTTCAATGGTAAATCCGTCCATCTATGACGCAAAAGCCGAAATTCGGGCGTTTAATGCTTACTATTGTGTAGGTTGTAGGGGTGTCCGTAGCAGATACCCCCTTTTTTGTTTTTTGAAAAATTTTGAGGGAGCTTGATATTAAAAGCCTTTTTTATTTGCTCGAGTGGAAGGGGACGTTATTCAGCCCAGGATGAGCTACGCACAGACCCCTCCGGGGGGTGTTTCTGCTGCCTGTTCACGGCTGAAAAATCAGCAATCAAGATTTAGTTCTTGACAATGCATTGTAAACAATTGCAGTATTTACACAGCCTCACGCTCTTTTATTCCTTTGGCTGCGACAATATTTGTGACAATCTGGCAGCAGTTAGCCCATATATTACAATTCGGGCGGTTCCATGTCTGGCAGTTCCAGCGCTGCCTTGTGCCGTTCTGCGATCTCGACGGCAGTCCGTGTTACAACTGATCTGTCACTCTCTGATTCCTCTGGCATATTATCGCGGTATTTCATCCAATTTTTAGATAACCAAATATAAGTAGTTGGATGCACCTTTCCAGATAATCCAGCCTGTTCCAGAAACGCATATATAAGCTGTTTAACCTGTTTCACAGCTTCTTGCCTGCGTTCAGATATCCCTCCATAGGCGTTTCTTTCCCAATCACATAGCGTCTGTCGTGTAATTCCAAGCCCACCACAAAGAGTTTCTACCCCCAGTCTCATTTTCTTGCACTTGCAAAATTCTATGATCTGCGCTACACGCTGCTCAAATTCTCCGTCTTGATCTGGTGAACCACTGATTTTTCCCATTGCTGCTAATTCTTGCAGTGACGTGATAGAATCCACCACGAAATTGTCCGGTAAATTGTCGATTGTTGTGTTTGGAAAGTTATTTTTCGGCATTATTCTCACCTCCTTTCAGTGCTTTTTCGGATGTCAAGTTTGCGTGTTGTGGTGGGCTCCCATCCCTATCCACACACTTATTACTTGCTATCACTTCTCGGCTCCATTGTGTAAATCTATCGAGCTTATGCGTTGGCTCTGCCCTAGTTTTCCTCATGCTTACTCTCCCTTTCCAGCTCCGCGCATACCGCCAACAGTAGCGATTGCAAGAACTTTTGTTCTTTTCCCTGGTACTTTTTATCAAGCAGTTCACATTCTTTATCCAGTCGCTCCCATGCTTTCTCATCATCAGCTGACACACCATGATATTTCTTGTGCAGCGTCCAAACTTCTTGCCAAATCGAAAAATATTGTTGCTTAAAATCCAATGTTCTCCTTTCCTCGACACAAGGTCGAACCCTTGTAGTTAATAATGCACTGGTAGCAAAAGGGGTGCATTTTTCAAAATTCTTTTTATATTTCATTTTTTTACATATGTGATAAATTAAAAAATGTTTGCCCCTTTTACTACCACCTATAAAAATGGGTTTTCTTCTGTCTCCATAAACTTTAATTCCAATCCAGAAAAATAAACCGTTCCGTGTACCTTCGTTTCTCGATAACCTTTTGTCCGCAAAGCCTTATAAAATGCGGTTTTTCGCAATGGTTCGCGTTCTTCTTCCTTGCAAAAATTCTCATACGCAGAGAGCAAATCTGGACGTTTTACCCTGGCTTTTTGATCTCGAACACAGCATTCTTCTATAAACGCTTCTGTCGTATCAGATTCGATTTTCATTCGCGTAATTTCCCCCAGGTTTGCCCCCGACTCGTATATTTGCCCCCGTTCAAGGGCTTGTTTTGCCCCCTCAACCAATCCAGATATAACTGCTTCAACCTCTTTTTCATCACTTAACTTTGATTCAAGGTCTGGAATAAATGCCCCCTCGTCATTAAAACGAATAATAAGTAATCGTCGATAAAACCCATTTGATCGGTCATCCAGAACTTGCGGAAGCTCATTGCAAGAGAATATAAATTTTGCACGATTCTTAAAAAAGAAAATCTCTCCACCCTTATACTCGCCCTGCACCAGGTCTTCGCCTGTCAACTGTTTAATCACGGATGTGTCTTTTAATGGAGCATTTTCCAGATCACCGCAAACATTCACGGTTTTGTAAAGTAACTTTGCTGTTGTAAAACGATCAGAAATTTTCTGCAAAGGTATCGCAGACGCATTTTCTATTCCTGTCAATCTCAATAACTCATTTAAAATTACACTTTTTCCACAATTTCCCTTTCCTGTCAGAATCATAAATTTCTGAAAGAATATTTCAGAAAAAAGACACATCCCCATAAATTCAAGCAGCATCTTTTGATTATCTTTATCGGGAATCCTACTCTGGATAAATTCATAAAAAGTCGTGTCTTCAATCTTTAGACCCGGCTTATAATCATGTGGAATCTGGCTAATAGCTCTATACTCCGGTAAATGCTCATATATTTTCCCAGTCTTAACATCTACCATTCCATTTCTAAAATTCACCCATTCTTTCGGATAAAGATTAATCTCATCTGGTTCTTGTTGTATCTGGAAATCTGTTATAAGCAGCCTGTACACTCTATCTATCCGTGGAGCAGTTTGCAATTCTTCAACCATACAGTTTCGAATAAGGGTTTTAAGCATTACTCCGTTTTTATCCTCACGATAAACGCCGCCCACATAATAGAAAGGTTTTCCAGATATAATCATCAAATTATTATTTTCAATAATATAATTTGAAATTCTAGCGTCTATAATATCGTAGGGCTTTCCTCTCTCACTGAATTTATGAAACCTCTTCAATTTTTCTTGAATATCCATTTTGTTTTTACTGGCTCTCACATGGCTCTCGTTCACCTTTCTTTGTAGATTTTCATTTTTTAAAGTTCCTTTAATATGCTACATTTTGTAAACCGTATCAATATACTTGTACAAAGCAGGCATATCAATTCTTACAGTTCGCCCAACTCGAATAACCGCGTTGGCTTCAGTGGCAACCTTCATAAGAGTGTTTCTGCTCCAATTAGTATCGGAACACGCTTCTTGCACTCTCTGTAGTTTTCCTCTCCTGTTTATTACTGCTGCATTCATTATCAGCCCTCCTTACATATTTTATTGTGAAATATCCTGCGCGCTGGCTTTTCATCTATTGATATTGTATCTCATGTGTAGTATAATGTCACTACACCAACATTTGCATTAAAGGGAGGATATTCGATGGATAAGTGTATTTTTATTACACGTTTTAGGCAATTATGTAAACTTAATAATAAAACGCAAGCTGAGATTGCTGAAATTTTAGGAATCAGCGTTAATGGATTAAAGCATTATTTGAGAAAAACCAATAATACCTTTCCTCCAGTAGAATATCTTGATTTAATGGCAAAAGAATTCAATGTTGATATAGGCTATCTTATTGGTGAGATAAATGAACCCCGATATAACGAACAACTCATTACCGATCTTACTGGATTGCGAACTCATACTTTAATAGACGATCATTATAATTTGTATTTTGCTGATAAGACCTACGCGTGTGATCTTATTTTAAAAAAATCGTATCAATTTTCTTCAAATTTCTGTGAACTTATTGATACTATGGCTGATTCAACAAGAATCAAAGAGCTATCTGATTTAGTGGATCAATATATACGGAATAGAGATGATAAGATAATTGTTGTAAAAGAACGTGGTGAAAACAATAGTGGACGTTTTGAATATGCCTATAGAAATAACGAAGCCAATAAAAAAGTATTACATAATCGAATTATATCTTTGTTTGATGAAATTATTGAAAACGCAGCTGGCTTTTCATTGGAGTTTGATGACCCGGATACTTCTCACGAACTAGCAATGCAACTGATTCAATTTATTGAAAGCTCTTTTGACTCAATTCCATATCAAAGATTAATAAAGATTGTGCAATACAAACTAGACGAAATAAAACATTTTTCAAGAAATGAATATATATTGGGATGGGGAACGCCAGATGATATGATTTTACAGATTCCTAAAATTGCAGAAAAATATAATTACTCACTATCTTATAATTTCATGAAATGTTTTGTAAAATGGCTAAATACTAAAAATTAATTATTTAAATATCAATTATATTATTTTTATCTTTTTATTTCATTTTGTTCTAAAGCATGATATACTATAAAAGCTGCCGAGCCTCCAGCAGAAAGGAGGTGAGTTCGATGGATAATATTATTGCTCTAATCCTTGTCCCTGTCGCAGTAAATGTAATTAGCTACTGCATTTACAAATGGCTGGACAGAAAAGACAAATAGGCAGCATAACAGCCTAGGGCATAAGCCACCTACATAAACGGAATAGAAAACCCCGGAAGTCTCACACACCTCCGGGGTTTTCGTTTGCTTTCGATGGACTATTGCTCTAATCCTTAGCTGTTATTATCATATGCCATAACTAGGGAAATGTCAACTTATAAGTTTCCACAGTCAACACCGTAAAATCTTAGGTATTTCTAGCATTTGTCACAAGATTGTCACAAATTAAGCTTTTCAACCATTAGAACCCTTGTATTTACTGGCTTTTTGAAATAATAACGTCAAGTATTTTTTCTTTACAAGTTGAATTATTTTACTTTCCATGCAAAAAATAATTTTTCTGCAGCATGTAAAAAGCCGGGAATTGTAACTGTTTCATACCTTACAGTTGTGAACCAAAATGCATTCCAGATTTCTTCAGGAATAGCATCCCGGCACAATTCCCAGCCAAATAGTAATCGAATGATCAGTGAATCAGATTGTCGTCATCAAAGTAATTGATTCTCATGGACGCCTTTACATCCTTCAGAGTCTCAGCGGCTTTCGCCTCTGCTACCTTGCTGCCCTCTCTTAAGATGTCGTAAACATCCGGGATTCGCTGCTCCCACATTTTACGGCGCTCGCGGATCGGTCCAAGTTCTGCCTGGAGAACATTGTTCAGGAACTTCTTAACCTTCACATCTCCAAGTCCGCCTCTCTTGTAATGATCCTTCAGCTCATCCAGGTTCTGATAATCCGGAAGGAATTCCGGGAAATACTCTGGCTTGCAGAACGCATCCAGATAAATGAATACCGGGTTGCCGTCTACATTTCCAGGATCCTGAACACGAAGATGGTTCGGGTCTGTGAACATGGACATAACTTTTTTCTTCACCTCATCTGCCTCGTCAGAAAGGTAGATGCAGTTTCCAAGGGATTTGCTCATTTTGGCTTTGCCGTCAATACCTGGCAGACGCAGGCATGCCTTGTTGGAAGGAAGCACGATCTCAGGCTCTGTAAGAGTCTCACCGTATACGGTGTTGAATTTGTGCACGATTTCCTTGCACTGCTCCAGCATTGGAAGCTGATCCTCCCCAACCGGAACTGCCGTTGCGCGGAAAGCGGTAATATCTGCTGCCTGGCTGATCGGATAGCAGAAAAATCCTACCGGAATGCTGGCTTCAAAATTACGCTGCTGGATCTCAGATTTTACAGTTGGGTTACGCTGAACACGGGCCACTGTAACCAGATTCATATAATAGAAGGTAAGCTCTGTAAGTTCCGGAACCATGGACTGGATAAAAATAGTGGATTTGTCCGGGTCAATGCCGCAAGCCAGGTAATCCAGTGCAACCTGGATAATGTTCTGGCGTACTTTCTCCGGATGCTCTGCATTGTCTGTAAGAGCCTGGGCATCTGCGATCATAATATAAATCTCATCATAATTGCCGGAATTCTGCAGTTTTACACGCTCAGATAATGAGCCTACATAATGTCCGACATGAAGACGTCCTGTTGGACGGTCACCTGTCAAAATTACTTTTTTCATAGTGGGTATACTCCTTATTTTTATAAGCTTGCGCGGATCACCTTCGGTCTGCAGCCTGCAGTCTCAAGTGCCTTCACGATCTGATTCTTATGGTCTGTACCAAATGCCTCCAGAGTGATCTTCAGCTCCACAGCCGCATTACGGTTGGTGCTTACAAACTGGTTGTGATCCAGCTTGATAACATTTCCCTGATTCTCTGCGATAATGGAAGCCACACGTACCAGCTCACCTGGCTTATCCGGGATCAGAACAGATACGGTAAAGATTCTGTCACGCTGAATCAGACCATGCTGTACAACGGAAGACATGGTGATCACATCCATATTTCCGCCGCTTAAGATGGAAACGACTTTCTTGTTCTTGAAATCAAGATGACGAAGAGCTGCAACTGTCAGAAGACCGGAGTTCTCCACGATCATCTTGTGATTCTCAACCATATCAAGGAAGGCAACGATCAGCTCATCATCCTCGATGGTAATGATTCCATCCAGGTTCTCCTGGATATATGGGAAAATATGGGATCCCGGAGTCTGAACTGCAGTACCGTCTGCAATGGTATTTACGTGAGGAAGGGTTACAACCTCGCCCTTTTCCAGGGAAGCTTTCATGCAGGCTGCTCCGGCTGGCTCAACACCGATAACTTTAATGTGAGGATTGAGCAGCTTGGCAAGTGTGGAAACACCTGTTGCAAGTCCGCCTCCACCGATTGGTACCAGGATATAGTCTACAAGAGGAAGCTCCTGAATGATCTCCATTGCGATGGTTCCCTGACCGGTTGCAACAGCCGGATCATCAAAAGGATGGATGAAGGTATAGCCTTTTTCCTCTGCCAGGTCCAGTGCATAAGCACAGGCTTCATCGTAAACATCACCGTGAAGGATTACCTCTGCGCCGTATCCTTTGGTGCGCTCTACTTTAATAAGCGGTGTGGTGGTCGGCATTACGATCACTGCTTTCACACCATATTTATGTGCGGCATAGGCAACACCCTGTGCATGGTTTCCTGCGGAAGCTGTAATCAGCCCTTTGCTTCTCTCCTCATCGGAAAGAGTACTGATCTTGTAATAAGCTCCGCGCACCTTGTATGCGCCTGTTCTCTGCATGTTCTCCGGTTTAAAAAATACCTTGTTTCCGGTCAGTTCAGAGAAATAGCTGCTTTTCACCAGCTTGGTCTCCTGGGTTACCTGCTTAACAATTTCTGCCGCTTCTTCAA
>OLSL01000601.1_pt1 | contig 38675 bp, 34 predicted proteins | sample 1672511 | NCBI WGS metagenome assembly OLSL01 (sample SAMEA3136694, study PRJEB25190) | human gut metagenome | biome: human gut; feature: human-associated habitat; material: faeces | place: Austria | collected 2013
GATCCGGGATCTCCACCAGCAGAGGACGCAGGGCCGTGCGCTTTAATGCGTCCACCCGTTCCGGGCACAGGGCCGACAGCTTTTCGTTAATCAGCAGAATGCCGATGGTTTCGTCCGCCTCTGCCGCCAAAATGGCCGCCAGGGTCTCCTCTCTGGTGTGGCACAGTACCCCCTCGATGCCCGCCATGCGCAGGCCGGTGAGGGTATCGGAATTATCGGAAATCACAAAGTACCGCATCTTACATAAAGAGCATCAGCAGGGCGACCAGCAGGCCGTACAGTGCAACGCCCTCGGCCAGTCCCACGAAAATCAGTGCTTTGCCGAAGATGCTGTCGTTTTCGCTCATAGCGCCCAAAGCTGCCGCTGCTGCGGAGGAGACTGCAATACCGCCGCCGATGCCGCTGAGACCAACGGCCAGGGCAGCGCCCACATATTTCAGTCCCTCGGCCATGCCGGTGGAGGCTGCCGCCGCTGCTGCCGTATCCGCAGCCATGGCAGAGCCGGAGTAGACAAAGCCGAACACGGTTGCAGCGGCCACCAGCGCAAAGAAGCTGAAGCAATGGGCAATCAGGGGCTTTTTCACGGTTTTTCCGGTGCTGTGACGGCGTGCAATCCATACAAGAGGCAGCACAATGGCGGCTGCCAGAAGAAGCATCATGGTAAGTGTCATAGTTCGTTTCCTCCGATCAAAAATCAATTTTTTTCGTATAGTCTACCACGGCGGGGGTAAACTCCCGGCTGCCGGACTGATAGAACCGGCCAAACATCTCATAGAATTCCAGACGAAGCACCTGAATGCAGACCATCAGGCCCTCAATGCCCATGACCAGAATGTTGCCGATCACCAGCACCACCGGGGATGCGGGATCGCCGGCCAGGGTATACACCACCAGCATCATGCCCGCATGGCAAATGGCATACGCGCCCACGCGCAGGAACGATACGGTATTGGTAACATAGGACAGGATCACTTCAAACATCTCAAAGATGTTCTCCGCGATGAATCCGCCGATGGATTCCGGCTTCCAGTCTTTTTTCCGGGCAGCCAGCTTGCCCAGCGGTTCCTGGCAGAACATCACCAGAACGGGCAGCAGGATGAATACGATGATATACAGGGGCGTAAATACCTTCACGCCGGTGGTCAGCATCACGACCGCGCCGATTACCACGGCAAGATAGAAAATGATGCCTGCCAGAGAATTATTCGTGAAGAAGATCTTCTTGATGTCCTTCTGCCGGATGCCGTTCATGATATTGATGACCATCATGCCGACAATGGTAACCGCGCCCAACGCAGCGGAGACCACCAGCAGCTTTGTGGCATTGGCACCGGAATCCAGCACATGGAATCCCGGGATCAAATGCTCATAGCCGAAGAAGCTGCCGAATACAAAGCCGAAGATCGTGGAAAATACGCCCACACTGCCGAGAATCCCGCCCAGCCACAGGCCCTTGACCTTATACAGGAACACGCCCAGCGCAATGAGCACCAGCCCCTGGCCCACATCGCCGTACATAATGCCGAACAGAATGGAATAGGTAATGGCCATCAGGAACGTGGGATCAAACTCGTTATAGGCGGGCAGTCCGTACATCTCTGTAAAGGGCTGGAACAGGCGGGCCCAGAAGTTGTTTTTCAGTTTGACCGGGGGCGTTTCCATTTGGATGGTAGAAGGGGCGTCCTCCGCCAGCATCACATCCGGGAACTGTCCGGCCCGCTGACGAATGCCCTCCAGTTCTTTCGCAGGAATCCAGCCGCAGAGCAGGAAGGTGCCGTCTTCGGTCTGGACTGCGTATTTTTTCAGCTCCCCAGCGGCATACATAAACCGGAGGTAGCTGTAGAGGGTCAACAGCTGCTCGCTGCTGGCCTGCTTCCACCGGGCAAATGCTTCTTTCATCTCTTGCAGGTTCTTTTGGCATTCGGCGGTATCGGCCTCCAGCATTTTTGCGGAATCCTCCGGGGTACCGGATACGTGATTGGTCAGCCGCATCCGCTCAAAGCCAAGGGAATCCATAAACCGGTCCGACCTCGCAGCTAAGCTCTTGGGCGTCACATAGACAAGATAGACGTAATCCTGGCCCATCTGGGTGGGATAGAGAATAATCTCGTCCTTTTCGCCCAGTTTGACATTCAGGGAATCGAAGGCCTCCCGGAGCATTCGGCCAAACCGGAAACGCACATAGTCCAGGTGGTAGATATCCGTAAGATCACTGGGCAGTCCCGCAAACTTTTGGAGATCCTGCACCTCGTGGGTGTTCTCCTCAATCTGCTGTTCCAGCCGCATTTGGGTCTGGGCGTAGTGATCGTAGGCGTCGTTTAATGCGCTTAACTGTTCTTTTGCGGTGTCCAGTGACAGACCTGCCATCCGAAAGTCCCGGAACTGGCAGCTCAGGCCCGTTTCCTCCAGGAGCTTCTGCACCAGAGACAGGGGCTCCTGCCATGGATTTGACCAGGAAACCGGCACCAGATGAGCATTCTTCCCGGCAATGCCCGATGCCTCCACCGGGTGGAACTGCTCGTTAATCAGGCAGGTGCAGATGACATCGTCCAGCGTTTCTGCCGGCCCTGCCATCGTGAGCATTTTCATAGGAACAACAGACATTTCATCACCTCTTATTCCACGCCGATCAGCGTAATATATCGCTGGGGCGCGGCCCCGTAGCGGATACATTCAATGATGCTGATGATATTGCGCAGTTCAATTTCTTTGAGTCCCAGGTACGCAATGGGAGTATAGATTGTCGGCTGAGCAGCTCGAAGCTGCCGACGATTAAAACGATACTGCATGATATAGAGATAGGCTTCCAGCCCGGCAGGCTGGGAGGAGCGGAACAGCGCGCCATAGGGTCCGGACTTTACCAGCTCCAGCGCCGCATCATAACTTTCCGCACCGATGAGCTGCTGAATATAGCTCTGGCTCAGCTTGGGGGAGCAGGGGAGCGGGAAGCTGTAGAGCTGCACGTCCTCCTGGGAAAAATGCTGTCGCAGCCGGAGAAACAGCACCAGATTCAGGAGATCCGTTTCCTCGTCCAGGGATTTTTTCAGCAGCTTTTTCGTGTCGCCCTCATAATTCCGGGCTAAAACCTTGTATAAATGGGCGTAATATGTCACCAACAGGATGTTGTCCACGAAGGCCATGGAGGGCTCCCGTCCGTCTGCGGACATACAGCGGTTCAGCGCTGAAGCGTAGATGGTGCCCCGAGCCGCATCAGCAATCTGCGAAAAGCTGCCAACCTGACTGAGCTCCGGCAAATGAAGATGGCTTTTTGCCGCCAGCATAGGCGCCCAGGTAGCCTCCGGTTCCAGCATATGCTGGGAAGACAGCCGTCGCATGGCCGTTAAAATGGCTTCTTTCTCCGCCCGATAGATGGGAAACCGAAGAAGCGCCTGATCCTCACCGGTGAGGAAGCTGAAAATCCGGCGGTATTCATTGCGGTAGGTGCTGCGCAGAGCGTTTTCCAGCTGCTCCCGGTGGATGCCGCTGACATTCATGCCCGCAAGCTCCCTTCTGTAGCCAGGGTGGGACTGGAGGAAGGACGCCGCCTCGGGAATGGTTTGCCTGCTCATGAGCTGTCGATAATCCTCCGGTGTCATCCTGCATCCGTACATGGCGCGAACCTTGGCCGCCACTGCGGTATAGGACGCCATTTAACCAGACTCCTTTCCCACAATCCGCGCCACGATGGTATCCACCCACTCTTCCTTCTTGGCGGCATAGAGCGAATCCACCTGATGGAGCTTTTCCTGAAGGCGCTGATCCAGCTGCCGGAGCTGACGGCTGCATGTTTCCTGCTCGGATGCCTGAAGCGCCGACAATTCCCGCTGGGCTGCCGCTTCGTATTCCCGGGTCATGGCCTGAATCTCTGCCTCAATGCTTTCGTCCAGAGTTTCCTGAGCACGCTTTGCGTCCTGGGTCATGGCCTGGGCCTGCCGGTCGGTGGCCAGTACCTTTTGGAACAATTCTGCCTGATTCACGGAGAAATCCCCCCTCAATCGTCAAAAATCCCCACGCAGAACAGGCTCGGAATCATTTCAGGGTCATGCTGGTGGGGAAGATACACTATTTCGTCGAGGGAAATACCCTCTTAGAAAATATTATAGTATCAAAATTATAAATTGCAAGTATCTTCCGGCAAATTGTGCGGATCCCGCAAAAAAATGCGCCAAGCTGCAGAAAATCCTTCAATTTTCGTCTGGAAGCAAGAAGAATCTCTTTCACTCCCTGTGAAAATTGATTTGTAAAAATCACTTCCCTTCCTGGAAAATGTCATGTATAATATGCATCAAACAGCAGAACCATACTCCGCTGTCATTTTGCAATCTACGCTTCAATTTGAAGCCGTGAATGGAGGATTTTATATGGACCCGCGTTCCAAAAAGCTGCTGACGCTGCTGGAAGACGACTGCACCCTGACCCATGCTCAGCTGGCGGCCATGTGCGATACCACCGTGGAAGACATTGAAATGCGTATCAAGAGTTTCACCGACGAGGGCGTGATTCTTGGCTACAAGGCCATGGTCAACTGGGAAAAGACCTCGGTAGAGGCCGTGGAAGCCCTGATTGAAGTAAAAATCACCCCCCAGCGGGATAAGGGCTTTGATCGGATTGCTCAGCGCATTTATCAGTATGAGGAGGTCGAAAGCTGCTACCTGATGTCCGGCGGCTATGACCTGACCGTGATTCTCACCGGACGGACGCTCCGGGAAGTGGCCCTGTTCGTCTCTCAGAAGCTCTCCACCATTGAGGGCGTTACCAGTACCGCCACCCACTTTATTCTCAAGAAATACAAGCAGAGCAATGTGGTGTTCATCCCCAAGGAGGAGCAGAAAGAAAGGCTGATTTTTGTATGATCGACTACAATTCTGTGATCTCCCAGCGGGTACAGGACATCAAGCCCTCGGGCATTCGGAAGTTCTTCGATATTCTGGAGAACATGACCGACGCCATTTCCCTGGGCGTTGGCGAGCCGGATTTTCCCACCCCCTGGCATATCCGTGATGCCGGCATTTACTCTCTGGAGCAGGGCTTTACGAAGTATACTTCGAACGCCGGTATGACCGATGTGCGCCGGGAAATCTCCAATTATCTTGTCCGCCGGTTTGACCTGCATTATGACTATGACAATCAGATTCTCGTCACCGTGGGCGGTAGTGAGGGCATTGACTGCGCCATCCGCTGCCTGATCAATCCCGGGGACGAGGTGCTGATTCCAGAGCCCAGCTTTGTGTGTTATGGACCCATGGTATCACTGGCATCCGGCGTTCCGGTGCCCATTCAGCTCTCCGCCGACAACGAATTTCGTCTGAGCCCTGAGCAGCTGCTCTCCGTTGTGACGGACAAGACAAAGGTACTGGTGCTGCCTTATCCGTCCAATCCCACCGGCGGCATTATGGAACTGGAGGACCTTCAAAAGCTGGTGCCCATTCTCAAAGAAAAGGGCATTATGGTTTTGTCCGACGAAATCTATGCGGAGCTTACATACGGGCAGAAGCACGTCTCCATGGCGAACATTCCGGAGATGTACGGCCAGACCATCGTGGTCAACGGCATGAGCAAATGCTATTCCATGACCGGCTGGCGGCTGGGCTATGTCTGCGGCCCCAAAGAGATCATTGCCCAGATGACCAAAATTCATCAGTACGCCATCATGTCCGCCCCCACCACCAGCCAGTATGCGGCGGTCGAAGCTCTGCGGAACGGCGACGAGGATATTGAGGCCATGAAAGAGGAATACGATGGCCGCCGACGGTTCCTGGTGCAGGGGCTGCGGGATCTGGGCCTTGACTGCTTTGAGCCCAAGGGCGCGTTTTATGTGTTCCCGTGCATCCGCTCCACGGGCCTTACCTCCGAGGGATTTTGCGAGCAATTACTGGTGCAGCAGAAGGTGGCCTGCATCGCCGGAAATGCCTTTGGCGAAAGCGGCGAGGGTTTTGTAAGAATGTGTTATGCTGCCAGTATGCATGACCTGCAAGAGGCTTTAACCCGCATCGGCCTTTTCCTTGACACGTTAAAGCAAAAATGATACTCTAATAGGTGCATGGGAGGCTCTCCCATGCACCCTGTTTTTATTCTCAAAACCACGTGAAGGATCACGAAAAGGAGCGAAATACAATGCACAACTGCTTTGAAGCTGCCGATATTTTAATTCCGAAAAAATGCGCCATGACCAAGTGGGCCTGCGTGGCCTGCGATCAGTATTCCTCTCAGCCGGAATACTGGGCGCGCGTCCGGGATTTTGTAGGAGACGCACCCTCCACCTATCATATGATTTTCCCCGAAGCACTGCTGCGCCAGGGAGCCGGGAAGGAGCGGATTGAATCCGGCCATCAGTATATGGAAAAATACCTGGACGAAGGCCTGTTCCAGACCCATCGCCGGAGCTTTGTCTATGTGGAGCGCATCTTGCCCTCCGGTGTGGTTCGCCGAGGGCTTATGGGCCAGGTGGATTTGGAGGAATACGACTTCCATCCCGGCGCCAACGCCCGCATCCGTGCCACCGAGGGCACCGTGCAGGAGCGGATCCCGCCCAGAATGGAGCTGCTCCGGGGCGCCAAGTTGGAGTTTCCCCATGTGCTGCTGCTCTGCGACGACAAGGAGGACACCATTCTCTCCGCCGCCAAGGATGCTGCCGGGGAGAAGCTCTATGACTTCGACCTGATGGAAAACGGCGGACGGATTCGCGGCTATCTGATCTCCGGCATGGGGGTCAGTTTGGTAAACAGCGCCGTTTCCCACTATATTTCCGCCACCGAGGCTGCCCAGAACCCCGACAACGCCATGAGCTTTGCCATTGGCGACGGCAACCATTCTCTGGCTGCCGCAAAGTCCTGCTGGGAGGAGCTGAAGTCCGGTCTCACCGAGGAGGAACGCCTGACCCATCCCGCCCGCTATGCGCTGGTGGAGCTGGAGAATATTCATGACGCCGCTATTGAGTTCGAGCCCATCCATCGTGTGGTCAAGGGCGAACATCTGGGCGAACTGATGAACACCCTTCGGGCCAAGTCGGTGCCGGACGGCTATCCCATCACTATGATTTTGGGAAGCGATGAGGAGACCATTTATCTTTCTAAGGACGAAAGCCCCCTGGCTCTGGCGATTCTTCAGCCCATTCTGGACGAGTTTTCGGCAAAAACCGGTGCAACCATGGACTATATCCACGGTGAGGACGTGACCCGGGAACTCTCCAAGGCACCGAACACCCTGGGCCTGATCGTGCCCGGCATGGCAAAAGAATCCCTGTTCCCTGGCGTACTTCAGGGCGGTGTACTGCCCCGGAAAACCTTCTCCATGGGCCAGGCCAATGAAAAGCGGTACTATCTGGAAGGGAAGATGCGCGCATGACCCGTCTATTCACAGTTGCCCACGCAAAGCTGAACCTGACCCTGGACGTCCTGGTCCGCAGACCCGACGGCTACCACGACCTGGAAATGGTTATGCAGGAGATTTCACTGGGGGATGCGCTGGAGTTGGAACTCGGTACCGATCAGCCCTGGCGCATGGAGTGCAGCACCGGTGAAATTCCCTGCGACGATACCAATCTCTGCATCAAGGCGGCGCGGCTGTTCTTTGAGAAAACAGGCATCGACTGCGGCGGCCTGACCGTTCGGCTGACAAAATATACCCCGTCCTGTGCCGGAATGGGCGGCGGAAGTGCCGACGGGGCAGCGGTTCTCCGGCTGCTGTGGGAGCATTATGATCATCCCATCTCCCGGGAGGAGCTGTTCCTGCTGGCTGAACAGACCGGCTCCGACGTGCCCTTTACCCTGCTGGGCGGCACAGCCCTTGCCCGGGAAAAGGGGCAGGTTTTGACCAGACTGCCCAAGCTGCCAAGCTGCCATTTCGTCATCTGCAAGCCCGATTTTCCCATCTCCACCCCGGCGCTGTTCCGGGCCATTGACGACGCGGAAATCGTCGCCCGTCCGGACACGGAGGGAATGATGCATGCACTGGAACAGGGGGACCTTGCGGGAATTGCCCGGCGGCTTTCCAACGTGTTTACTCCGGTGGTTGCCAAGGATCACCCGGAAATCGGCGAAATTCGGGACATCATGCTGTCGTCCGGCGCTCTGGGCGCAGAAATGACCGGCTCCGGCCCCACGGTATTCGGTATTTTCGCCGATCCCGATCAGGCCGCGCTTTGCCACACCCGGCTGAAAGCCCGGTATCACGACACATTTTTGGCCCGTCCTGTATAAAACGCGCAAACACCGTCTATGCTTTGGTTAGATTCCAAGGATAGACGGTGTTTTTATGCGAAAATCAGTTTGTATCATCGAAATGGGCCTGCTATTGTTTTTGGCCCTGGTATTCTCTGCGGCAACGGGGCTGGAACGGCAGCAGCAGCGGATCTCCGACAGCATGATTCGGCTCCACGTGGTGGCGAATTCCGACAATCCCGGCGATCAGGCCATCAAATTCAATGTGCGGGATGCGGTACTGTCCGACGCCCAGGATCTGCTTCAACATACCACCAGCCGGGACGAAGCCATGAATGTGCTTGCTTCCGGCCTGCCGCAGCTGACGGAAACTGCCAACAAAACCCTCCGGCAGCTGGGCACATCGGATCGGGCCACGGTTACATTAAAACGGGAATTGTTCGGCACCCGGTATTATGACACGTTTACGCTCCCCGGCGGCTATTACGAGGCCCTGCGGGTGACCATCGGCGAGGGAGACGGGAAGAACTGGTGGTGCGTGGTCTACCCCCAGCTGTGTCTATCCGCCGCCACGGAGCAGGACGCGATTCCCGCCATGGGCAGTCTTTCAAAGGACGATGCGGAGCTGCTGGAGGATGGGGAACTCCGCTTCCGGTTCCGTTGTCTCGAACTGCTGGAAAACCTGCTGGGATATTTTCGGGACACCGGTAATGGAATCCCCGCTTCCGAATAAGGTCGAATTATGGTATAATAGCGGTACTTTGAAAAGGAAGTGATCCCATGCTGACTCTTATCACCGGCAGAGGAAAATCCGGTAAAACGCGGCTTCTGCTGGAGGCCGTAAAGGCTTGCCCAACCACCCAAATGGCAAGCCGCATTGTACTGGTTCCGGAGCAGCTGAGCCATGAGACCGAGCGGCTGTTATCGGAGCTCTGCGGCGATTCCATCAGCTTCACTGCGGAGGTTTTGAGCTTTACCCGGCTGTGTGACCGGGTGTTTGCCCGCAGCGGCGGCGGCGCCCGTCCGATTCTCGACCAGGGCGGACGGATCCTCACGGCACGGCTGGCACTGGACGGCATTCGGCCCCAGCTCAAGGTATTCGGCGCCGCAGCGGGAAAGCCGGAGTTTCTAGGCAGCATGGTCAGCATGGTGGATGAGCTGAAATCCTATGGCGTGACCACGGAGATTCTCACGGATGCATCTCACAATACCACGGGTCTGTTCTCCGAAAAGCTGTCCGAACTGGCGCTGATTCTTGGCGCCTACGAGGCCGCCACCGCACAGGGGGCTCGTGATCCCCGGGATCGGCTGTCCCTTCTGCGAAAAAAGCTCTTAAACGGCGACTATGCCCGGGGCAAGCATTTCTTCGTGGACGGATTTACCGATTTTTCCGGCCAGGAGCTCCGGATATTGGAGGCGATTCTCCGCACCGGCGAAAGCCTGACCGTAACGGTTCCGGCAGGGCAGGGGGAGGATACACTGTTTGCTCCGGGCATGGAAACGTTGGGCCAGCTGACCCATTTGGCCTGGCAGCTTGGCATCGACTATACCGTAAAATCCGCGGAGTATCAGCGTCCCATTCCGCCCGCCCTTACATCTTTGGAGCAGCAGCTCATGGGCAGCGCCGGACTACCCTATTCCGATACCACCGATGCGGTGACGGTGCTTTCGGCTCCCACGGTGCTGGAGGAATGCCGGGCCTGTGCCGCAGTGCTGCAAAAGAAGGCCATGGATGGGATGCGCTTCCGGGATATGGCCATTTGCTGCGGGGATGAAAACGTCTACAGCGCCATGCTGACGCCGATGTTCGCATCGCTGGGCATTCCCCTGTACCGCGCGGAAAAGCGGCAGGTGCTGGCCCATCCCGTGGCGCGGTTCGTCCTCCTGGCGCTGGAATGCGCCACCGAGGGGATGGAGCAGGAAACGGTGCTGTCGTATCTCAAAACCGGCTATCCGGGCCTGAGCCGGGATCAGGTGGACCTGCTGGAAAACTACTGCGTGGTATGGGGCATTCGGGGAAATCGCTTCTTCTCGGAATGGACGATGCATCCTGACGGCTACGACGGTCGCTTTACCGACAAGACAGAGCAGGCCCTCAAAAATCTCGCCCAATGGCAGGAAACCGGCATTTTTCCGCTGAAGCGTCTTTCCGAAGCCATGAAAACCGCTCAGGATGTTCTGGGGCAGCTGACGGCCCTCTATGCCTTTCTCACGGAAACGAAGCTCTACGAGCAGTTAGAGCAGCAAATCGCCCGGGAAACGGAAGCCGGGCAGCTGGAATCCGCCCAGGAGACGGCACAGATTTACACCATTCTGCTAACCTGCCTCCAGCAAACCGCCGATGTGGCCGGTTCCCTCCGGCTGAAGGGCAGCGAGCTGTGCCGGATGGTCAAATTGGCCCTTTCTCAGTACCAGGTAGGCACCATTCCCGCCGTTTTGGATGCGGTGACGTTGGGTTCCGTTGCGTCCATGCGCGGAAAACAGCCGAAGCTCATCTATATTCTCGGGGCGAATCAGGGGAGTATGCCTGCGGTCAGCGTCGGCGGAAGTCTGCTTTCCGAGCAGGAGCGGCAGGCCCTGCGGCAGCAGTTTGATATCTGTCTGGCCCCGGATGCCGAGGGCAATTTGCAGCGGCAGCTGTTGGAGCTTTATGGGGCGTTTACCTGCGCGGATCGGTATCTCTATGTGTCCTATCTCACAGGCGGGGAGCAGACTCCGTCGTTCCTGGTGGATCGAATTTTGCAGCTGTTTCCGCAGGCCATGGGTTCCGCCCCGGCAGATACCGGCTATACCCCGGGGACGGCGGCCCAGCTGTGCCTGTCCGCCAGTGAAGAGGACGGAACGGTGCCGTTGGGTGCAGCCATTTCCGCGGCATCCCGGCAGCTTCCGGCCCTTCGGGAGGCGCTGGATCAGGGAAGGCGCTGGTCGGAGCCCCGGGAAACGGATGTTTCTATGGCCGTTGCGGAACAGCTGTTCGGCAATCCCGTGGAGCTGACCGCCTCTAAGCTGGATCAGTTCGCCAACTGCCCGCTGGAATTCTTCCTGCTCTACGGCTTAAAGGCAAAAATTCGTCAGGAGGCCACGTTCAATGCGGCGGAATTCGGCACGTTTGTCCATTATATTCTGGAGAAATCCGTTCCGGAGCTGATTCTGCATCCCGGCGAATATACCGAGGAGCAAAGTATGGCGCTGGTGGACGCGCAAATGCCGGAATACACGTTGGAGCATTTGGAGCACGTCCAGCAGACCAGCCGCCAGAATTATCTCCTTCAGCGGAATCGCCGAGAGGCCGCGCTGCTGGTGCAGGAGATTTCCCAGGAGCTCACCACCACGGATTTTGTGCCCTGCGGTTATGAAATCAGCCTGGGCGGGCGGGACGGTCTGCCTGCGCTTCGGGTACAGGGCCAGCTGGGTGAGGGCACTCTCAGCGGATTTGTTGACCGGGCCGATCTTTGGAAATCCCCGGGTGGAAACTATCTTCGAATCATCGACTACAAAACCGGCAAAAAGGATTTTAGCTATACCGACCTCACCGGCGGGGCAGGGATGCAGATGCTGCTTTATCTCTTTGCACTGGAGCGTTCCGGTCTGCCCGATGTTGCGAAGGACGTGGTTCCGGCAGGCGTACTCTATCTGCCTGCCAGGAAGGACTTTGGAAATGGAAAAAGCCCTCAGGACCCCGACCTCGAGAAGGGCCCGAACCGTCGAAGCGGCATCATTCTGGCGGAGGACGGCGTTCCCGAGGCCATGGAGCACGGGGAGAAGCTCCGATTCATGCCCGCAGCACGGGGAAAGCCCAACCCGGATTATGTGCTCTCCCGACAACAGTTTACCGAGCTCCGGGATTATGTGGAGGATCGCATGGCCCAGGTGGTGGATCAGATTCTGGGCGGACTTTTCCCCGCAAAACCCTTCTATCGTGGGCCAAGTCACGATCCGTGCAGCTGGTGCAAATATGGCTCCGTCTGCCAGAAGGACCCGCAGTTCCGCAAGAGCTGCTATCACGCAAAAGTAACCCCCAAGGAATTCTGGGCATTATTCAGCAAAGGAGATGAGCAAGATGGCTGAACTGACACCCCAACAGCGAGCCGTGGTGGAAAATCGCGGCGGTACGCTGCTGGTATCCGCAGCCGCCGGTTCCGGCAAGACCAAGGTGCTGGTGGATCGGGTGGTGGAGCGGATCCGCAAGGAAGGGAAGAACATCCACGAATTTCTGATTATCACCTTCACCAACGCCGCCGCCGCCGAGCTGCGCAGTAAGATTTCCGTAGCCCTGAGCAAAGCATTGGCCGCCGAGCCGGATAACCGCCATCTCCGCCGCCAGCTGAATTTGATGCATTTGGCGCAGATTTCAACAGTCCACGCCTTCTGCGGCGCACTGATTCGGCAGTATGGCTATCTGTTAGAGGTGCCGCCGGACTATAGCATGCTGGAGGACGCAAGGAAAGAGGAAATGCTCACCCGAATTCTCTCGGATATGCTGGAGGCGCACTATGCCGATATCACCCCGGCGTTCCGGCAGCTTTCCGACACCCTGGGCGCAGGCCGGTCTGACAGCGACCTGGAAAAGCTGGTGCGAGCGCTGTTTGAGCGGATGCTGACCCAGCCCAATCCCCAACGGTGGCTGCGGAATCTGACCCTGGAGCTGGAGGAAGCCCAGGAACCCGGAAATACCGTGTTCGGCAGAATTCTCTTAGACAATGCCCGTCAGCGCCTTGGCTGGCTCATTGAGCGGCATACCTGGGCCACCCAGCAAATGCAGGGCGACGAGAAGCTCATGAAAAAGTTCCTCCCGGCCTACGAAAATCAGAAGCGTTCCTTGGAAGTCATCGTTCAGTCGCTGTACGGCCCGTGGGATCAAATTGCGCCGCTGCTGGAGCTGGAGTATCCCCGGCTGGTGGTACAAAAATACCCGGAGCCTGAGAAGCTCAAGGCCATTCAGGCGGTTCGTAAGGATATGAAAAAGCAGCTGGAGACCATGGCTACGCTGTTCTCCCGCCCGGGCGCAGAACTTCTTTTCGAGCAGAACCAAATGGCCCCGGCTCTCCATGCCCTGTGCGATCTGGCGTCGGAATTGGAACGGAAGTTCTCTGCGGAAAAGCGCCGGAAGAACCTTCTGGACTTCTCCGATCAGGAGCATCTGGCCATTCGCCTGCTGGTAGACAGCCAGGGACGGCCCACGGATGTGGCAAAGGAGATCTCCCAGCGGTATGCAGAAATCATGGTGGACGAGTATCAGGACTCCAACCGGGTGCAGGAGCTCATTTATACTGCCATTGTCCGAGGACAGGACGAAAACCGCTTTCTGGTGGGCGACGTAAAGCAGTCCATCTATGGCTTCCGTCAGGCGGAACCGGCGTTGTTTCTGGAGAAATACCGGAGCTATACGCCCGCCGATCAGGCCGCAGCAGGTGAGCCACGCAAGCTGATTTTGTCGAAGAACTTCCGTTCCCGGCCCGAAATTCTCGAGGCGGTGAACCATACGTTCTCCTGCATCATGAGTCCCGAGGTGGGGGAGCTCAGCTATGGGCCCGACGAAAGTCTGTATCCCGGGCTTTCGGAGTATCCGAAGGACGGGAGCGTCCATGTAAGCCTTTCTCTGCTGGATCTTCCGAAAAAATCTTCCGCTTCCGGTGAGGACAGTGAACAGGAAGACCGGAAAAAAGCTGAAAAGGAAGCCGCGTGGGCAGCCCATAAAATCGTCGCTCTGCTGGATTCCGGCCTGAGTGTGCGGGATGGGGACACCATTCGTGCCGCCCAGCCCAGGGACATCGCCATTTTATTCCGGGCGCGCACGTCCATGAACATTTATCAGAAGGCGCTGCTGCGGGCTGGCATTCCCGTGGCGGGAGATGCGGGCGGAAATCTGTTTGAGACTCCGGAGGTGCAGGTGCTGCTGAATCTGCTGCGGGTGCTGGACAATCCCCATCAGGATATCCCGCTGCTGGCGGTGCTTTGCAGTCCTCTCTATCGGATCAGCAACGATCAGCTGGGTATGGTGCGCGCATCCAGCCGTCAGCCGAGATTCTACGATGCCATGACCGAATGCCGCGAGGATTGGTGCGTCCAAACTCTGAATTCTCTGGAATCCCTGCGCAAACAGGCCGCCGAAACCTCTGCGGATAGGCTGGTTTGGGAGCTGCTGGAGGATACCGGTCTGCTGGGTGCCTACAGTGCCATGGAGCAGGGTCAACGCCGCCGCGCCAATCTTCTGCGCATCTATGACATTGCCCGGGAGACCGCCGGGGGCAGCTATCTCTATCTCTATGAGCTGACTCGAACGCTGGATCGGCTGGAGCAGTCCGGCACCGAGGGCGACCCCGGCAGTCAGGAGGGCGTTACCCTTACCACCATTCACAAGTCCAAGGGCCTGGAGTATCCCATTGTATTTCTCTGCGACCTGACCCGGAAATTCAACTTTGAGGAGCTGAAATCCTCCGTTCTGCTGGACGGAGATCTTGGCATCGGCGCGAAAATCATCGACCCGGAGCGCCGCATTCGCTATCCCGGCCTATGCTATCAGGCGCTGGATGTCAAAAAGCGCAGTCAGCTCACCGCCGAGGAGATGCGGGTGCTCTATGTGGCCATGACCCGGCCCAAGGACTATTTATTCATGTCCTGCTGCGAGGAGGGGTTAGCCGGAACACTGGCAAAGCTGCTGCCGGGGGTTGGCTGTCCTGCGGAACAGTGGGCCGTTCGTGATGCAAAAAGTCCAGGGGAGTGGGTGCTGCTATCGGCGCTGTCCCGGATTGAGGCAGGAGAGCTGTTTGCAATCAGCGGCAGGCCCCAATGCCAGCTGACCGTGTCGGATCATCCCTGGCAGATCACCTATGAAATGCTGGAGACCGTGCCCGAGGCCCGCTATGTGCCAAAAACAGAGCAGACAGTTAAGGCATCCGTCCCGGTACCGTCTCCCGAGCAGCTGGTGACGGCCATGGAGTGGCAGTATCCCTACCTGACTGCGGCACAAACGCCCTCTAAGGTCACGGCCACCGAGCTCAAGGGCCGCGCCAAGGATCAGGAGGCTCAGGAGGACGCCGCCGCCCCCAGAAGGATGCCGAGGCTCAGCCGTCCGGAATTTATCCTGGAGCGCAAGGGCCTTTCTCCCACGGAGCAGGGCACCGCGGCCCATCAATTCCTGCAATACGCCAATTTCACCGCCCTGACCACCCAGGACGGCGTGATTTCCGAGCTGGATCGGATGGTAGACGAGGAATTCCTCACGGAAGCCCAGGCCCAGGCGGTTCGGCCCGAGGAAATCACCGGGCTGTTTACCAGTCCTCTTGGGAAGCGGATGCTGTCGGCGAAAGAGCTGTTGCGGGAGTTCAAATTCTCGCTGTTGACGGACGCGGAACGCATCTATCCCGGACTGGAAAATGAGCAGGTACTGCTCCAGGGTGTGGTGGATGCGGCCATTTTGGAGGACGACGGCATCACCGTCATCGACTTCAAAACGGATCGGGTCTCCCCGGAACAGACCGAGGCCCGGGCACAGAATTATCGCGGTCAGCTGGAGACCTATCGGGACGCATTGGCCCGGATCTTCGGCAAGCCCGTGAAACAAACAGTGCTCTATTTCCTGAAACCCGGAAAGGAGGTCATTTTGTGATTTCTGGTGTCATTTTCGATATGGACGGCCTGATGACCGACACCGAGCGGCTGTATATCGACCTCTGGTGCCAGATTCTCCGGGAAAGGGGGATGGAGGAGCACCGGGACGTGGTCACCCGCTGCATCGGCATGGATCACGGCAAAATGCGCGCGTACATAAAAGAGACGCTGGGGGAGGATTTTGACTATCTCTCCGTGCTGGGCGAGGTGGGGAAGCGCTCGGAGGCCGATTGTCAGGCTCACGGCATCCCCGTAAAGCCCGGCCTGTATGAGCTGCTGAACTATCTCGATCAGGAGAAGATTCCCTATGCCGTGGCCACCTCCAGCCGTGGGGAAGGGGCGCGGTCAAAGCTCCGGCAAATCGGCGTGCTGGCCCGGCTCCATGGGCTGGTCACTGGCGATATGGTAGAGAAGGGGAAGCCCAATCCGGAGATTTTCCTCCGAGCCACAGAAATCCTCCATCTTCCGCCCGAAACCTGCCTCGTGCTGGAGGATTCGCCCCATGGAATTCTGGCGGCCTACAAAGCGGGATGCCTGCCCATGATGATCCCCGACCTTTGGCCCCCGGATGCGGAGACCCAATCCATGCTCTACGCCCGGGGCGAAACCCTGCTGGATGTGATTCCGGTGCTCAAGGGACAGTCAATCCTGGCCTAGCATTTTTCCGCCGGGTATGATATCATAGCGGGCAGAAAGGGGAATTACCCAATGTCAACACCAAAACTGATTCTTGCGCCCATGGCGGGCGTTACGGATTATGCCTATCGTACCATTGCGGCGGAAATGGGCGCGGATATCACCGTTACGGAGATGGTGTCCTCCCGGGCCCTGTGCTATGACGATAAAAAGACCGTCAAGCTTCTGCGCAAGACCCCAACGGGTGTTTGCGGCGCACAGATTTTCGGCAACGATCCCGAATTTATGGCGAAGGCTGCAAAACTGACCCTGGAACTGTCGGGCTGCGACTTTATCGACATCAATATGGGCTGTCCCATGCCGAAAATCTCCGGCGCGGGAGACGGGGCCGGGTTGATGAAAACGCCTGAGCTGGCTGCGGATATTGTTCGAGCCGTGGTGGAAGCCGTTCCGGTGCCGGTGACGGTCAAGATGCGGAAGGGCTGGGACAAGAGCCATGTGAACTGCGTGGAGCTGAGCCGGATGGTCGAAAAGGCCGGGGCTTCTGCGGTGACAGTTCATGGCCGCACCCGGGTACAGCTCTACACCGGGCGGGCCGATTGGGACTGCATCCGGGACGTAAAGCAGGCGGTCGGCATTCCCGTCTATGCCAACGGCGACGTGGATTCTCCGGAAGCGGCGCTGCACATTCTCCGGTATACCGGGGCGGACGGCGTGATGATCGGCCGGGCAGCGTTTGGCGATCCTTATCTATTCTCCATGATCCGTGCAGCCCTGGATGGAAAAGAAATCCCCCAGCGCCCGCCCCTGGATCAGCGAATGGATACGGCCCTCAGGCAGTTTGAAATCGCGCTGGAGGACAAGGGCGAGCACATCGCCTGTCTTGAGGCAAGAAAGCACCTTTGCTGGTATCTCCATGGGGTGCCCCACGCCAGCTTTTATAAAAAGGACATCTCCCAGGTGTCCACCAAAGAGGAAGTTTACACGGTCGTGAAACGAATCAAACGGGATTTGAGGTGAGAATTTGGACGAACAGGAACTGATTCGCCGGGCAGGTCAGGGGGACGAGGACGCCTTTGAGCAGCTGGTGAATGCCTATGAAAAGCCGGTTTATAACCTGTGCCTTCGGATGTGCGGGGACCGGGACGAGGCCTTTGACCTCTCCCAGGATACGTTCATCAAAGCATGGCATGCCATTTCCATGTTCCATGGAGAGAGCAAATTTAAAACCTGGCTCATGCGCATTGCCTCCAATACCTGCATCGACCATTTGAGAAAGAAAAAAAGGCAAAACGTCATCACCATGACCGATCTGGATCAGGAGGACGAGGATAAGCCGCTGGAGCGCCAGATTGCAGACTATTCTACCGATCCTGCGGTGTTGGCGGAAAAGGCCCAGGATCACGAAGCCGTTCGGGAGGCCATGAACCGGCTGCCGGATCAGGATCGTCTGATTCTCTCCATGCGCGCCATCGAGGATATGAGCTATCAGGAGATCGGCGATGCCCTGCAATTACAGCCGGGCACCGTGAAATCCCGCATTTCCCGTGCCCGAGAAAAAATTCGACGGAGTTTGGACGGGAACTTTTTTGAAGGTTCATCGTCGAGAAAAGGGAAGGGAGGAATGCGATCTTGAAGACCTGTGAAGACTACATTGCAGATATGAACCTGAGCATCGACGGACTGCTCACGCCGGAAGAAGAACAGGCACTTCAGGCGCATCTTGCCGTCTGCCCCAAATGCCGCAGCATGTATCAGTCCTACCGGGACATCCAGGCAGCCATCGACGAAGCCGAGGTGGAGCCGCCCACGGGTCTGGCCCACAGCGTCATGACCCAGATCCATCAGGAAAAGGTGCGCCACAGCCCCAAAGCCACGCTGAAGCGGATGCGCTTTACCCTGGTGGCCGCAGTGTTGGCGCTGGTGGTCATTGCCGCCGGAAAGTACATCGGTACGCCCCATGGGAATACCGCTGCCAGCAGTACGCCGGAAACCGCCGCCGCTGAAGCACCCGCCGAGGCCGCAGCGAATCCCGAAGCTGCCCTGGCCGCGCCGCCGGAAGAAGCTGCCGGTGCAGCAGCCGAAAATGCCACCGCGGCTGCCGACGAGGATATTATAGGATACGCCGATGCAGCCGTTCCGCCAAAGATGGGTGCCGGAAATTCCGCCATGGAGGATACCGCCCCGTCGGATCAGCTGATGATCGTTTGGAACGCCATGCAGCAGGACGGCGATGTGGGCAGCCTTTATTTGGTGGACACCACGGAAACAGTGCTGTTTCAGCTGCTGCCCAATGCGGAAATCGTGGCATTGTCCTCGGGGGATATCGTCTATAAGGTCAGTGCCAGCGATTATGCGTTGGTTGCCGATCAGCTACCCGCCGTGGAATCCATGGAAGCGGCAACGGAATCCGATGATATCTATCTGAGCCTGAACTAATATAGAACACCGGAGGGCAAGATGAAAATTGCCTTCCGGTGTTTTCGTTCCAATAAAAAGAGCGTGCTGCATACTATCATGCAACACGCTCTCAGATTATCTGCTGCCCTTGTCGTAGGGAACGCCCTCTGCCTTGGGCGCTCTGGACTTCTTGGAGGTGAAGATCAGAATCACCATGGATGCGATAAAGGGCATCATATTGTAGATCTCCTTGCTCCAGTGGAACGTCGCCAGGAACGTGGAATCCGCAATGTTGGCCAGTGCCTTAAACACCGCAAAGAACAGTGCCGCACCGGCGATTTGCAGTGGCTTCCACTGACCGAAGATCATAACCGCCAGGGCCAGGAAGCCCATGCCTGCAACGCCCACCTCGAAGTTCCAGGAGGAAACGGAGGGGACAATATAGGCAAAGCCACCGATGCCGCCCAGCACGCCGGAAATCAGCACACCACACCAACGCATTTTATAGACGTTGATGCCCACGGAGTCCGCCGCCTGGGGATGCTCGCCGCAAGCGGAAAGCCGCAGACCGAACCGGGTGCGATACAGCACCACATAGGCCGCAATCAGGATTACGATGCCGATGAAGAAGAACACATTCAGAGTCAGGCCGCCAATATTGAAGGAGAAAGCGGAGTTATCAAAGTCCACCTTGCCGGACTGGCTGCCGTTGAACCGCTTTGCCGCAACCAACGCCAGGGCCGTTGCCAGCAGGTTTAGTGCCGTACCGCCAATGGTCTGATCCGCTTTCAGGTTGACGGAAGCGAAAGCCAGCAGCGCCGCATAGATGGCGCCGGAAATGGCGGAACCGAGAATGCTCAGAGTCACCATGGCCCATGCGGGCAGATCGGCGGGGAGCATCCGGGTCATCAGGATGCCAACCAGGCCGCCAATGACCATAATACCTTCCAATGCGATGTTAATAATGCCGGACCGCTCGGAGAACATACCGCCCAGGGCCACCAGCATCAGCACCATCATATACATGAGGGTGTATTTGAGAAGCAGCATCATTGTGCGTCATCCTCCTTTCCGGCAATTTCATCCGGGGTTGGGGCATCGGAGACCGGTACGGCCTTGACTTCCTTCCGCTGATGCATTTTCTTGGAGAACCAGTTTTTGAACAGCAGGGAGAAGGCGCAAAGGTAGATGACCACGCCGGAAATCACGTCGGCAATCTCAGGCGGGAACACGTTGGTGTCCATAAAGCCGCCGCCGGTGGTGATATGGGAGATGAACGTTGCGGAGAAAATCGTGCCGATGGGGTTAGAAGATGCCAGCAGGGCAACGGAAATACCGTCAAAGCCAATGCCGGGCAGGGCAGTGGAGTCCTGGGGGTTCCACTCGGCCACGCCGGACAGGTAATAGAGGCCAGCGCCGAAACCGGCCAGAGCACCGGCGATCACCATGGACAGGATGATGTTCCGCTTTTCGTTGATACCGGCATAGCGGGCCGCATCCTTGTTGTGACCGCAGGCCTTGAGCTCATAGCCGAAGGTGGTCTTGTCGATGATGAACCAGATGAGAATCGCCACAAGAATGGCCAGGAACACCGCAATGGTGGTGGACTTGTTACTGAATACGTTGCCCAGGCCCAGATCCGGAATCACCGCATCGGGGAAGTTGGCCCGCAGGCTGTAGGACTTGGTCTTGGTGGCGTCGTACATAATGCCGGTACCGCCGCCATAGATGATGGTGTTCACCGCATAAAGGCCAATCCAGTTGAACATGATGGCGGTGATGACTTCGTTGACGTTGAGATACGCCTTGAGAATACCGGGGATTGCGCCCCAGATTGCACCGAACAGGGCAGAGGCCAGCAGACACACCCACCAGGGCATTTTCAGCACAATCGCAAAGAACAGCGCGCCAAAGGCACCCACGGTATACTGACCGGCAGCACCAATGTTGAACAGGCCGGTTTTGAAGGCAAAGCCAACGGAAAGACCGGTCATAATCAGAGGAGCAATCTGGGCAATCTCACGGCCTACGCCGATGGGCCACATATAAAAGCCGCCTTTGAGAATCCGCAGGAAGCCGCCCTCCCACGCGCCCGAAGGATCCAGTGCCAGCAGGAACAGGAAGCCTAATGCAAGGCCGATCACAATACACAGCAGGGACGAGAACACGGTCGATACACCGCTGCGCTGCAAAAGAGGTGATTTTGCTTGTTTATTCATCAGGACACCTCCTCAAATTTATGGCCGCGCTTTGCGCCGGACATATAAAGGCCCAGGGTCTGCACATCAGTGGTCTTGGGATTAAACTCGCCCACGATCTCGCCCTCATACATCACCAGGATTCGGTCGGAGAGATTCATAACCTCGTCCAGCTCCAGAGACACCAGCAGAACCGCCTTTCCGGCATCCCGCTGGGCCACCAACTGACGGTGAATGTTCTCAATGGCGCCCACATCCAAGCCGCGGGTGGGCTGAACCGCTACCAGCAGCTCGGGGTTCTTGTCCAGCTCCCGGGCGATAATGGCCTTCTGCTGGTTGCCGCCGGACATGGAGCGGACGGTGGTCACGGCGCCCTGGCCGGAACGAACGTCGTATTCCTCGATCAGACGATTGGCGTATTCCCGCACGGCGTCCCGGCGGATTACCCCGTGATTCTGGAACTGAGGCTCCCAATAGCGCTGGAGCACCAGATTCTCCTCCAGCGTGTAGTCCAGCACCAGGCCGTGCTTGTGCCGATCCTCGGGAATATGGCTCATGCCGGTTTTACTGCGGTTACGAATGGAGGCGGAGGTGATATCATGGCCCATCAGGGTCACGGTGCCGGAGGTGGGCTTTTCGAGACCGGTAACAGCATAGACAAACTCCGTCTGGCCGTTGCCCTCGATGCCGGCTAGACAGACAATTTCGCCGCTGTGCACTTCCAGAGATGCGTTCTTCACCGCATCGTTCTTGTGAATCTTGGAGGGAACCGTCAGGCCGTCCACCTTCAAAATCGCATCGCCGGGATGACTTGCCTCCTTGGAGACGGTGAGCTGCACATCGCGGCCAACCATCATCCGAGACAGCTCCTGCGCGTTGGTATCCTTGATCTCTACGGTGCCGGTGCACTTTCCCTTACGGAGAACGGTGCAGCGATCGGCTACCGCCATAATCTCGGCCAGCTTGTGGGTAATAAACAGAATGCTCTTGCCCTCACGGGTGAAGTTCCGCATGATCTCCATCAGCTCGTCGATCTCCTGAGGAGTAAGGACCGCAGTGGGCTCGTCAAAAATCAGAATCTCATTTTCCCGATAGAGCATCTTGAGGATCTCAACTCTCTGCTGCATACCAACGGAGATATCCTCGATCTTGGCATCGGGGTCCACCTTCAGGCCGTAGCGCTCCGACAGCTCTACCACCTTTTTCCTGGCTTCCTTGCGATTGATGAAGCCATGCTTACAGGGCTCGCAGCCCAGAATAATGTTGTCCAGAACGGTAAAGCATTCCACCAGCTTAAAATGCTGATGCACCATGCCGATATGCAGGGCCGTAGCGTCGTTGGGATTCTTGATCTCAACCACCTGGCCATCCTTTTTGATGGTGCCGGATTCCGGCTGATAAAGTCCGAAGAGAACGCTCATCAGGGTCGACTTGCCAGCGCCGTTTTCGCCCAAAAGCGCATGAACCTCTCCTTTTCTCAGCTGAAGAGTGATATTATCATTTGCCTTGATTCCCGGGAATTCCTTGGTGATGTTCAGCATTTCAATGACGTAATCGCTCATCACATCATCTCCCTCGTTATATAATGCAACTCTTATTATATTGATTCTTGCGGCAAAATGCAAGGAAATCCTTTGGCTTTGTCCCGGTTTTATCCGCCATGAAACGACAATCCCCACAAAATCACGTAAAAAAGTTCCCGCTGCCAAAACTCGGCAGCGGGAAACATTCTTTCAAAGGAGATTACTCAACAACAGTCAGCTTGCAGTGATCGCCAACGGCAGGATAATCGTCGATGGAATCGGAGATGGAAACCTCACCGGACTTGATTTTCTCAACCAGAGCGTTGTAATCGTCCACAGTAAAGTTCTTCATGCTCCAGGTATCGGTGGGCAGGCCAACGTAGTCGCCGTCCGCCAGAGACAGGGAGGACAGGGTGCCGCCGATGGTATCCCACTGGCCATTAAAGTAGGTGTCCAGTGCGTTATAGGTAGCAGCGTACAGGCCCTTCATAGCGGAAGTGATGATGCAGGGATCAATGTTGGACTGGTCAACGTCAACACCGATGACCTTGCCCTCATACTTGTTGGCAGCCTCAACAGCAGAGGTGTAGATGCCGCCGCCGCAGGCGAAGACAACCTCGGTGCCTTCGGAGTACCAGCCTTCCATCTTTGCGGTGATGGTAGCATCGCCGAAGAACTGACCGCCGTAGGTGTACTTGATCTCAACGTCAACGCCCTTCTCATTGGCAGCGTCGTTGATGCCCTGGATGTAGCCGTAGCCATAACGCTGAACAGCGGGAACAGCCATGCCGCCCAGGTAGCCCAGCTTGGTGTAGCCTTCCATCACGGCTGCATAGCCTGCAAGATAGCCGGCCTGCTCCTCGTGGAAGACCATGGTGTGGGTGTTCTTTGCCAGGGTGGTGTCGCCCAGATCGCTCTCGCCAACGTCAACAGCGATGAACTTTACGTCGGGATAGAGATCCTGAGTCTGACCGATGGCCTCGCCAAACAGGTAGCCGGGCATTACGATAACGGTAGCGCCCTCGTTGACAGCCTGGGTGATGGAAGTCACACGAGCGTCGGTGGAGTCCTCGGTGGGCTTGTAGTAAGTGGTCTCGATGTTGTGCTCCTTGCCATAGGCAACCATAGCCTCATAGCAGGTCTGGTTAAAGGATTCGTCGTCGATGTTGCCGACGTCGGTAACAAGGGCGATCTTCTCAGTGCCAGAAGTGGTCTCGGCACCGGAGCCAGCCTCAGTTGCAGCGGCAGTAGAGCCGGCAGCGGAAGAAGCGGCAGCGCTGCCATTGGAAGATCCGCAGCCAGACAGCATTGCCAGCATCATGACCGCAGCAAGAACAAGCGCAGTGATTCTCTTCATGTAATTCAACCTCCAAAAAAATTTGCGACAATTTTATCGCCACCCTATTCTTGCACACTCTGCGAAAAAAATCAACCGGAATTTTCATTTCTGAAGATTTTTTCAGCCCAAAGATCGCATTTTTATGATTTCTACGTAAAACTGCCCGGACTTTCCGTAAAGTCCGGGTCAGATCAGGTGAAATCAATCCTTCATATACTCCCCAGCGGAGAAGCTGTAGGGGAGAATGTCCTTTAAGGTCAGGGTCATAATCTCGCCGTTTGCGCCACCCAAATAAACCGTAAAGTCGTCTCCGCAAAACTCCCGCATCACCTGGCGGCAGACGCCGCAGGGCGGGAAAAATCCGGTGATCTCACCGTTTTTGCCTCCCACCACCGCAATGGCGGAGAAATCCCGAACGCCATCGTAAACCGCCTTGAAAAAAGCCGTCCGTTCGGCGCAAACCGTGGGCGTGTAGGATGCGTTTTCAATGTTGCAGCCCTGATACATCCGCCCGTCGGACGTGAGCAGTGCCGCACCAACCTGATAGCCGGAATAGGGCACGTAGGCATGGCCCATGGCTTTCACCGCCAGTGCAACCAATTCTTCCTTTGTCATGTTTTTGCTCCTTTCTAGCCGGTTCCGACCACAATCACCCGGTCACGCTTTTTATAGACGCTCTTGCCCAGATAATTGGTCTCCAACAGGGTGCCGTCGCCGCTGTAGACGTACTGATAGGCCTCATAGGTGTAGCCGGTATAGGGATAGGTCTTCTCCTTGGTGGTACCGGAGGGCAGGGAACTGTCGTACTCCGTCACGGTGCTGTAGGGGGTGGTGGAGAGCTTGGAATAGTCCAATACCACATAATTGTCGTTGGTTTTCGTACCGTAAATGGAGATATTCACGTAGCCGCCGGAGACCCATGCATCCACCCGGATGGGATAGTCGGTATTGTTCCGGAAGCAGAAGTCCTGGGAACCCCAATAGACCGTGGCGTCCAGCCCGCCGTTTACATAGGTTACAAAGAACGTATGGGGTGCGCGCTCGGTGATCTCCAGATCGGCATACAGCGCCGCATCATAGACCGTAGAGGCCACCTGGCAGATACCGCCGCCGGTTTCCTCCACGGAATCGCTTCCCACATAGACCGTCGCCTTCTGATAGCCCTTGGCCGCCGTCCGTTCGCCCACCACGCCGTTAAACGAGAAGGTTTCGCCGGAGTTGATGACCGTTCCGTTGATGGCGCTGCAGGCCAGCTTCAAATTGGCGGTTCTGCCGCTGTTGGCTGTATGGGGAGAGGAGAACGTGGAAAGCTGATCCCGGAACAGCACCGCGCGAATTTCATCGGCGGTTTTCTCCGGGGGCACGGCGGTCATGGCGATGCTGACAGTGTCGCCCCAGCCGGTGTTCATGATATCCGCCACGGCAGCGTCCCAATCCAGGGTATAGCCGTCATAGCCCTCCTGAACATCACCGCCGGCATAGTAGGGCTCTGTTGGATCGCAGGCCAGCTCATGATAAGCATCGGTGATATCCACGTCAGTGGGCAGCACCTCGGTCATCTCCTGGGATACGGTGCCATAGTCGCCGGATTCCACTTGCTGCTTCGCCGCATCATAGAGCGCGCCGGGGTCCAGGGTATAGCCCGGGGTGCCCATGGTGACCTCGATGGTATGGTTCTCGGAATCCGCCGTCACCTGGGGCTCAACCGGCTCGGAGCCGTAGTCCTGGGCGCACTGATTGGCCAGCCGCCGAACTGCCCCTGTATCGATTTCAACTTTATCGTAATCCAGGGTAATGTCGGAAAAATCCAGACTGGCAAAGGCGTTGTCAACCGCCTTGGTAATGGTGTCCGCCTCCACGATTCTGCCGGGGGTGCCCAGGGTCAGAGTGACGGTATGCGTTTCCTCGTCATAGTCGGCGGTGGTGTCCGTGGCGGCGATATAGGTCTCGTCGGAGATTTCCTTCGCCTTTTTCTCAATATCCTCCTGGCTGTAGACCAGCTCGGTTTCCGCCGTCAGGCGATATTCCGTGGATTTGGCGCTGCGATAAGCCCGGTACATGCCATAGGCGGTGGTATCGCTGCGCAGATAGCGGTAGGCCCGATCCACCACCGCATCGGCGTTCAGAGTCACGCCCTCCTGCTGGGGATTAAACGTATAGGTGCCGTCGGGCAGGATCACCTTGACGGAGTTGGATGGGGAGCTAAGCGCTTCCTCAATGGCTTCCTTGGCCTCGTCTTTGGTCATGCCGCCCAGATTGATGCCCGCGCAGTAGACGTTGGGCATGATTTTATCGTAGCTCTCATAGGGTTTGATGACAAAATAGACATAGCTGATGCCGCCTACCAAGGAAAGCGCCAGTACCACGAACAGGCTGGTCAGGGCGATGAACAGCTTATTCTTCTTTTTCTTGGGCTTGGGCGGTTCCTCGTCTGTGGTCTCCTCCGGCTCGTCCGTGGTCGGGGGGAAAGGCGGGGGAGAGGCGAGTGCTTCCGATTCGTCTATTTCTTCCGGGTGATCTGTTTTCTCGGGTTCATCAGATTCCGCCGGTGCTTCGGAAGCGGATTCCGTGGGTTCCGGTTCTTCTGTATGTTCAAGCGGTGCCTGTTCCGGCAGCGGCGCATGGTTCGCCTCCGAATCGGGTACGCCGGACTCCGGATCTACCGGCTGTTCCGGCTCCAGATGCACCTGGGGCACATAGCCCCGGGACTCCTCCGGCGTCTCCTGCGTCGGATCGTGCTCCAGTGACATAGGCTTCTCCTTTCCATTGGAACGTATCGGGTACATTTTCCAAATACTTAAGCTTCATTATACAAAAAACGACCTGTTATTGCAATTCTTTCTTATTCACATAGACGCAAAATCCCAGTAAACCGTTTCGTGTTTCGCCGGATTTCCGTCTACATAGACAATATATCCGTCAAAAAAATAAAATATGCTTTAATAATTCATCCATTTCATTTACACCGGGGACTTTATAGGATATAATGGCAGGGCAGCACCGCATAATTCGGCAAAGTCCGCAGACGCAATTATGTGGCGTTGCCTCATAAACGGGAGGTATGCCTATGTCAAGAGAACTGGAAGCACTCCATCGGCAGCTGGGGCGCCTTGACGATTTACAGCAGCAGCTGAAAACCGTTAATCGGAACATTGGCACCATGGAATCCAAGCTGCCCGAACTGGAACAGAGCGTCCGGGATGAGCAGTCAGACGTGGACCGCATGGAATCCGGCGGTATCTCCAGCTTTGTCTACGGCATTCTGGGCCGTCAGGAGGAAAAGCTGGAGAAGGAACGCTGGGAAGCCAAGCAGGCCCAGGAGCAATATCAGGCTGCACTCAATACGCTGCAAGAGCTTCACCGGCAGCGGGAGTCCATCGTAAATTCCATCGCCCAGATGGAGAAGCTTCGACGGAAGTATCAGCAGCTCTATGAAGCGGAGCGGCAAACAATTCTGCAATCCTCCGGCCCAAATAGTCAGCGGCTTCAGCAGCTGGAAGAAGACGGGCGGCAGATGCGCGGTCTGGAGCAGGAGCTGCTGGAAGCCCGCGATGCCGGTGACGCGGTTATGGACCAAATTGACCGTATCCGCAAAAGTCTTGGCAGCGCCTCCACCTGGGGCACCATTGATCTGTTTACCGACGGATTTCTTGCCGATATGGCAAAATACAGCCATATGGACAATGCTCAGTCGGAAATGCAGGAGCTAAACCGGCTGCTGCGGCAGTTTTCCAAGGAGCTGAAGGACGTGGATACCCACGCCAACCTCTCGGCGGATATTGGCAGCGGAATGCGGTTTGCAGATTTCTTTTTTGACGGCTTTTTCACCGATGCCATGGCCCTGAGCCGAATTGACCGGATCAAAAACCAGGTAGAGGACGTTGCCTACCAGGTACAAAAGCATCTTAACACCGTATCCCGTCGGCTGAACTCTGTCACAGCAACCCTTCAGCAAAAATCCCAGGAGGCACAAGACCTGATCCTCCATGGGAATGCAACATAGAAACAAGGAGTGGACTATTATGAAATGTAAAAAATGCGGCACAGAAGTAGACGATCGCGCAAAATTCTGCCCGGTCTGCGGCGAACCACTGGTCTTTGGAGATGCACCTCAGGCGCCCCAGCCTCCGCGCCCCAACTATGCTGCGGGTAATTCCGGCAATTCCGGCGGCTATCGTGCGCCCATCACCAGTCGGAGCATCCCGCTGGCCATTATTCTCTCTATTGTCACCTGCGGTATTTATGGGCTTTACTGGATGTACTGTCTGGCCAACGACCTGAACACCGCCAGCGGCCATGAGCAGGACACCAGCGGCGGCCTGGTGGTTCTGTTCTCCATCATCACCTGCGGCATCTACGGTCTGTATTGGTACTACACCGCTGCCGGTAAGGTTGGCGAGGTGCAGGAGTTTGATCGCCGTCCCCGGGATAGCAGCCTGGGCATTCTCTACCTGCTGCTGGCTCTGTTCGGCTTTAGCATTGTCTCCATGGCGCTGATGCAGAATGAGCTTAATAAAGTGGCCGGACTGTAATCGCAGGATTGTTCGGGTACTGGCCCTGTGGATCGGCTTACCGCTGCTGGGAATCTGCTACGGAATGCTGGTTGGCCGGATCGGATTTGGAATTCCGTGTGTATTCCGGCTGGTTACGGGGCTAAAATGTCCCGGCTGCGGTGTGACCCATATGGCGCTGTGCCTCATGCGGGGAGACCTCAGCGGTGCATTCTATGAAAATCCAGTGGTACTCATGCTATTGCCCATTGGGCTGATTTTGGCAATTCGGCAGACATACCGGTATCTAAGAACCGGCAGCAAACGCCTGACCAGATGGGAAAACCGCATGGTGATCGGCATGATCGTTCTGCTCCTTGGCTTTGGGATTGCTCGAAATTTGAAATATTTCGCTTGACAAGTCCCGCCGGGGTATGCTATACTCCCGAACAGAAAGAGAAAGGCAATGATGGAGAACAGTACGTGCTTCCATTGACGTTCAGAGAGCTTCCGGCTGGTGCAAGGAAGCCGTCAGGTACACCGAAATTACACTCCGGAGCTTCCGGCTGAATCCCAGTAGGCCCCCACGGTCGCGCCCGTTATCGCGCCGGAGTTGTCAGACTCCCTGAGGCTGTTTGCCGTGAGGCAGCAGCGAACCAGAGGTGGTACCGCGTATTTTCGCCCTCTGCTTGCATTCATCCGCAGGCAGAGGGCTTTTTGTTGTCTGCTAAGCGGAAATTCAGACGATCATCAATGGAGGAAACACAAATGACACTGTACGAAGAACTCACCGCCCGCGGTCTGATTGCCCAGACCACCAATGAAGAAGAAATCCGCGACATGATCAACAACGGCAAAGCCACCTTCTACATCGGCTTTGACTGCACCGCCGACAGCCTAACTGCCGGTCACTTCATGGCCCTGACCCTGATGAAGCGGCTCCAGATGGCCGGCAATAAGCCCATTGCCCTGATCGGCGGCGGCACCACCATGATTGGCGACCCATCCGGCCGTACCGATATGCGTAAAATGCTCACCAAGGAAGACATCGACCACAACGCCGAGTGCTTTAAGCGCCAGATGGAGAAGTTCATCGACTTCTCCGAGGGCAAGGCACTGATGCTCAACAATGCCGACTGGCTGCTCAACCTCAACTACGTGGAGCTGCTCCGCGAGGTGGGCGCCTGCTTCTCCGTCAACAATATGCTCCGTGCCGAGTGCTATAAGCAGAGAATGGAGAAGGGCCTGTCCTTCCTGGAGTTCAACTACATGATTATGCAGTCCTACGACTTCTACTACCTGTTCCAGCACTACGGCTGCAATATGCAATTCGGCGGCGACGACCAGTGGAGCAATATGCTGGGCGGCCGTGAACTCATTCGCCGGAAGCTGGGTGACGGCACCAAGGCCAACTCCATGACCATCACCCTTCTCACCGATTCCCAGGGCAAGAAGATGGGTAAGACCGCAGGCAACGCCGTGTGGCTGGATCCCAACAAGACCTCTCCCTACGACTTCTACCAGTACTGGAGAAACGTTGGCGACGCCGACGTGATGAAGTGCATCCGCATGCTGACCTTCCTGCCCCTGGAGCAGATTGGTGAGATGGACAAGTGGGAGGGCAGCCAGCTCAACCAGGCCAAGGAGATCCTCGCTTACGAGCTAACCAAGATGGTTCACGGCGAGGAGGAAGCCGAGAAGGCGCAGATGGCCGCCCGTGCCATCTTCGTTTCCGGCGGCGCATCCGCCGATATGCCCACCACCGAGCTGACCGCCGAGGACGTGCCTGAGGATTCCATCGGCGTACTGAGCCTGATGGTGAAGTGCGGCCTGGCAAAGTCCAACGGTGAGGCCCGCCGCCTCATTCAGCAGGGCGGCGTTCTGATTGCCGACGAGAAGGTCACTGATCCCGCCGCCACCGTTTCCAAGGCGGATTTGGAAGCCGGTGTGGTGATTAAGAAGGGCAAGAAGGTCTTCCATAAGGCCGTTCTAAAGTAATCACCCAAATCATATGATTGAGACTCCCGCAGAAAATCTGCGGGAGTTTTTTTGCGTTTTCACTTGACATATGTGTGCATACTGTATATACTGTTCATGAACAGTATGCAAGGAGGTGCCAAATTGCAGATTCTCATAGATAACAAAAGCGGCGCACCAATTTATGAGCAGATTTACACCCAGTTAAAAGAGCAAATCATCTCCGGCGCGCTGACAGAAGATCAGCCGCTGCCCTCCATCCGTGGCCTTGCCAAGGATCTTAGGATCAGCGTCATTACCACCAAGCGCGCCTACGACGAGCTGGAGCAGGAGGGCTTCCTCTACACCGTCGCCGGAAAGGGCTCCTTCGTGGCCAAGAAAAATACCGCGCTGCTGCGGGAAGAACAACTGAAAAAAATAGAAGATCATTTGTCAGAGGTCCGCCGGTTGGCTGCCACCATTTCTCTTAGCCGGGAGGACATCCGCGATATGCTGGATCTCATGTGGGAGGACGAATCATGAACGCCATTACCGTAAGCAATCTACAAAAGAACTATCCTGCCGGAAAAGAGCCCGGATTTTCTTTCGGCCCGGTGAGCCTCAGTCTGCCGGAAGGGGCCATTCTGGGGCTCATCGGCGAAAATGGCGCCGGAAAAACCACGCTGATGAAGCTGATTCTCGGTCTGCGCCGCTCCAATGCCGGTGAAATCTCCGTTTTGGGCGGTCGGCCAGGAGATGCGTCCGTGAACGAGCAGTTGGGCGTAGTGCTGGATGAACCTGGTGTTCCTGCCTGTCTCACCCCGCGTCAGTTTGGCAAGGTGCTCCGCCGTATCTACCGCAGTTGGGATGATGGGTGTTATGAGCGATATCTCCGCGAACTGGAGCTGCCGGAAAACAAAGCATTTTCCGACTTTTCCAAGGGCATGAAAATGAAGCTTTCCATTGCCGCCGCGCTGGCCCATCATCCAAAGCTGCTGATTCTGGACGAACCTACCTCGGGACTTGACCCGGTGGTGCGGGAGGAGGTGGTGGAGCTGTTTTCCGGCTTCACCCGGGACCCGTCCCATTCCGTGCTGATCTCCTCACACATTGTGGGGGATCTGGAAAAGCTCTGCGACTATACCGCATTCCTGCACCGCGGAAAGCTCCTGCTCTGCGAGGAAAAGGACCGGCTGCTGGAGCAGTACGGCATCCTCCACTGTAGTCTGGAGGATTGTAAGGTCCTGCCGCCGGAAGCGATTATCCATCAAAAGGATTCCCCCTATGGGGTGGAGGCGCTGGTGCGCAGAGATTTGGTGCCCGGGAGCTTTACACTGAGTCCTGCCGGGCTGGAAGAGATTTTTGTAGGTATGGTAAAGGAGGAACGGTAACATGCTGGGACTAATTCAGAAGGACATCTATCAAATGCTGAAATATCAGCGTGTCCTGATGCTGATTGTGGTGATCTTTGCGATTGCTTCCGCAAAAAATCAAGACAATGCGTTCTTCCTGGTGTATCCATCGGTGATTGCCGGACTGTCTACGGTGACGCTGCAAAGCTATGATGAGCAGGGCGGATTCAGCAGCTACAGTTCCGTGATGCCGGTATCTCGGAAAACCGTGGTAGGGGCAAAATACCTCTACGGCATTGCGATGGTGGTGTTGGTGGCGTTGCTGGAGGCGGTTTCTTATCTGGTATTTCAGAATTCCATTTCGAACGCCGTCCGGAATGTCGGCTTTACAACCGTTGCGGGGCTGCTTTGCATCAGCGTATTTCTTCCCTTCATCTTCTGGCTGGGGGTGGAACGGGGCCGTACCGCCTATGTAGTAGCCATGAGTGTATTTTGCGCACTGACGCTTCTGCTGAAAGAGCAGCTCACCAATATTCCCAGTGTCACCATTGGCGTTGCGCTGGTTCTCTGCCTGATTCTTGCCGCAGCTTCCTACGGTTTGTCCGTCGCAGGATATTCCAGGCGGGAATTATAATCAGAAAAGCTCCGGAACACACACCGTGCTCCGGAGCTTCGTTTCTATTCACTTCAAATCAGACTTCCCAGCCGTTTAAATACTTCACCTGGGCATCGGTAAGGGTATCCACCTTGAGCCCCATGGCATCCAGCTTGATCTTGGAAACCAGATCGTCGATCTCGGTGGGCACCTCATAGACATCATTCTGCATTTCCGCCCGGTGCTCCATGAGATATTTCAGGCTCATGGACTGAATGGCGAAACTCATGTCCATAATCTCAGCAGGGTGGCCGTTACCAGAGGCCAGGTTCACCAGCCGTCCCTCAGCCAGCAGGTTCAGGGTGCGGCCGTCGGAGAGCTCATAGCCCATGATCTCGTCCCGGCGGAGATAGACCTTGGTCGCCATCTCCCGGAGCTCCACCTCGTTGACCTCTACATTGAAATGTCCGGCGTTGCTCAGGAAGGCGTTGTTCTTCATCTTCTCAAAATGCCGCTTGGTGATGACGTCACGGCAGCCGGTGGCGGTGACGAAAATATCGCCCAGAGGTGCCGCCTCGTCCATGGTCATGACCATGTAGCCATCCATGGTGGCCTCCAGGGCCTTAATGGGGTCGATTTCAGTGACGATTACCGTGGCCCCCATGCCCTTGGCCCGCATGGCAATGCCCCGTCCGCAGTAGCCATAACCGGCCACCACCACGGTGCGGCCCGCCACCAGAAGGTTGGTGGTGTGCATAATGGCATCCCACACGCTCTGGCCGGTGCCATATTTATTGTCGTAATAATGCTTGCACTTGGCATCGTTGACGTTCATCATGGGGAAGGGGAGAGCGCCTGCCTTGGCACGGGCCTTGAGCCGATGGATGCCGGTGGTGGTTTCCTCGCAGCCGCCCATGACCTTGTCGGCATAATCCTTGCAGGTGGAGGTCAAAAGCTCCAGCAGATCACCGCCGTCGTCAATGAACAGGTCAGGATGGCAGGACAGGGTCTGGCTCAGATGCTGAAGATACTCCTCCTGGGTAGCGCCGTGCCAGGCGGCCACATGAACGCCCAGGGATGCAAGTCCTGCCGCCACGTCATCCTGGGTGGACAAGGGATTACAGCCGGTGGCATAGACCTCAGCCCCCGCGGCCTTCAGCACCGTGGCAAGATAGGCGGTTTTTGCCTCCATATGAATGGACATGGCAATGGTCTTGCCGGCAAAAGGCTTGGTTTTCTCAAATTCCTTCTTAATGGCGCCCAGGGCAGGCATAAAGTCCTGCACCCATCTGATTTTCATGCGTCCATGCTCCTGGAGGGACATATCTCTCACAATATTCAAGGCATTCGACCTCTTTCTTCATAAATTCAGACCAAGTATACCATATAATTTACAGGGGAACAAGAAAGTTTACACATTTTTCATGGACTTTTGCCCAAGGATGCAATAGAATAGCTCTACATATGTTAGGAGGATGCCAAGTGAATGAACTAAGACGGAAATGGAACCGTTTCCTATACAACAACTCCAATAAGGGAATTCCCAATCTGATGCTGTTTGTCAGCGTCGGTACGCTGATTGTCTATTTCTTTTCCGCGATTGATCCCAGCAACGTGCTCTACCGGTTTTTGTGTTTTGACCGGGGTGCCATTCTTCACGGTCAGGTGTGGCGGCTCATTACCTATATTTTCATCCCCACCTCCGGCGGCATTTGGCTGTTTCTGCTGCTCATTGCCTACTATGGCATCGGGCGTATGGTGGAAGCCGTCTGGGGCACGCTGAAATTCAACCTGTTCTATCTCTGCGGCGTGGTGATTATGGACATCGCCGCGCTGATCCTGGGTGGCAGTGCCAGCAGCTATTACCTGAACCTCAGCCTGTTCCTTGCCCTGGCCACTATGTATCCCGACAACACCGTGCTCTTTATGTATATCATCCCTTTGAAGATGAAGTACCTGGCCTGGGCCTATCTGGGCCTTACGATCTACGAGATCCTCATGGGCAATTTCTTCCCGCTGTTTGCGCTGCTGAACTATTTCCTGTTCTTCGGCAAGTCCTGCATGAACGTGCTGCCCGGCGGAAATCGGGTAGGGGCTCGGAAGTTCCAGTTTAAGCGGAAATCCGGCGGAAACAGCGGAAATCCCAGCTGGGCCAGCAAATACCGCTCCGCCTCCGGCCGCCGTCCCGGCAGCGGCAATCATGGGGAGTTCAAAAAGGTCGTGGATGCTCCGGCCTATCGCCACAAGTGCACCGTCTGCGGGCGCACCGATGTGTCCAATCCGGAGCTGGAGTTCCGCTACTGCTCCAAGTGCAACGGCTTCTACTGCTACTGCCAGGATCACATCAATAATCATGTCCACATTCAGTAAGCGCCTGTTTCCGATTTTGGGGCTGCTGATGGTCCTGCTGCTGAGCAGCTGCGGGAAGAAGTCCAATGATCTCACGGTGGTATTTCCAAAGCTGGGCGCTGCGGACTGCGCCATTCTTATGACGGAAGATCATACCGTGGTCATCGACGCCGGGGAAGCGGAGGATGCGGATACAATTCTGGACGTGCTTTCGGACTATCACCGTGATACCATCGACCTGCTTCTGATCTCCCATTATGACAAGGATCATGTGGGCGGTGCGGCGGAACTGATTGATTCTCTCACCGTCCGCCGGGTCATTGGCTCCAGCTATCCAAAAGAATCCGAGGAATACGCTGCCTATCAATCGGCGCTTTCCCAGGCGGGACTGACGGAGGAAATCCTCAGCAGCTCGGAAACCGTAACGATTTCAGACGGTTTTACGCTGAACATTTGTCCGCCGGAGCAGTCCGAATACGCCGAAGACGCGAGCAACAATGCCTCCGTTGCCGTGGCGGTGCAGTATGGCAACACCCGAATGCTCTTTACCGGCGATGCCATGGAGGAACGGACGGAGGAGCTTCTCTCGGAGTTTTCCGGCACCTTTGATCTTATCAAGCTGCCCCATCATGGTCGGGATAAAGCCACGGCCTCCGCGCTTTCCGATGCATTTGGAAGCGATCATACCGCCTATCTCGTCACCAGCTCGAAGAAAGAGCGCGAGAATAAGCACTTGGACGAGGTGCTCTCCGGCCCGCTGTATTTGACCCGGGACGGTACCGTCACCGCAGTTTCCGACGGTTCCTCCGTGAAAATCACCCAAACCGGAGATCCATCATCGTAATTTTACCCACTTTCTACAAAGTGTCCGAAAACGGTTGACATTGCATATTTTTCTGCTATAATCCAATACGCAATTATGTATTGCATAATTCAATATAAGCCCTTATTAAGAGTGGTGGAGGGATCGGCCCTATGAAGCCCGGCAACCTGCAAGCGCAAGGTGCCAAATCCGGCGGTGCAAATCGAAAGATGAGGTTTTTATGCTCACTATAACCCGCCGAAATCCGGCGGGTTTTTCTATGCATCCAAAACCCAATCACAACCAAGAAAGGATGAATCAAATGGAAAAGCGTATCTTTACATCGGAATCCGTAACGGAGGGACATCCCGATAAAATCTGCGACCAGATCTCTGACGGCGTACTGGACGCCATTCTCGAAAAAGACCCCAACGCCCGCGTGGCCTGCGAGACCATCACCACCACCGGTATGGTGTTCGTCATGGGTGAAATCACCACCGACTGCTATGTAGACATTCCCGCCATCGCACGTGAGGTCATCTGCCGCATCGGCTATGACAAGCCCGAGTATGGCTTCGACGGCAACACCTGCTCCGTCATGACCGCCATCGACGGCCAGAGCCCCGACATTGCCCAGGGCGTCAACCACGCTTATGACGATGAAAACGAGACCGGCGCAGGCGATCAGGGCATGATGTTCGGCTATGCCTGCGACGAAACCCCCGAGCTGATGCCCGCGCCCATTTCCTTCGCCCATCAGCTGGCCCATAAGCTCACCGAGTGCCGGAAGTCCGGTCAGCTTCCCTGGCTGCGGCCCGACGGCAAGAGCCAGGTTTCCGTCCAGTACGGCGAGGACGGCAGCGTCGAGCGCATTGACGCGGTGGTGGTTTCCACCCAGCATTCCCCCGACATCGACATCGAGACTCTGCGGAAGGAAATCATCGAGAAGGTCATCAAGACCACCCTGCCTGCCGAGCTGCTGGACGAGGACACCAAGTTCTTTGTGAACCCCACCGGGCGCTTTGTGGTAGGCGGCCCCGTTGGCGATTCCGGTCTCACCGGCCGTAAGATCATCGTGGATACCTACGGTGGTTATGCTGCCCACGGCGGCGGCTGCTTCTCCGGCAAGGATCCCACTAAGGTAGACCGCAGCGCCGCTTACATGGCCCGTCACATTGCCAAGAACATTGTAGCTGCCGGTCTCGCAAAGAAGTGCCAGATTGAGCTGGCCTACGCCATCGGCGTGGCACAGCCCGTTTCCGTGCTGGTAGACACCTACGGCACCGGTACCGTCAGCGATGAAACGCTGAGCAAGGCCGTCCGCAAGGTATTCGATCTGCGACCCCAGGAGATCATCCGCTATCTGGATCTCCGCCGCCCCATCTACTCCGCCACCGCTGCCTACGGTCACTTTGGCCGTCCCGAGCTGAACCTGCCCTGGGAGAAGATCGAACGGGTGGAGGAGCTCAAGAACGCAGTTCTATAATTCAGTTCTATGTGTCTTCTGCCGTCCACTGGGGCGGCAGAAGTTCTTTGTTCCGAAAAAAGTTGTCATATTGCCGGGAAATGTGGTAGAATAGCAAAAACTCCGGGAGGGAATTGCAATGCGTCTTTTTGTCTTCGGCTGCCGCCCCTATGATGAGGATGAAATTTTTCGTCGACTGGCGCTGGAATACCACAGGGAAATCAGTTGTACACCGGAACAACTGACCATGGACAACCTGGAGTATTACATTCCCATGCTCCGGGGCCACAAGGCGGTCTCCGTGGTGGCGACACCCATCAACCGGGAGATGCTGGAGGCCATGCACGAGGCCGGGGTTCGGCTCCTCAGCACCCGCACCATCGGATATGACCATATCGAAATCGCCGCCGCAAAAGCGCTGGGCATCACCGTCTGCAATGCCGGTTATGATCCGGATGCCGTGGCGGACTATGCGGTCATGCTGATGCTTATGGCACTGCGGAACGAAAAGCGGATTTTGCAGCGGGCAAATCTCCATGATTTCTCCATGCCTGGACTGATCGGGCGGCAGCTGCGCGGCTGTACCGTGGGCATCGTCGGGGCCGGGAAAATCGGCGCCCGGGTGATGGAATCTATCCGTGGCTTTGGCTGTAAGGTGCTCTATTGGAACCGCACCCCAAAATCCGGTCTGCCCGGAACGCAGGTGCCCTTTGATGTGCTCTGCCGGGAAAGCGACATTCTTTCGCTGCATCTTCCCCTGACCGAAGAAACCCATCATCTCATCAGCCGCGAGGTGATCGCCTCCATGAAGCCCGGCGCAATTCTGGTGAACACCGCCCGGGGCGCGCTGGTGGATTCCGAGGCATTGATCGACGCGTTGGAATCCGGGCACCTGGGCGGCGCGGCCTTGGACGTGGTAGAAGGGGAGGCCGGGCTGTATCATTTCAATAAAATGTCCGACCAGATCAAAAACCGCTCCCTGAGCATCCTTAAGGATATGCCCAACGTGATTGTAACGCCCCACATGGCATTTTACACCCAGGAAGCCGTGGAGCAGATGGCCCGGTGCAGCCTCGAAGCCTGCCGGTACTTTGAAGCCGGCGGGGAAAATCCCTGGAAAATCTGCTGACGAGAAAGGAAAATCAATGAACTATGTATGCAACGGCAGCTACAAGAGCTTTGTCTGCCTGGATTTTGAGACCACCGGCCTGTCCGGTAGTAAGGACAATGTAACGGAAATCGGCGCGGTCAAGGTGCTGGATGGGGAAGTGATACAGCGCTTTTCCACCCTGGTGAATCCCGGACGGCCCATCCCACCCCGGGTGGTGGCCCTCACCGGCATCACCAACGACATGGTTGAGGATTATCCCCGGATTCACGAGCTGCTGCCGATGTTTCTGGGCTTCCTGGGGAATCTGCCTCTGGTGTGCCACAACGCAAAATTCGACTGCAAGTTTTTAGAACGGGATCTTGGCGCCATGGGACGTTCCATTGAAAATCCCGTGGATGATACCCTCCAGCTGTCCCGGCTGAAGCTCAAGGGCCTGCCCAGTTACAAGCTGGGATACTTAACGGACTATTTCAGCATCGAACTCAACGACGCCCACCGGGCCTGGTGCGATGCCGAGGCCACCGCGAACCTGTACTTAAGACTCCAGGCCGTATAAAAATGGGGCGCGTTGCAAAATAGCGTCTAAGAAAAATACCGCGGTCAGGGCCCCAAAAGGGGTTCCCTGACCGCGGTATTTGCGTTAGAATTTAGTTGTGAAGAAAAATCCAAAAACGCAAGACCAGTATACT
>OLSL01000602.1_pt1 | contig 38659 bp, 35 predicted proteins | sample 1672511 | NCBI WGS metagenome assembly OLSL01 (sample SAMEA3136694, study PRJEB25190) | human gut metagenome | biome: human gut; feature: human-associated habitat; material: faeces | place: Austria | collected 2013
AACCGATGCCAGCATTGGTTCGAGTCCTTTAACTCGCTTCCGGTTTAATGTAGAGTCTCTTTTTATTTTTATAGTTGGTAAGAGAAGATGGATATACTGGAAGATAAGGTAATATGTCAACTGATTCAAAGCCTGAAAGTCAGGCTGAGAAAGAAGACGATTTCGAGCCGGGAACAGCCTTTTTTATCGGCACCGAGGCTGATATTTGTATGCGGCAAGGAGTGGGTTGACAATGAGGAGACAATTCGTAATTATACGATCAGAACTTTGAGAAAATGTAGAATAGCGAATCACTATGGTACACAGAATGAAGCTGTTCTGTGTATTATTGCAGAGAAATTGTATGTGCAGGATCTGTCGGAGGACATTTTTTCTTTTGAGAAGATGTTGGCAGAAATCAGTGATCGTATTATTATTGTGGCAGAAAGCCCGGGAACATTTTGTGAATTGGGTGCTTTTGTAATGGATGAAGACTGCAGAAGAAAGACCATGGTGATCAATGAGGACAATGCAGATTATGAGAATTCATTCATTACAAAAGGACCAATCAAGAAACTGGAATCATTGAATGAAAGCAGTATTATCAGGCACAATGGCCTGGAACGGATCAAGAACAGCCATGAGTATAATTTCAAAGTTCAGGAGATAGCCAAGGCACCGTTGACGATTGCTATTAATGATAATGCGGGTTCTGTTGAATTAAAAAGCCTGATCTATGAATTGGCCAATATCGTTGAATTATTTCAGCCTGTTGAGTATTTTGAAATTGAGACATTATATAAGCGTTTAAAGGATTTTGAAGGGTATACGATTAAGAATACAGCGGATCACAAGATCAGAAGTATCCGGCAGGTATTATCATTGATGGAGAAGATGGATATGCTGCTTCGACAGGATGGTTATTATATTTTAAATAAGAATATTTCCTGTTACAATGTGATGTTTCGAATTTCAAGGAAAGAATTTAATGATTTCAGGATTATGTATCTTAATCGCCTGAATAAGTGTCAGAAGAGCAGGGTGAATGTATTATGAGATTGAGTGAGAGGATTGCGAAGGGAATTGGTATTGACGAATCTTATGTCACCATTATTGCATCCCGCAATAATTTGTATGCAAAATATTATATTCCGAAGAAAAATGGACGCTATCGTCTGATCCTGCAGCCTTCTAAGGAATTAAAGGTTCTGCAGCACTGGCTTCTCAGAAATATTTTTGCTTATTTTCCCGTATCTGAATACAGTTCCGCATATAGTAAAGGGAATTCTGTCAGAAAGAATGCAGCGGTACATAAAGAAGGAAGATATTTGCTGCATACGGATATTACTAACTTTTTTCCAACTATTTCCCGAACAATGTTGAAGCAGTATTTTCAATCCAATGAGAGTCTGACGAGAAAGCTTGGGATGGCAGATGAGGATATTGAGTTGATCCTGGATATTTGCTTATATAGAGGTGAAAATCTGGTTGTTGGCAGTGTGGCATCTCCGCAGATTGCCAATATGCTGATGTATGCATTTGATCTGGAATTGAAGCAAATGCTGGATGGCTTTGGCAGTTTTCGATACACCCGATATGCAGATGATATTGTTATTTCATCGATGTCTTTCATAGATGAACAGGTTTTGAAGCAGACAGAACAGTTAATGATCAAGTATGGTTTCAAGATGAATCATGAAAAGACTTATTATATGGGGAAGAATGGTAAACGCCAGGTGACAGGGATTGTTCTGGATAATAATCGCAATGCATTAACGATTGGTAATAAGAAATACAAAAAGTTTCAGCGTATGCTCTATGACTATCTTGTGAAGGGCCATGGAGATTTGGGATATATTAAAGGCTATTTGGCGTATATACAAGAGGTAAGCAGGCAGCAGTATGACCAGTTGGCCGAAATTTATAAAAGATATGATATGGAGAATGTTTTATTTCATAATGCAAATGGCAGATAAATAAACGAAGGAGATCGAGAGATGAAATATGATTATTTAGTAGTAGGTTCCGGTTTGTATGGTGCGATTTTTGCCCATGAGGCCAAGGTTCATGGCAAGACCGTTTTAGTTGTCGATAAACGTCCGAATATTGCGGGTAATATTTATACAGAGAATATTGAAGGCATTAATGTACATAAGTACGGTGCACATATTTTTCATACCAATGATAAGAAGGTCTGGAAGTATATTACACAGTTTGCAGAGTTTAACCGTTTTACCAACAGCCCGGTAGCTAACTATAAAGGAGAGTTGTATTCGCTGCCGTTTAATATGTACACATTTAATAAAATGTGGGGCGTTGTAACTCCTGAGGAAGCAGTAGCCAAGATTGAGGAACAGCGAAGCGAGATTACAGGGGAACCGAAGAATCTTGAGGAGCAGGCAATTTCACTGGTCGGACGTGATATCTATGAAAAACTGATTAAAGGGTATACGGAGAAGCAGTGGGGGCGTGACTGCAAAGAGCTCCCTGCATTTATTATCAAACGTTTGCCGGTGCGTCTGACATTTGACAATAACTACTTTAATGCACTTTATCAGGGAATCCCGGTAGGCGGCTACACAAAGATGATAGAACGCCTGCTGGAGGATATTGAAGTGCGTTTGGACACAGATTATCTTGAACAGAAGGCGGAGTTGGATGCGTTGGCAGATAAAGTTGTCTATACCGGTCCGATTGATGCTTACTTTGATTATAAGCTGGGTACACTTGAGTATCGCTCTGTCCGCTTTGAAAATGAACTGCTTGACAAGCCGAATTTTCAGGGCAATGCAGCAGTGAACTACACAGATCGAGAGACACCTTGGACGCGTATCATTGAGCATAAATGGTTCGAATTCGGCAAGGATGAGAATGGCAATGATCTGACGAAAACGATAATTAGCCGTGAATACAGCAGTGAGTGGAAACCGGGCGACGAGCCATATTACCCGGTGAATGATGAGAAAAATGGTGCACTTTATGCAGCGTATAGGAAGTTGGCAGATGCGGAAGAAAAAGTAATTTTCGGCGGACGTCTGGGTGAATACAAGTACTACGATATGGATCAGGTTATTGCGGCGGTACTTGAGAAGTGTGAGAATGTTTTTGGTTTATAGATTAAACAATACCATGGATTCGATGTTCGAAAGCAATACCTATGTATTTCGCGACTTGAAAAAGAGCCTGAGAGAGATTATTGCTGAAGAAAAAGGTATGGTAACACTGGACAGTCAATTCAAATCAATCGATATCAGAGATATTTCCGATAACTATCGGTTCGTAGGCGGCAAAGAGCAATGTACTGAGTTCGTCAAAAAGTCATTGGCATCTATGCTGCAGGAACGCTGTGTCAATAAAACGATACAAAGAACATACAGAAGGGAAGATATCCCGGATACTGTGTTTACAAAGTCCCATCGGGATGTGGAATATTAGTGTGATTTCTTTGAAAAAGTAAATTCCTTTCAAATCATGTAGGAACAGATTATAATGTTTTTACTGGCCAACATCATGTTGGCATGACTTTGAGTATTTGCATCATCAATTAGATATATCGCGTATATATTTTTGAGAAGGCATGGAATTGATGATGTATTATTCAGATGTGGTGACTAAAAATATGCAGTCCATCGATGGATTTTCTCATATCTGTATATCCACAGACAATGTAGATGTTTTCCAGACCGGATATATCGCCTAACACGGAAACTCCTTCAGAAGCTGAAAAGCTCTTGAAACCGGCGCCGGGTCAGCACCATTACAGATACGGATTGAAAATACCGAAGTGGTGATCTCAACTGTAGGGGTATTACCAGAGCGTATGGCATATGGCTGCGATATATCCTGAGGTTCAGCCGGCTGGTCATGGACAATAGAGACAGGGACAACATCCTGCTTTTGACGGGGTGTTTCTGAGTGGCCATAAGAAGGCTGAGGTATCTGGTCAGCTGCGATCTTACGGCACCGACTGAGCCAGTTATAAAAAGTGCTGGGAGTGATATCATTTTCACGACACCAGTCAGCATCTGTCATGCCGCTTTTGCGGCATTCATTGATAAGTCTAATCTGTTCCTGTAATGGGACACGAGGTTTGCGAGTAGCTGCCATAATATTTCCTCCATCTTGTAGTAATTTACTCTAATTGTAGATGGAAAAAGATTAGGGTGCAATCCGCATTATTATTTGGCGCTTACCTTTTTTCTCTTATTTCCGACTCCTATTGCGATGTCGGAACTGTGTGTTTCAAATTCAATGTGTTTCTACAATTGGAAAATATTAAGCTAAAATAATAAAAGTTTCCGAAATGGGAAAATAATTTGATATTCTGCACATAATATGCTATATTGAGAAAAAAGGAGGAATGCAGATATGGTTGAACGAAAAGAATATCTTGACCAGCTTTGGGCATGGAAAGACGAGCAGCAGATCAAGGTCGTGACCGGAATCCGTCGCTGTGGAAAATCTGTACTTCTGGAACAGTATCAGCAGAGACTCTTAGCGAATGGAGTCACAGCAGAACAGATTATTTCTATCAATTTTGAAAATCTGGATTACGAACCCTTAAAAGATTATATGAAGCTGTACAATTACCTCAAAGATCGTTTGTGTGCAGATAAGATGACATACATCTTTTTGGATGAGGTCCAGGAAGTTCCATCATTCGAGAAAGTGGTTGACAGTCTTTATATCAGGGATCATGTGGATGTTTATATCACTGGCTCTAATGCATATATGCTGTCAAGTGAACTTGCAACGCTTTTGTCAGGAAGGTACACAGAAATCAAAATGCTGCCGTTTTCTTTCCGCGAGTATATGGCGGTGACAGGTATGGCGAAAGAAGAGGCTTTTGCAGAGTTCATGAAAACTGGAGGAATTCCGTATGTGGCAGTAATGAACCGCACAGATGAAAAAATAGATCAGTATTTGGAGGGAATCTATAATACCGTCATTGTAAAAGATATTGAGCAGCGTCAGGCAAGAAGAGAAAAAGAGAGTGGAAAAAGAAAAATCACAGATATTGCGTTATTAAAGACAATAGCCAGGTATCTGGCAAGCGTTATCGGCAGCCCGGTGTCTATGAAAAGTATAACCGACTATCTGATCTCAGCGGGCAGAAAAGTATCCCAAAACACAGTCAGCGATTATGTTGAAGCCCTGACAGAGTCCTTCATCTTTTATCCTGTGGAGCGGTTTGACATTGTAGGAAAGCAACTCTTAAAGGTCAACAATAAGTTTTATATGGTAGATATGGGAATCAGAAACCATATTCTTCCAAGAAAACGATACGATCTTGGATTTACCATTGAGAACATTGTGTATCTCGAACTTTCACGAAGGGGCGGCAAAGTCAATATCGGAAAATATGGTTCTACTGAGGTTGACTTTGTGATACAGAAGGAAGGTGTGCTTACCTATTACCAGGTAACTGCTGATATGACGGCGGAAGAAACCTTTGAAAGAGAGATGAGACCGCTGCAAAGCATTCAGGATAATTATGAAAAGATTGTCCTGACACTGGATCGTTTTTCACTCGGAAATTACGATGGCATAAAAGTTGTGAATGTCATCGACTGGCTTTTGGGATGAGTTAAACCACAGGGACAGGTATGGTGGCTAGTTTATCGGGCACATCGGAATGTTTATTGTCCCTGTGGTTTAACTATAATAGCCCGTGAGGGCATTGTGATAATAGACATTAATTCAAACGAAATAGTAAAAAAATGAGATTAGATTTTACTTTTGTGTCCGCAACTACATGACAGCTACATAAAACAATGCTATAATATGGAGATAAAAACGAAAAGAGGTGTATATATGATGTCAAAATTTAAAGATAGATTTCAATTAACACCAGATGTTTCTTCAACAGATAAAGCGTTAGAAGCTTTTACATGGGGCGCAAGAGGTCAATTTTTCTGGGACAGAAATAAATGTACTAGTTTAATGCTTGCAAACAAGATTCTAGTTTCTTCTGGTTCTGGTATTATGACAATTACGGATAAATATATGGAACAGTTTAATACATTATTGTTGAATTACTATAATACTGGTAAAAGCGAAGAACTGAAGCAATTTTTGTATGAAAATGCAATACAAGGCATGAAAATTTGAAGCCCCAGAAAATAAAAAAGGCGTCGTGTATACCGACCAAACAAAAAAGTCTTGCTGAAATCCTAAAAACAATGTATACTGTTTTCGTTGAGGAGGTATGTTTTATGGAGACAATCAAGAATGTATTAGTTGGACAGTCAGGTGGACCGACGGCAGTAATTAATGCAAGCCTTGCAGGTGTTTATGAGACAGCAAGGGCGATGGGCGCAGAGCATGTATATGGTATGCGCTATGGAATACAGGGACTGCTCCAGGAGCAGATCGTTGATTTAAATGAGTGTCTTAGCGATAAGATGGATATTGAGCTGTTAAAGCGTACACCGGCAAGCTATTTAGGCAGCTGTCGTTTTCGTTTGCCAAATCCGGATGTGGATGAGGAACCATATCAGCAGCTGTTTCACTTATTTGAAAAATACGAGATTGGCGCTGTATTCTATATCGGCGGCAATGATTCGATGGATACGATTGCGAGACTGGCAGCGTATGGTGCTAAAGTAAAAAGCAGCATTCGCTTTATCGGTGTTCCAAAGACAATTGATAATGATTTAATGTTTACTGATCACACACCAGGTTATGGAAGTGCAGCAAAGTATATTGCGGCAACGATCAAGGGAATTATATGTGATTCAAGTGTCTATAACCTGAATAGTGTAACAGTAGTTGAGATTATGGGCCGTCATACAGGATGGCTGGCAGGTGCAGCAAGTCTGGCAGCAGGTGCAGACTGTAATGGACCAGATATGATTCTTCTGCCGGAGCGTGCATTTGACGAGGAAGCATTTCTTGCAAAAGTGGCACAGCTTGAAAAAGAGCGTCATACGCTTGTGATTGCAGTGAGCGAGGGTGTGAAGAACAAAGATGGTGAGTTTTTGTGTGATCTTGTATCTGGACCTGGTGCAGTGGATGCGTTTGGTCATAAGGCTGCACTTTCTGGTACAGCTCGTTACCTTGCAGATTTGATTAAGGCTCATCTTGGATGTAAGACAAGAGCAGTTGAGCTGTCAGTTTTGCAGCGCTGTGCATCTCCGCTTGCAAGCCGTACTGATGTGACAGAGGCATATCAGGTAGGCGGTGCAGCTGTGGAAGCTGCTTTTCGCGGTGAAACTGGAAAGATGTGCACGATTTATCGTGTATCAGATATTCCGTATCGCACAGAGACGGGCCTGACTGATGTAAGCCGTGTTGCAAACAAGGAAAAATGTGTGCCGGATGAGTGGATTAGCGAGGATGGCATGCATGTAACACCAGAGTTTGCACGTTATGCAAGACCGTTAATTCAGGCAGAGCTGCATCCATTCTATGTAGATGGTGTGCCGCGTCATCTGCATCTGTAAAAATTTCAGAGCAGTCTGTACGGTTAAGTGATGTAAAGGAGAAAACATATGGCAGATACTGTAGTTCGCAAGCATATCATTTTTTACGGCAGAGTGCAGGATGTAGGTTTTCGTTATTTCTCAGTTTATAAGGCAAGGCTTCTTGGCCTTGCCGGCTGGGTAAAAAATTTAGATGATGGAAGCGTAGAGATGGAGGTGCAGGGAAAAGAAGCCGAAATTGATACGCTGATCCAATTTTTGGACGGTCACCGCTGGATTCGCATTGATGCTATGGATGTAGAAAATATTGCGGTGATACCGGATCACGATTTTGTTGAGAGATAAGCGTGCACGCAAGGAACCATTCAGACGTATCTGCTGCCGTTTTTAATTGGAGGTTTTATGTGGTATGTCATTCAGACGAGCACTGGAAGGGAAGAAAAGATAAAGCAGGAGTGTGAGCAGCGCATAAGTAAGGATGTGCTTTCACATTGTGTTCTTCCATTGTATGAGGAGAAGATAAAGTATAAGGGACAGTGGCATATTCAGAAGAAAAAGCTGTTTCCAGGATATCTGTTTCTTATATCAGAAAATTTGGATGAGCTGCATGAGCAGTTAAAAAGAGTAGAAGCTATGACAAAGCTTTTGGGGGCTGGAGATGATATCATTGCGCTGACACAAAATGAAATTGATTTTTTACTTCGTTTTGCGGGTGATGAGGAGCTTGTAAAGATGTCACAGGGAATGATTATCGGTGATAAGGTTGTCATTTTGTCTGGTCCGCTTAAAGGGATGGAGTCCACTATCCAAAGGATTGATCGCCACAAACGAAAGGCATGGCTGAATCTGGAAATGTTTGGACGACAGCAGTTAGTTGAAGTTGGTGTGGAAATTGTAAAAAAAGTTGCATGTGAAACGTAAGCGTTAGAGGAGAGAGACATCATGTGTGGAATTGTTGGTTATACTGGACATCTTCAGGCCGCTCCTATTCTTTTGGACGGTCTGTCAAAACTGGAGTATCGAGGCTACGATTCAGCAGGACTTGCTGTTCGCAACGGAGAAAAGAAAACTGAGATTGTTAAGGCGAAGGGGCGATTAAAATCCCTTGCAGAAAAAACGGATAACGGTAATGCGCTTGTTGGTACATGCGGCATTGGTCATACAAGATGGGCAACGCACGGTGAACCGAGTGAGACTAATGCGCATCCACATATGTCAGATGATGGCAATGTGATTGGTGTTCACAATGGTATTATTGAAAATTATCAGGAGTTAAAGGAAAAGCTTGTTCGCAAGGGCTACAGCTTTTATTCATCTACTGATACTGAGGTTGCAGTTAAGCTTATTGATTACTATTATAAGAAGTATGAGCACACACCAGTTGACGCGATCAATCACGCACTCGTGCGTATTCGCGGTTCATACGCACTTGCTATGATGTTTGAAGATTATCCGGGCGAGATTTATGTGGCAAGAAAAGACAGCCCGATGATTCTTGGTGTGACAGATGGCGACTGCTTTGTGGCATCTGATGTTCCGGCAATTCTTAAATACACACGTACTGTCTATTATATTGGCAATCTGGAAATGGCACGTATGGCAGATGGTGCGATCACCTTTTACAATTTGGACGGTGATGAGATTGAGAAGAAGCCGACACAGATCGAGTGGGACGCAGAGGCAGCTGAAAAAGCTGGCTTTGAGCACTTTATGATTAAGGAGATCCATGAGCAGCCAAAGGCAGTTCATGATACTATCAATTCAGTTGTAAAGGATGGCGTTATTGATTTGTCTGATGTTGGACTGACAGAGGAGCAGATTAAAAACATTAGCCAGATTTATATTGTTGCGTGTGGCTCTGCTTATCATGTTGGAGTAGCATGTCAGTATGTGTTTGAGGATCTGGCAGAGATTCCTGTTAGAGTGGAGCTTGCATCTGAGTTTCGTTACCGCAAAATGGTGCTTGATCCAAATGGCCTTGTTATAATTGTCAGCCAGTCAGGAGAGACGGCAGATAGTCTTGCTGCACTTCGTCTGGCAAAGAAAAAGGGCGTGAAGACGCTTGGTATTGTCAACGTGGTGGGAAGCTCTATCGCAAGAGAGGCAGACAATGTTTTCTATACGCTTGCAGGACCTGAGATTGCAGTAGCAACTACAAAGGCATACAGCACGCAGCTTATTGCAGGATATTGTCTGGCCATTCAGTTTGCAAAGGTTAGAGGAAGCATCGATGATACACAGTATGCGCACTTAATTGATGAGATGCAGCAGCTTCCAGATAAGATCGCAAAGATCTTAGAGGATAAGGAGCGCATTCAGTGGTTTGCGGCAAAGCAGGCAAATGCAGGTGATATTTTCTTTATCGGCAGAGGAATTGATTATGCAATCAGCCTTGAGGGCAGTCTTAAGATGAAGGAGATAAGCTACATCCACTCTGAGGCTTATGCGGCAGGTGAATTAAAGCATGGAACTATAAGTCTTATTGAGGATGGAACTCTTGTAATTGGCGTTTTAACTCAGTCAGAGCTTTACGAGAAAACAGTTTCCAATATGGTAGAGTGCAAGAGCCGCGGTGCCTATTTGATGGGACTGACAACATATGGAAATTATAACATTGAGGATACTGTATCCTTTACTGTATATATTCCAAAGACGGACGAGCACTTTGCAACTAGTCTTGCAGTTATTCCGCTGCAGCTTATGGGCTACTATGTCAGTGTAGCAAAGGGACTTGATGTAGATAAGCCGAGAAACTTGGCAAAGAGTGTTACGGTTGAGTAAACAAGAAGTGATTCAAGAATTATATAATACATAAGAAAAATGGCGGCATGAAAAAGTTGATTTCGTGCCGCCATTTTTTAATAATGGTGTTTGGAAAGGAGTATTTTGTGAGCAGACAGAAAAAGGAATTTGAAGAATACGAAATAAATGAATCTTATAAAACAGAAGCAAGAGATAATCCATATGGCTTTAAGAGAAAGTCGAAGGAGGAGCGGCCCGTACTAGCAATTTGCTATGATTTTGATAAGACATTATCACCGGATGATATGCAGGCGCAGGGTTATATTCAGTCTGTAAATTATCATGTGGACCGTTTCTGGGCAGAGTCAAACGAGATGGCAAGAGCAAACGGGATGGATTCGAATCTTGCCTATATGTATAAGATGGTTCGCGAGGCTAAGGGTCATTTTGATTTAAGCCGCAAGGCACTTGAGGAATATGGTTCTAAGGTGGAATTGTTTCCGGGTGTAGATGAGTGGTTTGAGCGCGTGCGTCAGTATGGTGATAAAAATGGAGTGATTATAGAGCATTATATTATTTCTTCAGGTTTAAAGGAGATGATAGAGGGAACAGAGATTGCTAAGCGCGGCTCTTTTGAGGAGATTTATGCGAGTGCATTTTATTATGATGAAAATGGCGTGGCTATTTGGCCGGCACAGGCAGTAAATTATACGAGCAAAACACAGTTTTTATTTCGCATAGAAAAGGGAATACTTGATGTAAATGATACTGCAGTAAATGACTACTTTCCGGCAGATAAGATGCGAGTGCCATTTAGAAATATTGTCTATATTGGCGACAGCGATACAGATATTCCGAGCATGAAGCTTGTAAACACATATGGCGGTCATGCGATTGGTGTATACAATCCTGTCACGGGCAATAAAGAAAAAGTCTATCGCATGATGCGCGATAACAGAATACGTTATTTCGCTCCGGCAGATTATAGAAAAGGTCAGCAGCTAGAGCAGCTGATTCAGACAATTATTGACAAGACTGCAGCCTATGAGAAGCTAGAGGCACTTCATATAGATGGGCTAAAGGAGATGAAAGACCAAAATAAGATAAAATAGCGCATAAAATAAATAAAAATGGGAAAAATAACGATAAAACTGTTGACAAAATATAATCTTGTGGCTAAAATATATAAATGCCAAAGAAAGAACGTGCAAAAAATTATGCAAAATACCATCTAAATGGTGATTGCGAAACACAAATGTAAACATTTTTTGGCGAAAGAAAAGGAGACGCTATGTTCAATTTTTTTAAGGGAAAAGAGAAGGGAAATGTGCTTTATGCACCTTGCAAAGGAAAAGTAGTTCCTTTGACAGAGGTTCCAGATCCAACTTTTTCTGAAAAGTTATTGGGAGACGGCTTTGCAGTGATCCCGACTGAAGGAAAAGTGTATGCGCCGGCAGATGCTGAAGTGATCATGGTATTTGATACACTTCATGCAATTACGCTGACTAGCAGCCAGGGAGCTGAAATCTTAATTCATATCGGATTGGATACTGTTACACTTAAGGGCGCACCGTTTACCGCGCATGTTGCAGCTGGTGACAAGGTGAAGAAGGGTGATCTTTTGATGGACGTGGATCTGGATAAGATTAAAGAGGCTGGATTAAATACAATTACGCCAGTTTTAATCTGTAACACAGATGATTATGAAAAGATCAGTCTTCAAAAGGAAGGCGATGTCTTACCAGACGAGGCAGTTCTAAAAATCTCATGAAACTGATTGGAGTGATTCAATTAAGTATAATTTAAAGGAGGAGAAATATATGAAATTTCTTCAAAAACTAGGTAAAGCATTAATGCTTCCAGTAGCAGTGCTGCCAATCTGTGGTATTCTCATGGGCATCGGTTATTATTTATGTCCGGCGACGATGCAGGGAGGAGACGTCGAGGGCGTAAAAATTTGATCGGATTCTTCTTGGTAAAGGCAGGATCAGCTCTTATTGAAAACATGGCAATTCTTTTCGCAATCGGTGTTGGTGTCGGTATGTCAGAAAAGAACGACGGAACCGGCGGAATCGCCGCTCTGGCATCTTGGCTTATGATCACAACACTTCTTTCTACTGGTGTTGTTACCACATTGATTCCGTCAATTGCAGACAATGCAACTAAGACACTTGCATTCAATAAGATTGCAAACCCATTTATCGGAATCCTTTCTGGTGTTATCGGATCTTCTTGCTACAATAAGTTCAAGAACACTAAGCTTCCGAACTGGCTGGCATTCTTCAGCGGCAAGCGCTGTGTTGCTATTATTGCTGGTTTAGTTTCTATCGTTGTATCTGCTGTTTTATTATTTGTATGGCCATTGCTGTTCGGTGCACTTGTTGCACTTGGCGATGCAGTTGCAGGTATGGGCGTTGTAGGTGCTGGTATCTACGCATTCTTAAACCGTCTGTTAATTCCAACTGGATTACATCACGCATTAAACAACGTATTCTGGTTTGATACTATTGGTCTTGGTGATTTGCAGCACTTCTGGGCAGGTGAGACATCTGCAGATGTAACATGGAGCCTTGGAATGTATATGTCAGGTTTCTTCCCATGTATGATGTTCGGTATTCCTGGTGCAGCACTTGCAATGATTCAGTGTGCAAAGCCGGCAAAGAAGAAGATCGCAATCGGACTTGTTGCTTCTGCAGCAGTTTGTTCATTTGTCTGCGGCGTTACTGAGCCGTTCGAATTTGGATTTATGTTCCTTGCACCTGGTCTGTATGTAATTTATGCATTACTTTATGGTATCTTCACAATTATTACTGTTGCGCTTGGCTTCCGTGCAGGATTCAGTTTCTCAGCAGGTGCTACCGACCTTCTGTTCTCATCTACACTTCCGGCAGCGTAGAAGACAGTGCTGATCATTCCGCTTGGAATCGCAGCATTCGTTGTATTCTATTTTGTATTCCTCTTCGCAATCAAGAAGTTTGATTTAAAGACTCCAGGAAGAGAAGATGATGATGATCTTGAGGAAGAGAAGAAGGTTCAGTTAGCAAGTGATGATTACACAGAAATCGCAAAGAAGATTCTTGCAGGCTGCGGCGGTAAGGGAAATATCGTAAGCATCGATAACTGTGTAACAAGACTTAGACTTGAAGTAAGAGATATGACTGCAGTAAATGACAAGGCAATCAAGGCTGCAGGTGTTGCAGGAGTAATCAAACCTGGAAAGACTTCCGTACAGATAATTGTCGGAACAAAAGTTCAGTTTGTTGCTGATGCATTTTCAAAACTTTGCGAATAAGTTCTAAATAGTATTTAAAGCAGGGCATGACTCGATTAGGGTCGTGCCCTTTTTTAATGTGAAGGAAATTGACAAAACACCATGCGACCGAGTATACTTAGAACGAAAAAAGTATTAGATCATGAGGAAAGACTGATGAAAAAGATGACTATGAAAAAATATGTAGTTACTGTATGCCAAGAAGTCAAATATATGATTGTATGTGCAGCCTTGCTGCTATCTTTTTTTACAACGGTAAATGCAGCTGAAAAAGAGGCACCAGAAAAAATAATTCGCGTGGGCGCACTTGGGGATACATTTAATTATGTAACTGAAAAGGGGATGCGAAAGGGGTATAGTTATGAACTGCTAGAGACGCTAGCAGGCTATACCGGGTGGAAATTTGAGTATGTAGCCTGTAATTGGACTGATTGCTTTGAAAAACTCCAAAATGGTGAAATAGACATTTTGGGAGATATTGCCTATACAGAGGAACGCACAGATAGGATGCTGTTTTCAGACGAACCTATGGGGGTAGAGAAATATTATCTGTATGCAGATTTTTCAAGTGACGATATTTCTTATGCTGATTTTAAGACATTGAATGGAAAGCGTATTGGTGTCCTTATAGGCGCAAAGCCAGAAGTGATGCTGAAAGAATGGGAGTTAAAAAATGAACTTAAAACAATACATGTAAATATAGAAAGTAAAGAAGATGCACTGGCAAAACTGGAAAACGGAGAAATTGACTGTTTTGTTTCGTTGGATGGACCATTTTGGGCTGATAAAGATGTCTCAATTATTACACGAATTGGCAAATCAAATATTTATTTTGCAATCAATAAGGATCATCCAGAGATAAAAAAAGATCTTGAGCTTGCAATGCGTCAGTTAGAGGAGGATCGTCCGTTTTACCTGTCAGATTTGTACAAGCAATATTTTTCGTCTGATTATACACCCGTTCTTTCATCTGAGGAAAAATCATGGCTGGAAGAACATGGTGCAATTCGAATGGGATTTTTGGTAAATGATGTTGGCGCAAGCGTTCTTGATCCGTCAAATGGGACAGTTACTGGCGCAATAACTGATTATATTCAGTATGCGGTAGAGAGTCTTGGAAAACAAGAGCTGGCATTTACGCTTATGGGATATGACAGCTATGAAGAAGAGATAGAAGCGTTAAAAGATGGTGAGATTGATATGATTTTTCATTTTCACCAGAATCTCAATGCGATGGAGAAATATCATTTCGCATGTACAAATACAACGTGGACATATAATTTGATAGCAGTCACGAATAAGCCTCATTTTAATGAAAATGATGAAAAACGTGTTGCAATCTCAAAAGACAATATGTCATTCAGGGAACATATTGAATATTATTATCCGCAGTGGAATGTCTTGGAATATGATACAGACAAAGAGATGATAGAAGCAGTGAAGTCAGGAGAGGCCGATTTCTTTGTAACTGGTGTCACCATTGCATCAAAATATAGCCGGGATCCAGTTTTTTACAGTGTGCCGCTTTTATACTCTGAGAAAGCAGCCTTTGCAGTTAACAGTGGAAACAGAAATCTTCTGACAATACTAAATAAAACGCTTAAGGCTATGCCAAACAATATGCTTACGAGCTCACTTGCCATGTATGAGAATAATTCAAGAAAAATAACATTTGCAGATTATATAAAACACAATCTGTTAACAGTATCTATTGTAAGTATTGTTACTGTCTTAATTGTTATGACTGTGATTCTTGTGCTTTTAAGAAAGGCAAGAAAGGCCGAGGCTATTGCAACGAGGGCAGCAATACACACACAGGAGCTTAATGAAAAGCTGCAGGTGGCAGTAGAAAAGGCTGAAAGTGCAAATAACGCAAAATCGACGTTTCTTTTTAATATGTCGCATGATATCAGGACGCCAATGAATGCAATTATCGGATATGCAAATCTGGCATCTAGACATATAGATGATCCAGAAAGACTTAAAAGATACATGAATAATATTCAGGCATGCGGTCAGAATTTGCTGTCTCTTCTTAATGATGTGCTGGATCTTGCAAGAATTGAAAATAATAAAACAGAAATGGAATATGTGATTTCAGATATCGGCGCAGATTTTGAAACATGGGTTATGATGTTTTTGAATCAGGCGGAAGAAAAGAAACAGACAATTAATAAGACAAAGCATTTGCTTTATCCGTATGTGTACGTGGATGTTTCTCATTTATCGGAGATTTTCATTAATATCATAAGCAATGCAATTAAGTACACTAATACTGGAGGTGTGATAAACTGTGATATTTCGCAGACACCTGGCAAAAAGAATGGCTGGTGCGATGTTATTATTACTGTAAAAGATAATGGAATTGGTATGTCAGATCAGTTTTTAAAGCATATTTATGAACCATTTGAGCGAGAGCGTAATTCCACTATAAGCCGTATAGAAGGAAGCGGCATTGGAATGGGCATCGTGAAAAGGCTTGTTGAATTGATGGATGGCAGTGTTGATGTGCAAAGTAAAATTGGCGAGGGATCTGCATTTACTGTAACTATCCCATGTAAAATTGCATCAAAAGAGGAATCAATTGCAAAGCGGGATAAAGGAACTCATGATAAAGCCAGTTTAGTTGGTGCGAGGATCTTGGTGGTAGAGGACAATGATATCAATGCAGAAATTGCAACTGAGCTTCTAGAAGAGGAAGGCTGCATTATAGAGAGGGCATGCAATGGTGTGGAGTGCTTTGATATGCTTGAAAAGGCAGATGATTTACATTATGCTATGATTCTTATGGATATTCAGATGCCTGTCATGAATGGCTATGAAGCTACTACGAAAATTCGCAGAATGAAAAATCAAAGTAAGGCACAAATTCCTATCATTGCAATGACAGCAAATGCCTTTACAGAGGACAAGCAGATGGCGCTTGATGTAGGTATGAATGATCATGTCTCCAAGCCGATTGATATGAACATTCTTGTTCCGATCATGATGCGATTTTGCGAATGGGGTTCTGAATAGTTACAAGTATTTATAATATAAGAAAGGTGTCATATGGACGAGAAGCTTAAACAAAAATTAATTGAAGCTGTTAAGGCAGGTGATGAAAATCAGGCAAGTGAGCTTTTGTGGCAGCTTGTAATTGACTGCCAGAACTGCTCGTTTAAGACTGTGTCAGGTCTTCCATTTTCCTACACGATTAAGCGTGGACGAAATGGAGAATTGACAAAGGAGTTATGGATTGACAGACGGGAGAACAGTAAGTCATTGGCGTGGAGCAGCATCAGACTGGCATTTTCAAATGCAATGAAAATAAAGAGTGCAGATCGTCCTAAAGCACTTGGCGATATTCGCGGTGTTTCTTATATCTATCCTATGCTGTGGCGTTTTGGCGTGCTTGAGGTACCGCAAACAGCACAGCAGCGTATGAAGACGGAACTGTAAAAATAATGTATGATGGAGGCGGGAATATGGATCATTTTAAACTGGTGTCGGAGTATGCGCCGACTGGCGATCAGCCAAGGGCTATTGATGAGCTTGTAAAAGGATTTAAAGAGGGAAATCAGTTTGAGACACTTCTCGGTGTAACTGGTTCAGGAAAGACATTTACTATGGCAAATGTCATTCAGGCATTAAATAAGCCAACATTGATTATTTCCCACAATAAGACGCTTGCCGGTCAGCTATATGGTGAGATGAAGGAATTTTTCCCAGAGAATGCAGTTGAATATTTTGTCTCATATTATGACTATTACCAGCCTGAGGCTTATGTACCTTCATCTGATACGTATATTGAGAAGGACTCTGCGATCAATGAGGAGATTGATAAATTAAGGCTTTCTGCGACGGCAGCGCTTTCAGAGAGGCGTGATGTAATCGTAGTGGCATCTGTTTCATGTATATATGGTCTGGGAAGTCCTGTTGATTATAAAGATATGATTTTATCACTTCGTCCTGGTATGATAAAGGATCGCGATGAAGTGATAAAAAAGCTTGTTGAGATGCAGTACGAGCGAAATGATATGGATTTTCACCGAAGTACCTTCCGTGTGCACGGTGATGTCGTAGAGATTTTTCCGGCAAATGAGGGTGAGACTGCAGTGCGCGTAGAGTTTTTCGGTGATGAAATTGATCAGATAAGTGAGTTTGATCCGCTGACAGCACAGGTAAAAAGTCGTCTAAAGCACATTGCAATTTTCCCAGCCTCTCACTACGTTGTTGATCCAAAGGAAATGCTTCGCGCAACAATTGATATTGAAGAAGAACTAAAGGAGCGTGTGGATTTCTTTAAGCGAAATGACCGTCTGCTGGAGGCACAGCGAATTTCAGAGCGCACTCATTATGATATTGAGATGATGAGAGAAACTGGCTTTTGCTCTGGAATCGAAAATTATTCGCGTCATCTGGCAGGACTTCCAGCTGGTTCACCGCCATTTACGCTGATTGATTATTTTCCAGATGATTTCTTAATTATTGTGGATGAGTCTCATATTACACTTCCGCAGGTGCGCGGTATGTTTGCAGGAGACCGCTCACGAAAAACTACACTGGTAGATTACGGTTTTCGTCTTCCATCAGCACTTGATAATCGCCCCTTGAATTTTAGCGAATTTGAAGGCAAGATTGACCAGATGCTTTTTGTTTCGGCAACACCGGGCGATTATGAAGGTGATCATGAGATGATGCGTGCAGAGCAGGTTATACGTCCGACAGGACTTTTAGATCCGCCGATTGAGGTGCGTCCAGTTGATGGTCAGATTGATGATCTGATTGCCGAGATTAGAAAAACGCTGCGGTCAAAAAATAAAGTGCTTGTCACGACTTTGACAAAAAGAATGGCAGAGGATTTGACGGAATATCTGCGTGATGCAGGTATTCGCGTGCGCTATCTGCATTCTGATATTGATACGCTTGAGCGTGCACAGATTATTCGCGATATGCGTCTTGATGTGTTTGACGTGTTGGTGGGCATCAATTTGCTTAGAGAGGGTCTTGATATTCCGGAGATCGCGCTTGTGGCTATATTAGATGCTGATAAGGAAGGATTTCTGCGTTCAGAGACATCACTTATTCAGACAATAGGACGAGCAGCGCGAAACAGTGAAGGTCATGTTGTGATGTATGCCGATACGATAACAGACTCTATGCGAAATGCAATTGAGGAGACAAAAAGAAGACGTGAGATTCAAAATGAGTATAACATAGAGCACAACATTACACCGACTACTATAAAGAAGGCTGTACGTGATCTAATTTCAATCTCAAAGGCAGCAGAGAAGGCTGATGAGAAGCTTGCAAAGGATCCAGAATCAATGAGCAGGCAGGAACTTGAAAAGCTGATTGCAAAGGTGGCAAAACAGATGAATAAGGCAGCTGCTGAGTTAAACTTTGAAGCAGCTGCAGAACTTCGTGATCAGATGAGAAATCTGAAGAAATATTTAGATGATTAAAAGAAAGGCATAAAATAATAAATATGGAAAATAAGAAATTTATCCGAATCCGCGGTGCAGCAGAGAATAATCTAAAGCACATTGATTTGGATATTCCAAGAGATGAACTTGTTGTGCTGACTGGATTGTCTGGTTCAGGAAAATCCTCACTTGCATTTGACACAATATATGCAGAGGGTCAGAGGCGATATATGGAGTCGCTATCATCTTATGCAAGACAATTTTTAGGCCAGATGGAAAAGCCAAATGTTGAAAGCATTGAAGGTCTGCCGCCGGCAATCTCCATTGATCAGAAATCTACTAATAGAAATCCGCGTTCTACTGTAGGTACAGTAACGGAAATCTACGATTACTTTCGTCTTTTATATGCGCGTATTGGTATTCCACATTGTCCTGTCTGTGGCCGTAAGATAAGCCGTCAGACTGTTGATCAGATGGTGGACAGTTTGATGGCACTTAAAGAGCGCACGAAGATTTTATTGCTGGCACCTGTTGTGCGCGGAAAGAAAGGCCGCCATGAGAAGGTTTTGGAGCAGGCGAGAAAGAGCGGCTATGTGCGTGTGCGCATTGATGGCAGTCAGTATGATCTTGAAGAGGAGATTAAGCTTGATAAGAATATAAAGCATAATATTGAGATTATTGTAGATCGTCTTGTCATCAAAGAGGGCATTGAAAAGCGTCTTGCCGATTCACTGGAAAATGTGTTAAAGTTGGCAGATGGTCTTGCTTTTGTGGATGTTGTGGATGGAACACCAATGACGTTTAGCCAAAACTTTTCCTGCCCTGACTGCGGCATAAGCATTGATGAGATTGAGCCGCGAAGCTTTTCATTTAATAATCCCTTCGGTGCGTGTCCGACTTGCTTTGGACTTGGCTATAAGATGGAGTTTGATGAGCAGCTTATGATTCCGGATCAGTCGCTTAGCATTGATCAGGGGGCAATTATTGTGCCCGGATGGCAGTCATGTACCGATGAAGGCAGCTTTACAAGAGCGATTTTAAATGCACTTGCAGAGGAGTTTCATTTCACGCTAGATGTGCCATTTGAGTCATACAGCAAAGAAATTCATGATATTTTGATACATGGAACTAATAAGAGTGTAAAGGTGCGCTACAAGGGACAGCGCGGAGAAGGCGTGTATGATATTGTATTTGAGGGCTTAATTAAAAATGTAGAGCGCCGCTACCGCGAGACAGGTTCGGAAGCAATCAAGGCAGAGTACGAAACATTTATGCGCATCACACCATGTTCTACATGTAAGGGAATGCGTCTGAAAAGAGAGTCACTTGCCGTGACAGTGGCAGATAAAAATATTTATGAGGTGACAAATCTTTCTATTCGTGATCTGGCATCATTTTTATCTGATTTGGAGCTTACAAAGACGCAGCAGCTGATAGGCGAGCAGATTTTAAAGGAAATCCGTGCGCGTGTACAGTTTTTGATTGATGTAGGTCTTGATTATCTTTGCCTGTCACGTGCAACCGGTACGCTTTCAGGCGGTGAGGCACAGCGCATTCGTCTGGCAACACAGATTGGATCTGGTCTTGTTGGTGTGGCTTATATTTTAGATGAGCCAAGCATTGGTCTGCATCAAAGAGATAATGACAAGTTGCTTGGCACATTAAAGCATCTTCGTGATCTTGGCAATTCTGTTATTGTCGTTGAACATGATGAGGATACAATGCGTGCTGCCGATTATGTAGTTGATATTGGACCTGGTGCAGGTGAACATGGCGGTCAGGTTGTTGCAGCAGGCACGGCAGAAGAACTTATGAAAAATCCGGCATCCATAACTGGAAAATATTTGAGTGGTGAGCTTAAGATTCCAGTTCCAAATACAAGAAGAGAACCGCAGGGCTGGCTGACTGTAGTGGGAGCAAAGGAAAATAATTTAAAGAATATCACAGTGAATTTTCCTAAGGGAGTCTTTACATGCGTAACTGGTGTATCTGGTTCTGGCAAGAGCAGCCTTGTCAATTCGATTTTGTATCAGGCGCTTGCAAAGCAGCTAAACCGTGCGAGAACCATTCCAGGTGCATATAAAGAGATTAAGGGCATAGAGCAGTTTGATAAGGTAATAAATATAGATCAAAGCCCGATTGGCCGCACACCGCGCTCTAATCCGGCAACTTACACTGGCGTGTTTGATATGATCCGTGATCTTTTCGCTTCAACAGTTGACGCAAAGACGAGAGGCTATAATAAGGGTCGTTTTAGCTTTAATGTAAAGGGTGGACGCTGTGAGGCATGTTCCGGTGATGGTATCGTAAAGATTGAGATGCACTTTTTGCCAGATGTGTATGTGCCATGTGAGGTCTGCAAGGGAAAACGCTATAACAGAGAAACGCTGGAAGTAAAATATAAGGGAAAGAGTATTTATGATGTGCTTAATATGACTGTAGAAGAGGCGCTTACATTTTTTGAAAATGTTCCGTCTATTTACCGCAAAATTGAGACATTGTATCAGGTAGGTCTTTCATATATACGATTAGGTCAGCCATCCACAACGCTTTCAGGCGGCGAGGCACAACGTATTAAGCTGGCGACTGAGTTAAGCCGAAAGAGTACAGGAAAGACAATTTATATTTTAGATGAGCCGACGACAGGACTTCATTTTGCAGATGTTCACAAGCTTACAGAAATGCTGCAGAAGCTTGTAGAAAACGGCAATACGGTAATTGTAATCGAGCACAACTTAGACGTAATAAAGACAGCTGATTATATCATTGATATGGGACCAGAAGGCGGAGACGGCGGAGGAACAGTAGTAGCGCAGGGAACGCCGGAAGAAGTGGCAGAGTGCCCGCAGTCCTACACGGGATACTATGTAAAACGTGTTATAGCTCACGAGACACCTACTATTTAAAGCAAAGCCCGAAGGTGAATGGATTTCACGAGACGGACACTTGGAGCAGGTCTTTCAAAGTAATGTATAATAAGAAAGAACATAAAAGGAGCCTGCGGAGTTTGGTCCGTCGACGAAACCATTACACCGTAGGGCTTTCGTAACATAGCAACATGAACATATCCCACACTTGCAATCTTTACACAGGTATGATAGACTAGATTGAATTAGTAACTAATAAAGTATAATCAGAAAGCTATATGAAAGGGTAAGGTAATGCGATTGAATAAGAAGAGTCTCCTTCTTGGCATGATCGTTTTGTTACTTTCCTGTATAGTTGGAAGCAGTGCAAAAAACAGCTCATTTCTTGAAAAGGTACAGGCTTCTATGGTACAGGAAAAAGACAGCGATCAGTCACAGGATCAGCCGGAGATTGGCGTATCAGCCTTAGGTTACTGCGTGATGAATGCAGATACGGGTGAAATTGTTTTGCAAAAAAATGCCGACGAAAAGCTTCATCCGGCAAGCATTACAAAGATTATGACGCTGCTTGTGACGGTGGAACAATGTAAGAACCTTGATTCTGTAACAACTGTGTCAGAAAATGCACTGAATCAGATAGCACCGCTTAGTTCAACACTTCATCCGATGCCAAAGCCGGGAGAGCAATTTACAATCAGGGATCTTTTATATGGTCTTACGATGTGCTCAGGCAATGAGTGTGCGAATATCTTAGCGGAAGCAGTTTGCGGTGATATCGACAGCTTTGTTGAACTGATGAATGAGAGAGCAAAAGAAGCCGGTGCAAAAAACACTCACTTTTCAAACCCTCACGGACTTGATGCTGATGATCACTTAACAACAGCCTATGATATGGCGCTTATTATGAAGGCAGCACTAAAAAATCCGGCGGCAAAGGAAATTCTTTCTGCGAAAACATACACTATTCCTGAAACAGCGTATACATCAGAAAGAAATATGACAAGCGGTCATAAGATGGTTTCAGGTGAGTTTGAATGTGAGGGTGTTTATGCCGGAAAGCCGGGCTATACACGTCTTGCCCAGTCCACGCTTGTGACAGCTGCAAAGCGAGACGATGTTAATCTTATAGCAGTTGTTATGAAATCAGACTCAGGCATAAGCTATGAGGATACAAGTCTTTTGCTTGACAATGCCTACGCAAAGATTAATGACTGGGGTGTGACTGGAGGCTTTAATGTGTATCATCCGCGTGTGACGCAGATTGATGATGCTGGATTTACCGTGACATGGGATGTCGGACTTGATGCTGTGAGAGCTGAGTTTCCTGTCTGGATTGAGTATGACAGCACAGATGTGCTGACAAAGGGATCTTTGGAGGTGACATCTGACACAATCTCCTATCATGTAAGTCTTTCAGACCATGGTGGAAAAAACGGTGTGTATACAGTACAGGCTTATGTGTATAATGCGTCAGGAGACTCAAAGGTCTGCTCGATTAAAGTATTAGCAGGAGTAGGAGAACAAAAAGGATTTGTAAACTGGAATGGCTCCACATATTATGTCCATGAAAATGGTGCACTTGGCTTGCAGTGGCAGGAGCTTGAAGAGGGCTGCTATTACTTTGATTATACGACAGCGCAGATGGTTACAGGCTGGGTGGGCAGCGATACGAAATTTTATCTTGACCCAGATGGAAAGCTGCACACAGGCTGGCTTAAGCTTGATGGAAATCAATATTATTTTTATCAGGCAGGCGATATGGCAACTGGAAAGATGACCATTGGAAATGGTGAATATTATTTTGATGAAAATGGTGTTTTGCAGTCAGGTTTTGCGATTCCGCAGGCGCCATCATTATATGAATGATACCAGGGTCAAAAGCTCCAAAAGCCGTTCGTGCTTGCACGATTAGGTTTTTGAGCTTGGGACCCGCAAAAACATGAGGATGCAGCGATTTTCAAGGAAAATCAGCGAATCCGAATGTTTTTAGAATTGCGAAAGTTGCATAGCAACGGAGCAATTCGTGGATATCAGTTGGGGCAAAATACCTTTTGACCCCAGCATCATATTAATAGAACATTAATAGAAGAGGATAACGTTATGAAGTGGAAGAAATTTACGATTCAGACAACAACAGCAGCAGAGGATTTCATCAGTGAGAAGCTAAGTGAGATTGGCATTGAGGGAATTGAGATTGAAGATAAGGTTGAGCTGACAGCAAATGATACAAAGGGCATGTTTATTGATGTACTGCCAGATTTAGGACCAGATGACGGAGAGGCGCTTGTAAGCTTTTATCTTGATGATACGTATGATGTGCCAAAGACACTCGCTGCCGTAAAGATGGCACTTGAGGAGGTTGCTTCTTTTGTAAATGCAGGATCATGCGAGATCACAGCATCTGAGACAGAGGACAAGGATTGGATGAATAACTGGAAGCAGTATTTTAAGCCATTTGTTGTTGATGATCTTTTGATTAAGCCAACATGGGAAGAAATTCCAGAGGGAATGGAAGGAAAGAAGCTGATTCAGATTGATCCTGGTATGGCATTTGGTACAGGAAAGCATGAGACTACGCAGCTTTGTATTGCAGGAATCCGCAAATATGTAAAGCCGGGTGATAATGTCCTTGATGTTGGAACAGGAAGCGGAATTTTATCAATTTGCGCGCTGTTAAGCGGTGCTAGTCATGTAGTGGGAACAGATCTTGATGAGAATGCTATTGATGCTGCACATGAGAATGCACAGGTTAATGGCATTACGTCAGAGCAGTATAAGGTTCTGATTGGAAACTTAATTGATGATCAGGCAATCAAGGATGAGGTTGGCTATGAAGCATATGATGTTGTCGTTGCCAATATTCTGGCAGATGTTATTATCGCACTGCAGGAAGTTGTCGCAGTTCATGTAAAGCATGGCGGTATCTTTATCACATCTGGAATCATTGATATGAAGGAGCAGGCCGTTATGGATGCATTTGCAAAAAATCCAGAGTTTGAAGTGATTGATGTGCTGCATCAGGGTGAGTGGGTTTCAATTGTAACTAGAAGGAAGTAAATATATGTATCATTTTTTTATAAAGCCAGAGCAGGTAGCTGCACACGAGGTAGCAATCATTGGAAGTGATGTAAATCACATCAAAAATGTGCTTAGAATGAAGGTTGGTGAACAGATTTGTGTTAACGATGGCAGTCATGAATATCTGTGCAGCATTGCACGGCTTGATGCAGAAGAAGTGACAGCAAAAATCGAGCAGGTCAGTGAAACTACAAGTGAGCTGCCTTCAAGAATAGTATTGTTTCAGGGGCTCCCAAAGGCCGATAAGATGGAGACAATTATTCAAAAGTGTGTGGAGCTTGGCGTGCATGAGATTGTTCCAGTACAGATGAAGCGCTGTGTAGTCAAGCTTGACTGCAAAAAAGAAGAGGCAAAGAGAAAACGCTGGCAGGCGATTTCAGAGAGTGCAGCAAAGCAGGCTGGACGTGGACTTATTCCTGATATCCATCCCCTTATGACATATAAGGAGGCGCTTTCGTATGCTGCCGATAAGGAACATATTCTTGTCCCATTTGAGCATGCAGAAAATATGCAGGCAACACGCGATGCGCTTAATGCAGTAAAACCGGGTGAGCAGGTAGCAATCTTTATAGGGCCAGAGGGCGGCTTTGAGGACGAGGAGATTGCACAGGCAGAAAATTGCGGTGCACAGGCAATTACGCTTGGAAGAAGAATTTTGAGGACGGAAACAGCCGGAATGGCAGTGCTTGCCATGCTTGGATACGTATTGGAGGAATAAAAAATGGAAGCATATCTGGATAATTCAGCAACGACCCGTGTAGATACACAGGTGCAGGAGCTGATGAAAAAATTGATGGATGTTGATTTTGGAAATCCATCATCACGTCATCAAAAGGGTGTTGTGGCAGAGGGCTATATCAAGGAAGCAAGACAGAAAATTGCTGCTACTTTAAAGGTTGATCCAAAGGAGCTTATCATTACCTCTGGCGGTACGGAGTCCAACAATATGGCACTTATTGGAACTGCGCTTGCTGCAAAGAGAAAGGGAAACCATATCATTACAACAGCAGTCGAGCATCCAAGTGTCAAGGCAACGGCCTCTTTTTTGGAGGAGCAGGGCTTTCGCATTACATTTCTTTCAGTTGACGGCAGAGGACAGATCTCTTTAGAAGAGCTAAAGGAAGCGCTTACACCTGATACCATTCTTGTGTCAATCATGTATGTAAATAATGAGATTGGAACGATTCAGCCTGTAGAGGAAGCTGCAAAGCTGGTTCATGCGACTGTTCCAGGTGCTGTATTTCATGTGGATGCCATTCAGGCATATGGCAAGGTGGTGATTCGTCCAAAGCAGCAGGGAATTGATCTTTTGTCTGTAAGCTCACATAAATTCCATGGTCCAAAGGGAGCAGGCTTTTTGTACTGCAGCGGCAAGGTTAATCTTCATCCAATCATTTTTGGAGGAGGTCAGCAGTCTGGCATGCGCTCTGGAACTGAAAATGTACCGGGTGCAGCAGGAATGGGACTAGCAGCGCAGCTTGCCTATCAGAAGTTTGAGCAGAAGAAAGCACATTTAAATGAGCTTCGCCGCTATTTTTTGGAGGGCGTTCATAAGCTGGAGGATGTTTCAATAAATGGTTGGGATGATACAGCAGATGGCGAGGAATGTATAGATAAGAGAGCACCGCATATTGTAAGCGTAAGCTTTATTGGTGTAAGAAGCGAGGTACTTTTAAATGCACTCAGTGACCGCGGTATTTATGTGTCATCGGGAAGTGCATGCTCATCTAACCATCCGGCACTTTCAAGTACTCTGCAGGCAATTGGGCTTGATAAAAAGCTTATTGAGGGAACGCTTCGTTTTTCCTTCTGTGAGAATACGACAAAGGAAGAGCTTGACCAGGCACTGAAGGCATTGCAGGAGCTGCTTCCTATGCTTCGCCGCTACACAAGACGATAGAATGATACCAGGGTCAAAAGCTCCAAAAGCCGTTCGTGCTTGCACGATAAGGTTTTGGAGCTTGGGACCCGCAAAAACATGAGGATGCAGCGATTTGATTTAACAGCTCATTCTAGCACAGTCATTCAGAATAAAACATGCTTGCATGTTTTTTCTGAATATTGTGCTAGAAAGGAGCGCCGACGCATAAGCAAAACAGCTGCAAAGCAGCGATTAAGCCCGATAGGGCGGTTTTGCGCATGATAGGCGTGGGTGAGCTGTTTCTTACTAAAATCAGCGAATCTGGTGTTTAGGAATTGCTAAGCTCTCAGCAGCGCAGCAATTCGTAGGTATCAATATATCTTATGTACAAGTAAGGAAAGAAGATATCCATTTTGGATATCAGCGATGGAAGGCGCGAAAGAAAATGACACAGTTTGAATCAAGAAATATAACAATGATGATGGATCTGTATGAAATGACAATGGCATATGGATACTTCAAGGAAAATGACACAGAGAAGAAGGTAGCATTTGATGTATTTTACCGTAGGAACCCAGATGGCGGCGGATTTTCTATTTTTGCCGGACTTGAGCAGGTGATCGAGTATCTGGAAAATATGCATTTTGAGGATGAGGATGTTGAATACTTCCGTTCATTAAATCTGTTTGATGAGGATTTTCTTGCTTATTTAAAGAATTTCCGTTTCAATGGAGATGTTTATGCATTTGAAGAGGGAACGATCATGTATCCAAATGAGCCAGTTGTAACAGTTGTTGCACCGTTAATTGAGGCACAGCTTGTTGAGACTGCAATTTTGGCGCAGATCAATCATCAGAGTCTGATTGCTACAAAGGCAAGAAGAATTGTAAAGGCAGCGGCAGGACGCGGTGTATCTGATTTTGGTGCAAGACGTGCACACAACATGGATGCAGCTATTTACGGTGCTCGTGCTTCTTACATTGGTGGTGTAAATGGTACTGCAACAGTTAGTGCAGGCCAGATGTTTGGTATTCCGGTTGGCGGAACTCATGCACACAGTTGGGTAATGGAACACAGCGATGAGCTGACAGCTTTTAGAAGCTATGCAAAGGTATTCCCAAATAATTGTACACTTCTTGTTGACACATATGATGTTTTAAAGTCTGGCGTTCCGAATGCAATCAAGGTATTTCAGGAGATGAAGGATGCAGGAATCCCGCTGACACGTTATGGCATTCGCCTTGACAGCGGCGACCTTGCATATTTGTCCAGAAAGGCAAGAAAGATGCTTGATAAGGCTGGTTTTACAGATGCAAAGATCGTTGTATCAAACAGCTTAGATGAATATACAATCACTTCTATTCTTTCTCAGGGCGGCTGCATTGACAGCTTTGGTGTTGGTGAGCGCATGATTACAGCAAAGACTGATCCTGTTTTTGGCGCTGTTTATAAGATCTGCGCAGTTGAGGAAAATGGTAAATTTGCACCGAGAATTAAGGTTTCTGAGACAGTTGAAAAGATCACTAATCCGGGACTAAAGAGTGTATATCGTGTATATGATGAGGAAGGTCATGCAGTTTCAGATCTGATTGCCGGTTTTGACGAGAAAGTTGACTTTAGCACACCGTATCGCTATGTAGATCCTGAGAAGCCATGGAAGAATAGAAGCTATGAGAATTGTACTGCAAAGCCGCTTCTTCATAAGGTAATTGAGGGTGGAAAGCGCTTGACAAAGACAAAGACGCTTCAGGAACTTCAGGCTTATGTAAAGAAACAGCTTGACAATGAGATCTGGGAAGAGGAGCAGCGTTTCGAGAATCCGCATAAGCATTATATTGATATGAGTCCGGATTACTACGAGATGAAGATGAGCATGCTTCACAATATCAGAACTGTATAACATTTGCAGAAAGGAAGAAAGCACTGTGAAAAAGTTTGCCATAATTGGAGGATCCTTCAACCCGGTGACGAAGGCACATGTAGAGATTGGACAAATAGCAGCCAGAGAATTGCCAGGTTGGCAGATTTTATATATCCCGGCACCAGATCGTTTTTTGACATCATGGAAGGCGATGGAAAAAAACGATATTCTGTCCGGTGAGCAGCGCCTTAACCTTTTAAGAAAGGCAGTTGAGCCGCACGGCTTTTTATGCGAAGACTGTGAAGTACACTTAAAGACAAGCGCTAAAACGTATGATACAATGCAGTATTTAAGAGCACAATATGGGCAGGATACGCAGCTTGTCTATGTGTGCGGAACAGATAAGCTTTCAGAGCTTTCTATCTGGTATAAGGCAGAGGGCATTTTTGAACTATCGCGATTTCTTGTAATTCCAAGAGATGGAGATGAGCCAGAAAAAATGATTAAAGAAATTCCATTTTTAAAGGAGCGCAGAGACCGGATTCTGATCAGCCATGAACCGCGCATTTATCCGGATTTTAGTGCAACAAAGGTTCGGGAAAGCATCAAAGCTGGAGATGGAAAATGGAAAGAAATGGTTCCAAAGGAGATTGCAGCAGATTTGGAGGCTTTGCAAAAACTATAAAAGTTATATGGTGAGATTTGAAAATCTGAAAATAAGAATCTAGAAATATGAAATCTGGAAACAAGAGAGGATGGTAGTAGGATGTCATTGAGCAAAAGCGGATATATAAAAGCAGTGGCAGTTCATATGAAAACGTCGCTGGGAAGACCGATGGAGAATGCAGAGGAGATTGTAAGGCAGGTAAAGCAGTATGAGGCGAAAAATCCAGACCTGATTGTGTTTGGCGAGCTTTCAATAAGCGGTTACAGCTGTGGTGATCTGTTTTTGCAGTCCTTTATGGAGGAACAGTGCAGAATGGCAATCACGTATCTATGTGACAATCTGCCGCAGTCAGATACACTTATTGCAGTTGGAGCCCCACTTAGAAAGGACGGCATGCTGTTCAATACAGCGCTGATTTTTAAAGGCAATGAGCTGCTTGGTATTGTGCCTAAGACATTTGTACCTAATTATAAGGAGTTCTACGAAAAGAGATGGTTTGCAGGAGCAGATCAGCGTTTTTCAGATACGATTCGCTATGATGAGATTTTCTATGATGAAGGCGCTTCACTGAATGGTGAGCGCACATTCCCATTCACACCGAATCTGATTATTGAGGGACGAAATGGTATTCGCCTTGCATGCGAGATATGCGAAGATCTGTGGGTTAATATTCCGCCGAGTTCATTCCATGCATCAGCAGGAGCAAATGTGATTGCAAATCTGTCAGCATCAAATGATGTTGTAACGAAACCAGAGTATCGCAGAGACTTAGTTCGCATGCAGTCCGGTACAAATATGTGTGCTTATGTATATTGTTCTTCAGGAAGCGGTGAGAGTACGACTGATCTGATTTTCTCAGGTCACAATATTATTGCAGCAAATGGAACAATTTTGGCGGACAGCAACAAAGAAGCGACAGAGGCACTTATTGATCTGGAGCGAATCAATAACGACCGAATAAAGAATAACAGTATTTCCTATGCAGCAGCAAGATATTCGCAGATGGCATCAAATGGAAAGGGTTATGTAAGACTTCATACGCAGACAAGCAGCGTAGCACATTGGCCAGAATCATTAAATCCATATCCATTTGTTCCATCAGAGGCAGAACGTGCCGGAAGATGCAAAGAGATCATGCGCCTTCAGGCGACAGGTCTTGCAGAGCGTCTGACAAAGATTGGCATCCGCAAGTGTGTAATAGGTGTATCAGGTGGTCTTGACTCAACACTGGCTCTCCTTGTCATTAAGGAAGCATATGATATGCTTGGCTGGCCGCTTACAGATATCATCGGAATAACCATGCCAGGCTTTGGAACAACTGATCTGACAAAGACCAATTCATGGAAATTAATGGAGCAGCTTGGCATTACTATTCGTATGATTAATATTACAGATGCATGTCTGCAGCACTTCGAAGATATCGGTCACAAACGCGATAGCTACGATGTCACATATGAGAACACGCAGGCAAGAGAGCGTACCCAGATTTTGATGGATATCGCAAACAAAGAGGGCGGTATCGTAGTTGGAACAGGTGATATGTCTGAGTTAGCTCTTGGCTGGTGTACTTATAATGGTGATCATATGTCTATGTATGCAGTAAATGTCAGCGTGCCGAAGACACTTGTTAAATATCTGGTGCGCGCTTATGCTGAGCTTCATCCAGATGTCCATGATACGCTTGAATCTATCTGTGACACAATCATCAGTCCAGAACTTCTGCCGCCAGATGCACAGGGCAACATCGCACAGTCCACAGAGGCAACAATCGGAAAGTACGATCTGCATGATTTCTTTTTATATCATTTTGTCCGTAATGGTTTCACGAAGGAAAAGATTCAAAAGCTTGCAGAGATAGCATTTGCACAGAAGAACGTGACAAAAGAGGAGATTACATCAACACTCGATAACTTCTTTAGACGTTTCTATGCACAGCAGTTCAAGCGCTCCTGTCTGCCGGATGGTCCTAAGGTCGGTACTGTATCATTATCACCTCGCGGCGACTGGAGAATGCCGTCTGATGCGAAGAATCCATATTGAAAAATATAGTTGTGCAAATAAGAGAAATAATTAGGCAAAAAGAACTTTGGTTATATATAACTAACCAAAGTTCTTTTTTTACATTTTAATAGCTTGACAGAAAATGGAAACTTGTGATATAGTACCCTAAGGTTAGTTACAACTAATTTTAGGGAGGCGTAATGAACACAAAGGATATCAGAAAAATTGCGATATACGGCAAGGGCGGTATCGGAAAGTCAACGACAACATCTAATTTGTCAGCGGCACTTGCGAAAAAAGGTTATCGTGTGATGCAGATTGGCTGTGACCCGAAGGCTGATTCTACAAAAAACCTGATGGGGGGAAAACGAATTCCAACTGTTCTTGAGCAGATTAAGACAAAGGGTGAGGAACTTACGTTGGAAGATATCGTATTTAAAGGCTTTGGCGGCGTACTGTGCGTGGAATCTGGAGGACCGACACCGGGCGTAGGATGTGCAGGAAGAGGAATTATATCTGCATTTGAAAAGCTTGAAGAACTGGAAGCATTTGAAACCTATCAGCCAGACATTGTGATATATGACGTGCTTGGCGATGTTGTATGCGGTGGATTTGCAATGCCGATTCGAGGTGGATATGCAAAAGATGTGTATGTTGTTTCATCTGGTGAGATGATGTCATTATATGCAGCAAACAACATTGCAAGCGCAATTCGTAATTTCGGCAAGCGAGGCTATGCGCAGCTTCGCGGATTGATTTTGAATGCAAAAAATATTGAAAACGAACGCGAGATTGTTGCAAAGGCAGTCGAGGAGATTGGTACGCAGGTAGTCTGTTATGTTCCGCGTTCGCCAGAGATTCAGGAAGCAGAGAATCGGGGAGGAACAGTATTTGAGTTTTTAACAAATTCTGTGATGCAGGGCGTTTATAACGAACTGGCTGACCGAATTCTTGCAGATGCATGACAGATACCAACGAATTGCTTCGTTGCGATGCAACTCTCGCAATTCTAAAAACATTCGGATTCGCTGATTTGCAATGCAAATCGCTGCATCCTCATGTTTTTGACGGGTCTCAAGCTCAAAAGCCTTATCGTGCAAGCACGATCGGCTTTTAGAGCTTGAGACCCTGGTATCACAAATCAAAGCCGAAAGGCAGCCTATGGGCAGAAAGGAAAAGAAAATGAAGAATACAAAGTTACAGGCAATGATCATGGCAGGAGCAATGGCAGCAAGCTCTCTTAGCGCAATGAGCGTATTTGCAGATGAAACTACATCTGAGGCAGCAACTGAGGCAGTAAGTGCAGCAGAGGTTGATACAGAGGGCAAGTTTGTCTTGGAGTATCCAGAGGATATGCAGGAATTAGGCTACACCGATCCGGTCGTGCTTGATGAGGTTCCAGAGCGCGTTGTCTCCTTATCAGCAGCACCAGTTCTGGCAATGTATGAGCTAGGTGTAAATTTAGTTGGTATTCCAAACAGCATGGTTGTAACTTGGCCGGAGGATCTTCAGGAGAACACCGAAACTGTTTCCTTCTCTGTTATGAGTCCTGACGATTTTGATTATGAGAGCGTTGTTGATCTTGAGCCAGATCTGGTTTTGCTTGCTTACAATGGCGCTGATACTGCAGGAAAGACACTGGAATCCTTAGGTATCCCGGTTTACTACATCTATGCAGGTCATACCGTTCCATACGAGTCTATCGTAGGACAGACAAATGCACTGATTGATGCATTTTCCGTTGATGAGGAGTCTGCTGCAGCTGGTGAGAAGATTCGTGAGCGTTTTGATGCACTTGATCAGAACATGGAAGCAGCAAAGGAAGCATTTGCAGGAAAGAGCGTTATGGTACTTCAGTCCAGCGGTGATGCTCATTATATCCAGACTGAGAACGGAACACTTGGAAGCATGGCAGCGATGATCGGTCTTGAGAATGTGTACACAAATGACCAGTCCTCCATGGTGCAGTTAGACTATGAGCAGGCACTTGACTATGATCCAGACATCGTTATGTGTGTAGGTGCAGAGGATGCAGAGGGTCATAAGGAACTGATGGAAAAAGCATTTGCAGAAAATCCAGAGTATTGGAACAGCATCCCGGCAATCGCAGAAGGAAGAGTTCTGTATCTGCCAGTATCTTATGTATCTACAGCAGGAATCAATGTAATCGACTGCATCAATGATCTGATCGGAACCGTTGCAGACTTTTACGGAATCGAAGTAGAGACCATCTCTGTTGACGAGGAAGAGGAATCCGAGGAGGCAACTGGTGAGGACGCATCCGAGGAGAATGCATCTGACGAGGCAGAAGAGTCCACAGCCGAGACAAAGTAATGAGTGAACACAAGAGAAATAAAAATAATCGAAGCAGCAATCAGCTGTTAAAGACAGGAATGGTATGGACCATTCTTCTGGCTGCGTTGGCGGCGGTATTTGTACTTAGTATTGCAATAGGAAGTTCTGGCTATCCACTTTTAGAGGTCCTTAGGGGCCTCTGGGATACCGAGGCCGGAAAGATCCGAGTCATCGTTTTTAATCTGCGTCTGCCAAGAGCAGTACTTGCAATTATGGTGGGCGCGTGTCTTTCGGCAGCAGGTGCTATTTTGCAGGCTGTGATGCGTAATCCCTTAGCTGATCCTGGCACTATTGGTGTATCAGCAGGTGCAGGCGCAGCGGCGATTACAATTCTTCTTTTGTTTCCGAGTTTGACTTATTCTGTTCCGTTGTTTGCATTTGGCGGAGCTGCACTTGCATGTGTATTAATATATCTGCTTGCATGGAAGGATGGTGTGGATCCGGTGCGAATCATTTTGTCAGGTGTCGCTGTCAATTCTGTCTTAGGAGGCTATAACTCCTTCTTACAGCTGCAAAACAGCGATAACCTAAACGGAGTTTTGTCTTTTATGAACGGAAGTTTCTCGGGTGGAAACTGGACACAGGTGCGTGTAATGGCAGTGTATGCCGTGATCGGACTTATGCTTGCATGTTTTTGCATCAGAAATGCCAATGCACTTCAGCTGGGCGATGAAATGGCAAAAAATCTTGGTATTCGCGTAAATGCGAGCCGCATCGTGCTGTCTGGTGTCTCTGCATTTTTGGCAGCATCTACTGTTTCAGAGGTCGGAATGATTGGATTTGTCGGTCTTGTTGCACCGCACATCGCAAGAATGCTAGTCGGTTCGGACTACAAAGTGTTACTTCCAACAAGTATCCTGACAGGAAGCGTGATGGTACTGCTTGCTGATACCGTGGGAAGAACAATCTGGCCTGGTACGGAGATTCCGGTTGGTGTTATGATGAGTGTATTTGGAGGACCATTCTTCCTGTATATGCTCAGAAAGAGAGGTAGTTTCAATGGAGCTTGAGGCAAGTGGACTGCAAATTGGCTACGGAGAACACGTGATCGTAAACCAAATGGATGTGTCTATTGCAAGAGATAAAATCACGACAATTATCGGACCAAATGGCTCTGGAAAATCGACACTGTTAAAGGCACTCACGAGACTGATTCGTTATCAGAAGGGAAATGTTTTGCTGGATGGCTGCGATATTCAGACAATGAAGCCAAAAGCATTAGCTAAAAAGCTCGGAGTGTTGCCGCAGATTCATACGGCACCGTCCGATTTTCGTGTAAAGGAGCTTGTCGGCTATGGCCGTATGCCACACCAAAAGTTAATGACAGGAAAGAGTAAAGAGGATGAGGAAGTCATCCGTTGGGCAATGGAAGTCACAGGCACTTGGAAATTCCGCGACAAGTCAATTTACGAGATTTCAGGAGGAGAGACGCAGCGTGTGTGGATTGCTACCGTACTTGCACAGAAGCCGGAAATCATGTTCTTGGATGAGCCAACGACCTATCTGGACATTTCTCATCAGCTTGAGACGATGAATCTGGTGAAAAAATTAAATCGCGAGACGGGAATCGGTGTGGTTATGGTGCTGCATGATTTGGCGCAGGCGATGGAAGTCAGCGATCATGTGATTGTGATCCGTGACGGGGAAAAGTACGATGAGGGTGCACCGCAGAATGTCATCACATCAAAGATGATGAAGGACGTCTATCAGGTGGAGTGTGAGATCTTGAATGTGCCTGGACGCGAAAAGCCGTTGCTTGCGTATGCAGCAATCTGAAAATGAGTATCTAGTGCCTTGCAATTTTTCTGCATTCAGGCACTTTTGTGAATAACATAAAAATGAAGAAAGAGGATATTATGGGATTAAATGGAGAAAAGATGCTCCAGAGCCTGAAACACCTAAGTCAGGTTGACAAGATGAAGCAGGTTGAGCCGATGTCTTATGCACTGTTTCCAGGCTATCATTGTCCGTTAATGGGTGCGATGCTGACAATCCGTGCGATTAAGGATAGTGTGATGCTGGTACTCGGCCCAGATGAGTGTGCCTACTATACAAAAATGGCAACTTCTGGAAATGGAAGCATGTCGGCAGATGGCTGTCAGATCGTGTCTGTTGTACTAGAGCAGCATGATGTCACCTTTGGCTGTCAGGAGAAGCTTGAGGAGGCAATGGAAGAATTAAACGATGAATATCATCCGAAGGCTGTTTTCATCGTAACTACCTGCGTACCGGAAATTACCGGTGATGATGTGGAGTCAATGGCAGATTTATTTACCGATCAGTATGGCTTCCCAGTTATGGTCGTTCACGCAGAGAATTTTAAGACCGATGACCATCTGCCAGGTATTGAGCATACGCTTGAAGTCTGTTGTGCGATGATGCAGCCGCAGGAAAAGACTGACTGCGTCAATGTACTTGGTCTGCGGCTGGGTGATTTTACAAAAACAGAGGTGTACCGCGTATTGCAGGAGCAAAATATTCCAGTAGGAATGCAGCTGCCAGGAAATAGTAGTGCAGAGGAAATCGAAAGAGCACCGCAGGCAGCAGTCAATCTAGTCGTTCATCCAGTTGGATTAGCGCTTGCAAAAAAAATGAAGCGAAAGTTTGGAACACCGTATATAGTATTTGAGCGCTACAGCGATCCAGACCGCATTTATCAGTCTTACAAAGAATTATTTGAAATTCTTGAAAAGCCACTTCCAGAAAAGCTTGCTGGCTGGTATCAGGAGGCAAAAAAGCGCTCAGAGGCAGCAAAGCCTATACTTGATGGCAAAACTTATTTTAGTGGAAATACAGCGCTTTGTAACTATGAACTTCACAGTTTTCTGACTGGTCTTGGAATGAAGCCGCTTCTGTTACAGATCTCGGATTTGACTGCACAAGATGAACAGTGGCGTAAAGAGATTTTGACGCACTGCGATCCATATGTGACAAGAGCAGCCAATATTGGACCTTTGCAATATCTATATCCAGTATTAAAACCTAAATTTAACATTGGAGCTGGAAATGCGAAAGAGATGAAAACATCTGGCACACAGATGATTCGCATGATGCAGGCCTACAATGTGCTAGGTTTCGAGGTGAACGAGATGGTTGTGAATGCATTTGTTCAGGCACAAAAAGGAGGGATGAAATGAGTCTATGTAGATTTTACCCGCCGGCGTCCGACCGCATGGCGATCATATGGAGCCTGATGCCGATTCAGAATGCGATTGTACTTGAGTACGGCCCGGCTGGAACAACTCATTTTGGTGGTGGCCTTTACAGCTCGCTTGGCATTCGACTTAGCCAGTCTCTTTTTACAACTCATATCAGTGAAGATGATGTCATAATGGGAGATGTCACTCACTTGGAAAAGGCGATTGTCGAGATTGATGAGACCTATGAGCCAAAGGTAATTTTCGTTGTGGCATCAGCCGTTATTGCTGTCATTGGAACAGACATCAAAGGTGTCTGCCGCTATATGCAGGAAAAGGTCAATGCAAAGTTAGTTGCCTTTGAGGATGGAGGTTTTCGCGGTGATTATACCTACGGACTTCGTGCTGTCTATAAGCTTTTGGCAAAGCAAATCGCAAAGGATTGTTATAAAAAAGAGGAAAAGACTTATCAGATCATCGGTGCGTCGGCTGGTTCCTACCGAATCCGTTCCGACGTGTGGGAGTTACAGCAGCTGATGAGTGAAGCATTTGACTGGAAGTGTAGAATGGTGATGGGACTTGAATCTGATATTGAAGATCTTGAGACGGCAGGGGCAGCAAGACTTAATCTCATTATTCGAAATGAGGCGCTTGAAGCAGGAAATAGTTTAAAGGATCGCTTTGGGACACCTTTTGTCTATGGTGCGCCGTATGGCTATCAAGGAACCATCGACTGGTTAAAGCAGATTTCGGCTGTGATTGGAGAGCCAATCAACGAAGAATTGCTTGCTCGCATCGAAGAAAAACAGGCTGATTTGATGCCGATGGGCGGTGGACCAATGGCAAGCATGAGAAGAAAGCCGGCACAGGCCACTATTCAAGCTGATTACGATACATTACTTGGATTAGCCAGTGCAATGCGAGAGCTTGACATTGAACTGACTGCTCTGATTTGCAGTCACAGCCTAAAGGCAATTGAATCTCCAAATGCAGACGTTACCTACTATGCAAAGGAGAAAGATCGACTTGATTTATATCAGACACTTCATGGCCAGTGGGTGCTCGGCGATAGCGTGATGGAAAGCTGCGTGCCACAGGACACCTATTTTACCTGTGTGAGTTTCCCGTTCTCTGGAAAACCACAGATTGCCCACCATCTTCCATTCATGGGCGAGAAGGGCATGGATTATTTGAGAGAATGCAAGGAACTGTACTTCGATCAGCTAGAGATTTGATAGCAGAGCTATATGGTGACGGAGCAATTCACCAGTGCCAGGTGATAAAATATTTCAATAATAGAGTTCGCACTTGACAAATACTCTCTTGGGGCATACGATAAACATACCCCAAGGGGGTATGATTTTGCTAAGAAAAGGCAGGTGTAGATAATATGATCAAGACAACATTAAAAATCGACGGAATGATGTGTGGCATGTGCGAGGCACATATGAACGAGTTGATTCGCAACAATTTCAAGGTAAAAAAAGTCTCCTCATCAGCAAAGGATGGAGAGACTGTTGTAATCAGTGAGGATGCACTGGATATTCCGTGGGCAAAAAATAAGATCAAAGAGATCGGATATGAGCTTGTCTCCTACGAGAGTGAGCCATATGAGAAAAAGGGCTTTTTCCACTTTGGAAGAAAGTGATTTGTTATAAAAATTTTAGGCGAAAACCTGGGATGAAGCCAAGAAATATTTTTCTAAATCTTTAATGTCGATATCTTCTGAATACACATTACAGATCTAACAACATAAAAGGCACATTTAATTAAAAAATTTATGCTATTAAATCGGGAAAAAATCACATTCTTTGAACTTGCACATTGAGAAATTAAAGGAAAATGCCAGTTGACGGATGAAGAACGTGACTGACAATGAATATCATAGTAATAACCATTGTAACTATCAAATGAAACATCCTGTCGTCTGGAGAGCCTGACGTTAAACGATTCTAATTCTTACCAATTATAAAAGTCAGTTAGCAGGCTAAGAAAATTTGTTGAATAA